>Ga0307373_10011513_pt1 | contig 12800 bp, 6 predicted proteins | sample OX2MG_FD_202534 | JGI IMG/M metagenome (GOLD analysis project Ga0307373, IMG submission 202534) | Soil microbial communities from Risofladan, Vaasa, Finland - OX-2 | ecosystem: Environmental > Terrestrial > Soil > Coastal area > Acid sulfate soil | place: Finland: Risofladan, Vaasa | collected... | reverse complement strand
CGCTGGGCGTGCGACACGACGCGACGAGGCCATCGATGGCGGCGGTCAGCGCACCGGCTGCCGGTCCGTAGAGGAGGATCGAGGCGAAGACGAACGTGTCGGCCACCGAGATCGACGCTGGCACGGCGACCAGCCCCACGCTGGCCGAGCTCCCGATCGCCGTGAGCGCCGCCAGCAGCAGCCACCCCGCACCTGCGCCGTGGCCGATGACCGACAGCAGCGATCCGGCGAGAATCGCCAGTCCTGCCGCGATGACGGCCGAGAGGTAGACCTGGCCCGATCGGCTGAAGTGCGCTGTGTCCATAACTGGCCGGCCGCCGCGCTCACTGCCCCGGAACGTAGCTGTTGCCCCAGATGATCGTGTTGCCCCAGACGTTGGTGTTGCCCCAGATGATCGTGTTCCCCCAGATGATGGTGTTGCCCCAGATGATGGTGCTGCCGTTCACGGTTGAATCGGTCGGTGCGAACGCCACGCCGCTCGAGGCAGCCGATTCGCCGCCGATCGTCGTGGCCGGCAGCAGATCGCCTGTCGTCACGGCGCTGACGGCCGCGGCGACGTTCAGGCTGCCGGCGCCGCCGCCGATGAGGCCGGCGGCCGGCAGGAAGGTACTGGTCGTCTGCAGCACCGCCTTGACCTGCGCCGGCGTCAGTGACGGATCCGCCTGCAGCAGCAGCGCCACCGCGCCGCTCACGACAGCCGCCGCCTGGCTCGTGCCGCTCAGCTGCATATATGCGTACGGGCCGTCGTGATCCACCTGCAGGGTGGGATACGTGTCGATCAGGTACGAATTCGGCGCCTCGACCGATGCGACCCGGTTGCCCGGCGCGACGAGATCGGGCTTCAGCAGGTTGTCGATGTACGTCGGACCGCGCGAGCTGTAGGTGGTCACGGCGTCGTCGGAGCGGGGCACCGTGTAGAACGTGTTGAGCGCACCGACCGTGAGGGCGTCCGGCGCGTTGCCAGGCGAGGTGATGCCGCCGATCACCGTCTGGCCGCTGGCGTTCTGGCCCAGGTTGCCGGCCGCTGCCACCACCACGAGCCCCGCGTGCACCGCCTGCTCCACCGCCTGACAGAGCGGATCGCTCTGATACGACGCGGTGACCGGGCGGCCGATCGACAGGTTCAGGACGCGGATGTTGTACTTCTGGCGATAGGTGATGGCCCACTCGATGGCGGCGATGACCGAGCTGACGTTACCCGCGCCCTGGTTGTCGAGCACCTTGAGGTCGAGGAGCCTGGCGTCGGGCGCAATGCCGCTGTAAGGGCTGCTGAGCGCGGGATCGTTCACCTGGGCTCCGGCAATCAGGCCGGCGATGTGGGTGCCGTGACCGTACCCGTCGTCGTTTGCGTTGCCGGGCGTGCTGCCGTCACCGCTCAGCAGGCCGCCGAGCAGCGAGGTCGTCGTGTGCACCAGGCCTCCGACCACGCCGGTCACGGCGTCGAGCACGGTCGACAGGCTGAGCGGGTTCTGGGTGATGGTCGCCGTGATGGCACCGAGCCCGCCGGCGTCGGTGCCCGTGAAGTCCTTGCTGGCAATCACGCGGCCCTCGAGTGCCTTGACGTTCGCGATGCCCGAATCGATCACGGCGACGGTGATCCCCTTGCCCGTGTATGCCGTGCCGGCGCCCGGATAGGTGCCGTGCCAGACCTGGTCGGCGCCGACGGCCGCCGGTGTCACCTCGTACGAGGCGGCGCGCACCGGGGCATCTTCCGAGAGGCGATCTACGGCCGGGTCGGCCCGCAACGCCTGCAACTGCCGGGCGGTGACCTGCACGGCCGCGCCGGTCGCGAACTGCCGGACAACCGTGATGCCGTCGCGGGCCGCCAACGCGTCGATGGCCGACGTTCTGCCGTCGACGATGACGTGGAAGGTGCGGGCGCCGCCCGAGAGCGCGGCCTGCAGCCCGGGCGAGATCGGGGCGTCGGCGCGCCCTGCGGCCTGCGGCTGCGGGCCGAGGCCGACGAGCGCCACCGACAGCAGGACGGTGCCAAGCACCCTCAGAATTCCGGTCGATTCACCGGACGACTTCGTGATCATGACACTGCGCTCCATCGGGAAGCAGACGATGAACGGGCTCCCAGGCTCCAGCAACCTCCATGCCCGTTCATGGAGCACGGAGTTCGTTCAAGTCATTTATGCATCAGACGAACACGTTGGGCCGGATTTCTGCGGTGCGTCCGGGGTGGGGGTGTCCGGAGCGACTGCGGCGGGGCATCCCCCGTGGGCGTGCTGTTCCGCACACGTGCGCGGATGCGGCGCACCTTCGCACACGGACGACGCGAGGTGATCGGATCCGAAGACCGGGCGGAACGTGGAAGGCGGCGGCGGGCGACCAGGCCTCTACTGGGCGACCCAGACGCAGCGGCCGCCCCCGGTGTCGCCGGAGGCGGCACTCTCGGGGTGTGGCTCGACCGGGCCGGCGGCGGACCCGTCGAGCGCGGCCCGGACCTGGTGCAGCAGCGAGGTGCTCGTGAACGGCTTCTCGAGGAATTCGACCGACGCGTCGAGGATTCCCTGGCGCACGACGTGTTCGGGATACCCGGACATGTAGAGCACGTTGAGGTCGGGCCGCCGCGCGCGGAGCCGCGTCACCATCTCCGCGCCGTTCATCCCCGGCATCACGATGTCGGTCAGCACGAGGTGGATCGGGCCGTTCAGGCATTCGGCGAGCACGACCGCTTCGGCCGGCGTCGACGCCTCGAGCACGTGATAGCCGTAGCGCTTCAGCACCGCCGCCGCGAAGGCGCGGACGGAATCCTCGTCTTCGACGAGCAGGACGTTCTCGGAGCCGGAAGAGGCCGGCAGGGCGGCGGCCCGCTGCGTCACCTGGGCCGTCACGACGTCGAGCTCCGGGAAATGGATCTTGAACGTCGTCCCCATGCCCGGTTCGCTGTAGACCCAGATGTAACCGCCGAACTGCTTGACGATGCTGTACACCGTGGCGAGGCCGAGGCCCGTGCCCTTGCCCGGCTCCTTGGTCGTGAAGAACGGTTCGAAGAGGCGCGCCCTCGTCCGGGCGTCCATCCCGCAGCCGGTGTCGGCCACCGTGAGCTGCACGTACGGCCCGGCGATGACGGCCGGATGGTCGGCGACGTAGCTGTCGGCCAGGTCGATGCGCGAGGTGGCGATCGTGAGGCGGCCTCCCTCGGACATCGCGTCCCGCGCGTTCACCGCCAGGTTCATGAGCACCTGCTCCAGCTGGCCGGTGTCCGCGGTGATGACGCCCAGATCGCTGGCCAGGTGCAGCTGGATCGCGATGTCCTCGCCGATGAGCCGGCGGAGCATCTTCTCGATGTCGCGCACCGTGCCGTTGAGGTCGACCGGGCCGAGCTTGATCTGCTGCTTGCGCGAGAAGGCGAGCAGCTGGCGGGTGAGCGACGCGGCGCGCGTCGCGGCCTGATGGATGTCCTTGAGGTCCTTCCAGATCGGCTTGTCGGGCCCGATCTGGGCGAGCGTCATGTCGCTGTAGCCGAGGATGGCCGTCAGGATGTTGTTGAAGTCATGGGCGATGCCGCCGGTCAGCTGGCCGAGCGCTTCCATCTTCTGCGCCTGACGCAGCTGTTCCTCGAGGTTGAGGCGATCCGTCTGGTCGACGGCGGCGCCGGCGGCCCCCACCACCGTGCCGCGGGCGTCACGGACGGGCGCACACGACACGTCCAGGCGGCGGGTGCCCACGTCGATCAGCCCGGTGGTCGTCTCGCCATGGAGCGCGGTGCGTATTGCCCGGAGCAGCGCGGGGGCGTCCTGCCAGCGATCCTCCATCGGGCGGTCGGTGGCTTCGTCCGGGCCAATGTGGAGGCTGTCGAGGACGGCGCCTCCCCGGTACGTGAGGACGCCGCGCCGATCCACGGCCCAGACGGCCACCCGGGCGACCGCCTGCGCCGCCTGGAGGCGGGCGTCCGCGTACGCCAGCGCGGTTTTCAGCTCGCCGCGCCGCGCAATCAGGACGGTCACGAGGCTGCCGACCACGAGGAACAGGAGCGTGGACAGCGCGAGCGGCCAGGGAGCCGCCCCCTGGCGCACGCTGATCCAGAGCCCGACGAGCGCGCCGGCAGCGACCGACCCCAACCCGGGACCGCGTCCGCCGAACCAGCTGGCCACCGCCGAGGCAGCCATGAAGATCAGAAAACAGACCACTGGTGCCGTACCGCCGGCGCGGGTGAGCAGTATGGCGAGCGCGACGGCAATCACGGCACTGCCGTAGGACGGAATCGGATTCGTGGTGCGTGGCACGCGCAGCTCCTTCGCCGCATGAACGGCCGCGTGCGGAAACACGAACAGCCGTATCCAGTTCATCGGCCGTCATGGGGCTTTCTGCAGCGCCCACGAGACCAGGAGCGCCAGACGGGGCAGGCGCAATGGCGCCTTCGCGCAGATGTTCGTCTGTTGTTCGCCCTTCGATTTGCACAGAAACTCGAGCTCACTCAACTCGAGCGGTTCAGCTTGAGAACGGCTGAGCTAAGCTGTCGTCGATACCCCACACGTTGGATCTGTGCGTCCGGTGCCCCGGCCGGGCGGGCCTGCCCCCGCCGTTGGCCGAGCCGCCCCTGTCGGCAGAACGAGGTGGATCATGCAGGGGAATTCCGAGAGCCGGGCGGAGGCGCTGGCGCGCGTGGGCCGGTTCGGTGAGGCGCTGCGCGAACTGGGCCGCGCCAGCGGTCACGCCGAGCCGCTCGGCACGCAGGTCCTGCGGGCGGAACTGCTGGAGCATACGGGCGCCTACGACGAGGCGGTCGACCTGGCGCGGCGGATCGTCTGTGCCCGGCAGCTCGACAACGCGCGCGCCAGCCGTTGCGAGGTGGTCCTCGGCCACATCGCGATGACCGCCGGCCGGACCGGCGAGGCGCTCGATCGCTACCGGCGGGCGGTCTCACTGGCGACGCTGGCGGGCGACCTCGAGCAGTTGTGCTGGGCGCAGATCCGGCTGGTCTACGCGGAGCGGACCCGGGTGGACTTGCCGGGCGTCCGGGCGCTGCTGTCCGATCTCCGGGCGAACGCCTTCCGGCTGGGCAACCCGCACGTGACCGCGGCGCTGCACATCTTCGTGGGAGCCGTCGAAGGCGAGCGGGGAGCGCTCGATCTTGCCGCGCGACACCTTGCCCTGGCCCAGTCAATCCTGTCGCATCATCCGAACGTCTGGCTGGAAGCTGAGGCAGAAATCGGCTGGACCGTCTGCTATTGCCTGAGAGACGACCCTGCGCGCGCTAGCGAGCACGCACGCCTTGCGCTGGACGCCGCGCAGACAAATGGCGCCTGTCTGACGCAAGCTCGGGCTTTTGGCAACATGGGGCACATCCTCTTGAAGCTGGACGATGCGTATCGTTACGTTCGTCTGGCTGCTGACATGTGCGCCGGAGGAGGCTGTCTGGAGGTGGCCTTCGTAGATGGTCTGGCCAGAATCGCACTCGCTCGGGGGCAGTTCTTCGAAGCCGAGCGTCTGAATGCGAGGGTCAGGGAGTTGACGGCTTCACCAGACCGGGAGCTGACCTATCAGCACAGATGGTGCCAGCCTACTGCAGTGAAGCTGGCGATTGGACGCCGCGATTGGCGTGGTGCCTGGGAGGCCGCTCTGCGGGGAATCGAGATTGCCCGATCAGCCTCTGATAGCCGGCTCGAGGCGATCATGCAGGCCTATTGCGCCGAAGCGCTCCTGGTCGAGAGCCCGCGCGAGGCGGCCGCGTGTTTTGCGCGCGCCCTGGCCCTCTGCGGTGGCTCCATCGATCTCTCGGCGGAAGTTGAAAGCATCACCGGCAGGATGTTCGCTGGCGCCTGCAAAACGGACATCGCCTCGGGACATTTCAATCGCAGCATCCGAAGCTTCGCGGCCATCGGTCATCACGGCGCGGAGGCCGAAGCGCGGGCCAGTCTTGCTGGCTTGTCTCCCGATACCAGCCGTGACGAGACAACGCCACTCGCCGATGGGCTGCAGCTTGCCTCTGCGCTCGAGGGCTTCGCCGCGGCCGCGGCCGCAATGGGGACCCTGTCCGGCAGTCCTGAAATCGTCGGTCGGGAGGCACTGGTGATGCTGCGCACCAGCCGCTGCGCGCGTGGGGCGAAGTTGATTTCCATGGATGGTGCCGGGCGCTTGTGCGCGGTGGATGGATGGGGTATCGACGGCGAAGCGTTGGCGATGCACGCATCAGGCGACGGCCACGGGTTTCGACTGGCGCTGGGCTCGAGCGAGCGGGGCGCGTTCGAACTGCTGGCGGCCAGCGCCGACGATCTCGTGTCGATCAGCACGTTTCAGAGCATCAGGAAGCTGGTGACGGCGGCGGTCGAGCTCGAACAGGGACGCCGTGACCGGCGCCACCGCGCGGCCCTGTGGCCGATCGAGCCGGAAGAGGAGGACGCGGACCGCACGCTGCCGGGCGTGTTTGCCGGGCGCCGGGGCCGGGAGATCCTGGCGCTCGCCAGGCGCGTGGCCGAGACGACCGTCGGCGTCCTCATCACCGGAGAGACCGGCACCGGCAAGGAGCTCGTCGCGCGCGTCATCCACCGCTTTTCCGCGCGGGCGTCCGCGCCGTTCATCCCGTTCAACTGCTCGGCCGTGCCGCCCGACATGCTCGACGGTCAGCTCTTCGGCCACCGCCGCGGCGCGTTCACGGGGGCCGTGGAGTCGTTTCCTGGCGTCATCCGGACCTCCAGCGGCGGCACGCTGCTGCTGGACGAAGTCGGCGAGATCCCGCTCCACCTGCAGCCGAAGCTGCTTCGCTTCCTGGAATCGGGCGAGGTTCATCCCATCGGCGAACCGCGGCCCGTCAAGGTGGACGTCCGCGTGATGGCTGCCACCAACGCCGATCTCCAGCAGCTGGTCGCCGGGAAGCGCTTCCGGGAGGACCTGTTCTATCGCCTCAACGTCGTCCACCTCTGCATGCCGCCGCTCCGCGAGCGCCGCGACGAGATACCGCTGCTGGCGGGATGCTTTCTGGCCCGGCACTGCGGTGAGCTGGGGAAGCCGGACATCGGACTGTCCAGCGATGCGATCGAAGCGCTGTCGCTCCGGCCGTGGCCCGGCAACATCAGGGAGCTGTCGAACGAGATCCGGCGGGCGGTGGCGCTGGCCGCGAGCGGCGAGCTGCTGACGCCGCAGCACTTTTCGCTGGAACCGCGGTCCTCGTTGCCGCCCGAGGGGCAAGGCCCGGCCGGCGCGGACCTGCCGGAGATCGCCGTACGCCTCGACCAGCCGCTGGCGGCAGCCGTGGAACAGATCGAGCGGGCGATGGTCCGGTGGGCCGTGGGGCGAGCCGGCGGACACCTGGAACGGGCCGCCCGCTCGCTCGGCCTGTCCCGCAAAGGTCTCTATCTGAAACGCCAGAGGCTTGGCGTGGAGGCCTGAACCGGCCGGTCAGCGCCGGCCGCGCGTGGCAATCGGCGGTTCCGGGCGGATGGGGGGCGCCTCGCGGATGGTCGCCGCCCGCCGGACCTGCAACGACTCCCTGAGATCGGCGAGCTGACGCTGGATGTCCCGCAGCAGCGCGTTCGTGTCTGCCAGCTCGCCGGCGATTCGTTCCGCGACCCGTTCGTTCACGCGCGCCCCCTTCCCCTCCGGCTCAGTGAATGCGCGCCGCGGACGGATTCGGCGCGTCCGAAGTCCTCGGCGGGCTGAGCCGCTGCCGGGCGACGACGATGAGATCGGTGAGCGTCGTGCCGTCCGCCGGCGCGGTCGAGACCCCCAGGGCCACCGACACGTTGACGCGGTGGCCGCCGGTCAGCTCCAGCGTTTCCGCCTCCAGGCTGGTCGCGACGCGTGCGCCGATCGCGACCGCCGCGTCCTCTCCCGTTTCGCTGAGCAGGGCCACGAACTCGTCACCGCCGTAGCGGAACAGGATGTCCGCCCCCCGCAGTATTCGGCGTACGACCGCGGCGACATGAGCCAGGACGAGGTTGCCGGCCTCGCGGCCGTAGCTCTCGTTGATCCGGCGGAAGCCGTCCACGTCCATGAAGACCAGGCTGGCCGGCTGGCCCTGGCCGAGCTGGCCGTGCGCCGCCGCGAACTGGCGCAGCCGCACGAGATTCGGCAGCCCGGTCAGCGGATCCTTCAGGGTCGCCGCCCGGGACGTCTCGAATTCGGTTGCCCGGTGCACGGTCTCCGAGATCTGGCGGGACACCGCTTCGATGATGCGACGGTGGTCCTCGGAGAACCCGTCGGGCGCGGTGGCGTAGAGCGTCAGGACGCCGACCAGCTGGTCCCCGGCCAGCAGCGGCGTGCCCAGGCAGCTGCGGAGCCGCGGCCGGGCCGACCGGGCCACGTCGCCCAGGTCGAGCACGGGATCCGAATTCAGGATGCTCTGGCGGTGGGCAGCCACCCAGCCGCTCAGGCGCTCGCCCAGAGGCACCCGCATGCCCCGGACGGCCGATTCGCTCTCGCCGCTGGCGTGCGCGGCGACGAGTTCGTCGCGCTCGCGGTCGTACAGATAGAAGACGCACAGCGAGGCGGGGACGAGCCGCCTGAGGTGTTTGGCAATGACGTCGGCCGCGTCGCTCAGCGTCGTCTGGCCGGCGAGCGACGTGGCCAGATCGAACAGCGTCAGCATCTCGTCGGTGCTCGCGGTGATGTCGTCGAGCCGGCGGCTCTGCGCCGGCGCGGCGGCGAGCGCCGCCGACGACACCCGGGCGATCTCAGCGAGGCCTTTCCGGTGCGTCGGCGCCGTCGGCGCCCCGACGGCAGGAGCGATGTCGGCATGCACGCGGATGAAGGTGTCGACGACGAGCGGGTCGTACATCGTGCCGCGGCGCTCCAGCAGGATCCGGATCGCATCATCGTCCGACAGCCGCGGCCGGTAGGGCCGATCGGACGTCAAGGCGTCGAAGCAATCGACGACCGACAGGATCCGGGCGCCGATCGGGATGTCGGTGCCCCGCAAGCCGGCCGGGTAGCCCGAGCCGTCCCAGGACTCGTGGTGATGGCGGACGATCGGCACCACCGGAAACGGAAAGTCGACCGACGACAGGATGTCGGCGCCGACCGTGGCGTGCAGCTTCATCTTCTCGAACTCGGCCGGGGTCAGCTTGCCGGGCTTGTTGAGGATGTACTCGGGGACGGCCAGCTTCCCGGTGTCGTGCAGCAGGGCAGCCGCCTCGACGGCCTTGACGAGCTGCTCGTCCTTCACGCCGAGGATGCGGGCGAGGCCGACCGCGTACAACTGGACCCGCCGGATGTGTCCGTGCGTGATCTGGTCTTTGGCGTCGATCGCCATCGCGAGCGCTTCGACGGTCGACAGATAGAGTCGGTTGAGCTGATCGAGATGCCGGTTGGCGTCGTCGACGCGACCCATTGAGATTCGATAGGTGAAATAGAGGACGAGAAGAAGCGGAATGATGACTACTAAGTACGTCGATGTTACCGATCTTGTGTACGCGACCAGTAGTATTGCAACAGATGAACCTCCAAAATAGTTCAATGAAAGCCACGAGAACTTATCGATCCACGTGCGAATTACTCCAGTATCAGTTTCAAACGATACGACGATCGATACCAGCAATGTATTTACAAGAAAATATATAACGGCAAATGTCAGGAGAGGTAAGACTAGTGAGTTTACGTTCGTTGGCTGGTGGCTTTCGCTTATCGGACCAACGCCAGAGAGAACGAAAAATGACTTAGCGCCAAGCCACACTGACAGCGCTGGCGCCGATACGTTGAAGAGTATCCTGTTGGCCTGATGCCTCGATTTTGGTAGCCAGTAGGAGATGATTAGTCCATCTAACGCCACTATGGCTACGCCGGCAGCTGGGCCAAATAAGAGAACTGAGATAAATACGAAAGTCTCGGAAACGGACAGCACGGCAGATATCGACGGGATTCTGACACTTGCGGACCCGCTCAAGATTGTGAGTGCGGCAAGGATAAGCCACTGGTTGTTTGGGGGGTCGACGTATATTTGGTGCAGAGACAGCAGGATTATGCCCATGCCAGCGAAAATGACCGCTGAAACATAGGCACGTGCCCTGGCGGGCAGATAACCAGACTGATTCATTAGGCGTCAGGCTAGCCCCAAACCACGATCGGTGTCATGTGCACCTCGCTCCTTCTGTGCTCTGGCTTCTTCTGTTACAGGACAATACCCCACACGACGCAGTCTGCCGACGTGCTTCCGCTGACGCCCCATACGACACAGTCTGCTGACGTAGTCCCGGTGACGCCCCATACGACACAGTTGGCCGAAACGCCATTAACACCCCAGACAACAGACTGCGCGCTGCTTTGACTGATGCCCCAAACAACTGACAGGGAGCCCACGCCATTGACGCCCCAAACGACGGACTGCGGGGTCACGGCCCTGATTCCCCAGACGACTGACGATGCGCTAGCCAGGGCGTGAATTCCCCAGACTACCGAAGCTGCCCCGGTTCGGGACGCGGCTTGGGCGTTCCCGGCGATTTCAAACGCGATGCCGCTGGCCGTGACCGATTCGCCGGCGATCGTGGTGGTCGGCAGGCCGCCCGTCAGGCCGTCGCGGGCGAGATCGGCGGCCGCCAGCACGTTCAGGCTGCCTGCGCCGCCGCCGATGAGTCCTGCGGCCGGCAGATACGTCGCGCTCAGCTGGAGCAGCAGCTTCACCTGGGACGGCCGCAGCCGGGGCTCCCGTTCCAGCAGCAGCGCCACCGCCCCGCTCGTCACCGCCGTCGCCTGGCTGGTGCCGCTCAGCTCGAAATAGGCATCCCGCCCCCGGCCGGCCACCTGAAACTGCGGATACGTCCGCGCCAGATACGACCCCGGCGCCTCCAGCGACACGACGTGCGTCCCGGGCGCCACCAGATCCGGCTTCAGCACCCCGTCGAACGCCGTCGGACCGCGCGAGCTGAACGGCGCCACCGTGTCGTCCGACCGGATCGACGTCTGATGGGTGTCGAGCGCGCCGACCGTGATGACGTCCGGCGCATCGCCCGGCGACGTGATCCCGCCGATGATCATCCGGCCGTCGGTGGTCATGCCCATGTTTCCGGCCGCCGTGACCACCACGAAGCCGGCCGCGACCGCCCGTTCCACCGCCTGGCACAGCGGATCCTGCCGGTACGATTCGTAGACCGGGTGCCCCAGCGACAGGTTGATGACCCGGATGCCGTACCGCCGGCCGTGGGCGATCACCCAGTCGACCGCGTCGATCACGTCGCTGGTCTTCCCTGAACCATCGGCACCAAGGACCCTGAGGTTTACCAGATACGCGTCCGGCGCCACCCCGCTGTACGGGCCGCCGTCCACGAAACCGGACGGCTGCCCGGCGATGAGCCCGGCCACGTGCGTCCCGTGTCCGTACTGGTCGTCGTTCTGATCGTCCGGAATCGGCACGCCGTCACGGCCGTCCACGAAATCGAAATTCGCCAGCACCCGGCCGCGCAGGGCGCCCACCTGGTCGATGCCGGAATCGATCACGGCCACGCCGATCCCCCGGCCGCCGAGTCTGTCGACCACCGGCTCGACCTGAGTCCACAGCTGATCGGCGCCGATCGTCTCGTTGGTCACGTCCCAGGTCGACTGCACGACCGAATCACCCGACAGCTGGTCGACCGACGGATCGCGGCTCAGCGCGTCGAGCTCGCCGGCCGTGAGGCGCAGCACGGCACCGTTCGGCATCAGGTGAGCCACGGTCCCGTTGTACCGCGTCGCCAGCGTCTGCACGGTGGCTGCGTCTCCGCCGACGATGACGTCGATGCGCGCGTCGCCGGCCGCCATCGCCCGCACCAGATCGGACGAGAGGTGGGCGCGGTGCGAGGCGGCGAGCGACGGGCGGGGCCCGCAGACGGCCAGGATCGACACGACACTCGCGACGATCAACGGGCTTGCCGGACGACGCAGGTGTTTCATACGACGCTCCAATCAGAACCGGACGTGTGCGCGGACGGGGTGAGCGGTCTTCCCGGGGCTACGCTCTCAGGCACGCAGGCGCTCGCCGTTGGCCCGTGCCGCCTCCTGCAGGGAATCGACGACGACGCGCTGCGACCCGCCGAGCGTGCGGATCGTTTCCAACCGTCCGTCCCGGATGCGGTTGTAGATCGTGCGTCGCGAGACGCCGAGCAGCTGCGCCGCCTGGTCGATCGAGACGCTGCGGCCAACGCGCGGCTCGAACGTCTGATCATGCGGATGGGGATCGGGCTGATTCTGGGGCTGATCCTGAGAGTGAATTGGTTCCACGAGGGCCTCCTGTCGATTACTGCAGTGGCATGAGCCGTACCAGCAGTACATCCACGCCCCTTGGCTAACCGTAACTGTTTGCATTAGATAGAGTTGCTAAGATAGGATGCCTGTTCATCGCAACAAGCCGCCGGCGACAGGCTCGGCCAATGAATTGGCCGCCGGCCCGAGAGACCGGGGCCGGCGACACGACGCCTCAGGAGTTGCACGCAATTCCTGCAGAATCTGCACACTTCGGCCATTTGGGCAACGGCCAACTTCTTGGCCGGGAGGCCAAGGATTGACTCGCTGGTTTCGATCAAGAGTCCGTCGCCAGCTTCCCGCCGTGCCAGCGCTGCTGCTGGCTGTCCTCCTGGCCGCCTGTTCCACCTCCCCTTCCCGGCAGGCCGGGCCGGGGGGCGGCTCGGTGCAGCCGGGCGGGACGCTCGTCGCGGCGATCCGGAGCGAACCGCGCACGTTCAACCGGTACGCCAGTCGCGACCTGACGACCGAGATCATTTCGCGCCTGACCCAGGACAAACTCATCAGGATCAACCGCGCGACCGACCAGATCGAGCCGCGGCTGGCGGACCGCTGGACGCGGTCGGCGGACGGCCTCGAGTACACGCTGCACCTGCGGCCTGGCGTGGAGTTCTCGGACGGCGTGCCGTTCACGTCGGCCGACG
>Ga0307373_10011511_pt1 | contig 12801 bp, 10 predicted proteins | sample OX2MG_FD_202534 | JGI IMG/M metagenome (GOLD analysis project Ga0307373, IMG submission 202534) | Soil microbial communities from Risofladan, Vaasa, Finland - OX-2 | ecosystem: Environmental > Terrestrial > Soil > Coastal area > Acid sulfate soil | place: Finland: Risofladan, Vaasa | collected... | reverse complement strand
GTACCATCACCCGCCTTTGCTCACCGGCGCTCAAGGTCACCCGCTCTCTTTCCATGGGGTGACAGATTCCCTGAGCTGTTAGCTAGTGACAGATTCCCTGAGCTTCCACAGGGCGGATCACCGGTTCTTGACAGGTTTGTACTTCCCCCCTAGGATCTTGTGATGGGCGCACGGTCGGTTTTTTCGAGCAGAGGGGAGCGACCCCGCCTGTTTCACACTGCCGGGCTGGTAGCGGAGCTTCCACAGCTCGACCCTCGGCGGTCTGACTGAAATGGATTACCCCATTTCGCGTCATTCCGAGCGCACCCTGTTAGGAGGGACCATCCCATGACAGCTACCCCGGGTCACCCGAACGGCAAGGATCCCGTCGCTGCGAAGCAGCTGCAGGCCAGCTGGGACAGCGACCGCTGGCGGGATGTCTCCAGGCCGTATTCGGCCGAGGAGGTGATCCGGCTGCGGGGCTCGATCCAAATCGAGCACACCCTGGCTCGCCGGGGTGCGGAGCGACTGCACCAGATGCTGACGGACACTGGCTACGTGCCCGCTCTGGGCGCTCTGACCGGCCAGCAGGCGGTCCAGATGGTGAAGGCCGGCCTGAAGGCAATCTACCTCTCGGGTTGGCAGGTCGCGGCGGACGCCAATCTCGCCGGGGAGACCTATCCAGACCAGAGCCTCTATCCGGCCAACAGCGCCCCCGCGCTGGCCCGCCGGCTCAACAACGCCATGCTCCGGGCCGACCAGATCGCCTGGGCCGAAGGTCACCACGATGGCGACTGGGTGGTCCCGATCGTTGCCGACGCCGAGGCTGGGTTCGGCGGTCCGCTGCACGCCTTCGAACTGATGAAGTCGATGATCGAGAGCGGGGTCTCCGGGGTTCACTTCGAAGACCAGCTGGCCTCAGAGAAGAAGTGCGGCCATCTGGGCGGCAAGGTGTTAGTGCCGACCAGTCAGTTCGAGCGGACTCTGGTCGCCGCCCGGCTGGCCAGTGATGTGCTCGACGTGCCGACCCTGCTGGTGGCGAGGACCGACGCTCTCAGCGCCACCTTGCTGACCAGCGACATCGATCCGCGAGACCAGCCCTTTCTGGCCGGCGATCGCACCTCTGAGGGGTTCTACCGGGTTCGCCCGGGGATCGAGCCGGTGATCGCCCGCGGCCTGGCCTTCGCCCCCTTTGTCGACGCGCTTTGGTTCGAGACCTCCACCCCCAACATCGAGGAGGCGGCGCAGTTCGCAGAGTCGATCCACGGCAAGTTTCCGGGAAAGATCCTGGCCTACAATTGCTCGCCGTCTTTCAACTGGAAGAAGCATCTGAGCGATGCCGAGGTGGCCAACTTCCAGTGGCGGCTGGGGGAGCTCGGCTACCGGTTCCAGTTCGTCACCCTGGCCGGGTTCCACGTCGCTAACAGCTCGATGTTCGAGCTGGCCAAGGGCTACGCAGAAGAGGGGATGAGCGCTTACGTGCGGCTGCAGCAGCGCGAGTTCGAGCTGGAGCAGAAGGGCTACACGTCGACCCGCCATCAATCTGAGGTCGGGGCTGGGTACTTCGACTCGGTGCTGGAGACGGTCACCAGGGGCGAGAGTGCCACCCTGGCGCTTCAGGGCTCGACGGAGGAAGCCCAGTTCGAGACGACGCCAGCCGCGTGACCGACTCCTCTGACTCCCTGGCCGGCGTCGAAGTTCTCCAGAACGGGGGAGCGGCGGGTGAGCGGGTGCTCACCCCCGCCGCTCTGGCCCTGGTCGCCCGTCTTCAACGGGAGCTGGGACCGATCCGCGCAGAGCTGCTGGAGGCCCGGGTAGTCCGGCAGGCCCAGCTGGACCAGGGTCAGCTTCCCGACTTCCTGCCAGAGACAAGCCCCGTACGGGAGGATCTCAAGTGGACGGTTGCCCCGCCCCCTCCCGACCTGGCCGACCGCCGGGTCGAGATCACCGGCCCGGTGGAGCGGAAGATGATGATCAACGCCCTAAATTCGGGGGCCAGCGTCTTCATGGCTGACTTCGAGGACGCCAACTCGCCCACCTGGGCGAACTGTCTAGACGGCCAGAGCAACCTGATCGACGCCGTGGAGCGGACCATCTCCATGGAGTCCGGCGGAAAAAGCTACCAGTTGAATCAGCAGACGGCGACCTTGGTGGTGCGGCCACGAGGCTGGCACCTCCCCGAGAAGCACCTCCTAGTCGACGGCGAGCCGGTTTCGGCGAGCCTCTTCGACTTCGGGCTCTTCATCTTCCACTGTGGCAATCGGCTGCTCGAACGCGGCTCCGGCCCCTACCTCTATCTACCCAAGTTGGAGAGCCATCTGGAGGCTCGGCTGTGGAATGAGGCCTGCCGACTCGCCGAGGATCACCTGGAGATGACGCGGGGCGCGATCCGGGCCACGGTGCTGATCGAGACGGTGCTCGCGGCCTTTGAGATGGACGAGATCCTCTACGAACTTCGCGAACGTTCAACCGGATTGAACGCGGGCCGTTGGGACTACATGTTCTCGATCATCAAGAAGTTTCGGGACGATCCCCGGTTCATCCTCCCCGACCGCGGCTCGGTGGTGATGACGGTGCCCTTCATGCGGGCTTACACCGAGCTCCTGGTCAAGACCTGCCATCGGCGGCAAGCCCATGCCATCGGCGGGATGGCCGCCTTCGTCCCCAGTCGCCGCGACGCGGCCCTCAACCAGCTGGCTCTGGAGCGGGTGCGCGAGGACAAGCTGCGGGAGGTCGGAGACGGCTTCGACGGCACCTGGGTCGCCCACCCCGATCTCGTCCCGGTCGCTCGGAAAGTCTTCGACGAGGTCCTGGGCGATCGGCCCCACCAGGTCGACCGCCGGCGCGACGAGGTCGAGGTGACAGCGAGCCAGCTGCTCGACGTAGCCGCCACCCCGGGGGAGATTACCGACGGCGGAGTCAGACTCAATGTCTCGGTAGGAATCCAGTACCTCGGCTCCTGGCTGCAGGGGGTAGGGGCGGCCGCCATCAACAACCTGATGGAGGATGCGGCTACCGCGGAAATCTCGCGATCCCAGATCTGGCAGTGGGTCCATCACCAGAAGATCCCCCGAGAGCAGGTGCTGGCGATCAGGGGTGAGGTAATCGCCGAACTGGGCGACAGTTACCGGGAAGCGGGCGTGCTCTTCACCGAGGTGGCGCTGGCCGTGGAGTTCGTGCCCTTCATGACCATTCCCGCCTACCGCCTGCTTCCCTGACCCAGTCCGCTGACGGAGCTGTCACAACCACTGAATCTGGTCGGGAATCCCTTGCCCAGCTCGAGTTCCTCTGCTATCTTCGGCCCAAGTTGGCACTGCGAGTGCGACGGCTGGTCGCAACACCGCCGCCAGCGGTAGCCCAGCCGCAGATCTTTCGCCCAGGGAGGCGCTGAAGTATGGCCAATCGGTCCAAGCCAGTGGTGGAAGAGGTGGCACCTGCCCGGTACGGCGAAGCCGAGGGGGGTGGGTGCGACCAGGCGGGTTGCGAAAACCAGGAGGCCTACCGCTGCCTGTACCGAGATCGCCGCGCTGTGGACTGTTCCTGGGTCGCCTGCCGCGAGCACCTGAAGGTGGTCGCCGGCCGGGCCTACTGTCTGCGCCACGCCAGCATCGTCGAGGTGCTGACGATGGCTATGAATCAGGGCACCCAGGTGCTCCCTCCCGACCTTGACAACCGCTGCGCCTCGCTGGTGATGTGGGTGTCCCGCGACCTTGACGAACCGGTGGTTGAGAGATTGGTGCGCTGGGGCGACTCCGACATGAGCATCATCAATGACCCCGCCATCCGCTACACCCGCCCGGATCGCCTGCGCCAGGAGGCGGGCCACTGGGAGCGGATCTGGGCGCTCGCCAACCGCACCGGGATTCTGCTGCGGGTCGGACTTAGGGTCGATGACAGCCGCCCCGAGACGGTCATCCTGACCGGCGGCACCACCCACCTGGTCTCGACCATCCCGCCTTGGATCCAACGTCACCTCACCGGCGAGTCCAACCGGGCCTCTCCGTCCGACCTGGTCGAGCGGCTGGCGTTCCAGCAGCAGATGCTGCTGGCGCTGGACAACTATGTGGAGAAGTACGGGGTCACCTTCCCCAATCTGCTGGTGCCGATCAGAGTCTGAGGTCTCGGTACCGGTCGAGGCTCATAATCAAACCATGGCCTACGAGGCGATCGTCCCTGTTCAGCCTGGCACCGCCACCCGGCACCAGCCGGAGTACCACGCCGATTACCTGACCTTCAGCCGGAGCTACACGGTAGACGTCACCTACCGCTGCTTTAGGCGCTGTGGCTACTGCGAGTACCGCCAGGATGAGGGAGGGCTGATCAGCTGGGCCGAAGTGGAGCACCACCTGGAAGAGGCCAGTCGGCTGCACTGTCGCGAGATCCTGATCATGGCCGGAGAGCAGCCGTGGCGGCTGCCCGACCTGGGGCTCGCCGACGAGGACGCCTTCGTCGACCTGGTCGAGGAGATCTGTCGAAGGGCGATGCAACGCGGCCTGCTCCCTCACACCAACGTGGGCCTGCTCTCGCGGCAGAGCCTGGCCCGCCTCCAGCCGTGGAACGTCTCCATGGGCCTGATGCTCGAGACTGGGACCGACCAGATCCGCGCCCATGCCATGGGCGGGGGAAAGCGCTACGAGGAGCGACTAGCCCACCTCGATGCTGCCGGTGAGTTGGGCATCCCCTTCACCACCGGCATCCTGGTGGGGATTGGGGAGACGGAGCTGGACCGGCGCCACGCCTTGGAGCTGATCCGGGAGTGCCATCTTCGGCACCACCACATCCAAGAGGTGATCGTCCAGAACTTCATCCCCAAGAAAAACACCCCGATGGCTGACCAGCCGCCCCCGGACCAGGAGACGGTGCGGGCAGCGGTGGAGCTGGCTCGGACGATCCTCCCGGGCGATATCGCGGTCCAGGTCCCGCCCAATCTCAACTTCGAGAACTGGCCGTCTCTGGTGCAGGCCGGGGCCACCGACCTGGGCGGCATCTCGCTCGACGGGGACTCGGTGAGCCCCGAATTCAACTGGCCGAGTGAGGCGGATCTGGCGGCCAAGGCCAAGACCCTCGGCTACCACCTGCAGGAGCGGCTACCGGTCTACCAGGAGACGCTGGGGGACCTCCAGCCCGCCGCCGACAAACTCCGCCAGGAGCTGGTCGGCGACACGGTCACCTACGTCATCAACCGCAACGTCAATATCAGCAACGTCTGCGTGGGGAGCTGTTCCTTCTGCGGTTTCCGACGCAGCTCGATCAACGCCAAGGGCGCCTACTTCCACGACCATGACACCGTCTTCGCCAAGATCCAAGAGGCGGTTGAGCGCGGGGCCACCGAAATCTGCATGCAGTCCGGGCTAACTCCGGAGCTCAACGTCGAGTTCTACGACACCTTATTCCGGCAGATCAAGGAGCGCTGGCCCACCCTGCATCTGCATGCGCTCTCCCCGGAGGAGATCCGCTACGTCTCCCAGGAGTCGGGGCGGACGGTGGAGGATGTGCTGCGCCAGCTGACGGACGCCGGCCTCGGGACCATGCCCGGCACCGCCGCCGAGATCCTGGTCGAGGAGGTACGTCGCATCCTCTGCCCGGAGAAGCTGACCAGCCAGGAGTGGGTGGATATCGTCAAGACGGCTCACAAGGTGGGAATCCCGACCACCTCCACCATCATGTACGGCCACATCGAGTCACCCTGGCACCGGCTGCAACACCTGGAGGTGATCCGCAACCTGCAGCGGGAGACCGGGGGAATCAGCGAGTTTGTACTGCTGCCCTTCCAGGTCCAGCACAACACCCTGGGCAAGTACTTCGGCATCCGCCAGCCGCTGACCCTGGAGGATTCTCTGCGATTCACCGCCTTCTGCCGGCTCTACTTCGGCAGCGACATCCCGAACATCCAGACCAGCTGGGTCAAGCTGGGCCCCGACGGAGTGGCGCAGTCGCTGCGCTGGGGCGCCAACGACTTCGGGGGGACCCTGATGGAGGAGTCGATCACCCGGATGAGCGGAGCTGACCACGGCCAGAATCTCGACCCGGCCGAGATCGAAGCCGCGATCCGGGGGGCTGGCCGAACCGCCCGGGAGCGGGACACCCTCTACCGGCCGATCACGGCGCGGCCACGCGACCTCGTGCCGGTCGGCGCCGCCACCTCCGCCACGGCTGGCTGACGCCAACTCCGAGGACGATCCCCGGCACCAGGCAGACCGCCTCGACGGCCCTGGTCAACAACTCGTTGGATCCCTGAGCCGGGATAAGCACCAGAGCCAGGACCACCGGGAAGAAATACCAGCGCCAGGAGTAGCGGCTCTTCCGGATCCGCGGACCATAGAAGCATCCGAAGCTGATGGCCAGGAGCGCACAGATCACGCCCAGGACTAGGTAGCCGGCGAGGTATTGCAGCACGGTTGCCTGGTTCAGCCCCACCACTAAGCGGACGAAGAGCGCGGGCAGGTAATCGGTGGCGTAGAAGGTCGCCAGGATCCAGGCCATGGCGTGCAGGCAGACAGTGGAGACCTGGACGCTGCGGTAGCGCCGCTCCGCCTTGGCTCGGGCCTCGTCATCGATCAGGGGGGCACGTGCCTGGCGAGGACTCACGCCGTAAAGTGTCCTCTCTGGGGCCGACTCGGGTGCGCGGACTAGAATCGAAGTCCGGTGATCCTTCCCTTTCTGCGACCCGTGCGCCGCCCTCTCGCCTGAGGTGAAGCGTGCCCCCAGGAAGTGGTCGCTGCCGGAGCCGGCCGGAGATGGGAGCGAGTCCGCCTTCGAGCGGGTGAACCGGACCAGAGGCAGCACCGCCGCGCTGGCCCGAGTCGCCGCGGAAGCTCCGGGGGAGGAGTACGATCCCCGGCTGCTCTCGGACATGGATCGGGCCGTCGAACTGGTCCGGCAGGCGCTGGCCGGGGATGAGTTGATCGCCATCTATGGGGACTACGACGCCGACGGGGTCACCGCCTGTGCCCTGCTGGTGCGGGCGTTGCGGGCGGCCGGGCATCAGCCCGTCGCCTACATCCCTCAGCGCGAGAGCGAGGGGTACGGCGTCAACGCTGACGCGCTAGTGGAGCTTCGGCGACAGGGGGCTTCGTTGGTCATCACCGTGGACTGTGGCACCACCGCCGTGGAGGTTGTCCGTGAGCGCCCGGAAGGGCTCCAGCTGATCATCACCGACCACCATCTGCCACACACCGACCCCGGCACCGGCGTCGTCGAACTGGCCCCCGCCGACGCGCTGGTCAATCCGCAGCGGCCTGACGACAGATACCCCTTCAAGGGGCTGGCCGGGGTTGGGGTCGCGTACAAGCTGGTCCGCGCCCTGGAGGCGGCCCAGGTCGTTCCCCAGGGCACGGCTGAGGCCCAACTTCCGCTGGTGGCGCTGGGCACCGTGGCCGACATGATGCCCCTCCAGGACGAAAACCGGTGGCTGGTTCGGCAGGGAATACGGGCCTGGCCCGAGCAGGCTCCAGCGGGGCTGGCTCACCTGGCCAAGATCGCGGGCGTCGACGGCGCCCCGACGAGCGGAGATCTGGGGTTCGGTCTGGCTCCCAGGATCAATGCCGCGGGGCGGATGGATGACGCCTGGGTGGCACTTCGGTGCTGTCTGGCCAACGACCCCGAGGAGGCCAGGGCGTCGGCCGCCAAGCTGGAAGCACTCAATCAGTCGCGGCGGTCCTCGCTGGCCCAGGCGCTCGCCGGGGCTCGAGCGGCAGTCGACGAGCTGCCCGACGAGCTCCCGGTGATCGTGCTGGGTTCGACCGAGATTGGTTCGGGAGTGGTCGGCCTTGTGGCCGGTCGGCTGGCGGAGGAGTACGGCCGCCCGGCATTCGTATACAGCCAGACCGGTGACAAATGGCGCGGATCCGCTCGGGGAGTGCCGGGACTGAATGTGGTGGAGGCACTCCGGCAGTGCTCCGGGAACCTCCTCAGCTACGGCGGCCATCTTGGCGCGGGTGGCTTCAGCCTGGCGCCCGAAACAGCCGGGGCAGCTGAGTTTGGGCTGAACTTGGCCCGGGCCGTCAGGGAGCAGCTGGGAGATCGTCACCCAGTGAGGGCCTTTCGGGTCGATGCCGAGGTGGGGTTGCGGGAGTGTGGGCTGGGATTTGCCGAGGAGCTTCTCCTGCTCCAGCCCTGCGGCACCGGCAACCCCTCGGTGCTGCTCTGTGCCCGCGACCTGACCGTGGTCCGCACCGAACCGCTGGGGAAGAGTGGCGACCATCTGAAGGTGATCCTCTCGGACACCACCGGCAGCGCGGAGGCAATCAGCTTCAGCCGGCCCCATCTCAAGTCTCACCTTCCAGTCGGGCGCCAGGTCGACGCGCTCTTTGAGCTGGAGGTGGACTCATGGCGGGGCCGCCGGAAGCCACGGCTGCTGTTGCGGGACCTGCGCCCCGCGCAAAGCTCCACTCGAGGGGCTTTGCCTGCCGCTGAGTTCTGACTATTGTTGGGTGGTGGGGCACCCGGCCCCAGGGAAGCGCGAACACGGAGGGAAGAGTGATGTCGGGTCGGATGGTCGAATTCCCCAGCAACGGCAGCATGGCGACCGGGTACCTGAGTGTCCCGGCGGGGGGTCCCGGGCCGGGACTAGTCGTCATCCAGGAGTGGTGGGGGCTCAACGACCAGATCAAGCGCACCGCGGACCGGCTGGCTGAGGCCGGATTCGCCGCCTTGGTCCCCGATCTCTATCACGGCCGAGTGCTCGGCTTCCACGAACCCGACGAGGCGGGCAAGGTGATGATGGCGCTCGACGAGGGCCGGGCTGCCCAGGAACTTCGGGGGGCTGTCGACTACCTGCTCAGCTCAGGCGAGGCCAAGGGCGAGTACGTGGGCACGGTCGGCTACTGCATGGGTGGAGCACTGGCGATCACGCTTGCAGCCAGCCATGACAAGGTCCGGGCCGTGGTCTGCTTCTACGGGGTGCCCAGCCCTGACACCGATCTCAGCAAGATCGCGGGCGCCGTCCTCGGTCACTTCGGCGACCATGACGAGTACGCCTCCGAGGAGGCGGTTCGAAAGCTGACCGAGGGGCTGGCCGCCGCCCAGGTGACGCACACCTTCCACACTTATCCGGGAGGGCATCATGCCTTCGCCAATGAGGATCGCCCCGAGGTCTACAACTCGGACGCCGACAAACTCTCCTGGCAGCGCTCGCTGGAGTTCCTGCGCCAGAACCTATAGCCGTGAACCAGGACGCTCCAGCGCTCTGGAGCGTCCTCTGAAACCATGAAGAGTCCTCGGCAGCCCAACGGCGCCCTGCTCGGGGTTTGCGCGGCCGGCCTCACTCTGGGGGCGACTCTGCTGGTCAGGGTCGCGACTGGGCTGCCGTCTCTGAGCGAGGTGATCGGCAATGGCCTCGCGCTGCTGATGCCGGGAACCGTCTTCGGCACCCTGATCGACACGCTCCAGGAGAGAGGCCGTCCCCTGCTACTGCTCGGGACCTCGGTCTTCATCTTGGTGGTGGGCGCGCTCCTGGGCCGCTGGCTGGCTGGCTGGAGCTGGATGGCGGTCGCCCCTTATCCTGGGGCGCCCGCGGCCAGGCGGGGTCGGGCTCTCATCCGCTGGGTCGTGCCGGCGATCGGGCTCTGGGTGCTAACCGTGCCGCTGGTCGCGCTGGGCGAGGGTTCGCTCGCTGTCTCGGCCACCCCGGTCGCCCTGGTGGACTGGCTTCTGCTCACCGGTCTGGTGGAGCTGCTCCTGGGGTTGCCTCAGCGCGGCGGGAGCCAGCCCGGGCGACTTGGCCGCTCTCCCGACGGCACGCTGCCCCGCCGCACCTTCTTGGCGGGCGCCGGGGGATTGCTCGCCGCCGTCAGCCTCGGCTATCTCGGGTTCAACGTGCTGACCGCGAGCTCGCCGCCGGTGCCCCGGCTTGACCTGGGCAGGGCTCGTGGTGGCCCTGGCGACGAGCTGCCGACCGGGCTCACCCCGACCTCCGACTTCTATGTTGTCTCCAAGGACCTCTTCGGACCCCCGTCAGTCGATGCCACCACCTGGCGGCTCCAGGTCGGCGGGCTCCACCCGTACTCCCTCAGCTATCAGGACCTACTAGCCGAGCCCCACCTCACCCAGACCCAGACCCTGGAGTGCATCTCCAATCCGGTCGGGGGCACCCTGATCAGCACTGGGATCTGGCGGGGCGTTCAGCTGAGCCGGCTGCTGCAGCGCGCCGGGGTACCGGTCGGAACCAAGCAGGTCCTGTTCGGCTGTGCCGACGGCTACAGCGAGAGCCTGGAACTGGACCAGGCCCTGGCCCCGACCACGTTGCTGGTGGACCGGCTCAACGGAGCCCAGCTGACCGCTCAGCACGGGTTCCCGGCCCGGGTCCTGGTGGTCGACCACTACGGCATGAAGAACCCCAAGTGGCTGACCAGCATCCGCTTCTCCTCGGAGCCCTATCTGGGCTACTGGGAGCAGCAGGGCTGGAATGCGGGAGCCTATCCCCGGACCTTCTCCCGGTTCGACTTCCCCGCGGGGAACAGCTCGCTCAGCGCCGGTCGGAGCTACCTGCTGAACGGCGTCGCCTATGCCGGGACGAGGGGCATTTCCCGGGTGGAGATCAGCCTGGACGGCAGCAAGAACTGGTCCAAGGCGGACCTAAGAGTCCCCCTGTCTCCTTACACGTGGACGCTCTGGAGCTTCGCCTGGCGCCCCGGGTCCGGGTTCTACACCCTGCAGCTGCGCGCTCGCGACGGTCGCGGCCACTACCAACAACCGGGTCAGGGCCAGACCTACCCCAACGGGGCCAATGGCCTCCAGCAGCTCACCGTGTTGGTGCGGTGACCCGGATTAGCCTGGGGGGGAGGGGCGGGACCCGAAGAGCCGGCTACCGATCCGGACCTCGGTGCTCCCCTCCGCGATCGCGGCCTGGAAGTCTCCGCTCATGCCCATGCTCAGTGTCGTCAGGTGACGGCCGCTGACCTCGCCCAGCCGGTCCAAGAGCTCGCGACAGGCGGAGAAGGCCCGCTCGGGCTGGACGGGGTTCGCCACGGTCATGAGCCCTTCCACCTCGATCCCCTCCAGCTCCAGTAGTCGAGGGAACTCCTGCTCCAGGCGACCTGCAGCGAACCCGCTTCGATTGGTAAGCCCGGTGAGCTCGACCTCGCAAAGCACCTTCAACCTTGACTGGTCCGCCCGGGTTCGGGAGAGCAACTGGGCCACCGCCAGGCTGTCCACGCTCTCCACCAGCTGGAAGAGCTGGGCAGCGCGCTTGACTTTGTTGCGTTGCAGGTGTCCCAGCAAGTGCCAGTGCACTACGGCCTCGCCAGACTCCTGAAGCAGGCGTTCCTTAGCGGCGCACTCTTGGACGTAGTTCTCCCCCAGGGTCGTCAGCCCGAGCCGGGCGGCTTCCCGGGCGACCTCGGGGAGCTGTCCCTTGGTCACTGGGAGGAGGGTGACGCTGCCCTCGGGCCGTCCTGACTGACGCACAGCCTGGCTGACATCCGCGAGCACCCCGGCCAGCCGCTCCGCCAGGGGTCTGTCGGTCAGCGCGGCTGCAGCTTCCGGGTCCGCTTGGGCGGTGCCACTTCAGGAGCGGCCGAGAGCAGATGGTCGATCTCGTTCCTCACCTCCGACACGTCCCGGAAGGAGCGGTAGACGGAGGCGAAGCGCACGTAGGCGACGTCATCGAGCTTGCGCAGGTGAACCATCACCAGCTCCCCGACCTCGACGCTAGGCAGCTCCGACTGCCCGCGCCCGCGCAGCTCCGCTTCGATCTCCTCGACCAGCTGGGAGATCACCGTCGGAGAGATGTCCCGCTTCTTGCACGCGTTCATCAGGCCCTGAAACAGCTTGCCCCGGTCGAAGTCCTCACGGCGGCCGTCCTTCTTGAGGATGTAGAAGGGGATCGACTCGATCCGCTCATACGTGGTGAAGCGTTTGCCGCAGCTGTTGCAGGCGCGCCGCCGCCTGATCGCCTCTCCGGTCTCCGAGTCGCGGGAGTCCACCACCCGGAGGTCGTTGTGATTGCAGTACGGGCAGCGCAAGGATGCTCCAATTCGCACATCGCGGCCCCCCCGAAATATAGGGGGCGCCGAGCCATTTTATACCTCATCTTGTGCCACAGGGACATCTTCGACGTCGCTTGTGGGTGGCCGATCGCGCGAGGAGTGTGGAGCCAGCCCAAGTCGCGGGTCTCAGCCCCAACCGGTGGGTCAGGTGCTTCTACCCACCTGGCTTCGGCCTAGGCGGAGCCGGGAGTCTGGACCTAGAGGTTGACGCGAGTCATGTCGGCGTAGCGGTCCCCCTGGGCAGCTCCCGCCGGAAGTGCCTCGTCCAACTCATTCAGGGTTTCACGGTCCAGCAGAAGATCCACTGCAGCCACGTTTTCCTCCAGGTATCGGATTCGCTTGGTGCCCGGGATGGGCACGATGTCCTGGCCCTGGTGGAGGACCCAGGCCAAAGCCAGCTGAGCCGGGGTCGCTCCCTTGGCCTCGGCGATCTCGCGGACCCGGTCTGCCAACTTCAGGTTTTGTTCCCGGTTCTCCCCCATGAACCGGGGATAGCGCTCCGTTCGGAAATCACCTTCCCCGAGCTGCGCTAGGGACGCGGGCGTGGCTGCCAGCAGACCCCTGCCCAGCGGGCTATAGGCGACGAATCCCACTCCCAGCTCCCGGAGGGTGGGCAGTAGCTCCGACTCCGGCTCGCGGCTGAAGAGGGAGAACTCGGTCTGCAGGGCACTGATCGGGTGAACGGCGTGGGCGCGCCGGACAGTTGGCGCCGCCGCCTCAGAGAGGCCTAGGTAGCGCACCTTGCCCTGGTCAACCAGCTCGGCCATGGCGCCGACCGTCTCCTCGATAGGTACGTTGATATCCACTCGATGCTGGTAGTAGAGGTCGATGTGCT
>Ga0307373_10011510_pt1 | contig 12801 bp, 11 predicted proteins | sample OX2MG_FD_202534 | JGI IMG/M metagenome (GOLD analysis project Ga0307373, IMG submission 202534) | Soil microbial communities from Risofladan, Vaasa, Finland - OX-2 | ecosystem: Environmental > Terrestrial > Soil > Coastal area > Acid sulfate soil | place: Finland: Risofladan, Vaasa | collected... | reverse complement strand
TGACCGCACCCATGCACTCAAGGGCACCGGGCGTGAGTCACTGACCAGCGAGGAACGGCTCCAGCTCGGCCCGCTGGCGGGTCAGTTCCCCTGTTCGGGTGAGCGCCCGGGGGACTGGCGGCGGGGCAGCCATCCAGCCAGTGGCCGCCACCGCGCCAGCCCGTCCCGGGGGAGTGGGGTCAGACCCAGAGCGCCTCGTTGATCGGGAGCCCGTGCTCCTTGCAGTAGCTCAGGTAGTGGTCGATGTACCAGAAGACGTCGAACGTCTGGGTGAGATTGTCGTCGTCGTCGTAGAACTCCAGCGAGCCGTTCAGCCAGAACACGGTCTTCATCCCGTTCGGGTCGTCGCACACCAGGGTGTGGATGACACCGGGGCTCTCGTGCACATAGCCGCCCGGCCGGGCGACCCAGTCGTACTCCAGGTAGCGCCAGCTTCCTTCCAGCACGTACCCGGACACCGGGCCGCGGTGACGGTGCCGGCCGAGCATGCCACCGGCCTTCACCCACAGCACGTTGGTGAACGAGTTGTTGCGCACATCGAAGGCCAGGTGGCGGATGAAGGCGTCATCGCCGAACGGGACCCAGGGGGATGCTTCCTCGTCGCCCGCGATGAACAGGTCCGGGCGCTGGTACTCCCGCACCACCCGGTCGACACTCGTCTCAGTCATTGCACATTCCTCCAGATCACACGCTGCCGAGAGTTATCAGCACCTTGACGATCTCTGCCGGGGAGCTCGCCACGCACTCGATCGCCGCCCGCGCCTGGGTGAGCGGGAAGCGGTGCGAGAACAGGGCGGCGATGGGCTCCCGGTGAGCCTGTACCAGCCGGACCGCGGCGCGGAAGTCCGCTGCGCTCGCGCAGCTGGACCCCACGACGTCGATCTCCTTTTCCGGGAAGATCCCGGTGCGCAGCGGCGCGGTGGCCGCCGACATCCCCACGACGACGACCCGCCCAGCCGAGCACACCATGGCAGTCGCCTGTGCAAGGACGGCGGGATCACCGGTGGTGTCGATGACCCGCGGCGGCCCCTTCCGGCGGGTCCACGCGCCGGCCGCGTCGAGCAGCTCGCCGTCGCTGCCCCAGGCCACGTGCTCGGCCCCGACCGTGACCGCGAGGTCGCGCCGGGCGGCGACCGGGTCGGTCGCCATGACCCTGGCCCCGGCGGCGACGGCGGCCATGGTGGTGGCGAGCCCGATCGGGCCGGCGCCGAGGATGACCACCTGCTGGCCGGCCCGGATCTCGGCCCGGTCCACCGCGTGCACCGCGATCGACATGGGCTCGATGAAGGCGCTGGACTCGGCGTCGAGATCGCCGACGCCGAACACGTGGGACGCGGGGACGGAGAGCAGCTGCTGAAGCCCGCCGTCGCGGTGGATCCCGAACAGCTCGAGCGACACGCACGCGTTCGCCCGCCCGACCCGGCACGGGTAGCAGCGCCCGCACCCGTGCAGCGGCCAGACCGCGACCCGGTCCCCGGCCTTCACCCCGCCCGGGCAGTCCTTGCCGGCCGCCTCGATCACAGCCGAGAACTCATGACCCTGGATCCGGGGGAAGAAGTCGCGGGCCCCGGACAGGGCGCCCACATCGCCGGAGTACACGTGCAGATCCGACCCGCAGATACCGACGGCCTCCGGCCGAATGATGACATCAGCCGGACCGGGCGGCCCAGGTTCCGACACGTTATCGACAACCATCACGCCCGGGGACTGGGTCACCGCTGCCAGCATCTGCGCTGCTCACTCCCTCCGGGCGGCGGCGGGCGTGTCCCGAGGGCCATGCGCGGCGCCGGTGCCGTCTGCTATGAGTGCTGGTCAAGAGCATCACAGACGGCTTATGCGGAGAATCGCACCATCAGGCGGGCTGGGCAATGCCCCGTTCACCCAAACCCGCGCCGCACCTTCCTGCGTCCGGCCACAAACAGGGCCGCCGCAGCCAGCAAGCCGTGAAACCTGCAGATATCTGACACCAGCCTCAACGCCCGTGTCACGAAAGGCGCTCTGTCACGCGATCCGGACCACGGCCGGTGACCTGCCGGGGCGACGCCGGGCGTTCCAGGCTCAGCCCTCGCCCCATACCTCCTGGGCCGTCTCGACGATCAGCCTGAGCTTCGCCCATTGCTGTTCCTGCGTGAGGTCGTTGCCCTCCTTGGTGGAGGAGAACCCGCACTGCGGCGACAGGCACAGCTGGCCGATGTCGACGAACCGGGCCGCGTCCTCGATCCGCCGCTTCAGCTGGTCCTTGCTCTCCAGCTCGCCGCGCTTGGTCGTCACCAGGCCAAGGACAACTCTTTTCCCCTTCGGAACGAAACGCAGCGGCTCGAAGCCGCCCGACCGCTCGTCGTCCCACTCGCAGAAGAAGCCGTCGACCTCGAGCTGGTTGAACAGCGTGTCGGCGACGAAGTCGTAGCCGCCTTCGGCGGCCCACATGCTCTGGTTGTTGCCCCGGCACATGTGCGTGGTCACCGCCATGTCCGCCGGGCGGTTCGCCAGCGCGCGGTTGATGTTCGCGATGTACTGCTCATGCTGATGCTCGGGGTCGCCGCCGATCTCGGCGATGTGCTGGCGCTGCGCGGGGTCGTTCACGTACGCCAGGCTGGTGTCGTCGAACTGGAGGTAGCGGCAGCCGAGGTCGTAGAGCCGCTGGACCTCTTCCGCGTACGCCGCCGCCAGGTCGGCCCAGAACTGGCCGAGATCGGGGTACACCGACTCGTCGATCGCCGACCGGCCGCCCCGGTAGTGGACCATGCTCAGGGACGGGATGGTGAGCTTCGGCGTCGCGTCCGTGACCGCGCCGGCCAGGAACGAGAAGGCGTCGCCGAATATCGTGTGCTCGAGCGTCAGCGGCGCGGTGACGTGCGCGGACGGCGGCGCCCACTCGTAGGTCTTCTGCTCGTTGTGGAACGCCACCCTGATGGTGTCGTCCTGCACCTTCGTGATCCCGCCGAGCTGGTAGATGAAGTCCATGTGCCAGGACTCACGGCGGAACTCGCCGTCCGTCGCCGACCGCAGCCCCACGTCCTGCTGCATCCGCACCACCTCGCGGATGGCCGCATCCTCGACGCCACGCAGCCCGTCGGCGGTGATGCGCCCGGCCGCGAAATCCTCGCGGGCCCGCAGCACCTCGGGCGGGCGCAGCAAGCTGCCGACATGGTCGGCCCGGAACGGTGGCCGCGCTGCTGACGGCCCCGGCGCCCCGGCGGAGGGTGTCTGGGTGCTCTGGGTCTCGGGCATATGGCCTCCTGCCTGGCATAAGCGGTCACCGGCAACCTAGCCGGCCGAGCGGACCATCCGTCAGCCCCCCACCTTCGGCAGCACCTCGGTGCCGAGCAGGCGAATGTGGCCGGGGTCGGTGTCGTAGATATGGAAGTAGAGCGTGTCCGCACCGGCCGCCGCCAGCTCATCGATCCGGCGGAGCACGTCGGCGGGCGTGCCGGTCACGCCCAGCCGCAGCAGCCGGGCACCGGCGTCGCCGAGCGCGCCGGCGCGCCGCTGGGCCTGCGCCGCGGTGGCTCCGCACGATACCGGGAGGGCCGTGGACACCCGGACCGTCGCCGGATCGCGGCCGGTCTCCGCGCAGATGCGGCGGAAGTTGGCCACCCGCTCAGCCATGCCTTCCGCCAGGCCGCAGTTGAACTCGTCGGCGAACCGGGCCGCCAGCATGGGACCACGCTTCGGCCCGGTCACGCCGAGGATGAGCCGGGGACGGTCCGGGCCAGCGGGCCCGGCAGGCTCGCCGGGTGGCCGCCCGAGGGCGGGGAAGTTCACGCAGTTCTCGATCTGGTAGTGCCTGCCGTGGAAGCTGAAGCTCTCGCCTGGTGGCGTGCCCCAGATGCCGGTGACAATGGACAGCTGTTCCTCGAGCCGGTCGAAGCGCTCCTTGATGGGCGGGAACGGGATGCCGAACGACTGGTGCTCCCGCTCGTACCAGGCCGCGCCGATGCCCAGCTCAGCCCGGCCCCCGCTCATGGCGTGCACGGTGGCGGCAGTCACCGCCAGCACGCCGGGCTGGCGGAAGGTCGAGGCGGTCACCAGGGTGCCGAGCCGGATGCGCCCGGTCTGGACCGCGAGCCCGGCCAGCGTGGTCCAGGAGTCGGTCGGGGCGTAGCTGGCGTCCGTGGAGTCGATGCCGAGGTAGTGGTCACCCCGGAAGAAGCCGTCGAACCCCGTCTCCTCGGCGGCCTGCGCCATGGCCAGAATCTGCTGGTAGGTCGCGCCGTAACGGGGTTCCAGCAGGATCCGCAGCCTCATCTGATCTCCTCCCGGCTCATGCGCCCGGCTGCCGCTGCGGCACGGCGGCGGACGCGGCCGGCCGCGGGCTGGCCCCGGCCGGCAAGGGGTAATGGCACGCCACGGAATGGCCCTCGGCGAGGGTCCGCATCTGCGGCTCCTCCAGCGCACAGCGCTCCTGCGCGCGTGGGCACCTGGTGCGGAACCGGCACCCGCTCGGGGGGTGGACAGGCGACGGGGGCTCCCCGTGGATGGCCGTGTGCGCGGACGACCTCCCGGCCGCCGGGTCGGGGCTCGGAATCGACTCCAGCAGGGCGAGGGTGTAGGGGTGCAGCGGGTCGGTATAGAGCGATTCGGCCGGCCCCACCTCGCACAGCTTGCCCAGGTACATCACCGCGACGCGGTCGCTGACCTGCTTGACGAGCGCGAGGTCATGGGCGATGAACAGGTAGGACAGGCCGAGCTCGCCACGCAGTTGCTCGAACAGGTTGAGCACCTGCGCCTGGATGAGCACGTCGAGGGAGGACACGGCCTCGTCACAGACGATGAGCGCTGGCGACAGCGCCACCGCCCGGGCGATGGCGACGCGCTGGCACTGGCCGCCGGACAGTTCCCTGGGCCGGCGGCGGGCGTACGCGGCCGGGTCGAGGCCCACCAGTTCCAGCACCTCGCTGACGCGTCGCCGGCGGGCCGGACGGTCACCGATCCGGTAGGCGATCAGCGGTTCCTCGACCAGATCCACGACCCGCCACGTGGGGTCGAGCGACCCGAACGGATCCTGGAAGACCATCTGCAGGTGACGTCTGGCGTCGAGGAGGCGGCGGCCCCTCAGCGTCACCAGATCGGTGCCCTGGAAGATGACGGAGCCCGACTTCGGCCGCGGTGCCTGCAGCAGCGATCTGGCGAGGGTCGACTTGCCGGATCCGGTCTCACCGACGATGCCGAGGGTCTCGCCGGGCCACAGGTCGAACGAGACGCCGGAGACGGCGTGGACGACGCCGCCCTTGACGCCGCCGTAGTCACGGACCACGAATTCCTGGACGATGCCGCGGGCTTCGAGCAGCGGCCCGGCGTTCACCCCGGGTCTCCGTTCTCGCAGGGAAACCAGCAGGCCCAGCGATGGCCGGGCTCGTGCTCCAGCAGCGGCGGGGCTTGCTGCCGGCACCGGTCGGCCGCCGACGGGCAGCGGGGCGCGAACGGGCAGCCGGGCGGCAGTGCCCCGGTGTCAGGCGGTCGGCCGCCGATCACCGGGAGCGGGGAATGCGGCGGGCGCTCGAGCCGCGGGACCGCATCCAGCAGTGCCTTCGTATACGGCATCCGGACGGCGGAGAACAGGCGGCGGGTGGCCGCCTGTTCCACGATGCCGCCCGCGTACATCACGATGACGTCGTCGGTGTAGGAGGCGGCCAGCCCCAGGTCGTGGCTGATCAGTATCAGCGCCATGCCGAGCTGAGCCTGCAGGTCGAGCAGGAGGTCCATGATCTGCGCCTGGGTCGTGACGTCGAGGGAGGTGGTGGCCTCGTCGGCGATGAGGAGCTTCGGGTGGCAGGCGAGCGCGATCGCGATCATGAGGCGCTGGCGCATCCCGCCGGAGAACTGGTGCGGATAGTCGGCGTAGCGCCGCCGGGGCAGCGGGATGCGGACCATGGCCATCAGCTCGATCGCCCGTTCCCGCGCCGCGCTGCGATCGAGCGGCAGGTGGGACCGGATCGCCTCGCTGACCTGGGTGCCGACCCGCATGGTCGGGTTGAGGGAGCGGGCCGGGTCCTGGAACACCATCGCGAGGTCAGCGCCCCGGTGCCGCCGCAGATCGTTCTCGCTAAGCCCGAGCAGTTCGGTGCCCGCGAACCGGGCCGAGCCGGTGACCACGGCCGACGGGGGCAGCAGGCCCATCACCGCGCGGCAGCTCACTGTCTTGCCCGACCCGGACTCACCGACGATCGCGAGGGTCCGCCCGGGCTCGGCGGTGAAGCTCACCCCGTTGACGGCGGGCACGTCGCGGCCAGCCTGACGGAAGCGGACGGCCAGGTCCCGCACGTCGAGCAGGCTCGTGCTCACCGCACGCCCCAGCGCTTGCGCAGCGCGTCCCCGAGCAGGTTCAGCGACAGCACAGTGGCCAGCAGGAACAGGCTGGGGATGAGCACGAGGACGGGCTGCGCGGAGAGGGTGCCCTGGCCGAGCGCGATCATGTTGCCCCAGCTCGGCGCGGGGTCCGGGATGCCCAGGCCCAGGAAGCTGAGCGCCCCTTCCAGGATGATGATGACCCCCATCCCGAGCAGGCCGAACGTGATCAGCTGCGGCAGGACGTTCGGCGTCACATGACGCAGCAGGATCCGCCACGCCTTCGTGCCCGACAGCCGGGCGGCGAGCATGAAGGTCTGCCCGTGCAGCCGGAGTGTGCCGGCGCGGGCGATCCGGGCGAACGCGGGCACGCTGAAGAAGGACAGCGCCCAGATGACGTGCAGTTCGCTCGGCCCGAGCCCTTCGGCGATGGCGACCGCCAGGACGAGGGCGGGGAACGCGATCAGCACATCGAGCACACGCATGAGGACGGTGTCGACGATGCCGCCGCTGTAGGCGGCGACGCTTCCCATGACGCCGCCGATCACCAGGCCGATCAGGGTGACCGCCAGCCCCACCTCGATCGAGACCCGCCCGCCGTACAGGATGCGCGACAGGATGTCGTTGCCGACCGGGTCGGTGCCGAGTATGTGCCCCGGCGAGAACGGGGGCAGGCCAGCGGACAGGATGCTGCCGCCGACCGGCGCCGGCACCGGGTACACCAGCGGCCACAGGAAACACCCGCCGGCGATCAGGGCGAGGATGGCCGCCGGAATGAGGATGTCGGGTGCGAGCGCCCGGCGCCGGCGCCGGGCCGCTGCCCCGGCCGGGGCCGGGACGGCAACACCGGGCGCGAGCAGGGTGTCAGGCAGAGGGGCGGCCATACCGGATCCTCGGGTCCAGGACCGCGTACAGCAGGTCCGTGAGCAGGTTGGCAAATACCACGATGAGCGCGAAGACCAGGACGACCGCCTCCACGACGACGACGTCCCGGTCGCTGATCGACTGCAGCAGCACCTGGCCGATCCCCGGCAGGGAGAAGATCGGCTCGATGATCACCAGGGCTCCGATGAGGGTTCCCAGGTTCAGTCCCAGCACGGTGAGGAACCCGAACATGGAGTTGCGCAGGGCGTGCCGGATCAGCACCTGCCACGGCGCCACGCCCTTGGCCCTGGCGGTCACCACGTAGTCCTCGCTCTGCATCTGCTCGACGATGTCCGCCCGCAGCAGCCGGATGTAGAAACACGCCAGCGGGAGCCCGATGGACAGGGCGGGCAGGGTCAGCGACTTGATGTTGCCCACGACGCTCTGGCTCAGCGGGACGAAGCCGATCGCCGGCAGCACCCGCAGGTTGACGGCGAAGATGAGGACGAGCAGCAGGGCCAGCACGTAGGGCGCGATGGACAGCCCGGCCATGCTGAGCATCATGCTCAGCCGGTCAACCAGGCCGCCGGGCCGGTACGCCGCCGCGGCGGCGACGGGCACGGCGATCAGGACCGAGAGGCAGAAGGTGTAGATCATCAGCTCGAAGGTGACCGGCAGCCGCTGGCCCAGGATGGAGGTGACCGGCTGACCGCTGACCAGTGAGTCGCCAAGATGGCCTTGCGCCGCGCCGCTGAGCCAGTGCCAGTAGCGGACCCAGAACGGCTCGTTGAGGTGGAGCTTGAGCCGGAGCGTCTGCAGTTCGGCCGGGGTGGCGTTGGCCCCGAGCAGCTCCTGGGCGGTGTCTCCCGGCAGCACGTTCATCACCACGAAGGTGAGGAACGTGACCCCCCACAGGACGGGGACCGCCGACAGCAGCCGCTTGCCGGTCACCCGCAGCGCGGGGGAGGTGAGCACCGCACGGCCCGCCGAGCCCCACTGCGCTGTCCCGGGGGAATGATCCCCCGGAACCCCTTGCGCTGGGGGCCCGGCGGGCGCGGGGCCGGCTTCCGCCGCCATAAACCTGCCTTTCACATGCGGATCGCTGGCTGGATCGGTCAGCCGCCGGGGCTGTAGGAGACGTCCTCCCACGGGATGTTGGGCGTCACCACGACGCTGGACAGGGGCGAGGTGAGCCCGGGGCCGGTCACGCCCTTGGCCGCGACGTTGGCAGGGGCGAAGGCGAAGTAGAACGGCCCGTACGCCTGCTGGTTGATGTAGGACGCGGCCTGGTTGTAGAGGCTGCACCGCTGGCTCATGTTGAGCGTCCCGGCAGCCTGGTTCAGCAGCGAGTCGAGCTTGGGGTCATGCACGCCGCTGAACGGTGACAGGGAGGAGAACCGGAAGCCCACGCCAACACCCGCGGCCGGGTCATACGCACCGGCGGTCTGGACCATGGCCTGCCATTTCTTCCCGGTGAACTGCGCGATGAGCGGGCCGAGGTCGTAGGAGGCGATGGTGGTCTTGATCCCCGCCTTGGCCCACTCGGTCTGCAGGGCCTGCGTGGTCTCCTTGGCCACCAGCACGTTGATCGTGCCCAGGTTGACGGTCAGCCCGCCGAGCTGCTTGACGAGCGCCTTGGCCTTCGCGAGGTCAAAGGTCCGGTATCCGGGGACCGTGGCCTGGTAACAGATGCCCCCCGGGGCGGTGAACCCCTGAGTCAGCGGATAGAGGTTGTCGAAGATATGGCTGACGATCGGCTGGATGTCGGTCGCGTAGTAGATCGCCTCCCGCGCCTTGATGTTGTTGAACGGCGCGGTGGCAGTGTTGAGCTGGAGGTCGTAAGGCGAGGTGGAGAGCTGGTTCACCACGGTGAAGTGCTGCGCGGCCTGCTTGAGCAGGGCCGGCGTGGACATGTTCTCGTAGACCTGCCCCTCACCGGCGAGCATGGCCTCGTACGCCGCCTCGTCCCCGCCGACCGACTTGAAGGTGAGCTGGTCGAGGAGGGGGTGGCCCTTCTGCCAGTAGTGCGGGTTCTTCTTCAGCACCAGCACCGAGTTCAGCGTGTCACTGACCACCTCGAAGGGCCCCGCGCCGACGGGGGTGAGCGCGAACTGCTTCTCGCCCATCTTCTTCACCGCCGCCGGGGAGGCGATCCAGTTCGCCGTCGAGTCGATGAAGGACGCGATGATCGGCGCGAACACCGCCTTCAGGTTGATCACCACGGCGCTGGTCCCCTGCGCCGTGACTGAAGCGACCGGCCAGGTGGGCTTGCAGGTGCACGGTGACTTGAGGTCACGCTGGATGTTCCAGACCACCGCCGCGGCGTTGAGCGGCGTGCCATCGGTGAACTTCATGCCCGGGCGCAGGCTGATGGTGACGGTCTTGCCGCCATTGGAGAAGCTGTACCCGGTCGCCATGTCGGGGATGATCTTGCCGTGGGAGCCCAGCTCGAAGAGCTGCCCGAAGATCGAGTCCATGTAGCTCTGGTCCGCGGCGCCGTTGGTGTTCGTCGCGGGGTCCAGCCCAACCGGCCAGGCGCCTTCGTACCCGGAGTCCTCGAGAACCGTCAGGGAGCCGCCCGCGTGGGGCGAGGCACTGCCGGACGTACCACCGCCACCGCTGCTGCCACAGGCGGCCGCGGCGAGCGCGACCGCGAGCAGCGCAGCGGATACACCAAGGCGGGACTTCTTCGTCTTTCTCAAGAATCTCACGGCATCCACCTACTCGAATTTCGGTAGTCCACGGAAATCAGGGAAAAGCGCGGGGCATTTGCGGCCCGCTGGGTGGCTGGTGCTAGTACGGGCCGGGCACATGCAGACTGAGGCCTGCCCGGCGTTCCCGGACAACGGCGAAACCAGATGGTCATGGCGCACCTGAACCAACGGGGGGTGCTCGCCCGCTGTTGTCCAGCGACGACGAGCGGGGCAAGTACGTGACATTTATCTGTCGAGCGTGCCGAGTTTTGTCTTGGATGCTAGATGGCGCCCGGGGTGGGCGCAAGGCTTGATTTTCGCGCGTCGGCCGTCGGCAGATGATCTTGTATCTGCGCCCTACCCGGGTGGCGCCCCGCTTGTGCCCGGCTCACAAGCGTCAGCCCCAGATGTCGTGGGCGGTGGTGACGATGAGGTCGAGTTTGGCGCGTTGCTGGTCGTGGGTGAGGGTGTTGCCTTCGACGGTGGAGGAGAAGCCGCATTGGCCGGAGAGGGCGAGCTGGTCGAGGGGGAGGTAGTGGGCGGCTTGGTCGATGCGGCGTTTGAGGGTGTCGGGGTGTTCGAGCTGGCCGGTTTTGGTGGTGACCAGGCCCAGGACGATCATTTTGCCGGGGGGGACGAACCGCAGGGGTTCGAAGCCGCCGGAGCGGGGGTCGTCGTATTCGAGGAAGAACCCGTCGACGTCCAGGTCGTTGAACAGGGCTTCGGCGACGAAGTCGTAGCCGCCGGTGGCGGCCCAGGAGGAGCGGAAGTTGCCGCGGCACAGGTGGGTGGTGACGGCCAGCCCGGGTGGCTTGTCTGCCAGGGCGGTGTTGACCTGGCTGATGTAGCGCAGGTGCAGGTTGTCGGCGTCTTCGCCGCGGGCGGTGATGGCGGCGCGCTGGGCGGGGTCGTTGAGGTAGGCCAGGGAGGTGTCGTCGAATTGGAGGTAGGTGCAGCCCTGGGCGGCGATCGCGGCGACCTGGGCGGCGTAGGCGGTGGCCAGGTCGGCCCAGAACTCCTCGATGTCGGGGTAGATGGCCGGGTCGATCGCGGCGGGGCCGCCGCGGTAGTGGACCATGTTGGGTGAGGGGATCGTCAGCTTGGGTGTCTGCCCAGGCGCCACGGCTTTTTGCAGGTAGGCGAAGTCGTCAGCGAAGATGGTCTCGCCCAGGGTGATCTTGCTGGCGACGTGGATCGCGGCGGGGGTGAACTCGATGTCCCCGCCCGCGTTGTGGAACTTGACCGCCAGGTTCCCCGGTGTCTTGGCGACCCCGCCGAGCTGGTAGATGAAATCCATATGCCACGACGCCCGCCGGAGCTCCCCATCCGTGGCCGACTGCAGCCCTGCCTCCCGCTGCATCGCCACCACCGCGGTGATCGCCTCATCCTCGGCCGCCCGCAGCTGCTCAGCGGTGATCACCCCAGCCGCGAACTCCTCCCGCGCCGCCAGCAGCCCAGCCGGGCGCAGCAAACTGCCAACATGATCAGCACGGAACGGCGGAATCGTGCGAGGACTCATATCTGTACTCCTTTGACTGTTCGTGTCGGTGCCGTACTGGAGATGCCTGCGGGCCGGGGCTACCGCTACCCGGGCAGCTCCGCCGGGTAGGTGAGGTCGATGATGTCCTCGGCAACCCCGAGCACCTGCCCGAGGATGCCGCGCATGATGGGCTTGGGGACCAGGCAGTCGGCGCAGGCGTCATCGGAGGCGCGGATGCGCACATCGATCCGGCCGCCCTCTTCGCGGGCCTCCATCAGGTAGCCGTCGGCGCCCAGCGACGCCTGCAACGGCTCCAGACGCGCCACGTCGAGCATCGTTTCTCTCCTGCCTTCCGGGCCTGCCCGGCTACCGGGTCCCGGTCCCGGCGCGGGCTCCCGCCGGCGCACCGGCCGTCACCTCGGCCGGCACCTCGACCGGCACGGCGGTCCCTGACCACTCACCGAAGACCCGCACCACCATGGAGATGGCGGCGTTGCGGGCACCGGCGACGATCACCGGCAGCTGCCGGGAGGACATCATCGTGCGTGAGATCTCACCGGCGCCGGCCGCGGCCTGCCGGGCCTCGTCCTCCGGGCTGATCTTGCTCAGGTCCCCCTTGCCCGCCCGCCGCAGGTCCGCGGGGAGGCGGCCACAGCGCGCCATGAGCCATTCCTGCACCGCTGCCCTGGAGTACCCGGCGCCGGCGAACATCTGGGCGTGCTCGGGGCAGAGCACCACCCCGGCCGAGGCCTCCTTGAAGATCTGCGCACCGGTGCGCGAGATGGTGTCCGCCAGATCCCAGAGCACGTCCTCGGGATGGTGGGAATGACGGTTGTCGACGAACTCGCTGGTGCGCAGCAGCGTCGCCGACACCGCGCTGGTCCCGGCCGGCACGCCGCCGCCGACCGAGAACGGTTCCCAGGGGCTCTCTTCCTCGTTCTCCGCGATGCAGATGGACCACCGGCCGGGAACCCCCTGCGTCGCCTGTTCCAGGACGTGGGGATGGATGCCGAAGGCGTTGCGGACGATGAGGCCGATCGCCCGGGCGACGGTGGCATTCGCGCGGAATCCCGGCCCGAAGACGCCGCCGGTGGCGTTGAAACCAAGTTCGGCGCGGACGGGGCCGTTCACGACGATCAGCGGGGCGGGGCCGCTGGTGCTCTGCCAGCCGCCACCCCGCGCGGCACGTTCAGCCATCAGGGCGCCGAAGGCGGCCAGGACCACTGGGAAGTATTCGGGCCGGCAGCCCGCCATCGCCGCGTTGACCGCGGCCAGGTATACGGTGCAGCCGCGGCCCACCTGCTCCAGCGTCCCGATGACCTCCCCGGGATCGCGGCTGGTGTGGGCCAGGAACTGATCGACCAGCGGCCTGGTGGCCGGGACCAGCGGCAGCCCGTCCGACCAGCCCTGCTCGTAGCAGTACTCGATGGCCCGCTGGGCCGCGTCTGGATCCAGGCTGGCCGGATCCAGGCTGGC
>Ga0307373_10011509_pt1 | contig 12802 bp, 11 predicted proteins | sample OX2MG_FD_202534 | JGI IMG/M metagenome (GOLD analysis project Ga0307373, IMG submission 202534) | Soil microbial communities from Risofladan, Vaasa, Finland - OX-2 | ecosystem: Environmental > Terrestrial > Soil > Coastal area > Acid sulfate soil | place: Finland: Risofladan, Vaasa | collected... | reverse complement strand
TCGTCGACGCACGTTCGACCACCGACATGGACCACGTGAGACTCCGGCTGGCCGGCGCGGTGCGAGTGGGTGATGAGGTCGGCGCGCTGCTCATGGAGGCTCGCGACCATCTCGCGGTTGGGCGCGCTCGAGCGGCCGGGTGTGTGGCCGGCGTGGAGCTGGAGCGGCGCCTCAAGGAGCTGTGCCTCGTGCGCGCCGTCGTCGTCCGCGACAAGCTGCCGTCGATCGCCGACTACAACGATGCGCTGAAGGGCGCCCGGCTCTACCCGCAGGCCACGTGGAGGAAGATCCAGCATCTGGCGGACCTCCGGAACCGCTGCGCCCACGTGCTCGACCTCGAGCCGGCCGCCGAAGACGCCCGCGAGCTCGTCGACGGCGTGGACGCGGTGCTCCGGATGCTGCCGAGCTGAGGGCTCAGCCGTGAGCTCACAGGCGCCAGCGACGGGTAGGCCGAGCGGCACCGACCGTCTGGCCACGGCCTGCGAGGGAGCGATCAGCCGTCTCGCCGCGCAGGAGGCCGCCGGCATCGACCCGGACACCTTCGCGGAGCTCGGCGAGGCCCTGTTCTGGCTCATCGCGCTGGCCGACGCGAACGGCAGATCGGCGCCACTCCTCGATGGGCTGCGCTGGGCGCGTAACCGGATCGCGCATGGCGTCGTCGTCGTCGCGCCCGTTGAGTGGCACCACGGCGCCGAGGCTGGAAGACTCGTCCCCGGCAAGGCCGTCCTGGGCACCACGTCCGGGCACGAATGGGCCGCCCGCTCCACGGTCCCACCAGTTCCACAGCAGCACCAACGACCCGCACAGGATGCCGCCTACGATAACCACGTGGCCGGCCGTCGGGTTGTGGAGGTGCTCCAAGAAGGGCTCGCCCTCGCTCGCTGAGGCGGGGGCGGCGGTGCTGGTGTGCGGTCGCCGTCCGGCCGCAGAATCCGCACCAAAAAGGGGCCTCCCGAGAAGTCCGATTCTGCCCTCCCTGTAGGCCGGGGGCGTAAGCGCCCCAGAAGAAGGGGGCGTTCGGCGACGGGGCCGCGTCTCCTCGGGCACTGAGATACGCTCTTGAGTCACGGACGCAATGCCGAGCCGACCACGAGAGCCCGGGCTGGAGGCGCGAGACCATGAACGACCGGGAACGGGCGTGGGTGGGGTGCCTGATTGGAGTCGGGCTCGCACTGGCGTACTTCCCAGCCCACAACGATCTGTTCATCGTCGCCGGGACGTTCCTCGTGCTGGCGTCTCTGCTCGCTGGTTCAGGCCTCGTTAGGGTGAAAGCTGGCCTACAAGGGTTTGAGGCCGAGTTCGCGCATGAGCTTCGGAAGAAAGCGCGGGAGCTTGGATCGGGCCCCGAAGACGGGCGCATTCCAGACGGCATGGCAGGCGGCGCGTTGCCACCATCCGCAGAGAAGGTAACCGGCGGTTCGCAGGATCAGTTTTCAAAGGTTGTGGTGGCACAGGCGCTCACGACGATCGCCGAGACCGTGCGGGATGGGCGTCCCGATGAGGCGGCCCAGGGGGTCGCGGACTCTCTGGACCGGCTCGCTCACGCCGGTCAAGTATTCGCGGCGTCAGACGCGATCGTCGAGTACGCTTTCGCGACCGACCCTGTGGACTCGCTTCGCGAATGGGAACGCGAGATGGGCGATCGCGCAGTCGCGGAACTCGCTGCCGCGCAGCGCGACGCCCTGCGACGGTGGCGGGACGATCACGAGGGTGAGCTCGGCCGCTTCCGAAACGCACGTAACGGGCTAGCTCACGGCGGCCATTTGAGCGACGCTGAGGTTGAGGAGGCGGCGCGGCTGGGTTGGTGGCTGGCGGCCGATCTGCGTCGTCGCCTGGATCAGGCCCCGCTCGGCGCCCCCACGGATCCTCGTGGATCCATGGGCGCATGAGCCGTCAACACCTGATTCCCGCTGCCTTGCTCGGTGAGTTCTCGTCCGAAACCACGGGACGCCGGAGAGATCGTCGACTCTGGGTCGCCCGGCGAGGCCAGCGTGGCCCCCACCGTGCTCGTGCCGGGTCGGTTGGATTCGAGAGAGACCCCTACTTGCTCCGCGATCTCGAGCGTCTGCGTCCTGACCTGCTCGATCGCCAGTGGCGGGGTTACGAGCAGAGCCTCCCGTGGGCGATCGATCTGGCGGCCGCGGTACCAGCCGAGATCCTATATGCGGAGGCGTGGCTTATCCTCGTGCAGTTCGTGGCCGGGCTACTTGTGCGCACGCCGGATTACGCGGAGGCGGATGCGACGGGGCTGCGAGAGCTCTTCGGCGAAGACTTGCCCGATGGGCTCACCGTCGACAACGCGAACATCACTCGGATGATGGATTACCAGTGGCTGAGCTCCACGCTCCTGTTCTGCCGCTGGGCGCTCGTGGGCTGCGACGACGACCTCCTTACCAACGACGGCGGCTACTGCCTGGCCGGTCACCCCTCAGGGTGGCCGGCCCTGGCAGTTCCACTTCGGCCTAACCTCTTGCTCCTGATCTCACGCGGGCCAGGCAACCTTCGCGCGTGGTGGGATGGCAAATCATGGCGCGTCGAGGGGATCGAGCACCTCAAGGTCGATCGAGGGAACCCGGCGATCGCTCAGGTGAATCGAACCCTCGCCCTGACGGCTCGCCGTGAAATCTACGGGGCGACCGAGGAGGGAGTCGCGACGGTGGCGCGCACATGGGCGGCGAACCCCGACCGAGTAGGGCCGCCGCCACCGCCCCGATTCCTGTATGCATCCCCCGCAAAGCGGCAGGAGCTGGAAGATCGGATCTTCGTCGCGAGGGACCGCCTGCTGCGGCCTCCAGACCAACGGCCACCTTGGCTCATCCGGTTCGACGCCGAACACGCGTGGACGTCCGATTAGCGCATCGAAGAGCAATCTCCCGAGCAAACGGCGAAACTCGGCTGCCTCGAACGAACTCGCTCCTAAGGTGGTCTTTTTGGGCTCGGCCGGTTTCGCGCCCGTGGGCAGTCGCCAGTTCCCAGCGAGACGAGCCCGTAGACTTCACCGCGTGCCCGAACCCTCCGCCATCTACTTCCCGCTTCGCGCCAACTGCGACCAGTCTAGTCGCAGGCCAGCGTGTGGCGGGCGTTCGGCGCCGGCTGATGCTCGCCTCGCTCCTGCATGACCACGTCATGCTCGAAGGAGGAACCTGGCGCGCATCACTCGGTACGTCCGGTGGCTGGATGTTCTGGGAGCCGCCCCCGGGCGGACCAGCCACCCAGCTGGCAGTCGCCCCACCGACGAGGTAAGGCCCAACGCGGCAACGTTTGCGTCCAGATGCGCGCCACCAAGGCACCTGCGACGCGCCCTTCAACAGGATGGTGGAGTCGCCCGCGACCATCGGCTGGGAGGCAACATTCGAGCCCTTCCGGCACGAGCTACCGGCCACGGCCATGTGATCCAGTTCGCGCTAGGCGGCTCTCGGTCGCCGGCGACCCAGTCTGCGGGTTCGGAACGTGAGATACGCCGACCACAAAGAAGCGTGATCCAAGTCGAGCACCTTATCGATGATTTCCGCGGCCTCCTGTCGCGCGCCAGTCTGCACGAGCGCGTCGATGGCCGCGAACTCATCTGTTAGCCGTTCCGTCGCGGCCGGCCTGAGCGTCGGCACGAGGACTCGCTCGGCTTCCTTCGTCTCCAGCTTTAGGACTCCGCCGCCATAGGCACGACCCTCGATCTCCGCACTGAGCAGAGTCAAGGAACTCAGCATTGCGGCGGCCAGCGCCCGCGGCGGCGGTGCCAGCAATCCAAGCGTCACTCCGTGCAGGAGGTTGCTTGACCAGGCGGCAGCGTCGTTCACGATGAGTCGCGGTCCGAGGTGGCTCATGTACGGGAGGAACGCATCCGGCTTGGAGCGCGGCAGTGGCACGGCGTACCACGGCCGCCGAACGCGGCATTTGTATCGTGAAGCGATCCCTGACGCTTCGCCTTCCTCCAAGTAAGCCGTCAGGCGCTGGTCCGACGGGTCGGGCCGGCCAGCGAGGTCGAGAAGCAGCCGGACATCACCTCGGCTCGCGAGCAGCCCGGGAATGTCGCCCGGGCGGCGCATCGTAGGCGAGAGCACGTGCGCGGGCAATCCGCGTCGAGCCGCCTCGTCACACGACAGGATGAAGAAGTCGTTCGCCCCGGACACAAAGCCGATGTCCACACTGGCGATGGCACCGAGCGGGACGGCGATGCCCGATGTGCGAAGCTCTTCATAGATCGATCCTGCCCCGGTATCGACGGCACCGCTCCATCTCCGCTGCGGCGCCTTGGCTTTGATGTCGAGCGGGGCCACGACATCGAGCGTCTCAAGGGCCTGTTTGTCAGGTATGCGGATCACGCGGAGCCCGCGATCGTCGTCGTTCGAGGCGAGGAGCAGCACGGCGTCTACCTGTGCACTGCTGAATACAGCCCGGTCGAAGGCCACGATGATGACGGACCCGAACCGCCGTAGGAGCAGCTCACGCACCGGCTCGCCATAGTCTGTGTGCAGCAGTTCGGCGGGCAAGACCAGCGCGAGGCGTCCCGACGATCCGAGGAAACCGACCGAGTGGACGACGAAGTGCGCCCAGGACGACGCGAGGTTCGTCAGCTCGACCCCCTGCGCACGAGCCCGGGCGAGGCCCTTCTCCCGGGCCGAGCCGGTGAATCCGTGGTAGCGGATGTACGGCGGGTTACCGATGACCGCGTCCACCGCCAGCAGCGTGTCGGGATCGACGTCGAAGAAGTCCGCGGTGAGGACCTGAGCGGTGGGGGCGATGGACTGCGCCTTCTCCGCCTCGGCAGGCTCGCGCTCGACGCCGATCAGGCGGCCTGCGAGGCCGTGGACGCCCAGATCGGTGAACTGCTCGGCGACAGCCGCCATGAACGCGCCGTCGCCGCAGGATGGCTCTAGGACGCGGTCGCTTGCCGATCGGATGGCCCAGCGAGCCAAGAATCGCGTCAGCTCGGCGGGTGTATAGAACGCGCCACGCGCCTTGCTCTCCCGCGGTGTTTCCGTGATGGCTAGGCTCATTGGGTCATCCTACCGGTGGTGGTTGCACTGAGCCTTACCCGGCGATGCCGGCGTCGATGCCGCCCAGCCCTTCCGCGGCGGCGGCCGGGCCAGCAGTCGCTGCAGGGATGGCCTCCACCCCCTCCCGCTGAATCTCGATCAGGTCCTGACAGGCGCGCCAGAGTACCCGGGCCATGCTGACCTCAGGCGGCACGTCGAACGTCCGATACCTTGTGGGAGCGGCTTCCGAGGCAGGACCGAAGCAGAAGAGCCCCACGCCATCGACGACCTGCGCGGCGGTGTGGGCGAACGCGATCGTCGCGTCGAGGTCGGTCCGGTTCACGACGCGCGCAGCGATGAATAGATACGCCTTCGGGCGCACCGCGTGCAGCCACGTCGTGAGGTTCCCGCCGAGAGCGGTCGCGGGCTCGCCCCGGGCGGCCATGATCCGGCCGAACTCGGCCTTGAGGTCGATCGTCTTGAAGGCGACTTCCTTGACCCGCTTCGCGAGGTCCGCCGATCCCGGTCGTCCGATGAGTTTCTGAGTCGGCGAGAGCGGATGTTTCGGTGTACCGACTGCCTTCGCTTCGAGGGTGAACTTTACGACGCCTGCGTTCGGAAAGGTCACATCGAGGTTATGGTTGGCGAAGACGAACCCCGGTACACCCCCGCGGGAGTAGAGCTGCACGCCGGCGCAGCCTTCGAGAAGTAGCGCGAGGAGATCGTTAAGGAAGTCGCCTTTGCCGTTCTGCAGGTCGCCGATGTCTGCGATTCCGCTTGCGACATTCGCATCGAAGCCCTCCATCGCTCGAACGAAGGCGTCCTCGACTTCCGTCCACGTCCGCGGCTGCGCTGCCACGGCGGCCCGATACATCGCGAGGAGCGGCGCGCACGCGGGCTTTGTCGCGACTATGTGACTGGTCGATCGTGGCTTGCTCGACGGCTCTGGCACGCGCGTCAGCATCTCACACGGACGGGCCGACCGACACCGGAACCATCAGGGCCGCACCTGCCCGCACGTTCCGGACCGCAAGGACCGAGTGCTCGTCGCCGATACCGGCCACGCGCCCGCTCCAAGGGCAGTCGGGACCCATGAGGTGACCGACAGCCAGCACCTCCGCGTCCATGCGGACCCCTTGTGCTCCTAGCGTCGCCCGTCTCCCCTTTGGCGATAGAACACAGGTTCTATTTCGGATAGACTGTCCCACGTGGCCCTCTCCACCAAGAGCATCTTCGACCCTCTACGCAACCGCACGGACCCGACGCCGCGCCGACACGACGAGCCGACCTTCGACTTCTATGACCGATGCTCGAACGAGGTCATTGGATCGATCCGAGACCTACTGGAGGGCTGGTTCTCACACTACCCAAAGGGTCGCCACCAGCGCGACCTCGTCGGACGCCTGCGGGACGGCGACGGGCGCCAGTGGAACTCGGGGGCGTGGGAGCTCTACGTCCACGAGACGCTGCGGCTCTTCGGCTACACGATGACGCCGCACCCGCGCCTGACGACCACGAACAGGCGCATCGACTTCCTCGCGGTCCGCGGCCCGGAGCGGGTGTTGGTCGAGTGCGTGACGGTCGGCCACTCCGACGAGGCGTCAGTCAGGCGCGGAGGCATCGGCGCCCTGGAGGCGGCGATCGACCGGTCGGGGATGCTCGACTACTGGCTCGACCTCCAGTTCGACCGAGTCGGACCCGCCCCCATCCCGCCCGAACCCTTTGTCGAGGACCTCCGTTCATGGATCGCAGCCCAGGACATCGACGCGCTAAACGGGATCTCCCACCGCGGCGGGCTGCCATCGTTCGACTGGGACCACGACGAGTGGCTGGTGCACGTCTGGGCGATCCCGCGGTCGCCGGAGCTCCGCGGGAGCGAGGACATCCGGCCGCTCGGGATCATCGCCGGGGACGACGACGACAAGTCGGTCTGGCTCGCGCTCAGGGCCGCGATGGAGTCGAAGGCCGAGGCGTACGGGGAGCTGGACGCGCCCTACGTCGTCGCGGTGAACGCGCCCGATGCGTGGCCCGACCACGAGGAGGTGGAGCTCGCGGTGTTCGGCGACCTTCCGTTCACGAGGCACTGGCGGCGCGACGGCTTCCTGATGCGCGCCGACGGGACATCACACAGCGGCCTGTCGGGCGTCCTGCTCGGAACAGGAATCCAGCCGCAGACCTTCTCCCGATACTGGCCTACTCTCTACGAGAACCCAGCGGCGAGCCGGCCGCTGCCCGACTCGCTCCAGTGGCGCCGCGTGCGCATCGTCCGAGACGGACCGACGACGGTCGAGGGTGTGAAACCGCCCGCGCTATTCGGCATCGCCCAAGACTGGCCCGGCAGGCCTTGGCCGAAGTAGCCCGACGAAGGGCGTCCCATTCAATCGCCCTCCTTCTGGGCCGGCTCGAACCACGAGCCGTGGTCTGCACGGATCACGCGCCAGAATCAGGCTCCCGTTTCGGACGCACGCCAGGCCGGTCCGGCAACCCGGCGAACTCCCACTCGGCCTTCGCAAGGAGCGAGGCGACTGCGTCCGCTGGTGAGACCCCGAACGCTCGAGTGCGGTCAGGCGTGAAGTGAAGTGTCGCGATCCAACCTTCCGGGGACCTCTCCATCGAGACGGGCGGAGGATCCGGGATCGGTCGCGGAATGGCCGGGATCTCGTCCAGCAGCTGTCCGACGAGCCTCGGAAGGAACCCGCCGGGCATCGCGAGGAACTTCGTCCGCCAGTAGGCGACCCGGTCGACGTCGCTCGAATAACCACGAGGTGAGCGACTGCCGTTCGTCTCCGGATCGCCCGTCGCTCCGGCCGCCTGGCTCCGTCGTGACAGCGAGTCCGCGCGGCGACGGCGGGCCGGCTCCGGCGGCTTCCCCTCGACGGTGATGAATTCGTGTTCCACGCGCATCGGCGTGCGCCACGTACCGCCTGCCTTCGGATCGAGGCGGCGTGGCGACACCCCTGCCGCGAGCGACTGGACCTCGATCGCTGCCAGTTCGACATTCACCGCGCGTCGGATCTCGCCGTCGCTGAACTCGACCGGCGCCATCAGTTCCTTGCTCATCGACTCGTGGGCACGGCGCAGACGAACCCAGTCGGTCGTTCGGAGTTCATCGAACAGGAGGAGTTGGGACACACGCCGCCAGGCCCGGTCGTCGCGGTCGTTCGCGAACGGGAAAACCACGACGAGGCGGTCCCACAGCACGCCCATGGCGATGGCCTCGACGACCGTCCGGTCTTCGTCGCGGAGCACGACCACGACGGGCTCCGGGCGCGCGAGCGGCATCTCGATCGAGCCCTTCGTGAACAGCACGCCCTCCGGGAGCGGGACGCTCGGGTCGAGAATCAGCCGTCGGACCTGCTCGGCGCCCGGCGAGGCGGCGTATCTGTAGCCCGCGTAGTAGAAAAGGCTCAGGAAAGACCATGCGAGCATCGCTCGCTTGGCCGCCTCGTCGGTCGGCCGCGATATCGATACGGCCATCTCCCTCGGCGTCGTCGATCCCTCGAGCACTCGGTCCAACTGGGTGTGGGCGTGCCGGGAGTGCCGTCCCGCCCTTCGTCGGCTCCGCGACATGAGCTCGACGGAAACGCTCCCGTCTTTGCTCCGGACCATCGCCTGCCGCGTGAGCGTCGGCCCGGCGCGGTCGGGACGGGCCATCGTGACCGTTCGCACGAACCGGATGAAGTCAACGCCGGCACTCTCGTACGTCGCGCCGATCCTGTTATTGCAGTCGGCACACTGAACCTCGATCCGGTGCTGGACCGCCGGGGCGCTTCGTGCCGGATAGTGGCCCTCCGTCGCGACATCTACTGACAGGAGGCGGAGGCAGGTCGGACAGACGAAGTTGCCGGGGGGCACCTCGCCACCAAGTCGGGCAAGGCGTTCGTTGGCTTTGGTTGCGAGGCGTGCGGCGCGCGTGGTCATGGTGCAGGCAATTATGATGCGCCGCGCTTTTGCGCCACCTGCAGAGCACCTATCGAGCCTCCGCGCCGGCTGCCAGCTCGCGTCTAGGGCCAACATGGGGCTTACGCCGGATCAGCCGCATCGCGGCGCGTCGAGCAACGAGGCGCCTGGTTCCGCTGACAGCGCCTCTCTCACTGCGCCAAGGTGGCGGTCGAGGTGCCCCAGGATGCCGGCTTCGATCTCCGCCTCGGCGCTCAGTGGTCCACCTTCGCTGCTCACGGTTCGATCCAGTTCGTCATCCGTGAGCCGTTCGATCATCGCGGCGCAGGCCCGCCCGTTCCGTCGCAGCAGCCGCAGGCCGTCGTCACGGGTGCGCCCGGCGAATGACCGGGTCTGGCGCGCGTTGAACCGGGCTCCCGTCTCGACGGTGCGTCGCGCCGCGGGCGGCAGCGGTGCTCCCTTCGCGATCGCCTCCGTGATGCCCCCGATGATCCGGTGGCCGGCGGCGACGTGGAGGACGACCTCACCGACCGTCCGGCCTTCCCGAGGGCATGCCGCTCGCCACTGCTCGTCGGAGAGCGCGACAACGAAATCGATCAGCGCCTCGTTGGCGTCGAAGAACCGCCTCGCTAGGGTGCGACCTCGCGTGCTCACGCACGCATGATAGGAGGGGCGATCGTCCGTGATGGGCTCACAGCATCAGCGAGCTGACTGCGCCTCGTCCCTCCAGGCCGCACTTTCGAGCGCGTCTCTGATCGACAGCGGCAGCACGATCCTGGGTGTGGAACCCGGCGGTTCAACTCCTCTCGCCCCGACCAACCTACCTCATCACGTGTCGACGCTCCCCTTTGCGGTGACGGTGGTACCTGTGGTGCCCGTCATCGACAGCGAGCGGATCGGGGGCCCAGAGACGCTGCTGGCCTCCTCGAGCACCGCGTTCCTGCTCGTGGGAGACAGAGCCGAAATGCCACGACCTGCGGGCTCCTCGTCGAGGCCCGCGACGATCTCTTCGCCGAGGCGACCCGGATCCGCAATCGGATCCACGGATCCCGAACTTGTCTCAGGGCCCCGGACTCGATCCTGCCGCGCCGCTGAGCGCGGCCGGTTGCCAAGCCGAGGAGCGGCTGCACGACGGGACCGGCCACCTGCTCAGCGCCCGCCCATACCGTTGTCGCGTCGCTGCCGCTGAACATCGAGCCGAGCCAGCTCCGGGTGCCGGCCACTGACCAGGTGCGTTCGCCGTCGTCGGTTCGCAGGACGGTGCTGAGCCCCCGCCACGCCGCTCGCGGCCCCGGTGGCCGTCCGCTGACCGTCGAGGCGACGGACGATCCGGACGTCGGCGTGTGCGGCGCCGCGCCGGGCAGCCGTGTCGAGCGCTCGGTCGGTGAGGTCGCGCATCGTCGGTCAGGGCAGCAGAGGAGGCGGGCTCGCCGGGTACACTCCGCAGGTGACGACCCACCGTTCGGCAGCGGCTCCAGTCGGGCGAATCATCACCTTCGAGGAACCTGACGGATCAGGCATCCGGGTCCTGCCGGAGGTCGACCGGCATGCCGCTGAACCGCCAGCGCCGCGGCTGCGCATCAGGACATGACGGGTCCCATCGGCCAGCTGGCCGGTCGCCACCCCTCAGATCACGACGATGCCGACCGGTTGGTGCTCGAACGAGTCGCCGGCGGCGAACTCGCTGCCCTGGAAGAGTTATACGACCGCTACCGAACGATGGCCTACTCGATCGCACTCCGCATCACCACCGACGCCAGCCTGGCCGAGGACGTCGTCCAGGAGGCGTTCCTCGGTGCCTGGCGCAACGCCGGCCGATATGTCGAGGGACGCGGGAGCGTGAAGACCTGGCTGCTCGCGATCGTGCACCATCGCGCCGTCGACGCGATCCGGCGGCGACGTCCGACGACCGAGCTGCCGGAACGAGAGGACATCCCGCCGCCCGGCCTCACCCTGCCCGACCTGTGGGGCGAGGTGGCCGCCGATCTCGACCGCGATGCAGTGCAGGCTGCCCTCGCCACGTTGAGTCCGGTGCAGCGACAGGCGATCGAATATGCCTATTTCGGCGGCCTCACCCAGCAGGAGATCGCACTGAGGACGAACACGCCGCTCGGGACCGTGAAGAGCCGCATGCGCCTCGGACTCCTCGCGATGCGGCGGGCGCTCGTCGGGGAAGGTGGGACGTCCGCGCTGGACGGGAGCAACGACGCCATCCGGGAGATCGCCAGATGACGTGCGACCAGGCTCGCGACTACGCTCCGGCATTCGTCCTCGGTGCACTCGAGCGGGACGACGAGGCGGCGGTGCGTCAACATCTCGCCACCTGTCCGGGGCCCCACCCGGAGTTCCTCGAGCTCGGCGAGGTGGTGCCGGCGCTCGCCGAGTCCGTCGAGCTCGTCGAGCCGCCGCCATCGCTCCGTGGCCGGATCATGGCTGCCGCCGCGGCCGATCTCGCCGAACGACAGAACGCCCCGTCGCCGCTCGTTCCGAGCGCCCTCGTCGGTCGTGTCTCGACCCGATCGGCTCGCCCGACCGGCGGTCGGCCGCGGTTCGCCTGGGCGTTCGGGATCGCCGCGGTCCTTGCGATCGCGGCCCTCGGAGCGTGGAACGTCAGCCTTCGATCGGAGCTCGATGCGGCGTCGGCATACCGCCAGGCCGTGGCACAGGTGCTCGCGGTCGCGGCTGAACCCGGCAGCCACACGGCCGTCCTGTCCAGCCGCGCGGACCCGAACCGCGCCGGCCTCGCGGCGATCGGAGCGGATGGCTCGATCCATGTCGTCATGCGCGGCCTCGCCCCGACGACCGACGGTCACGTCTACGAGGCGTGGATCATCGCCGGGTCCGGACCTCCCACGCCGATCGGTTCGTTCACCGTCGGTTCGGACGGGACCGGTGCCATCTTCACGACTGGCCCGGGTGCGGCCGGGGTCACCGTGGCGCTCACGCTCGAGTCGGCTCCCGGAGCGACGACGCCAACGCTCCCGATCATCTCGAGCGGGGTCGCGAGCCAGACCTGAACGGCAGAGCCGGCATTCGCCGCCGCGAGCGTGCCACGCTCGAGCACCACGGCGGTATCGTCGACGACGAGCCGTCAGGTCAGCCGCAGGTGAGCGTCGGCTTGTCGCACCTTCCCGCTCTCCTCCTCCGGCCGCTCATCGCCGAGGCTCAGTAGCCATCAGATCGTCCTTGACCACCCGATGCCTGAACGTTCTGCGATCGCGAGTCATCCGTCCAGCCGATCGCTGCGCATGAACGGGCGTCACCCCTGCGGCCGACCCCCGGCTGCGCGGTGCCTCATCAAGGAGGTGCCCGGATGGGCTCCAGGTTCTCTCAGCGCCGACCGCGAGCGTTCGCGGCCGGTCTTGGCATCGCGAGCCTCGCGCTCTCGAGCCTCGTCCTTGCCGGCGCGACGTTCGCGGCCAGCTCCACCATCCAGCCGGTTTCCGGAGCGACGACGCCGGCCTGGACCAACGGCACGACCGTGACCGTCCAGTACGCGCAGAACTTCTTCTGCGACACGAGCGTGCCGGCGACTGCCGCGAGCGGTTGCGAAGTCGGGACGGCGGCGAACGTCGGGCCGGTCGCGAACGCCGACCGATCGACGCTCTACGTCCTCGTTCCGCTCTTCGCTCATCCTGATCCTGCCCCGATGTGCGCCGTCGCGTCGTGCCCGAACCACCCCCTCGACGTGGATCTCTCGCGGGTCTTCGGTGCCGGCGCGATCAACGTGCCGCTTCCGGCCCACAGCCACATCCTCGACGGTCCGGCCGGCGGGTGGTGGGATGTCCAGATCGTCGCCGTAACCAACCAGACGGCGTGGGCGGCGATCGCGGCAGGCAAGTCGCAGGCGGCTATGGAAGCGCAGATCACCGCCGGTGGAGCCCTCGGGCCGATTCCGACGAACCTCTACCTCTTCTTCAACGTCGTCG
>Ga0307373_10011508_pt1 | contig 12803 bp, 6 predicted proteins | sample OX2MG_FD_202534 | JGI IMG/M metagenome (GOLD analysis project Ga0307373, IMG submission 202534) | Soil microbial communities from Risofladan, Vaasa, Finland - OX-2 | ecosystem: Environmental > Terrestrial > Soil > Coastal area > Acid sulfate soil | place: Finland: Risofladan, Vaasa | collected... | reverse complement strand
AGCTCCGGCCAGTGGTCCTTCGGGCGGAGCGGCGGCGAGCACACGAACTTCGCGCCCTCGAACCCGTTGCCCAGGTCGTCGAGCGAGAGGAACAGGTACTGCGGGCAGGTCTCGGCGTAGACCGGCGTCCCCCGGTCCCGTCCCGCCCGGACCGCATCGAGCGCGTCCCGCGAGGACAGGTGGACGATGTAGACGGCCGAACCGGCCGCCTCGGCGAGCCGGATCACGCGGTTGGTCGCCTCGCCCTCGAACACCGCGTACCGCGACACGCCGTGGTACCAGGGGGCCGTCCGCCCGGCGTCCGCGTTCTGGTTCGCGACGACGTCGATCGCGATGCCGTTCTCCGCGTGCATCATGATCAGGCCGCCGTTGGCCACCGAGCGCTGCATGGCCCGGAAGATCGCGCCGTCGTCGCTGTAGAGCACGCCGGGGTATGCGGTGAAGAGCTTGAACTCGGGGATCCCCTCGGCGACGACGCTGTCCATCTCCTCGAGCACCGCGTCGGTCACGTCCGACACGATCATGTGGAACCCGTAGTCGATGGCGCAGTTGCCCTCGGCCTTCGCGTGCCACGCGTCGATGCCGTCCCGCAGCGACTTCCCCTTGGCCTGGTTCGCGAAATCGAGGATCGTGGTGGTGCCGCCGAACGCCGCCGCCCGCGTCCCGGTCTCGAACGTGTCCTTCGACATGGTTCCGCCGAACGGCATGTCGAAATGCGTGTGCACGTCGATCGCGCCCGGGATCACGTAGCGGCCTGCGGCGTCGATCGTGCGATCCGCCGTGACTCCCTGCGCCGGAAGGTCGCGCCCGAGCAGGGCGATGGTCTCGCCGTCGACGAGGACGTCGGCCTCCATCGACCCGTCGGCGTTGACGACCGTGCCGTTCGTGACCAGCGTCCTCACTGCTCCGTCCCCTTCGTCTCGTGCCGCGCCATGCGTGTCGATCGGTCCCGGGCGACGACCACCTCGCGCATCCCTCAGGTCCGGCCGGCCGCCACGTCGCGCATGGCCGGGATGACCTCCCGGCCGTACACGTCCAGCATGCGCTCTTCGTCGCCGTTCATCAGGTAGAGATTGAACTGGTCCACGCCTGCGCCGGCGAGCTCGCGGAGCTTCGCGACGTGCTGATCGACCGAGCCGACCAGGCAGAACCGGTCCACGATCTCGTCGGTGACGAACTCGGCGTTGGACGATCCCACCTCCGCGTGGTGGAGGTAGTCGTAGCCGCTGCGCCCGCGGATGTACGTCGTGAGCTCCTCGGGCAGATCGCCGCCCTGGTAGCGATTGACGAGGTCGACGACGTGGTTCCCGACCAGGGCGGGGAACCAGCGCACGCGATCGCGGCACTCCGCCAGGTCGCCGACGTGGGCCGGCGCCGCGGCCATGACTCGCACGGCGTCGGGACCGCGGCCCGCCTCGGCGGACGAACTTCGAACCTGTGCCACGAACCACCGGATCAGGTCCGGGTCGCCGATCTGGAGCATGGCTCCGTCGGCCACGCGCCCCGTCAGGCGGAGGGCCACCGGGCCGTAGCCCGCCACCCAGACCGGCAGGCGGTGGCCCGGCGTCCAGGGGAGCTGGAGCAGGGCGCCCTCGTACTCGATCGGCCGCCCCTCGACCAGGGCGCGGATGACGTGGATCGCTTCCTCGAGCTGCGCGATGGTCGTGGGCTCCTTGCCCAGCACCCGGCGCGCCGAATCGCCCCGGCCGATGCCCAGGTCCATCCGCCCGCCGCTCAGCTCGTCGAGCACCGCGAGCGTCGATGCCGTCACGCTCGGCTCCCGGGTGGCGGGGTTCGTGACACACGTCCCCAGGCGCATGGTGGTGGTGGCCTGCGCCATCAGGGTCAGCAGCGGGTACGGGTCCCGCCACAGCACGTGGCTGTCGAAGAGCCAGCCGTAGGTGAAGCCGCAGGCCTCCGCCTGGCGGGTCAGGGCGAGCAGGCGCTCCAGGGAGTGCTCGGGCTTGAGGGTGAATCCGAATTCCACGGCACTCTCCTCAGGTCAGGCGCAGGGCGTCAGGGCCGGACCAGGTCCCCGTACGCCTCGGGACGGCGGTCGCGATACCACTGCCAGGTGTTGCGGACCTCGAGGATCAGGTCGAGATCCAGCTCGCGGACGAGCAGCTCCGGCTCGTGCGCATCGCCTACCGCGCCTACGAACTGTCCGCGCGGGTCGACGAAGTAGCTCTGGCCGTAGAAGTCGTCGTCGCCGAGCGGTTCGATGCCGACGCGGTTGATGGTGCCCACGAAGTAGCCGTTCGCCACCGCGTGGCTCACCTGCTCGATCCGCCAGAGATACTCGGACAGTCCACGGCTGGTCGCGGACGGGATGAACACGATCTCCGCGCCGTTGAGGCCGAGCGCGCGCGCGCCCTCCGGGAAGTGGCGGTCGTAGCAGATGTAGACGCCGACCTTCCCGACGGCGGTCTCGAACACCGGGTAGCCCAGGTTGCCCGGGCGGAAGTAGAACTTCTCCCAGAAGCCCTGGACGTGCGGGATGTGCGTCTTCCGATACTTGCCCAGGTAGCGCCCGTCGGCGTCGATGACCGCTGCGGTGTTGTAGTAGAGGCCGGGCGTCCGCTCGTCCTCCTCGTACATCGGCACGATCAGCACCATGCCGGTCTGCCTGGCGAGGTCCTGCATCCGCCGCGTCGTCGGGCCGTCCGGGATCTTCTCGGTGTAGGAGTAGTACTGGGCGTCCTGCACCTGGCAGAAGTAGGGCCCGTAGAACAGTTCCTGGAAGCACATGACCTGAGCGCCCTGGCGCTTCGCGTCCTGCGCCGCCTCCTCGTGCTTCCGGATCATCGACTCCTTGTCGCCGGTCCAGTCGGTCTGCAGCAGGGCCCCGCGTACGATCCTCGCCATGGCGTGCCACCTCCACAACCCGGGGGGAGGAGCCGGCCTCGCCGTCACGGCAGCGCCCGTCGCCGACGACCTCGGTTCGACATCGAGGCGCTGATACTACGACGATCGATGCCCTCCGGCATCCGATCGCCAGGGACGACGCAGCCACCGTCCGACCCCTCATTCGTCCCCCGCCATCGACTTCGTGTCATAGTTCGGCCTTCGGGAAGCATCGCCCGCGGACAGACGGATCCGCCGCACGACGAGGTGTTCGGGCCATGGGTGTCGAGGTATCGGCAGGCGCGCTGACGGCCGAGGAGGTCGTGCGGCTGTCGAGGCAGTACACGATGTACGAGTGGTCGGCGCAGGCGGCCGTCGACCCGATCGCCGTCGACAGGGCGTCCGGCGTCTACTTCTACACGCCGGACGGCAAGCGTTTCCTCGACTTCAACAGCCAGCTGATGAGCGTCAACATCGGCCACGGCGACCGGCGCGTGGTGGACGCGATCAAGGCGCAGGCAGAGAAGCTCTGCTACGCGAACCCCTTCATGGCCACCGAGCCACGGGCGCTGCTCGGTCGCAAGCTCGCGGAGCTGCTGCCGGGCGACATCGACAAGGTCTTCTTCACGAACGGCGGTGCCGAGGCCAACGAGAACGCCATCAAGCTCGCGCGGCAGTACAGCGGCCGGCACAAGATCGCCGTGCGGTACCGCAGCTACCACGGGGCCACCGCGGGGGTCATGACCCTCACGGGCGACCCACGCCGCTGGGCCAACGAGCCGGGCATCCCGGGCGTGGTGCGCATCCCCGACACGCTTCCCTGGGGCGAGGCCGAGTCGCGACCGGCCGACGAGGTGCTGCGCGAGACCGAGCGGATCCTCGTCTACGAGGGCCCCCAGACGATCGCGGCCATCATGATCGAGCCCGTCGTCGGCACGAACGGCATCCTGGTCCCGCCCGACGGGTACATGCAGGGCCTGCGCGAGCTCTGCGACCGGTACGGCATCCTCCTGATCGCCGACGAGGTCATGTCGGGCTTCGGCCGCACCGGCGCGTGGTTCGCGGTGGATCACTGGGGCGTGGTGCCCGACATCATCACGATGGCCAAGGGCCTGACCTCGAGCTACGTGCCGCTCGGGGCCGTGGCGATGCGCCACGAGATCGCCGCGCACTTCGAGTCGAACGTGTTCTACGGCGGGCTCACGTACAACAGCCACCCCATGGGCTGCGCCGCCGGCCTCGCCACCATCCGGGTGTACGAGGACGACGGCCTGATCGAGCGGGCACGGGCGATGGGCGAGCGGATGCGGGAGCACCACCGGGCCCTCCGCGAGCGCCACCCGTCGGTCGGATCGGTCCGGAACATCGGGCTGTTCGGGATCATCGAGCTCGCGCGCAGCCGCGACCCGTACGTGCCGATGGCGCCGTACAACGGCACCAGCGACGAGATGAAGGCGGTGGCGCGGTCGCTGCGCGAACAGGGCCTCTACACGTTCGTGCGGTGGAACGCCATCTCCACCAACCCGCCGCTGACCATCACCGAGGACGAGCTCGCCGAGGGCTTCGCGATCATCGACCGCGCGCTCGACCTCGCGGACGCGTCGCTCGCCGGATAGCCGAGGGCGGCGCTCGCGGCCGCTCCCGTCCGGCGGGCACGGGGCCGGACAGTTCCCCGCGTGGTGATCACTCGCCGGCCGTGAGCACCTCGTGGACCTTCCGGGCCAGCGTGTCCGGCGTGAACGGCTTGCCCAGGAACGACAGCCCCGACTCCAGCTCGTTGCCGGGACCCACCGCGTCCTGCGTGTATCCGGACAGGTAGAGCACACGCAGGCCCGGGCGTCGCTGCAGCAGTCGGGCCGCCAGGTCCGGTCCGCCGATGCCGGGCATGACGACGTCCGTGACCAGCAGGTCGATGCGTTCGCCCGCGCCCCGCTCGACCCGCAGGGCCTCGCGCCCGTCCGCAGCGGCCAGAACGCGATATCCGTGCCGCTCCAGGACGAGCCGGGCGAGCTCTCGTACGGCCTGTTCGTCCTCGACCAGCAGGATCGTCTCGGTGCCGCGTGACGGCGCCGGCTGGCGCGACGGCTGGTGTTCGCCCGTGGCCGGGCTCACCCGCGGAAAGTAGATCTTGAACGTGGTGCCGTGGCCGGGCTCGCTGTACAGCCAGATGTGCCCGCCCGACTGCCGCACGATGCCGTAGATGGTGGCGAGCCCCAGCCCGGTCCCCTTGCCGTGCTCCTTGGTCGTGAAGAACGGCTCGAACACGTGAGCACGGGTTGCGGCGTCCATGCCGATACCGCTGTCCGTCACCGCGAGCAGGACGTACCGCCCGGGCACCACCTCGAAATGCTCCGCCGCGTAGGCTTCGTCGAACTCCGCGTCCTCGCTCGCGATGGAGAGCCGCCCGCCGCCCGGCATCGCGTCCCTGGCGTTCACCGCCAGGTTCAGCACGACCTGCTCCAGCTGCGACGGGTCGGCCCGGATGGAGCCCGTGGCCCGCAGCGTCGCCTCGAGCTCGATGTGCTCGCCGATCAGCCGGCGGATCAGCGGTTCCATCCGCCCGACCACGTCGTTGGGATCGAGCACCTGGGGCTGAAGGACCTGCCTGCGGCTGAACGCGAGCAACTGTTGCGTCAGGCTGGCCGCTCGCTCGGCGGCGTTGCGGATCGCTTCGACGTATTCCTGCGCCGGGCTCCCGTCCGGCAGGTCCGATATCAGGAGCTCGCTGTAGCCGGTGATCGCGGTCAGGATGTTGTTGAAATCGTGGGCGACGCCGCCGGCGAGCCGGCCGATGCTCTCCATCTTCTGCGCCTGCAGGAGCTGCTCCTCCAGCTGCCTGCGCGCCGTGATGTCGCGATCGATGCGCGACTCCCCGACGATGCGGCCCTGCGAGTCGCGAAGCGGCCAGATCGTCAGCGAGACGTCGACCCGGCGGCCGCCCTTGGCGACGCGCTCCGTCTCGTGTGCCTTGACGGGATCGCCGCGCGCGATCTTGCGCCGCAACTCGTGAGTCTCGGCACGGCGGTTCTCCGGCACGATACGGTCGAGCGGCCGGCCGATCATCTCGTCGGCCGGGTACCCGAAGATCCTGGTGGCGCCGGCGTTCCAGCTCGTCACCGTCCCGTCGAGCGTCGTCGAGACGATCCCGTCCTCCGCGGACTCGACGATCTGCGCCAGCAGGGCTCGCTGCTCGTGCTCCGCCTCGGCCCGTTCCCTGGCCGCCCGCTCCGCTTCGTAGAGGCGTGACCGCTCCAGCGCCTGCGCCGTCTCCTGGGCCAGCGCGCCCAGGAAATCGCGGTCCACGCGGCTGAAGACCCGGCCCTCGTCGAACACGATCTCGAGGCCCCCCACGGGCCTGCCGTCGGCCAGGAGAGGCAGGTCGACGGTGGCTCCGGCGTGCGTCGCGTCGCGCAGCAGGAGACCATCGTGGGCGTCGGCCGTTCTCTCCGCGTCGTCCCGGAAGTAGAGCGGACGGCGCTCGCCGATGGCCCGAGCCAGGAGCAGCGGGGCATCGACGCTGGTCTCGTGGGCGCGATCGACTCGGTCGGGAAGGTAGCCGTCGGCCCGGACGACCTCGAGCCGTCCCCCTTCCGAGAGCAGCACCAGCGAACCGGCCACGGCCCCCAGGGTGGGCAGCGCGTGCCGGATGATCACGTCTGCGACGTCGGCCGGAGTCAGCGCCCCGGCCAGGCCGACGCTCACGCCGAGCAGCGCGCGAAGGCGCTCCTCCGCCGCGCTCCGTTCCGTGATGTCGAGCACCACGAGGTTGAGCCCGACGGTCTCGCCGGCGTCGTCCCGGACCGGGAGGCAGCTGGCGAGCCATCGGCGAGGGAGGGCGGTGGCCGGCAGCTGGTGCTCGCCGACCTCGACGTTGAGGATGGGCTCGCCGTCCCGGAGCACGCGCCGCATCATCCCCACCACGTCCTGGTGCAGGCGCGGCAGGACCTCCTGGACGGGACGCCCGACGTGCTCCTCGCGGGGAATGCCGCTCATCCTGGCGAGCGCGGGATTCACGCGGACGAAGCGCAGCTCCGTGTCGAGGGTGCCGAGGCCGACCGGGGCGTCGTCGAGCAGGCGCTCAGGATGCGTCAACGGACTCATCGCGTCGGACGGCAGTGCACTCGGCAGCAGCGTTGCAGGGGCACGGCGTCGGCGGTTCCCGGCGCCCCGGGAGCGGGCTTGCAGAACGGTTGCAGCCGGCCGCCCGGCGCCCCGATCACCCGCTGCGGGCCACGTCAAGTCCCGTTCGGGCCGATCGGCCGGGGCAGGCCGGGGCAATCGGCGCCCGCAGGCGTGTCGGCTGGGCCGCACGCCGTACTCGAGGACGAACCCGATCGTCGAGGGTCCGCCGGTACGACCGGACGATGGCCGGCGGCACCTCCCGAACGTACGGTCGGGGCTGCGATACCCCGCCCCGGAGAACCCTCGATGATCCCTGCACTCCGTCGGATCCGGCCCTCCTGTCGGACCGTCATCCACGCCTTCTTCCGGACGGACGGCGCGCGCGTGGTGCGACTTGGCGGCGTGGCGCTCAGCGCGCTGCTCGTCGGGGTGGTGGCCACGGGCGTGATCGGAGCAGGGAGTGCCAGCGCGGCGACGGCGAGCACGTCCGCGCTGCGGTGGGGGATCGTCGGGAACGACGGGACGCACCTGTCTGCAGAACGTGCCGCGGGTGTGACCGCGAAGTTCATCGACCTGTCGTGGGCGTCCTACATGCCGAAGCCCGGGCACGTGGACGGTTCCTACGTGTCGGCCAGACGCAACGAGATCGCCGCGGCGCGCGCCGCGGGCTTCGCGATCGTCCTCGGCCTGGGGGTGCAGTCTGCTCCTGCATGGGTGCACGCGAACTACGTGAATTCGTACTACGTCGACCAGTACGGGGAGCGCTACGACGGAGGAACGTCGCCCGGTTCCGGCGATGTCAACTTCGTCTGGAATTCGCAGATGCGAACGCTGCAGCAGCAGTACGTCGCGCGGGTCTTCTCGGACCTCGGGACGTCCTTCGCGGCCGTTCGGCTGGGTGGGGGCCGGTACGGCGAGCTGGGCTATCCGCTCGCCTCGACGTCCTCGCACGCCAACACGTACTGGGCGTTCGACGCGAACGCCGCGGCGTCCGACCCGGTACCCGCCTGGATGCCCGGCATGGCCAGCCCGGCCGGCCAGGCCGCAACGTTCCTGAACTGGTACCTCGCGAAGCTCGCCGACTACGAGACCTGGCAGATCTCGACGCTGCGCCGCTACTACGCCGGCCCGGCGATGATGCTCTTCCCGAGCTGGGGCATCCGCCCCGGACAGGCCGCGGCTGCCATTGCCGGGAACCTCTCCGGCACGACCAGCGCCGAGATCAACGGTGAGGTCCAGCGCGGCTACGACTACGCACGCCTGGTCGGGGCGATCACGGACCCGAACGTCATCGTCACGACGGACTGGCTCGACTCGCCGTACGGCAACGATGCGAGCACCAACCCGGTGGACTGGACGCCGGTCCACTACCTCGCCTCCCTCGCCTCGCCTCGCGGGCTGGCGATGTACGGGCAGAACACCGGACAGGGGAGCGCGAGCGTGATGTCGTTCGCCGTGGCCCAGGCCGCCAGGTACGGGCTCGTGGGCATGGCCTGGTACAACGAGAGCCAGCTCTTCTCGGGGACCTGGGCGACCCTGGCCAACTATGCCTCGTTCATCGCGGCGGGCAGGGCAGCGGCGCCCGCCTCCCCGGCGGCTTCGACGCCTTCGCCCACCACGGCGCCGAGCCCCACGCCCGCGCCCACGGCCACGCCGGCTCCCGCACCGACCGCGACCGCCACGCCGGGCCCCACGCCCACGCCGACCGCGCCCGCAGCGACCGCGACCGCCACGCCCGCCCCCACCGCCGGCTCGAGCACGCAGCTGGACCTGCCGGCCCCGCTGCGCTACGGCCTCATCGGCAACGACGGCACGCACCTCGCCGTGGAGCGCGGCGCGGGCATCGGAACCAAGCTGTTCGAGCTGAACTGGGCTGTCTACGAACCGGCCCAGGGGACCTACTCGTCGAACTACCTGACCTGGGTCCGTGGCCAGATCGCCAGCCTGCGCTCCGCCGGGTTCAGCATCGTGCTTTCGCTCGGGATGCAGTTCGCCCCGTCCTGGCTCCTCTCCGCCTATCCCGATGCGTACTACGTCGATCAGTACGGTGACCGCTACGCCGATACCTGCTCGGGCTGCGAAATCCCCAACTTCGTGTGGAACAAGGCGCTGCGCACCGAGCTCGCCCACTACGTCGCGCGCGTCTTCGCCGACCTCGGCACGGACTTCGCCGCCGTACGCATCGGGGGCGGCCACTACGGCGAGCTCGGCTACCCGACCGCCTCGTACAACGGCCACGCCAACACGTACTGGGCCTTCGACGCGAACGCCGCGGCGTCCGACCCCGTTCCGGGGTGGAAGCCCGGGATGTCCAGTGCGAACGGAGAGGCCGGCAAGTTCCTGAACTGGTACCTCGCGCAACTGGCGGACTACGAGACCTGGCAGATCTCCACCGTGCGTGCGTCATATCCGGGCCCACTGATGCTGCTCATCCCCTCGTTCGGCATCCGCCCGGGCCAGGCACAGGCGGCGATCAACACCAACCTCAATGGCACCACCAGCCCGGAGATCAACGGCGAGATCCAGCGCGGCTACGACTACGCGCGCTTCGTCTCGGTGATCAACGACCCCAACGTCGTCGTCGACACCACGTGGCTGGATTGCCCCTACGGGACCGACTCCTCGACCAACCCCGACGCGTGGAACCCGGTCCACTACCTCGCCTACCTGGCGGCTCAGAATCCACTTCACCCGCGCCTCTACGGCGAGAACACCGGGCAGGGCTCGGCCGCGGTGATGAGCTTCACCGCCGCGCAGGCCCGGACCTACGGTCTCGCCGGGTTCCTCTGGTTCGACGAACAGGAGCTCTTCTCGGGCTCGTACGCCACCCTCGCCGACTACGCCAACCTGATCGCCGCGAACCCCTGAGGGCACACGGCGGCCTCCCCCCGCCCCACCTGGGTGCGCCCCCGGATGCCGACGGTGCCGGAGCCCCCCGCCGCCCGGTCGCGGCTCAGGCTCCGCAGGGCAGCAGGCCCTCGGCCTCTTTCGCGCGGAGGATCCGCAGCACCGCATCGTCGACCAGCGTCCGGAACGCGGGGTCCGTGGCGGCGCGCGAGGCGATGGCGCGAGCCATCAGGCTCGCCGGGCCGATCGTCTTCGAGATGATCATGTCCCCTCCGGCATCGAGGAAGTCGAGGGCACGTGTCGCAGGCGGAATGGCCGCCACCGCCGCGGCCGCTCCGAGATCGTCCGAGATGACGACGCCGGCGAAGTGCAGGTCGTGGCGCAGGAGCTGCCCGATGACGATCGGGGAGAACACGGCGAGCCGGGCGGAGTCGATCTGCTCGTAGGTCGCCAGCGACACCATCACGAACGGCACGCCGGCCGTGATCGCGCCCGAGAACGGTTCCAGGTACGGATCCGTCGGGGTCGTGACCGTGTCGACGACGGCGCCGGTGAAATCGGTGTTGCCCTGCACGCGGCCCAGTCCGGGGAAGTGCTTCACCGTGGTCGTCACGCCGGCCTGCGCCATGCCCCGGATGAATGCGAAGACGTGGCTCCGGACCGTGGCAGGATCGTGCCCGTACTCCCGCTGGAGCTGGCCGATCGGTGCGTTCCGTGCCTCCGTACCCGCGGGCACGACGTCGGCCACCGGGGCGAAGTTCATGTTGACGCCCGCCGCGTGCAGCTGCAGCGCCCACCGGGCCGCCGCCACCTGCAGTGCCGCGGGCGACATGGCGCCCTGGGCGAGCGCGCTCGGGATCGTCTCGAACCCGCTCCCGGAGAGCGCCTGGATCAGGCCGCCCTCCTGGTTCGCGGCCACGAGGAACCCGACGCCGGCCGTCGTCCGCCGCGTGGCCAGCGCCTGCAGCTGCCTCGAGACCGCGCCGATGGCGGAGGCCCCGGCCGACGACTGTGCCGTGAACCACGCCGACCCGAAGTGGTACGTCGCGATCGCCGAGCGTTCCGCTGCCCCCACGCTGTCGTCCGCGAGACCAAGCATGAAGAGTTGTCCGATTCGCTGGGGCTCGGTCATCGAGTCCAGGACCTGGACCGGGCACGCGGCGGTCGTCGGTGAAGGTGTCGATGAGATGGGCGTTGCCGCCGGCGAGGTGTCGGGCGTTGCGGGCGCCGATGGCGGCGCCTGTGAAGATGGGGCGGACGGGCCCGCCGATGACGTGGCGGCCGAGATGGGCGACGCCGAGGCGGACGACGCCGAGGCGCCCGGTGGCGAGACGGCCGGTGCGCTCGGCGGCGCGCCGAGGCAGCCCCCGCAGGTGAGCGCCACGAGGACGACCAGCATCCGCGCGTGCCGGCCCGTCTGCCTTCCATGATCCGCGATGGCGCTGCCTCCTTCCGGGGAACCGCGACCCCGGTGTGAGATCCCGTACGGGCACCACGGTACACATCGCCGGCGCACCTCGCGCGAGGCGGATCCGCCCTCCGCCGCAACCCTGGGCCCCGGGCCGATCCATGCCGGGCACCGCTCCACGTCCCGGACCCCGCCGTCTAGCCCGGCAGGGTCCCCGGTTCCGATGCGCCGAGGGCGTCTGTCACGGGCCGGTCGCTCGCAGCGGCCGTGGGGCGCATCGCGACCTCGACGCGGCGCGGGTCGGCCGGGGACACCACCGCCCGGTACTCGACCTCCACCAGCCCGCCGTCCCGTCGGCGCAGCGTCGTCGTCGTGTGGAGCATCCCGGTCCGCTGCAGGATGGCCGAGAGCCAGGCGCGATCGCCGCCGCCCACGCGATACCGTCCCAGCCGCGACGCCAGCAGCTGGTCACGCGTCACGCCGTGGAGCGCCGCGGCGGCCTCGTTCGCCTCGACGTATCGATCCCCGACGAGCGTGACTCGGGCCCCGTCGGGATCGTCCCACCACGGCACCTCGGCGTACGGGCTCTGCTCTCCGTCGCGGTAGACCAGCAGCACCTCCGTGTGCGGCCCGAAACCCAGGAGCCGGCCGATTGGCCGAACGACGGCGCTCGGGTAGACGACGCGCAGGCGCACGCCGAGTTCCTCGGCAAAGGTTGTCGCGTCGCGTGGCGCGAGCCGTGCGCACAGGTCTTCGACGCGCCCGATGAAGGCGGCGTCCCAGCTGGGCAGGCAGATCGGCGCGAACCAGTCGGCCCCCGCGGCGTCCGGCGGGACCGGCGCAACGCTGTAGCGGAGCAGGTCTCCCTGGCGCTCGGCGTGGATCGCCACGTCGAGGGGGTCGCCGGTTGCACCGAGGAGGCGGACGGTGGAGTCGACGACACGTTCCTCGAACGCGATCCGCAGGAGCAGCGCAAGGTCGTCGTGCGAGCCCGGCACGCCGAGGGTGCGGATATTGCGTTTCCTGAGCTCCGCCGACGGGAGCCCGTACAGGGCGCCGCTCGCTTCGTCGGCCTCGACGAGGCGTCCGTCGGCGTCCGCCATACCGGACGCCACCTCGGGCCTGCTCCACCACCCCTCGGGCAGGTGAGACCTGCGCACCCGTCCGTCGCGGAACACGTACCACGTCTGTCCGTCCTCCCCGGCGAGCTCGCGACGATGCACCACGGCCCTCGGGTAGAGCCCTCGCAGGTGCAGCTGGAGGCGCCGGATCGAGGGCACGCCCAAGGCATCCAGCGACAGCCCGACGAAGTGATGGAACAACCGGTCGCCGCCGGGGAGCGTGACAAGCCGGACCGCTTCCGTGTTCGCGTCGACCGGCTGATCGAACCGTGGAATGCGCCACCCACCAAGCGCGCGCCTGACGGCCGCCTCGACATCCGCGTCCTCCGGCGCATCGGGGACCGTGACGAGGATGGCCTGCAGGCCCGGCGCCGGGACGTTGGTGACGGTGCGGTGGCGGAAACTCTGCACGGTACCGTCGGGGCGGCGCATGGCGACCACGGCATCGTCGCGTCCGTCTC
>Ga0307373_10011507_pt1 | contig 12803 bp, 9 predicted proteins | sample OX2MG_FD_202534 | JGI IMG/M metagenome (GOLD analysis project Ga0307373, IMG submission 202534) | Soil microbial communities from Risofladan, Vaasa, Finland - OX-2 | ecosystem: Environmental > Terrestrial > Soil > Coastal area > Acid sulfate soil | place: Finland: Risofladan, Vaasa | collected... | reverse complement strand
GTCCGCGCAGCGAACGGCGATTATGCCGCCCGCGCGCCGCTGGGGCAGGATAACGTCTTGTTTGCCGTTGCCGCCTCGCTGAATAATTTGCTGGCGCGCTTGCAGCGGTCTGGCCAGTTCGAGAACCAACTGCGCCGGACCGAGTCGGAGGCGCGCAGGCTGGCGGCGGCGCTGGACGAAGCGCGTGTCGGTCGGCGTCCGGCGTGGCCGACGCCCAGTGGCACCGTCATCGACGAACTGATCGGGCGCGTCAATCCCAATGCGCTGCCGTCTCCCGGCCTGGGATTCTCCGAAGGATTCTCCGACCCCGGTCGTGGCGCTCAGGCTGGCCAGTATGGCTACTACAGCGGCCCGTTCAGCGGACCGACCGGCGTGGGTGGCCCCAGCGGTCCTGGGCGCCCACTGGCCCCCAACCCGCCCGACGCCCACTATCCCGCTGGCCCGCGCGACCAACGGGAGATGTATCCTGGCCGACCGGCGCCGATGCCGCCAATGCAGCCATACCCACCTTCGCCTGCGGACTGGGCCTCCGATCCGCGCGCCCCGTTCCGGGGGCAAGGCGCCGACGCGGGCGGCGCCAGACCGACGGGCGAACTCGATTGGGATGCGGCTAACCCCTGGCCACCGACTCAGGACGACGATGATCGGCGGCCCTGAGTCGGCCCCGTACCCGCGCCCTGAGCGAACAGCCAGTGCCTGACAGAGTGAGATGACACGACAGCGGGAAGCTGCGTCTTTGGTTGCTTGTGCAGCAAAGGAGTGATCGATGACCATCGCCCACCCTGAACGCCCGGCGTCGCTGGACCATAGAAACCAGCCTGAGCGGTCGGTCGAGGTGATCGTCGAGGTCTTCATCGAGACCCAACCAACGCTGCCGGCCATTCTCGTTAGCCCATCCAGGCTACGCGAGGCGCCCACTGCGCCCAGCGCGCTCCCCGACGACGATGACACCGTGGACCTGGATGGGCGCTTGGCAGTGGGCGTCGCGTCAGACGCGGCGCTCCTGTTGGATGCGCCGCTCCTGGATGCGCCGCTCCTGGATGCGCCGCTCCTGGACACTTCGCCTTTGGAAGCATCGCTTTTCGACGCCGCGCAGGTAGAGATGTCGGCGCCGGAAGTGTTGGGCCCGGCGCAGGATGCGTCGGCTTATGTCGCCGCCGACGCCAGGTTCGGGATTGAGGCGGAGCTTGCCGACGCCAGTGTAGCAGTCGCTCCGCCAACTGCTGACGCTGAGGCGGACGCCGGGTTGACAGGCGCCACTACGACAACCGACGCCAGGGCGCGCACACGCCCCGCGCTGGGTGCGCGGCGGAAGGCGCTGGCGCAGGTGGTCATCCTCGGCGCCATCTGGGTGGATACGCTGCTCTACGGTATCGTCGTGCCATTCCTGCCGGGCTACGCTCGTGCGCTCGGCGCGACGCCCGCCGAGATTGGCCTGTTGTTTGCCGTCTACGCCGCAAGCCTGCTGGTAATGACGTTCCCTGCCGCCTGGCTCACCGACCGCGTCGGCGCCCGCTGGACGCTGCTATTGGGCGTCGTCGCGCTCTTCGCTTCCACCCTGCTCTTCGGCTATAGCCCAACGTTGGCGACTCGGCTGGCGGAGACGCTGCCGGGAATCGCGCCACACGTTGCGACGCTGGGGTTGCTGTTCGTCGCCCGCGCGTTTCAGGGGGTGGCCGCCGCCGCCGCGTGGACGGCGGGGTTGGCGATCCTGGCGCAGCTCTACCCCGGCCCGCAGCGAGCGGCCACTTTCGCGCGGGTGGGCGTGGCGGTGGGTGTGGGGACGTTACTGGGGCCACCGCTTGGCGGCGCGCTCTACACGCTGGGCGGCTTCCAGGCGCCGTTTCTCTTCATCGCGGGGGTGGCGCTGTTGGATGTCGTCGGGCGGTTGTTCTTCCTGCCGGGTCGCGCGCGGCTGCCAGTTCCCCAGGCAGAGCCGAACGCCACCCGAAGCCTGTTGCGCATACCGGCGTTTGTGTTGGCGCTGGTCGCCACCGGCCTGGGCGACCTGATGCTGACGGCGCTGGAGCCGACGCTGCCGCCGCTGCTGACGCGACGACTCGGCCTGACGCCATTGTGGATCGGCGTGTTATTCGCGGGTGTTGTGGTGGCCTTCACCCTCGCCCAGTTGCTCGTCGCGCGGTGGACACGGCTGCGACTGCTGATCATTCAGGGGTTGTTGGCGTGCGGCGCCGCCTTCTTTGCGCTGGCGCGTTCGCAGGAATTGTGGCAGGCGTCGCTGGCCCTGCTGCTGTTCGCCTGCGCACTGGCGTTCGTGCAGTTGCCTGCGCTCTCGCTGCTGTCGCTGGCAGGCGAACACGGGCGCGATCCTCAGCGCGTCCCCTACGGCGCTATCTACGGGACGTATACCGTCGCATCCTCATTTGGGGGCGTGCTGGGGCCGATCATCGCGGGGACCATCGTGAGCTTCGAGGGCGTTCGCATCAGCTATACGGCCATCAGCATGGCGCCGCTGGTGGTGTTGCTGGGGGTCGGGATCGTCGCGCTGGTTCTGCGGATTCACGCGTGGGCCAGCCGACGACGCATGCGGCGCGCTGAGCGGGCAATCGCTTGCTAGCGCGCTGGTCTAGCAGTGTGAGAGTCTGGCGCGCTCACACTCCGAGCCGCACTCGTAGTTGGTCCAACGATTCGCTGACGGCGAAGGGTGTAAACGCCTCGAGGGTGGGGCGGTCGGCGCGGTTGATGGCCTGCTCCAGCTCCGGTGGCAACGCGCCAAAACGCGCTCGTAGTATCAGGAGAGCAGATTCGCGCAAGCCCGTGACGGCGCCTACTTCTACCCATTCCTGTTTCCAGACCTGATAGAGGGGCGAGGATTCCAGGAGATCGTTCGACATAACCCACCTCCGTACTAACATCATGGCGGTTTCATGGCCAATCTTGCGCGAGGCCAGCACGCCAAGCAAGGTCGCCAGCGCGACCTGGTTCTCGCCAGTCGTCTCTCTTTGGATGATTTGCCCCGCTGACTCCACAGCCGCCACTGTGCCACCGCCCTGAGTGAACGGTATCAGAGGCAATATGGCTGGCATGCGCGCTCCCTGAGCCAGCAGATCGGCGGCGCGCAAATTATAGACTTCGATGCTCACATAATACCACGTTCCTAGGAGCCTCTTCCCGACGCGAATCTCATACGGGGAAGTGGGAACGCGCCCGTGCTTTTCGAGCCATAGCACGACCGAGATCACTGGCAAGTCAAAAAATAGCGCTGGCTCGCGCGGCATACTTGTAGAGCCGCCAGCCCATTTTCTTGTCGGCCTCGGCCTGGGCTTCCAGGTCAATGAGGCACTCGTCGCCATCCACTTCGACGCGAAAGAGCGTGTCCATCTGCAACGGTGGCTCGTTGGCCAACTCAATCTGAGCGGGGCCAAGATACGTGGCAGTGTCGTCAGACAGGACGAAGTGGACCCATTCCACGGGAAAGAGTTGCGCTACACGGCGCAGGCTTTGGTCGAGGTCGCCCATACGTGACGAGGCCTTTCTCACATACATGACGAGGTGTGCTTGTTCAACACGCCAATGCGCGCATTCTACCACACATGAGTTCTACGCAATGTGGGCGGAAGCCACCGCCCGTTTGGCCATAGTCTTTGACGCAGCATCGGGAAGGCCGCTATAATTCAGGAGTTGGGCCTGCGCATGTGGCGGCGGGAGCGACACCCTGACCGACGATGATGCGCGTGTGGCCGTCAGCTAGCCAGAGACACTACAGGATACTGGATTCTTCATGCCAAAGCTCTATGGATGGGTACGCGAGGTCGTACCTGATAGCCCCGCCGATCTGGCGGGCATACAGCCGGGCGATCTGCTCAAGACGATCAATGGGCGGCCCGTGCGCGATCTCGTGGACTACCAGTTCTACGCCTCCGAGGAGGAGTTGCTGCTGGGCGTCGAACGCAACGGACGCGCCATCGAGACGCTGGTGGCCAAGGCGTCTGACGAAGGGATGGGCATTCACTTCGGCGAAGAGCCAGCGCCCTTCATTCGCATCTGCGCCAACAAATGTGTCTTTTGCTTCATCAAAGGTCTGCCGGAACGCCATCAGGCGCAGCGCGGGCTGCCGCTGGGCATGCGCGAGTCGCTCTATATCAAAGACGACGACTACCGCTACAGTTTCCTCTTTGGCAATTTCATTACGCTCACCAATCTCAAAGAGCAGGATTGGCAGCGACTGGAGGAGCAACGGCTGAGTCCGCTCTACGTCTCCGTCCACACGACCGACCCGGCGCTGCGCCGCAAGATGGTGGATGGGCCGCGCTCAGGCGAGATCATCGCGCAGATTCGGCGGCTGGGCGAGATGGGTATCCGTTGCCACACGCAGCTCGTGCTCTGTCCCGGCGCCAACGACGACGCCACACTGGACCGCAGCATCGGCGATCTGGCGGCGCTACGCCCCGTCGTCGAGTCGATCTCCGTCGTGCCGGTGGGGCTAACGAAGTACAACAACATGATCGCGGTGGAGAACCTGCCGCCGATGCGCCCATACACCCGCGACGAATCCGACGCGATCGTGACGCGCGTCACGGGCTGGCAGCGCCAGTTCGCCGCCGAGCCGGGGAGCGGCGGTTTGCCGTTCGTCTATCTCTCCGACGAGTGGTACTACGTGACGCGCCGTTCCTTCCCACCTGCGCGCCACTACGGTGACTACGCCCAGATCGAGAACGGCGTTGGCATGACGCGCAAGCTACTCGACGACTGGCGCGCGGTGAAACGCGACCTTGCGGCAAGCCAACTGTATATGGCGGCTGATGCGGTTGGTGCGCCAATTGACACTACTCTGGGCGTCATGCCCCCGGATGCGTCGCAGCCCGCGCGCAAGGTTGCCATTCTCACCAGCGTGATGGCCGAGCCGGTGATGAGACGCATCGCGGGCGACATCCGCCGCACGACGAGAATCGATGTGCGCGTCGTTCCGGTCGTCAACCAGTTCTTTGGGCCATTGGTGACGGCGGCGGGGTTGATCTGCGCGCAAGACGCCCTCGACACAATTGCCACGGCCTGCGCCGACTTCGGCGAACGCGACCTGCTGCTGCTGCCGCGCGTCATGCTGGATACGGCGGGGGCGCGCTTCCTGGACGACATGACGGTCGCCGACTTCCGCGCGCAGATTCGGCCACGGGTGGTCTTCGCCAAAACGGCGTCGGAGTTGCGCGACGCGCTGACCCGCCCACCTGCCACGCTCGCCGAGCCTGCGCTAACCGTGGCTGGCGCGTCCACTACGCTACGGAAGCGCGACGCGGCGACGGCGGCGGAAGTCGGGGTGTGAGGTGGGTTGCACGCCGGTGATCGGCGACATCGAGGATGCTTCATTCATGCGAAAGATACCACTGTCGGCATTGGGCGCGCTGGCGCTGCTTGCGGTTGTCGCGGTCGTCGCGCTGGCGGGCTGTGGCACGCAGGGCTACGCGGCGGCGTTGGGCCAGTCGGCGCACACGACATTCACCGGCGACTATGCGGGGTCGGCCAGCTTCACCCCCACCTACGCCACCTACTTTGCAACTTACTACGAAGGCCATCTGGTTCCCTACGTCGGCGCGAAGACGCCCGTCGAACTGCGCAACGGCGACTGCGCGGGTCCGTTGATCGCCAATTTGACGCAGGCCAGCGATGACCAGCCTGCCACATCGCCAGCGCCGCCGCTCGTTCGGCAGGACCCGACGCAGCCAGGGGTGGATGTCGCCGTGAACGCCAGCGCCAACCTCTGGATCACGGTGCGCGCCAAGCCCAACGACCCCAACGCCGACATCCTTGCCTGTGGACAGCCGCTTTCTGGGCGCAAGCAAACCTTCGACATCTATCCGCCCAGTGTGGGCAGCGATGGAACCGCGCTCGGCTTCACCTTGCAAACGCCCATCGTCGCCACGCAGCTACATCTCGCCTTCACACATCCGACCACTAGCGCGGTCGCCTGGGTCGTGCGTTCTGGCTCCTGTGGGGGTGATGTCGTGGCGACTGGTGAGTCCCCCAAAGGGGCGACCCAGGCCAACGGCTATATCTTCCAGACGCTGGATAGCGCCCACTGGCGGCTGATTCTCGCGCCGGTTGCGTCTTCCGGGTCGGCAAATAGCGCGACAGCCTGCTACTCGCTCACCTGATGCGCCAGGAGCTATGGGAAACGAGAAGTCTGACCAACTGTATATGCGCCGCGCCCGGACAGCCGTCCGGGCGCGGTGTTCTGAAGATACTGGCAACGGACGTCAGCCTGGGAAATTGCCCGGCAGGGTGGGCGCGTCGGCGTCGGCATTGGGAATCGCGGGTTGGGTGGACTGCGTGAACGGCGCCGATACAGCTTGCGCGCCTGGGGTGGTGGGTGACGGGCGCGAGAGCGGCGGCGTGGGCGGCGTCGGCCCGCTGGGAACGCCAGAAACGCCGGGAACGCTGGGAACGCCAGAAACGCCGGGCGCGCCGCCGGGGAAGAGTTCAGTTTGCTCACTCCCCCAGTTCGGCAAAACGCGCCAGTCGGGCGGCGTGTTGGCGCCTGCCACGCCGGACGGGCGACCACCGGGCGCGACATAACCGCCGGGCGGCGTCGGCGGTATGTATGGCCCGCCATATACGGCGTTCGCCTGCGACGGCGCTGCTCCGCCAGTGGCGCTGGCTGGCCCACCCCGGCGACGCAGCAGCACAAAGGCGAACAGGCCGACCAGCGCAAGCAGTAGAATGACCACCGCGACGACGATAGCGATGATGTAGGGTGTATTATCGGCGCCGCCCGACGTATTCTGGCCATCGACGCCACCCCCGGTCGTCGTTGTCGCCGCTGTCGTTGGGGTCGCCTGGGTGGTGGCCGTGGCGACAGGGGCAGCGGCAGTGACCGTCAGCGGGACGGCTCCGCCCGTCAGCCCAACGTCGAGTACGTCATTATTCGTCGTGAAGGCGCTGGCGACATACGAGCCGGGAGCCGTTCCGGCGGGAATGGCAAGCAGCACGGAGAACGCGCCGTTGCTATCCGAATTCGGCGTAGCGTTCACGATTGGGCTGGCGCCGCAGTTGTGGCACGTCCCGATGAGGACGCTCACCGGTTGCGGTGGCAGCCAATTGGAGCCGGTGACTGTAATCGCGTTGCCCGCCGCTACCGAGGCATTTGAGACCTGGATGGTGGGTTGATTGGCGCTGAGCACATGGAACGGCCCGCCATCGGCGCCGGTCAGCACGCTACCGTCGCTGGGGTTGAGCGCGCAGACGCTATAGTCGCCCGCGTTGGCGGTGTTGGGCCAGGTGAAGGAGAACGTGAACGTGCCGTCGTTCTGGACGGTGATGTCGCTGCCCAGTGGGATGGCGCCGCTCTGGCAGACGGTGGGGTCGCCGGACGAGTCGCCGGGCGCCAGGATGAGATTGACGCTCGCGCCCACCGTGAACCCCGACCCCACGACCTCCGCCAGTTCACCGACTGGCCCCTCCGGGTTGCCGTTGTTCTGCCCGGCGTAGATCATACTGCTGGCCCAGTTGACGACCGGACCGCCGCTCGCTGCCCGTGCCGTATGCGCTTCGCGCCCGGCGTGGGCCAGCGCGACGGGCGACGTATGGAGCAGGGCGAGGCCGCCCAGGACTACGAACAACGTGAAGATGAGCGTCGCGCGTCGTGGGCGACGCGCGCTGGCGACGGTGGTAAGCCTCCCGCGATGACGAGACATGGCGTCTGCGCTCCCCTCTGGCGTCTGACAGGTGGATGATGATAGCTCTGTTGGCAGCAGGCGGGTGATGATGATGAGCGTCCGCACACCGGAAAGCGGGTGGTGGTTGGAGCCAACCGGTATCGGTAGTATAACTGGCGTTGGGTGGGGTGGCAATGGCTGAACTGTGGCGGCGCTCACACCCGCCCGCTTGTCGTGACGCACGTCACACTGCGGCCAGCGGACATGGCGCCGCCAGTCCGTTTCGGGAGCCAGATTGGGAGCGCCCACCGCGCATGGGCCAGCGGACGCCAGACGCAGACGCCTAATTGCGTATGGCAGAATGAGTAGCCAAACAAACGCCCGTGTGATACCATAGTTGAGGCCCGCCAGGCGAAGCGGTCGCTGAGTGAGGATAACTGCTCTTCAACAGCGTTCGCTGGCATTCGCTGGCATTCGACGGCATTTGTTACTCCCCTGCATATCCTCCGCTGGAAAGGTGGGCGTTCACCTCATGAAGATAAAGCCCTGGTATATTTTGCTGCTGGCGATACCGGCGGCGGGCGCGCTGTGGTACTTGAACACCTATACGGCGTACCACGGCCAGTTTGATATCTGGGTATTTGCCCTTGCGCTAATCTCGCTGATTCCCCTTGCCCAGCTCAGCGGTGATGTTGTCGAGACGCTCACCAACTATATCAGCCCCCTCGCCCAGGGGTTGCTAGACGCTTCGTTGAGCAACGTGCCCGAGCTTGCCATTGGGGTCTTCTTGATCCTGCATGCCCTCGTCTTCCCACAGACGCAGGTCGAAAACTACGAGATTGTGCAAGGCTTGTTGATCGGGTCTGTGATCAACAATGTCCTCTTTACCCTGGGATTCTCGACCTTCATTAGCGCGTTTCGGCACGGTCGTCTTACGTTCAACAAAGAGCGCGCCGCCGGATATGCTTCGATGCTGGCGCTGGCGGTGGTGGGCCTGGCGTTGCCGACGCTGGCGACCAAGTTCTCCACGTTGTCTGGCTCCGCGCTGGCCAACGCCGATACCGCTGTGAGTCTGGTGGTCGGCGGTATCCTCATCGTCAGCTATATCGCCTATGTCGGCGCCGACATCTTCAAGTGGGGTGAGCGTAAGCAGAACGCCGCCGTTGCGGTTGGCGAGGCGTCAGCCGAACACCATGCCGATCATCACGCCGAACACGCCGAACATGAAGGGCCAATGACCGTAGCGCAACTGGAACGGATGGCGAAGGAGAAGCTCGAAGCTGAGGCGGAGCGGTTGGAGCAGGCAGCGCAAAAGACACGGCAAGAACTACGACTCAAGAATCGCCCGCTGTTCCTGTTGGCGGCGTTGAGTTTCGCCATCGTCACGATTATCACGGTTGGCGTCTGCTTCATGCTCGTCTCGGTAACAGATACCGTGATCAGCGGGACACCGCTCACTCCGCTCTCCACCGGGCTAATCCTGTTTCCCATCATCTGCAACTTCGGGGAGATCATCGAAGCGGTGCAGAAGGGCTGGGGCCGCGATATGGAAGGCGCGATGGAGATTGCAGCTGGCTCCAGCGTGCAGATTCCGCTGTTCGTCACGCCGTTGCTGGTGTTTGTGGGCTACTTTCTCTCACTGACCGGCCTCATCCCCCCGCTGACGCTGATCTTCCAGCCGTTGGAACTGATCGTGATCGGGTTGGTAACATTCGTCTATGCGCTGGTCAATCTGGACGGCGAGACGACCTGGCTCGAGGGCGCGCAATTGTTAGCGTTCTACGTCATGATCGCCGTGACGGCCTTTGCGCTGCCCGGCCAGTGACGGACCACCCCCGCTGGTGATCGTTTCACGCGACGCCTTCGGCGCGGGCCTCTGGCGCGGGCGCATCGGCGCGGGCGTCGGCGATGACGCTGCCATAGGTCGCCAGCAAGCCGTCCAGCACGGATGGCCAGTCGCGCTGGATAGCGTGGGCGTGCGCGGCGGCGCCCATGCGGCGTCGATGATCGGGCGCATCGAGCAGCGCGCGTAGCCCGGCGGTGAACTCGCCTGTGTTGCGCGGCGCCGCGAGTAGGCCCGTCTCGTGATGGCGCACGTTGTCGCGCACGCCTTCGGCGTCGTAGCCGACCACCGGCAGACCACTCGCCATCGCCTCCATCACCACCTGCCCAAAGGTTTCGGTGGTGGAGGGGAAGGCAAAAATATCGGCGGAGGCGTATGCCTCCGCCAGCGCCTCGCCGCGCAGGTAGCCCGTGAATGTTGCGCGCCGTCCAGCCAGCGCGCGTTCGAGGTCGCCGCGCGCCGGGCCGTCGCCGACTATCGCCAAGTGAGCGCAGTGGTCGGCGAGTTGGGTAAACGCGGTTACGAGGTCGGCGAGGTTTTTCTCGTGCGAGAGACGCCCCACATAGAGGATGATGGGCATGGCGTCGTCTCCGGTGATGCGCCTGCGCCAGGCGGGATTGCGGCGCTCCGGGGTGAAGAGCTGGCTATCCACGCCCCGCTGCCAGAGGTCCACCCGCTCGAAGCCGTGGCGGCGGAGTTGCAGCGCGGTGGATGGCGACGGGCAGAGCGTCACCGCGCACTGATTGTGCAGGAAGCGGCGGTAGCTCCACATCGGCGCGACCAACGCGCTCAGGTGAAAGTACGCGCAGTAGTCGGCCAGATTGGTATGATAGCTCGAGAGGACGGGAACGCCCAGGCGGCGCCCCCAGGCGACGCCCGCCGCGCCCAGCAGCATGGGGTCTACGACATGCACGAGGTCGGGGCGGAAGCGCGCCAGCCGCCGCTCCAGGCGCGGCGCGGGAAAGAGGAAGCGCAGTTCGGGGTAGAACGGGATGGGTAGGCCCGGCGCGCCAAAGATACGCGCGCCCGCATAGTGGCGGAGCGTCCCCTCGGGGCCAAGCACGATGGCTTTGTGGCCCTGCCGCTGCAAGTGTTCGAGCAGCATCGCCAGCGTCCGGGTGACGCCATCCAGCTTCGGCAGAAAGTTCTCGGTGACCAGCGCGATACGCATGACGACCCTCCTGTTGCCTCCATACAACATGATGAGATCGTCGTGTTAAGCGTGCGTAAAGCGTAGGTTAAATCTTGCCTCACTGACTACAGCGCCTGGGATGTCGCGCTCAGGCCAACGGCGAGGTGTACCAGCGGCGCATAGTTTGCGCGGCGGGCAGCCAGTTGGGCTGGAAGGTGGGGATGGACCAGCCCCAGAAGTAGATGCCCGCGATCAGCGGATCGGCGACGCTGTTTTGCAGCGCGGCGTTATAGGCGGCGGCCTGCTCGGCGGGATCGGGCGCCGCTTTGGTTGTGGACTTGAAGGGGTAGTAGGCGGTGTCGGTACTGTTACGGTAGGCGATCTCGGAGATCACAACTTGCTTGCCCAGGCGCAACGCCAACGCATCGAGCCGCCGCCGCACGATCTGTCGCCAGAGGCCGGGCATGAGCGATGGATCGAGACGTTGGCTGGTGGCGGAGAGCGAGATGTATTCGGAGACGCCAATCGCCGTCAGCGCGGGATTGAGCATCCAACTGGGCGGCGGCGAATCCAGGGTGGACCAGTTCATATCATAGGTGAGCCTGCCGTGGTAGATAGCGTGCGCCCTGGCGATCATCGTGTTCCAGAGGGAGGGCGACGCCTGCTCGAGCATGGTGAACTCGGTGCCCAGCGAGACCTGCTCGGCGCCTGCCCGCTGCGCGGCGGCGACATACGGCGCGTAGGCCTGCCAATAGCTAGCAAACCACGCCTGCGTGTCGGCGGGATTGCTGAAATGGACGTAGCCGGACCACGCGCCCTGGCCGACGCTGAGTACCGGCACGATGAACACATGGTAGCCCATCCGATGCGCGGTGAGGATGCCGTCATAGACGCTCTGGGGCGTCGGCGTATACGAAACCGCGCTCACCTGCGTGGAGGAGATGGAGGGCTGCGCGAGATTGATCGGTGTCTCCACCCAGCGCGAGGCCGTCTGCTGCTGTATCTCACCCAGGCCAAACGCGAAATTGTGGTTGCTGGGGCTGTAGCCATCCGCGCCCCACTGAGGGAAGACGATCCCCGTCTGGAAGGCCGGTCGCTGGTAGTCAACCACCGGCGGTGGGAGTGGCCCACGGATCACCGCCACCGCCGACTGCGGGCTGGTGTTGGTCAGCATCAACCACTCGAGGGAGACGCCCAGCGCCATCAACAGTAGCGCGGGAATCGCCTTGCGCAACGCGCCCCTGAGATGCGCCACGGTATACCCTTTCGTTGTTATCACTTGTATCGCAACCACTTGAAACTGTAGCACGCAAACGCCCGCGCCTCCCCCATGCCACGCCGATGCGGAATCCCCCCTTCCCACAGGATGTGGGAAGGGGGCCAGGGGGTTAGGTCTGCCCCACCAGTGGCAGTGGCGCCTCACGCGCCATCGCGGTCACTTCGGCGCCAGCCATCAAGGTTGGTTTCTGGATGACGAAGAAGCCACGGCGGGGCGCTAGACTGAACAGCACGCTGAGCGCTTCGAGCAGGGCAAACCAGATGTAGCAAAACGTCATCGCCCAGGCGGAGAGACGCTCCAGTCCCCACATGGCGACCGCGCCTGCCCGTTGGCGCGCGGTCGCCTGGCGCGCGGCGTGGGCCAGGCGGACGTGGCGGGTGGCTTGCAGGTGGGCGCCTTGCAAGTAGGCCAGCACAAACGTCGCCCAGGCGAAGTCTGAGGGCAGGCGCATCCAGGTGAACGGGGCGATATGCGCAATCAGCGCCGCCACCGCGACGAGAAAGGGCAGAAACGAGATCTGCCAGAGGGCGGTGAACGCCGCCAGGCAGAGCCGATAGCGCAGCGGCGTCTCGCCATCAGCGATCACCTGACGGATGCCGGTGAGCCAGCGCGCCCGCTGGCCGACGAAGTCGCCGACGCGCTGGGGGGGCTGCTCGCAGAGGTAGCCATCCACCCAGCCAAAGCGATAGCCCTTCGACCACGCGCGCAACGCCCAGGCGGCGTCTTCGGTGAGCGAGAGGCGATGGCCGACATCGAATGAGAGCTGCTGGTCGTCGCGCCCGCGCACGACGATGTAGGAGCCATGTACGCCAAACAGCGGCGCGCCAAGCGCGTATTGCAGGCGGAAGCGCCCCATGTCGTCGGCGGTGCGCAGGGCGTCGGCCCCCCGGAAGAACCATGAGCCGCCTTGATAGAGGATCGCGCCCTGGCCGATCACAC
>Ga0307373_10011506_pt1 | contig 12804 bp, 13 predicted proteins | sample OX2MG_FD_202534 | JGI IMG/M metagenome (GOLD analysis project Ga0307373, IMG submission 202534) | Soil microbial communities from Risofladan, Vaasa, Finland - OX-2 | ecosystem: Environmental > Terrestrial > Soil > Coastal area > Acid sulfate soil | place: Finland: Risofladan, Vaasa | collected... | reverse complement strand
GCTCGGCTTCGACCAGGCGAACGGGCGGATCTGCCTGGGGACCGTTACCATGCGTACACGTGCGGAACGGCTTGCCGCCGAACTGACCGTATTGAGCATCCCCGGTATGGGCACCACAGTGCGCGTGGCGATCCCCAGGAGGATCATCGATGACTGACACGTCCAGCCCCGAAACCATCCACGTCTTGCTCGCCGATGACCATGACCTCGTCCGCGCCGGGCTCAAGTCCACGCTCCGCGGGCACCCGGAGTTCAACGTCGTCGCCGAAGCCCGGGATGGGCTGGAGGCCGTGCGCGAAGCCAAGAAGTTCAAGCCCGAACTGGCCGTCCTCGATGTGCGCATGCCACGCCTCACCGGGATCGAAGCGTGCCGCGAAATTCGCTCCGCGCTCCCGAACACGAACGTCCTCATGCTGACTTCCTATGCCGACGAACGTGCCGTGATGGCCGCAATCGTCGCGGGCGCAAGTGGGTTCATGCTCAAAGAGGTCCAGAGCGCCCAGCTCATCGACGCGATGCGCACGGTCGGGCGAGGGGGAAAGACGCTTGACCCGGCGAGCGCCGCGGCAGTGATCGAGCAGATCCGGCGCGGCAACGTGGTCAGCGAGGAAGATCGCATCGCTCAGCAGCTAACGGAACGCGAACTCCGCATCCTCGACCTCATTGCCGACGGAATGACGAATCGCGAAATCGGAGAGAACCTCTTCCTTTCGGAAAAGACCGTAAAACATCACGTGAGCGATATTCTCAGCAAGCTTGGCCTCACACGTCGCGTCGAGGCCGCCGGGTTCGCCATCCGCCGGGCAGCGCAGAAGGCGCCCGGCGAATAGCGAGCAGCTATTCGGTTACGGCCAGGACCGTCGTGAGCCCGAAAAACCCGGTGGTGTTCTCCGCGTGCGAAAGCACGTGGCAGTGGAACGCCCAGAGGCCCACTTCGTCCGCCGTCACGATGCAGTCAAAGCGGTTGCCCGGCGGCACGTCGATCGTGTCGCACTTATACGGCGGGTTGATGGGATAGCCGTCGCGGGCGAACACTTCCATGGTCAGTCCGTGGAGATGGAACGGGTGATACATCATCCCTTCGTTCATCCAGCGGATGAGGATACGTTGGCCCTTCTTCGCCGTTAGCGCCTCCGTCGCCGGGAATCCCTTGCCATTCAACGTGAAGCCGAGCAACGAGTCGTTCATGATGAGGACGTACTCCTTGTCGTACTGGGGGTACGTCGTCGGGTCCTTGGGCGCGATGATGAACGCACCGAGCAGGCCACGATTCACCTGGTCCGAAGAGTCGTGGTGCGAGTGATACATGTTCGAGCCCGAATTCCGCAGCGTGAACTCATAGGCGAAGCTGCCGCCGGGCTTGATTGGGTCCTGGGTGAGATAGCCAACCCCGTCCATGTTGTTGGGGACGCGCACGCCGTGCCAGTGCACCGACGTACTCGCTGTGAGGTTGTTCTTCACGTTGATGCGGACGCGATCTCCTTCGGTTGCCCGCAGGATCGGGCCCGGGATCATGTTGTTGAACCCACGGGCTTTTTCGACCTTGCCGGGCACCGTCTCCCAGTCGACTTCATCGACGGTCAGATTCCAGACCTTCACGCCGTTATCCAGCACCGGGGCGAGTTCCTGATTGCCCTTGCCTTTGGTAAGGGGTGTTTTCTGGTTCGCCAGGAAGTCCTGGATGCCCTGCTTGTGTCCGATGTCAATCTGGTCGGCGGCCGAAACCGTGCCGGCCGGGGCGGCGGTTGCCGCTCCCGGCACCGGTGTTGGTTGCAGCGTTTCGATCGTTGGTGTGCTGCGGATGGGGCCGCCCGTGGGGTCGTTATAGCAGGATGAAATGATCAGTCCGCCCGCTACCGGCAACGCCGCGCCGACGATTCCAGCACGCTGAAGAAATCGGCGCCGTGCCAATCGAGTTGTCGTTGTCCCGTCGTCCAAGTATGCCTCCCGGTCCCCGCGATCTGCGCGCGGTTGCTTGGAGCAGCATCGACCTTGGGCACGTTAGCGGAGATGGCCGAAAGTCGGAGAACAGGGGCCTGATGGGCCCTGTTCGGTGTGGCTGGATGGCCGCCCCGGTCCGGGAATACCGGGGCGGCGGACGTGCGTCCCGCCACATGGCCCAGGGGGTGAGGCCAGCGGGGCGCGTCAGCGGCGAACGCTGGCCGCCTGGATACCAGCCCATTCCCGGGCCTGGCACCGTCAACTTACTCACCCGCCGTAGCCCTGCCATGGGACGAACGGCCCCCGGAAAGCCGGCCACAAGGCCCGGCATCAAGCTCGCTGCGGTCAGTCGCTCGGGGGTTAGCGCTTGAAGCGGCGGTCGCCCATCGACATTGCCGATGAGGGAGCCGGCGATGTTGTAACCCTGCTGCTCCTGTCGAGGCTCCGGGAGCAGCGGACCGGTTCAAGCGTGGCCATACGCCACCCCGACGGGCGAAGCTACGCGGGCCTACTTTGGGCCGTTGAGAATGATCGGCGCGCGGATCAGAGAGGCACACTCTGGTATATTCGACGCTGGTTTGCCAGGAGCGGCACCGTTGCGGGAGTAGCTCAGTGGTAGAGCGCCTGCCTTCCAAGCAGGATGTCGCGAGTTCGAACCTCGTCTCCCGCTCCAACTCGTCGGTGCTGCCGAAGTCGCGCCCGGGGACAAGCTGGTTTGCTCGTCGCACGGGCGCCGACTACCATCAAACACTGCTGGCGCGCGGCCCCGTGGTGTAGCGGCCTAACATGCCACCCTGTCAAGGTGGAGATCGGCGGTTCGAATCCGCTCGGGGTCGCCAGTAAATATGCAAAGTTGGCATCATTTCGGGTAAGGAGTTCGCACAGTGCGCGGTCCCCCTCGTGCAACGGCTCCTATGAACGCTCTATCGGTGAGGGAGGCGGCGGCGAAGTATTGCGTGCCTCCATCGACGGTCTCCGGCTGGGTCGCTGCGGGCCTGGTGCGAGTCGTTTCGAATCCAGAACGGCGGGGGCAGCCGAAGCTCATTGCGGAGCCGGACGTGGCGCGGCTGGCGGCGGCATATGTGCCTGGAGCGACGCCGCGGCTGAGGAAACGGCTGGCCGAGGCGCTGGCGCACGCGTCCTAAGTCGGCTTGCGCAAGGTCGCACACTTTTGCTAAGCTCCGCGCTGCGATAGGTGGCCGTCGCCTCGATGCGTTCTGGACGGCGGCGGAGTCTCCGGCCTTCGCGCAATCCGACCTTCGAGGACCCCTTCGCTAAGGGTCGCGTCAATGTCGCCGGGCTCAGTGCCAGCAGGCATAGCGATCGTACTCTGGAACGATCCGACGGTGCGCTCGGAATACGTGCGGCCGTCCTTCTCGTCCGGCCGGAGTCCTGGCCGCCAATCCGGGACGAACGGCCTTCAGGAGCAGGCCATGCGGCCGCGCCGCAGCCCCCACCACGCGCTACCGTTAGGTGAGGCACGCCGAGTAAGCGCGCAAGGAGAGCCAAATGGTAGGGAACTTTGAACCGGTAGGGGCAGCCGAACTGCGCGCCCTGGCTGCACGGCTACAGGCGATGCCACCACAGGACGACGTGGTCCTCACGCTTACCACCAACAGTGCCCCGGCCGAGCGCGGCCGGGGCATTCTAACGGCGCTGCGCTCGGCCCTTGAAACCGCGGTGGAGCCTCCCTCAAATAATCTACGTAATGCCTGGGGCGATTGGCCCCATGATCTCTTCGCTGCTGTCGCTGAGCATGTCGAAGCGGTCGAGGGCATCGGGATCGCGCTGTTCGCCTGGCCCGGCGGCAGGTGGGAGGCGTTCACTGCGGGCGTCTCGACGCAGCCCCTGGGCTACACCCTCGTCCAGCCAGTGACGTTCCCGCTCGTGGCTGCCGCTCAGCAGCTCGATCCCGTTTTGTCAATCGAATTGCATCGCACCCATGCCGCCCTCCGAGAGCAGCGCGGCACCACGATCTCGGCCGAAGAGCGCATCGAGGGAATGCCAACTGCTCTCACACCCAAAACCGGAAGCCTCGGGATGCTCCATGCTGAACGACACGCGCACGAAGTTGAGGAGCGTTACCTTCGCACCGTCGCCGCGCGGGCGGCCGAACGCTCCCGCGCCGCCCGGGCTGTGATCGTGGTTGGCGACCACCAACTGGGCGGTGCGCTTGGGCATCGCCTGCACGTCACCGTCCCTCTCGGATTCCTCGATGCCAACCCCGACCGCTCGGTGCAGGAGAGCGCGATCGAGGTGGCCGAGGCCGCTACGGCCGCGATCGCGACGAGCCAGTGGGCCCAAATCGAGGCGATCCTCGCTTCGAAGACGGGCGTCGACGACTGGACGACGGCGCTGGCGGCCGCCCGCGACGGCCGGCTCATGGAAGCGTGGGTCGCGCCACTTGCCGACTTACACAACTACGAGTGCCTGCACTGTGGGGCGCATGTGCAAGGGGGAGATGCGTGCGTACGCTGCGGCGCATCTGTCTGGGAACGATTGCCGCTCGCGGAATCGCTCCTCCGGCACGCTTCAGCCACGGGCGCGGCCATACACTTCACCATCGGTGACGCTGCCCGGGCCCTTGAGGAACGAGGAGGTGTCGCCGCGCGCCTTCGCTATTAGCCTGTGGCCGAACGAGGAACCGCCGGGACCGCCGCTTCTGTGACTCGCGGCAAGGACCATCGACGCTACAACCGCCTGCGCTGCCTTGCTCCAGTGAGGCGCTCGTTCGCCGCGCCGTCAGGCAAGGAGCGCCGCGATGATCCCCACGAGGAAAACGCCGTCAAACACCCCAGCGCCTCCGATAGAAAGCACTCCGGGGCCGACTTCCTCCAGGCGGCGGAGATTCAGGATGTCAGCGCCGATGAGGCACCCCATCGACCCGCTCACATAGGCGATAGCCGCTGCGTCCGTCGATCGTCCCCCAGCAAGGACAAGCGCGATCCCGACCGCGACAAGGGGTGGGATGAGCGTGGGCATGACGATCCCGCTGCCTGGCTGGACTTTCGCCAACCGATGGGTCAGGAGAGCGATGCAAAGCGTCGCGAACGCGACCGGCACTAGAGGCGTGTGCCACAGGAGCCAGATGCTGAGTGCGACCGGCACCAGCCCACCACCAACGTTGATGGCGAGCACCTGGTGTTCAATCTTCGGCGCTCGGTAGAACAGCAACCCGCCGAAGCGGACGTAGCCCCCCTTGCTCCCAAATTCGCGCCGTCTCAACGGGATGTTCACAACGGAGCCCGCAACGCTCGCCAAGAGAATGAGCACGACGAACCCGCGTGGAATGCCGAGCTTCTCAAACCCGGTAGTCACGATATTTGCTAGCAGCAGGATTGCGACAGCGGCAACAAGGACCACCAGCCCGGGATGCACGACTGAATGCTGCGGTGAAGTTCCACTGTCGCCCAACTGCAGCCCTCCATCAAAGTCACCAGGTTGTTGCACAGACGCGCCCGTTATGTCCGAGCAGAGACGCTCCCAAGCGCCGCTTACCGACGGTCGTTTGGTCGGCTGCACCAAGCCCATTCTGAAGCCTACGCCTGTGACTCGTCGGTCGAACGGCCACTCGCCCACACTGTCGGGTACGAGCGACCATCGACAGCGCGCGATCGGGCTGCGACGATGGCCCCGCCAACAATGAACAGGGGCGTACGATGCAATTCGTCGATGGTGCAGCCGCGCTTGCGCGCGTGAAGTCAGGCCAACGCATCTACCTGCATGGCGGCGCCGGCACACCGGTCCACCTCGTTGAGCACCTCATGAGGCGGGCCTCAGAACTGCAGGCTGTGGAGATCGTCCACCTTCACACCGATGCGGCTGCCCCCTACGTCTCCCCTGAGATGGCAGGCCATTTTCGTCACAATGCGCTTTTCATCGGCGCCAACGTCCGCACGGCTGTAGCAGAGGGCCGCGCGGACTATACGCCCGTCTTCCTTTCGGACGTACCTGCACTCTTCCGACCGGCCGGCGCTCTCCCGCTCGACGTTGCACTCATCCAGGTCGCCCCACCCGACGAGCACGGGGATTGTTCACTGGGCGTCTCCGTCGATTGCGCACTCGCCGCCGCGCAGCACGCAAAACTCGTCATCGCCCAGGTCAACCGAAATCTTCCCCGTTCGTGCGGGGCGTCGGTCTCCAGCTCAATGATCGACCTCGCCGTAGCGAGCGACACCCCGATCCCCACCCACGAACTCTCTCCAACCACGCCGGCGGCGCAGGCGATCGGCAACCACGTTGCTGAGCTCGTGCAGGACGGATCCACGCTCCAATTGGGAATAGGAGACATCCCTGCAGCTGTACTTGGGTGCCTCACCGGGCACAGACACCTCGGCGTACACACGGAGATGTTCAACGATGCCCTCCTCCCACTGATAGAGACTGGCGTCGTAGACGGTTCGAGGAAGACAATCCACCCCGGCGTCGTCGTTACTGCCTTCGTGATCGGCAGCGCGCGGCTCTACCGCTTCATTGATCGCAACCCGGCGGTGGAACTCCACCCCGTCGACCATACAAACGATGTGAATGTCATTGCTGCTCACGAACGCATGGTCGCCATCAACTCCGCGCTGAGTGTCGATCTCACCGGTCAGGTAGCCGCGGATTCGCTGGGTCCGAAGTTCTATAGCGGGATCGGTGGGCAGGTGGACTTTATACGCGGCGCCGCGCGGTCGTCTGGCGGTGTGCCAATCATCGCGTTACCCTCCACGGCCGCTCAAGGACAGGTGAGCAGGCTCTGTGCCGAACTTCCCCTGGGCTCAGGAGTCGTCACGACGCGCGGCGACGTGCACTGGGTCGTCACTGAATATGGCGCTCGAAACCTGCATGGGCGTACCGTCCGCGACCGTGCGAAGATGCTCATCGAAATCGCGCACCCGGACTTCCGTGCCGGGCTCGAAGAACAGGCACACGCGCTCGGCTACCTGGGGCGCAGCTAACCCGACTCTCGACCTGGCGGACGCGACGCGTGTGCGATCGCGCTCTGCGAGAGTAAGGGCTTCCAGCCCACCGGCGTCACTGGAACCTGCGTCTCCGCGCGAACACACGCTCAGACTGTCCGGCAGGGGCAAACTCTCGCTCCTGCACCGGTAGTTCATGGTCCCCGTTTTACGTTTGTTCGGCTGCGGCTCCTGCTGTGGGCTGATCACGGCAAAGCCCAGCACCACATGGTCCCCTCGGCCATGAGCCGGACGACACCATCGACCAGCAGCACCTCGTCATCTATGGCCGCCACGCCGCTTCGCGTTTGTTCGAGGTTGCCCGTTCTACACCTATGTGGCCACGGTTCACTTCCTTCGTTGGTTGTTGGTGGCGTGTCGCTCCCGCTGCGCGACTCGACTCTGGCCGGAGTTGGCGCATACTAACCGCGAATCGAGAACCATGGTCGGCGGAGTGATGTGATGACGAACAAGGTCCTGGTCGCAGGGGCCTCGGGCCTCGTCGGACACGCAGCGGTGGAGGAGTTTGCGTCGCGGGGTTGGCAGGTGGTCGGCGTCTCGCGCCGCAAGCCCGCAGACGTGAAGGGCGTCGAGTTCATATCTCTCGACCTCACGGATGCGGCTGCCTGCGAGCAGGTGTCCGAGAAGATGGCGGGCGTGACACACCTCGTGTATGCGGCGCTCCAGGAAGAGCCCGGGCTCCTGCCGGGGTGGCTCGATGCCGAGCTGATGGAGCGGAACGCAACGATGCTTCGCAACCTGTTCGAACCATTGTCGCGCGCCGCGCCCGGGCTGGAACATGTCACGCTCCTCCACGGCACAAAGGCGTACGGCCTTCACCACCCGTCGGTGGGCTATGCCGGAGTGAAGGTCCCGCTGCGTGAGCGGGAGCCGCGCAAAGAGCACCCAAATTTCTATTTTCTCCAGGAAGACTACCTGCGGACAAAACAGCAGGGTCACAGCTGGGCGCTGACCGTCTATCGCCCCACGGTGATTTACGGTGACGCGCCGGGCAACAACATGAACCCCACGCTCGCGCTCGCCGTATACGCCGTCCTCCTCCGCGAGCGAGGCGAACCGCTGTACTTCCCCGGTCAGGGCGACACGCCCGTCCTTCGGGAGGCGGTCGATGCGACGCTCGTGGCGCGGGCGATTGCCTGGGGCGCCACCGCGCCCGCCGCACGCAACGAAACGTTCAACCTGACCAACGGCGACGTCTTCATCTGGGAGAACGTGTGGCCGACTATCGCGCAGACGCTGGGCATGGAGGCCGGGCCGCCGAAGGCGTTTTCGTTCGCGAAGGATCTGCCCTCCCGCGATGCCGAATGGGCAGCGATCGTCGATCGCTATGGCCTGACCGCGCCAAGAAGCATTGTCGAATTCGTGGGCTACAACTCGCTGGTTTACACCGACGTGATGCTCTCGGCGACGATGCGGGCGCAAATCCCGGCGCTGAACAGCACCATCAAGGTCCGCCAGGCGGGCTTCCACGAATGCATGGACACCGAGGACATGTTCCGCGCCCAGTTCGAGCGGCTACAGGTGCGGGGTGTGATCCCACCTGCCCACGGGGTTTCTGACCGAAACGGCTGACGGCCCTGGTTGAGGCTGCTTCCCTTCCTCCTTGCGTGATTGAAACGAAAAGGCGACGAGCATCGGAAGCTCTCCACCGCCCTGGTCGCCACTGTTTCGCGGCCACCATCACGTCGCCCCCGGCTCAGACGGTGCACTGCTGCGGTAGGCCGCCGCTGTTACGCGGCGGGCGGCGCCTGTCACCCACCCGTCACTGATCCGTCACGGGATCGACGCGTCCTTCATTTCTGGCTCATCTGGCGCTCAGCAATCGCCGCTAGCGTCGAATTATCCGTCTGCCTTTTGGGGAGGGCCGCACCATGCGCTGCGCAAAACGAGTCGTTGCTTCTCAACAGGGCCAGGTCCTGGTCATGTTCGCCGCGGGCCTCGTCGCGTTCTGCGGCCTGCTCGGGATGTCAGTGGACGTCGGCCGGTTGGTCTACACACGCACCGACCTCCAGAAGGCGGCGGACGCTGCCGCTCTGGCCGGTGCCCAGGACCTCGCCCAGAGTTACGCCGACACTTCGGCGGCGAGGGCGGCAGCCAACCGCTACGCGGCGTTGAACGCCCCCGGCACAAGCGCAACCGTGACGTTCTCCTCCCGGAGCCGAGCAAACGACGTCGTCAATGTCACGATCCACCGCCATCTCGACACGTTCTTCCTGCGAGTGGTTGGCTTGATGAGTTTCGACCCGGTGGCGAGCGCCTCCGCGTACGGCGGCGCGGCTGCATCAGTCCAGTCGGGGGGTGGGATGGCCGTGATGCCGTGGGCAATCAATAACGATGCGTTCACGCGCTATGGCGTGACCGTGGGCCTGCAACCGGCCAACGCGGGAGGCGGCGCTGGCAGCTATAACCTGGTGAGCATCAACCCTCCCAACGGCCAGTCATATGCAGACGCAGTCGCGAGAGGCGTCACCGCCGCGATTGTCGCTGGTGGCCGATACCCAACGAACCGCTTCGACGGTTCGAAGTTTTCGCCCGCGACGCTCAACGCGATGCAGGCCCGGATCAGCTCAAGGCCCGGCGAGACCTCGGGTTCGTTCAAACAGGGGAGTCCGAGAGTGGTTTTTGTCCCCGTCGTTGACGGCGGGATCCCCGACCCACCCACGCCTGTAAAAATCCTCACGTTCCGGGCATTCTTCCTGGAGCGGACGGACGCCAGGCACAACGTCATCTATGGCGAATTCGTCGAAGCGAACGTGCCGGCGGGAGGAGTCCCGGCACCCGGCCAGACGGTACCGGACCTGGGCGTCCATATCATCGCGCTGTTGAAGTAGCCCCCGTCCAGGACCGCATCTGCGGTGCCTGGTCGGCGTCATCGCAGCCGCGATCGCGTGGCTGCTCCCCGGGCGGCATCAAACGCGCCAGATTATGTCGCCTGCGGTCGTGTGGCAAAACTGGCTTCACGCTGTCCGAAGTCGCCCATGCACTGCAATCCCGCGGCCGGCGGCCGCCGTACTATGGTCGCCGCCTCCCGGCGGACGCACCTTAAGGAGACAGCTCTTGCGCAGGCTGTTCACACCATTCGCCCTCTTCCTCGCCACCGGGGCCTTCCTCGCAAGTTGCAGCGGCGGCGGCAGCTATAGCTCGTCGCAGCCGACGGCCGCCGCCAGCGCCGTCGGCTCTGCGAGCACTGCCAGCGACTTGAACATCGGAAATTCGTCAAAGCTTGGCCCCGTCCTCACAGACGCTTCCGGGTACACGCTCTATGAATTCGACCACGACGTCGCGAACAGCGGTGCCAGCGCCTGTTCGGGTAGCTGCGCAACGAACTGGCCACCAGTGACAGCCAAAGGCAACCCACCAACCCGAGCGGCAGCGCTGACAGGCACACTCACGTTAATCACCCGCGCGGATGGGACCAGGCAGCTCACATACAACGGCCACCCGCTCTACCGTTTCGCCGGCGATCCGGCGCCTGGCGACACAAACGGAGACGGCGTCGGCGGTATCTGGCATGCTGCCCGCGCCCAGGCGACACAAGCATCGCCCTCGCCGACGGCCGCCGGCGGATACACCAACTATTGAGTACTGACTATTGAGGTTCCCCGCCGCCGTGACTAACGCAGGCCCACCGAGCCGAGGAAGGCGATCGCTCCGGCTACGCGGTCGTCCGCCTGGTGCTGGTTGATCTCGAGCGTGTATTTCGGCAGGTGCCGGAGTCCCCGCACGATATATCCCCAATCGACATCGCCGTCGCCCGGCGCCCGATGATCGCCAATACCTGACACATCGTGGAGGTGCGCGCCGATGCACCGGCCGCTGAGCGCATCCAGCCAGGCGCCGCGATCGATGAACCCCAGGCGGTGCAGGACCTCCGCGTGGCCGACATCGTGCCAGTAACCAGCCTGTTGCAGGCCGAGCCCATCGAGGAGGAGGTCAAACTCGGCCGGCTGTGGGATCTCGTGGTAGTGGTAGCGGTTTTCCAGGCCGATGGCGATCCCATGCCGTTCGGCCGCATGGGCCAACGCGAGAAGCGATGCCCGCGCTTTCTCCAAATTGGGCCCCGCTTCTCGCGCGCGCCGCTCGATCGCCGCATCCCGGAGCTCGGCGAAGCGTGGATCGGTGGCACGCCCGGCATCGAACATCCGCCGCATTTCTCGTTCCTCTTCGAACATCTCGGGGACGTCGCTCACCTGGCCGAGGTGCACAACGAGGCGGTCCACGCCGATCCGCGCCGCCCACTCGATGCTCTTCATCGCGAAATCAAGCGCAAGCCGGCGCTCGGCGTCGTCCACCGACGCGAGATTGCAATGCGAATTGCCCCTGCCGTCACTATGACGGAGCCAGGGTGCTGGCTGGTGGACGGAGGTCACGGGCAGGACATCCGCCTCGAAAATCTGGCGCAACTTCTCTTCGCTGGTGGAGTGGCTGATCTCGATCGCGTCATATCCCGCTTCGGCGGCATAGCGGGCGAAAGCTGCACCATCCGCAAAGCGCTCCTGCTGGGCATACATCGTCGAGAGTGCGAGCGGTTTCAGTGTCAATGCGTGCTTTGCTCCTCGCGTGGTTGTGAAGGTTGGTTGCTGGCCGCGTGTGATCGTTCGGCCACTCCCTGGCTCAAGCGCCGCGCTCCGACGAGGGCGGATGGAAGCGCGATCGCCGCGACGAAACTCAGCCGCAGCCCGAGGACACCGGTTAGCCCGAGGACCGGCACCGCCAGCCCGCCAACGACCCCGGCGAACAGCGACAGCGGGAGATATGGCAGCCCTGCGTGCCCCCGCGTCGCCACCGAAAGCACCAGCCAGGGGAGGAATCCACAGAACAGCCATCCGGCGACGAACAGGCTAAAGAAGATAGCGTCGTAGAGCACGGCCAGAGCCTAGGACACGAGTCGGCGGATGTCGAAGAACGTGATGAACAGCACCGCAGTCATGAGCAGGGCGAAGCCGGTGAGGTGCACCAGCGCTTCCTTTTCGGGTGCGATGCGCTTCCCGCCACGCAACACTTCGACGAACAGCAAGAAGATTCGTCCGCCATCGAGCATTGGCAAGGGCAGGACGTTGAAAATGGCGAGGTTCAGGCTGAGCAGCGCTGCGAGCTCGATGAGCGGCCGCCAACCGTCTTGCGCGATGACCTGCCCGGTCTGGCTGGCGATACCGACGGGGCCTTGCAGCGCGGGTCCATCGTTTGCCGTGGCCGCACCTCCCCCACCATCGATGCGCACCTGGATCTCGTTCTTCGTGAGGACCATCGTGTCCCAGAGCGCACCGACTCCGCGCGGGAAGGCCTCCCACGGCGGGTAGCTCACACTCTCCGTGGCCGGATAGAGGAGCGTGCAACCCGTCGGGTTTCCCTGGGCATCGGTGCCCGTACACGTGGCTGGTGCCGTAATCCGCACCCCGGTAGGCCCCTGGTCGGCGGGTGGGTGCCAGCGCGCGTAGACCTGCGCCGTCAGCGTCGCGCCCGCGCGCACAATCGTCCAGGTTTGCGTTTCACCGAGATGCAGCCGGTTCTGGTAGATGAGGTCACCGGTGTTATGAATCGCAGTCCCATCGACCTTGACCACCAGGTCGCCGGGCTGAAGACCCCGCGCGGGCTGAGCGTTGTTGGCCATGACGCCGGTCACCGGCGCCTGTGCCGCGGGCGATCCGGGGGCGACGGCGGCGATCTGCGCCATGCTGAGCGAACGCTGGCGCGGCACCATGAAGCCAACCGTCATGATCACGATCGCAAGGACGAAGTTCAAGAACACGCCCGCGAACAAAACCGAGAAGCGCTGCCAACGGGGCGCCGCCGCCAGTGAACGCGGATCTTCCGGGTCTTCTTCGCCCAGCAAGCGGCAGAATCCGCCAATCGGCAGCCAGTTCAGCGTGTACTCAGTATCGCCCCGGCGATAGAACGTCCA
>Ga0307373_10011504_pt1 | contig 12804 bp, 16 predicted proteins | sample OX2MG_FD_202534 | JGI IMG/M metagenome (GOLD analysis project Ga0307373, IMG submission 202534) | Soil microbial communities from Risofladan, Vaasa, Finland - OX-2 | ecosystem: Environmental > Terrestrial > Soil > Coastal area > Acid sulfate soil | place: Finland: Risofladan, Vaasa | collected... | reverse complement strand
AGCCAGTGTTCGCGCTCAGGCATGCGCCGCCGCAGTTCCAGGGCGGAGAAGCTCCCGGTAGACGCGCTCGTGGATGTCGAGCACCGATTCGATGTCGAGGTGCGTCTCGGCGTGTCGCCGGCACGCGGCGCGCTCGATCGAGTCAAGACGGGCGAGCGCCGCCGCTGCGCCGGCGATATCGCCGGGTGCGACGAGGAACCCGGTGACCCCGTCGACCACGACGTCGCCGAGTCCACCGCGCCTGAAGGCGACAACCGGGGCCGCGCACGCTTGCGCTTCAGCCGCGACAAGGCCGAACGGCTCGTCCCAGGCCGCAGGACAGAGCACCGCGGCCGCGCCTGCCATCGCGCCCCAGAGGGCGGCCCTGGGAGCGGCGCGATGGACGGTGACTCCGTCGCGTCCGTCTTCGGCATGCACCTCTCGAGCAGCGTACGCCGCGTCGTAGGCGTCGCCGTACAGGTCGATCGGCAGTCCGGCGCGACGCGCGATGGCGATCGCCTCCGCTGCACCCTTCTCGGGGCTGAAGCGGCCCGCGAACACGACGCCCGCTCCTGACGTTGCGGACCACGGGATCGTCGCGGTGGGGATGCCGACCGGCAGCACGCCGCGGACGCTGACGAGCGTTCGCCAGAGCTCCGCCTGTGCCCCGGAGACCGTGGCAATCATCGGTGGATTGAACGATCGCGACGCGTCGCGAAGGGCATCCGCCACGGACGCCTCGGGAGGAAGGTGAATCGTATGGATCACGGGTGCGTCGACGCCGGCCGCGAGACGGATCGCGGGCGCGTCGAATGCGTGATTGTGCACAACGTCGTAGGAGCGCGCACAGACTGCATCAAAGACTCGCGCATACGCCGCGGCAAACGCCGAGCCATCGACGGGTGGAGCAGAGTCTGCGTGGTAGAGGAAGGCTTCCAGCGACGACGCATCAACGCCAACATCGACCGTGCGCAGCCCGTCGATCTCCGATCCCGATGCGGCGAAGACGTCGACGCTGTGGCCGCGCCTCGCGAGTCCCGCCGCGAGGTCCGCGAGAAACGCCTGGGCACCACCGCACTGGGGTTCGCAAATCGGCGATACGAGCGATGCGATGAGCGCGAGCCTCACGTGCGCACCATCTTGAATGCGAGGTCACGGGGCGGATTGACACCCAGCACCTCGTAGTCGACGCGTGCCGCGCCGCGAGCCCGGACCTCTGCGGCCGCGTGCGGATAGAAGACCTCCGCCATCTCGATTGCTTCCGCAGCATCCCGGAACTCCATCCACATCGGTCCCGGGAAGCTCAGATATGTGAACCCGTGTGCGCTGAGCCAGTCGAGGTGGTTCGGCGGCCACACCACCACGACCACACCACCCGGTGCGCACACTCGCTCCATCTCGGCAAGACCGGCATCCCCGCCGTGAGCCGGATCGCGGTCGAGTGCGGAGCAGGTCACCACCAGGTCGGCTGAGTCGTCGTCCACCGGCAGTGCGTCGAAGAAGCCATCGACGATATGCACCATGGGTGCCGCATCCGGGAACAGCGCGGCCGAAAGGCGTTCGCGCATCGGCCGCGCCGGCTCGACCGCCACAAGCTGTGCGCACAGCGTGAGCAGATGTGCGGTGAGTCGACCCGTGCCGGCTCCGACCTCCACCACCCGGTCGACGCGCGGGAGCCAATCGAGCACCGCAGGATGAATGCGCTCGGCGGCGATCAGGCGGTCGTACAGGTCGGGTTCGAGCCGGTAGAGCAACTCGAACGCGAGGGATCGATCGATGCTCGGGGACGGCGTCCCGCCGCCGAGGAACCGTGCCCTCTCCGCCGGCGAGAAGACGCGCAGGTCCTCATTGCTGTAGCGGTGCGTCAACTCCGTACTTCGGTTCGTCGCATGCATCGGGTCAGTCGCCGAGGGCGCATTCCGCCCAGTTCTTCTCCGTCTCCCACAGGCGGACGCTCTGCAGCGCGGCGCCGGGGATATGCGGCCGCAGCCGTTGGAAGAACACCATCGCAAGCGTTTCCACCGTGGGAATGCGACCTTTGAGCCAGGAAACGTCGGTGTTGAGGTTGTGGTGGTCGACGTGTTCGATCACCTCGGTCTTGATGAGGTCGGCGAGCTGCTTCAGATCCATGACGTAGCCCGATGCGCCGTCGATCTCGCCGCCGACGACCACCTCGAGCTGATACCGGTGGCCGTGCAGGTTGACGCACTTCCCGTATAGGGCCCGATTCTCGTCTGCGGAGAGCGCAGGATCGCGCAGCTGGTGCGCCGCGTCGAAGGATTCGCGCCGGCAGATGCGCAGGACCGGACTCGGGGAGCTCATCGGAATGTCAAGGGTGGCAGGTCGGCCCGGAGCAGGGAAGCGTCTGGTCGGCACGGGCGCGCCCCAAGCAGGGGAGACGTGGCTCTGACGGTTGCTGCGAGTGGGGTGTTCGGGTCGGTCGCCGCCGTTCCGCGGAACCCCGAGCTGCCGCGATCCTTGTCGGCAGATGACGTTAAGCGATGCTCTGGCATATGAAAGCTGCCCTGTACGGCGGACCGCGGTCCATCACCGTCGGCGACCGTCCGGACGCTGCGATCAAAGAACCAACGGACGCTGTCGTCCGCGTCGTCCTCGCATGCGTCTGCGGATCGGACCTCTGGTACCTGCGCGGAGAGTCGCCGCATGACGTCGGGCCGATCGGCCACGAATTCATGGGCGTGGTCGAGGCCGACGGCGGGGTGACCGCGTCCTATTTCTACGGCGCCCTCGCCCCCGATGGCATCGCTCCGGGTTGACCTGGCCTAAGCAGCAGCACAGACAAAGGCTGACTTGTTGCCGTCCAGCGCTTGAGCGCGATCGCCGGGCTACTTGTCTGGCAGAACGTCTGACATTGCGAGTTGTTCGTTCCGACGCAGTAATGGATGCACTGCGGGTTGTTCGGCCCGTAACAATACGTCGTGCAGTGACTGTTGTTGCTGCCTTCGCAGTACGTCGTGCACATCGGCAGACTGCTGTTCGAGCAGTGGCTAGTGCAGGTGGAGGAGGAGACATAGCAGGTCGAGCACGTCGTCCAACCCGGTGGCGGCGTCGGACCGGCCGTCGGGTTGGGGGTGGGACGCGGCGTGGGGGCGGAGCTCGGCTGCGACGTCGGTCCCGCGCCGCCCGGTGCTGTTGGTGATGGCTGCGAGGTGGCGCCGGCGGTCGGCTGTGCGCGGTGGGACGCACCCGGCGAGGTGCTGGTGCCGGCCGGTGGCGACACCAGACTCCCGTGAGGAATGACCGCAGCCGGGGAGGCGCCGGCGGTGGAAATGGGTGGCGAGAAGCCGCTGACAATGAGCGCAGTCGAGGTCACAATGCTCAGGGCCCCGGTTCCCACCCAGCTCCCGATGCTCCCGAACTCCGACCACAGCCGGCCGACGTTGGGGATCTGCCCGATCCACGCACCGATGCCGACGGTGCGCCAGAGGCGGCCGATGGAGATGTTGAGAAACGCTCGAACGATTGCCGGATCCAGCTGTGTGCCGGCGACACGCGTCAGCTCGACGCGGGCTGCGGCGACGCTCATCGACGCCTTGTACGGGCGCGGAGCCGTCATCACCTCATAGACGTCGGCGACAGACACGATCCTGGCGGCGAGGGAGATCTCAGCCGCTCTCAGCCGGTGTGGGTAGCCGGTGCCGTCCCACCGCTCATGGTGTTCGACAACTGCCCGACCCCACTCACCGAGCCAGGCGAGTAGCGGTGCGACCAGGCGTGCCCCCTCCTCAGGGTGACGGTGGATGACCGCCCATTCCGCTTCGCTTGGCGTGCTCGGTTTGTTGAGCAACGTCGGTGAGATCTCGAGCTTGCCGACGTCGTGGAGCAGGGCCGCCCAGCGCAACTTGGCCCGGTCGACCTCGTCGAGCTTCAGCTCGTCGGCGATCATGTCGCTGAACACCCGCACGCGTTCGGAGTGCCCGCGCGTCGCCTTGTCGTGAATGCTGAGCGCGAGCACCAACTCGATGACCGCCTGCATGCCCGCGGCATCGTCCTGATGTCCGGCGGCGCGAGCTTGCTCGAGCTGCGCCCGAAGCTGCGTCGGGCTGCCGGTCCGGCGGGCAACGGCAAACCGTGCAGGCGCCTTGTCGGGAAACAGCAGTGACACGTTGAGCAGCGCCGCCAGGGGGAGGAGGCGTCGCGCGACGCGCTCGAACGCGACGAGGGTCGCGATCGCGCCGCCCCCAACCACGGCGATCCAGAAGACCGCCGTCAGCGGGCTCGTGGCCCGTGGTAGCAGATGGGTGAGCAGGAACGCGATGAGGAAGGAAGCCGCGATCGGGCCGCCGAAGATGGCCACGCGGAGCGTCCGGCTGAGGACTGGGCGCCGCCTCCAGACCGATCGATCCATGCGCTCACGCGAGTGCCGAGACTGCATCCCACTCCAAATAGGTCGTCTCGCGAACGCCGAAACAGCCCGGCGGAATGATCTCAGTCTGGGTTCCGTGTACGAAGGCCGGCGGGACATTCTCGTGACGATCGCGTGCGGATCGTGATCTCGATGGCGAGGTGATCAGGGAAGCGGACGCGGTGAAACTGGCGGTATCGTCGCCGAGTTGATGACGAGTCAGGAGCAGAAGGCAGCGGCGTTTCAGGCGCTGCATCAGAGCGGTGCGTTCGTGATCCCAAACCCGTGGGACGCCGGGTCCGCACGGGTCCTGTCCGCGCTCGGGTTCAAAGCGCTCGCCACGACAAGCTCCGGGTTCGCGTTCACGCTCGGGCGCCTCGACGGCATGGCGACATTGGACGAGGTGGTCGCGCACGCCGCGGCGATCAGCCGCGTATCGGATCTCCCGCTCTCTGTGGATCTGGAGAACGGCTACGGGCCGGGGCCGGAGCACGCCGCGATCGCGATCCGGCGAATCGCGGCCGCCGGGGCCGTCGGTGGGTCGATCGAGGACTACGATCCGTTCGGCGCCATCTACGCGATGTCTCAGGCCGTCGAGCGGGTGGCCGCGGCGGTCGAGGCCGCGCGAGCGTTGCACTTCCCCTTCACGCTGACGGCGCGCGCCGAGAACCACATCCGAGGCAACCCGGATCTCGACGACACGATCGCCCGGCTCCAGGCGTTCGCGGATGCGGGAGCTGACGTGGTCTACGCGCCGGGACTGCAGACGGTTGAAGAGATCCGAACCGTCTGTGCGGCCGTTGCCAAGCCGGTGAACGTGCTTGCGGTGCCGCACCTCTCGTTCTCGGAGATCGCTGCAGCCGGCGCGCGTCGCGTGAGTGTGGGCGGCGCCCTCACGTGGGTTGCGGTCCGCGCGATGGCAGACGCCGCGGTGTCGATCCGAGATGACGGGAATCTCTCGGTGCTGTCAGCGAGACTCCCGCTGCAGGACTGGTTCTAAAGGGGGCGTGCGACCCGGTCCCGAGCCTGGAGCGATATGTCAATCGGCGCCGATTCCATCACGTGGGACTACGAGCGTCAGACCGCCGACGGTCGCTGGGAGACCACATGGCGGATCCTCTACACGCGCAGGGATCCGAAGGGTTCGACGGCGCCGATCTGAGCCGGGGGCCGAATGCCGTGGGGCATACTGGCCGCCGTGGACGACCCCCAGGCGCCGACACTGCCGAGGTCCCCGCAGCTGGCGCCCGAGCGCGAGGGGGCCGCCACCGGCCCTGGGTATCCCGAGTCGCTGGGATACAAGCTGAAGAACTGGATCCTCGGTCCGCCGATGGTGTCCGAGCAGCTCTCACAGGAGCGTCTGGCCACGCCCGTCGCGATCGGCGTCCTCGCGCCGGACATGATCTCCTCGTCCGCGTACGGCACCGAGGAGATGCTCCTGATCATGGTGCCGATCATCGGTGTGGCCGCCTTCACCATGGTGATTCCGATCACGCTAGCGATCCTCGCGGTGATGCTCTTCGTGATGGTGTCGTACATGCAGGTCATCGGCGTGTACACGCGAAACGGTGGGTCGTATGTCGTGGCGCGCGACAACTTCGGTCCGCGTGTCGCACAGATCGCCGCCGTGGCACTGCTGATCGATTACACGGTGACGGTGGCGGTGCAGACGTCCGCGGGGACGGCCGCGCTCACCTCGGCGCTTCCGTCGCTGGTGCAGTACACCGTGCCGATAACGATCGCCGTCGTGCTCGCGATGCTCTTCGGAAACCTGCGCGGTATCCGTGAGGCGGGTTCGATCTTCGCCCTTCCCACGTACTTCTACGTTGTCTCGCTCTCGCTGGTGGTGATCACAGGACTCGTGAAGGCGGCGTTGGGCGGATTGCAGGCGCATGCGCTGCCGACACCCGCCCACCTTGGATACACGCCGGGCCATCAGACGGGGTTCTTGATGGGGTTGGGGATCTTCTACTGCCTGCGCGCTTTCGCGAACGGCGGGGCATCGCTGACCGGCCTGGAAGCCGTCTCCAACGGCATCTCGACCTTCCGGAAGCCTGAAGCGAGGAACGGTCGTATCGCCCTTGCCGTCATGTGCTCGATCCTCGGATTCCTCGTCCTCGGCACGTCGCTCCTCGCTCACTTCACGCACGCCGTCCCGTATGACATCGGCACGCCGACGGTGGTGTCGCAGGAGGTGCGCTACGTCCTCGGCTCGACGTGGTTCGGCACCGTCATGTTCTTCATCGTGCAGACGGCGACGGTGCTCATCCTGTTCACAGGAGGGAATACCAGCTTCAACGGTTTCCCGTACCTCGCGAGCTTCGTCGCGAGCGACTCGTTCCTGCCCCGTCAGCTGACGCGACGCGGCCACCGGCTCGTGTTCTCGAACGGCATCTTCGTCCTCGCCGCCGTCGCGATCCTGCTCATCATCGTGTTCAAGGCGCAGCTGAACGCGCTCGTCGGCCTCTACGCCATCGGCGTTTTCACGGGGTTCGCGTTCGCTGGGTTCGGCATGGTCAAGCATCACGCCACACAACGTGGGCGGCGCTGGCGAATCGGCACGGTGATCAACGGCTTCGCGGGGACGTTATCGCTGGCGGTGGTGCTCATTCTGCTGATCACCAAGTTCTTCGAGGGTGCGTGGATCGTGGCGGTCGTCGCCCCGCCGATGTACTTGGGACTGATCAGCCTGCACCGCCAGTACGTCGAGGAGGAGGAGCAGCTCGAGACCGGCGCCGTTGCGGCAACCGAGGCGCCCGTGCTGCACCGTCACGCCGTCGTGGTGGTCGTCGGTCGCCTCGACATGCCGACCGCGCGGGCGGTCCAGTACGCACGGACGCTCCGCCCCGACGACGTGCGGTATGTGCACTTCGACCTCGACTCGTCCGCCACCGACGTGCTGAAAGCCGCCTGGAGCAAATACGATCTTGCGCATCTGCCGCTCGACATCGTCGAGTGTCGCGACCGCCGGCTGGAACGCGCCGCGATCGAGTACGTCGCCGATATCGCAGCCGACGGCAAGACGGAGTGCACGGTCCTGATTCCGCGCCATGCGTTTCGCTCCCGCTTCGAGCGCGTGTTGCACGACCGCACCGCCGAACGGATCGCGTCCGCGGTGGGAACGGTCCCGCATGTCGCGGCAACCATCGCGCCCTTCAACGTCCAGGCGCACGCCGGCAGTCTGTTCGGAGCCGGCGACGTGCACACGGAGGCGACTCCCCGCAAACCGCTGCGCAGATCAGGCGTCGATCGTGAGCTCGAGCGCCGGGCGATCGGGACAGTACCGATCCGCGACGTCACGTGGCGAAAGCGCGTGCGAGTCGCGGGCAGGATCCGATCGTTGCGGGTGCAGACGGCACGAGGGACGACGAACCTGGAATGCGTCATCACGGACGACACCGGATACATGCTGCTGGTGTTTCAGGGGCGCCCGAAGATTCCGGGGATCGAGCCCGGAGCGCGACTCGTCGTCGAGGGCATGGTCGGCTCATGGTCGCGCCGTCTTGCGATCCTCAATCCCGACTACGAGCTCGTCAGCGAGTAGGACGCCGAGGCCGCAGAGCGTGTCGTGATCTATACCTCGGCCCCTTCCGCGTCCGGGTTGTCGGGTGCCGAGGGGTCACTCATCTCGCCCTCGGCGCGCGCGAGCTCGGCGAGCACCTCTGCCTCGACCCCGGAGACGCCCATGAGCGTGCTCTCGTCGGGGATGGGCTCGTGCTCCTCGGTCTCTGTGGCATCGTCGCGTGCGTCAGCGGGACCGGGGTCGTCTGGGGAGCCTGCTGGGTCACTCATGTGGTCTGCCTCACTCGGGGATGGTGAACTGCTCACCGCTATTGTGTCCGGAGGACGACACGCGACGGACGACGCAGGGGCGCGCCGATGAAATCGGTCGTCGTGCTGTCCGGGGGGATCGACAGCGCGACTGCGCTGTACAAAGTCGTCAACGACTCCGCACCGTCAAGGCCGGAGGACGTGCAGGCTCTGAGCTTCGACTACGGACAGCGGCACGTGAAAGAGCTCACGTTCGCTGCCGGGCTCTGCGCGACGCTCGGCATCCGCCACATCGTGATCGCGCTGCGCATACCCCTCGCATCAGCACTCACCGAGCCGGAGCGCGAGATTCCATTCGGACACTACGCGCACGAGTCGATGCAGCAGACGGTGGTGCCGAACCGGAACGCGATCATGCTCTCGATCGCCTGGGGCGTGGCGGTGTCAGAGCGTGCCGGGCAGGTCGTTGCCGGCATGCATGCCGGTGATCACCCCATCTACCCCGATTGCCGGCCGGAGTTCGTGCATGCGCTGGAACACGCGCTTCGGCTCGGCAACGAGGGCTTCGGCGATCCCGCCCTGTCCTTCCTCACGCCCTTCATCGCCATGTCCAAGACCGATATCGTCCGCGAGGGGAGCGCATACCCTCGGCCGGTTCCGTACGCACTGACATGGAGCTGCTATCTCGGGCGCGACCTCCACTGCGGACGCTGCGGAACATGCGTCGAACGCAGGGAGGCGTTCGAGCGAGCGGGCATCCCGGATCCGACGGAGTACGAGCCCGACGGCCGCTAATCCTCGTTGCGGAAGGTGAGCGAATACCCGCGGCCGGGTCGGTTGACGAGGTCGCAGGGAACCTCGAGCCGGGTCAGGATCTTCCTGATCCTGAGCACGTAGTTGCGGACCTCCTCGGGAAACAGCGCGGCGTCGGACCATGCGAAGCCGGTGATCTGCGACGCCGTGTAGTACCGGTGCGGGTGGTCGAGGAGGAACTGCAGGAGCTCGAACTCCCGGTTGGTGAGCACCGCCTCACGCCCTTTGTGGCGAACGACGCGGCCGTTCGGATCGAGCCAGAGACCCTGCAACTGCCACACACGCTGGTACCAGAGGTCGAGCCGGGCGTAATACCCCGCCATCTGCGTCTCGATGAAGCGGATGTCCTCGTCGGCGGCCCGCTGCGCGACCGGGTGGAGCTTCGGCAGCTCACGCTGCACCCTGTCGAGGACGCTGAGCTTGAACCGGATGAGGTCGTCGTAGATGCTCATCCAGTGGCGAGCATCCTCCCAGTGCTCGGTCTCGATGTCCTCGCCTTCCAGCGGCCGCGTCGCGCGATCAGGAGGCGTCCTCACACGGCTGACTATACGGAAGCTATTGCTGATCTTCTTACGGCACCGGGTGTATCAGAGAGGGGTGACCTCGCGCCATCGCGTCCCGGATCGCCCCGACATCGTTGCCGCAACGCGTGGTGGTGACGACTCGCTGGGAATGGAGGGCGAGGCCGATCTCGCCACCGCATCCCTGGAGCAGGCCTTGTTCTGGCGGAACATCTACACGGAGATCCTGACCATGGAGGAAGCCGTGCTGGGGCGTATCCATCAGCTCATGGATGCGCAATCACCGCAGGCACGACGCGAGGTCGAGCTCACGAATGTTCCCGTGGTGGTCGCCCAGGCCGAGCGATTTCGATCGCGCCTCGGATACTGGTCCGCCGCATGCCGGCGCATCGAGGGGACTGAAGCTGTTGCTGAATCTGTTACGCCATAACGCGGAGCATGAATCGGTGACGCTGTCGAGACACCCGGTACGGTTGCAACCCCACGGGTCCGACACGCTCGAGGTCCGGGAGCGGTATATCCGCCGACAGCACTCGCGCTCGCGCGACGTGCGCCGCATGGCGATCTGGGTCGCGCTGGGCGCGGTCGCATGCTTAATCGCCGCCGGCGGTCTCACCGTCCTCGTCGTAGGATCGAGCTAGCTCCGCTGTTACTGCAATTGTTGCGGTGCTCCGATCAGGCTGTGGGGACGTGGGGCGCGCGCTGATCCTGTTTGGTGCCGTGCGCTCACGAAGGAGACGATGCATGACGGACATGAACACGCAGAATCAGACGGTCACGAGCGACGGCTCGACGCAAACCGGCGTGAATCGCACGACGCAGACCTATGTCGATCCTGCGACGGGCGCGAGCACGAGCCGGAGCGCGACGCAGGTCTGGTCCGGGCGATCGCCCGGAATCGAGCTCGTGTGGCTGGTTGCGGGCATCGTCATCGCGTTCCTGGCACTGGATTTCATCTTCCATGCGGCCGGTGCGAACGACGTCGGCTTCGCCGCGTTTGTGTTCTCGGTCGGGAAGATCCTTGCGGCGCCCTTCGCCGGAATCTTCAAGACCACGTATGCGGCGCACGGGAATCTCGTCATCTGGGCGGACGTGCTCGCGATGGTGATCTACGCGCTCATCGCCGGCGTCATCGCCAAGGTCGTGGCGATGGCCATGGCACGGAACGCGACCTCGCGCTGATCCGGGCGCTCGCCTACGGAATCGAGGCCGGCTCGGCCGACGCCTTCCCTCGCGCTGCGTAGTTCCAGAACTTCGGCAGGAGTGCACTGAGCGCCGCTGTCCCGACGACGCACAGGATGCCGCCACTCACCACAGAGGCGCGCACGCCCGCGAGCGAACCGACGAGGCCGGATTCGAGATTGCCAAGCGCGGGACCGGACGAGTAGCTGACCATCTCGATGCCGGCAAGGCGTCCGCGCATCGCGTCGGGGATCGTCTGATTCCACAGGGCGGAGCGGAAGAGCCCGCTGATCATGTCGGCCGCCCCGGCGCCCGCGAGCGCCAGCAACGCAATCCAGAGGGACGGCGCGAACCCGAACGCGATGATGGACGCGCCCCACGAAGCGGCCGCGAACGCGATGGCGCGACCGTGGTGCCGGACCCTTCGTGTCCAGCCGCTCGTCAGCGTCGCGAGCAACGAGCCGGCCGACGGCGCGGTGTACAGGAGACCGAGCACTGCGGGCCCGCCGAGTCCCGACGCGATCTGGGGAAACAGTGCCATCGGCATGCCGAAGAACATCGCGTTGATGTCCACCGCGTACGAGCCGAGGAGGTCCTGGCGGCTGGTGGCATACCGCAATCCCGCCATCGCCGCACGAAGGTTCACACCGGCGGCATCCGGCGCCGGCGGGACCGCCTGCATGAGCGTCAGCGCGACGGCCGACACGATGAACGTCGCGACGTCGACGCCATAGGTGAGCGGGAGTCCGACGGTCGCGATCAGGACCCCGGCGACCGGCGGTCCGAGCACCATGCCGAGATTGCCCTGGAGCGAATCCAGCGCCGCTGCGGCAACCAGCGTTTCCGGCGGAACGATGCGCGGCACGATCGCGTCGAGCGAAGGCCGCCGTATCGCGTCGAGCGCCGCCGCGACGATCACGACGACGAACAGCACCCACAGCTGTGGGTGTCGCAACGAGGCGTTGACAGCGAGCACGCCGACAGTGAGACAGAGTCCGAGCTCAGACAACCGGACCATGCGACGCCGGTCCACGGCATCGGCGAGCGCGCCCCCGACGAGCGCCATCAACAGAATCGCGATGAGCTCGGAGAAGCTGATCAGACCCACGACGAGCGACGAGCGAGTCAGTGCGTACGCCTGGAAGGGAATGGCGACGTACGTGATCATCGTGCCGGCGTTCGAGATGCCCTGCCCGACGAACAACAGCCGAAAGTCGCGTGACGCCCGAAATGGAGCCGTGTCGAGTGCCATCGACAGGAACCTCCGCCGGATCACCGATCGGCGCGCGCCCGCCGCGTGGACGTTGACCCCGACAGCCGCCTGTGGATCCGGCGTCGCGCGTGTGTGCGGAGGGGTCTCGTCGTCCATTGCCGGTTCGACCTTCTGCGCTCGGTGTCAGCCGCCCGTGAGGGGATGACCACGCTGCCAGCCATGCCAGCTGATGATCTCGACGATCGCGGTCCAGCTCTCGCGAGTGCGATCCCGATATGGCATGCCGACGTAGTGCTGCGCGAGGCGATCGATATCCGCGAGGTCCGGGTCGCGACGAAGCTCGCGCACATGGCCGACGAGCGAAACGTGCCGGTACCAGCTCTCGCGGTCGAGCATCGTCAACGCGACACGGGCATCGCGTCGCAGATGCTCGAGACGCCGCCGGGTCCCGGCCATGTTGAGCAGCACGGTACCGTCGTCGCACCACTCGTACCACGTGGCCGCCGTGTGCAACTCCCCGTCGGGGGCGATGCTGGCAACAACGCACGGGTTGGGGAGACGGAGGAGGTCCTGCAGCTCCGGGGGCAGCGGTGGCTTCGGCACCCCGGCAGCCTACAATGCGTCGCGGCAGCGACGGTTGCAGCGATCAGTGACGCAGGCGCGTCTGCCCGATGTCGCGATGATCCATCCCGAAGTAGTGCGCGATTTCGTGGAGCACCGTGTCGCTGATCTGTGCCACGAGCTCGGTCCGGTTGTCGCACCAGCGCTCGATGTTGCCCTGGAGCAGCACGATTCGCTTCGGAAACTCGTACGCGCTGAACGTCGATCCCGATGTGCCCTGAAAGAAGCCGAGCACGCGCTCGTCGATGCCGTTGGCGCGGTCGTCCTGACTCGGACCCTGCTGGACGATGATCATCAGGTTGTCGGCGTCCATACGCGCACGCAGTGGTGCTTCGACA
>Ga0307373_10011502_pt1 | contig 12805 bp, 11 predicted proteins | sample OX2MG_FD_202534 | JGI IMG/M metagenome (GOLD analysis project Ga0307373, IMG submission 202534) | Soil microbial communities from Risofladan, Vaasa, Finland - OX-2 | ecosystem: Environmental > Terrestrial > Soil > Coastal area > Acid sulfate soil | place: Finland: Risofladan, Vaasa | collected... | reverse complement strand
CCCCGCCCCCGCGCTCCTAGGTTCCTGGCGCCGGCCCGAGGTGGCGCGCGAACCAGCGGCTCGCGTGCAACGCGACTTGTTCGAGCGCGCCGGGCTCCTCGAACAGGTGGGTCGCCCCGGGCACGACAATCAGCTCCTTTTCGGCCTCGAGGCGCTTGAGTGCGTCTCGGTTCCACTCGAGCACCGCGGCATCGTTGCCGCCCACGATGAGCAGGGTCGGCGCCTTCACCTGCGGCAGCCAGCGCCGCGCCAGATCCGGGCGCCCGCCGCGCGATACGACGGCCGCCACGCCCTCGGGTTCCTCGGCGGCGGCCACCAGGGCGGCCGCCGCCCCGGTGCTGGCGCCGAAATAGCCGATCGCCAGCGCGCTGGTCTGCCGGTTCGCGCGCAGCCAGCGCGCGGCGTGCAGCAGGCGCGACGCGAGCAGCCCGATGTCGAAGACCTTGCCGCGATCTTCCGCCTCGTCCGGCTCGAGCAGGTCCATGAGCAGCGTGGCGAGACCGGCCTTGTGCAGCTCCTGTGCCACGAAGCGGTTGCGCGGGCTGAAGCGCCCGCTGCCGCTGCCGTGCGCGAAGGCGACCGCGCCGGTCGCGCCGCCTGGCACCCGCAGCTCGCCGTGCACGCGTCGCCCGCCCGCAGCGATGCTGACTTCGCTGACGGCTGGCGGCTTCTCTGCGGCGCGAACCATGTGCAGCTTCCTGTTGTGGCGCTGGCTCCGGTCGAAAGCGCGAGCCTCGCCGCCTTGCCTGCCGCGGCGGTAAGCCCCCCGTATGCGTCACGCTAGTCCCGCGCGCGACACGTCTATTGACCGAGATCAAACGCCCTCGGCGGCACGCGTGGTCTGCTGCCGTTCGATCCATCGCACCGCCCTGCCATGAACAAACCCGCTTCCCCTACGATCCCGATCCGCGCGCTCGCGCCCGCGCAGCTGTGCCGCCGCTGCGACCCCGGGCAGTTCAAGTTCGAGACCACCGACGAGCTGGAGGATTTCAGCGAGGCGCTCGGCCAGGTGCGCGCGGTCGACGCGATCCGGTTCGGCATCGGCATCCGGCGCGAAGGCTACAACCTGTTCGCGATGGGCCCGGAGGGCCTGGGGCGGCGCACCCTGGTGCAGCGCTTCCTCGAGCAGCAGGCTGCCTCCGAGGCGGTGCCCACGGACTGGTGCTACGTATTCAACTTCGAGACCCCGCACCGGCCGCGCGCCCTGCAGCTGCCGCCCGGCCAGGCGCCCAGGCTCCGGCAGAGCATGCAGCGCCTGGTCGAGGACCTGCGCGCCGGCATTCCGGCGGCCTTCGAGACCGACGAGTACCGAGCGCGCCGGCAGGAGATCGAGAGCGCCTTCAGCGAGCGCCAGGACCAAGCGATCGGCACCGTCGGCGAGCATGCCAAGGACAAGGGCATCGCGCTGCTGCGCACGCCCGCCGGCTTCGGCTTCGCCCCGACGCAAAAGGGCGAGGTGATGGGCCCGCAGGAATTCCACAAGCTGCCGGAGGCCGAGCAGAAGCGGCTGGAGGAGGCGATCGCCGCGCTGCAGCAGGAGCTCGAGCAGGTGCTGCACGAAGTGCCGAAATGGCGCCGCGAGGCGCAGCGCGGGCTGCGCGAGCTCAACCGCCAGGTCACTTCGACCGCGGTCAACAGCCTGATGGAGGAGCTGCACGGCGAGTACCAGGCGCTGCCGCAGGTGCTGCAATACCTGGCCGCGGTGCAGGAGGACGTGCTCAATCACGCCGAGTCGTTCCAGCAGCCGAAGGAAGGCGAGCAGCCGGCGCTGTTCGGCATCACCCTGCCGCAGGCCGAGGATTCGGACATGCCGTTCCGGCGCTACAGGGTCAACGTGCTCATGGAGCACGCCGACTCGAAGGGCGCGCCGATCGTGTACGAAGACAATCCCACGCACGACAATCTGGTCGGCCGCATCGAGCACGTCGCCCAGATGGGCACGCTGGTCACCGACTTCACGCTCATCAAGGCAGGGGCGTTTCATCGCGCCAACGGCGGCTACCTGGTGCTCGACGCGCTCAAGGTGCTGCAGCAGCCGTTCGCCTGGGAAGCGCTCAAGCGCGCGCTGCGCTCGCACGAGATCCGCATCGAATCGCTCGGGCAGATGCTCAGCCTGATCAGCACCGTGTCGCTCGAGCCCGAGCCGCTGCCGCTCGACGTGAAGGTGGTGCTGGTGGGCCAGCGCAGCATCTACTACCTGCTGCACGCCTACGACCCCGAATTCGGCGAGCTGTTCAAGGTCGCGGTCGACTTCGACGAGGACATGGCGCGCGATCCGCAAAGCGACCTGCTGTACGCGCGCGCGGTAGCGACCCTGGCGCGCCGCGAGAAGCTGCGCCCGTTCGACCGCGGCGCGGTGGCGCGCGTGATCGAGCGCGGCGCGCGCGACGCCGGCGACGCGCACAAGCTCTCGGTGCAGATGCGCGGCCTGGCCGACCTGCTGCGCGAAGCCGACTACTGGGCGAGCACCGAGCAGCGCGCGGTCGTGAGCGCGGCGGACGTGCAGCGCGCGCTCGACGCCCAGGAGCGCCGCTCCGACCGCATCCGCAACCGCCTGCAGGAGGAGGTCCTGCGCGGCACACTGCTCATCGACACCCGCGGCGAGCGCGTCGGCCAGGTGAACGGGCTGGCGGTGATGCAGCTGGGCGGCTATGCCTTCGGCCAGCCGCACCGCATCACCGCCCGGGTGCGGCTGGGCGGCGGCAAGGTGGTCGACATCGAGCGCGAGGCGGAGCTCGGCGGCCCGATCCACTCCAAGGGCGTGCTGATCCTGTCCGGCTTTCTCGCCGGGCGCTACGCGGCCAACCGGCCGCTGTCGCTCGCCGCGAGCCTGGTGTTCGAGCAGAGCTACGGCGGGGTCGAAGGCGACAGCGCTTCGTCGGCCGAGCTGTACGCGCTGCTCTCCGCGCTCGCCGACGCGCCCGTCAAGCAGTCCCTCGCGGTGACAGGCTCGGTGAACCAGCACGGCGACGTGCAGGCGATCGGCGGCGTAAACGAGAAGATCGAAGGGTTCTTCGACATGTGCAGCGCGCGCGGCCTCGGCGGGGAGCAGGGCGTGCTGATCCCGGAGGCGAACGTCAAGCACCTGATGCTGCGCCACGACGTGGTGCAAGCCGTCGCCGCGGGGAAGTTCCACATCTATCCCGTCGCCACCGTCGACCAGGGCATCGAGATCCTGACCGGCGTGCCGGCGGGCGAGCGCGGCGCGAGCGGGCAATTCGCCGAGGGCAGCATCAACGCGCGCGTCGAGCATCGGCTGGTCGACTACGCCGAGCGCGCTCGGATCGTCGCGCCGGCCGGCGCGCCGAGAAAGGAATGGCGGCGCAACGCGCCGCGCGACAAGTGAAGATCCGCCGCATCGTCGTCGGTCTCGAGCCGGGCCGGCGCGGCCGTGCGGCGCTCGAGGCGGGCGCCGCGCTCGCCGGGCACATGCAGGCCGAGCTGGTCGGCCTGTTCGTCGAGGACGTGAACCTGCTGCATCTGGCCGGCCTGCCGTTCGCGCGCGAGGTCGGGGCCGCTTCGGTGACCACGCGCGCGCTCGACGTGGCGGGCATGGAGCGCGCGCTGCGCGCGCTGGCGAACGACGCGCGGCGCATGCTGGAAGGGCTGGCCGCACGCGGGCCGGTGCCCTGGTCGTTTCAGGTCGCGCGCGGCTCGGTGATGGCCGAGCTGCTCGCGGCCTCGGGAGAGGACGATCTGCTGGTCGCGGCCACGGCCGCGTGGGAACCCGAGCTCGCAGCGGCGCGCGAGGCACTGGCCTTGCGTCTCGGGGCGCGCGCGCGCGCCGCGGTGCTGCTGCTGCAGCGGGACCTCGCGCCGCGTGCGCCGCTCACGGCGGTCTGCTCCGTGGCGGCCGCCCCCGAGCGGGTGATCGCCGCGGCGGCCGAGCTCGCGCGCTCCTTCGGCGACGGACTGCGCTTCGTGCTCGTCGGCGGGAATCCGGCCGCGGCGCGCAAATGGGAGCGCGAAGCGCGCCGCGCGCTCGCGGCGCGGGGCGAGCCGGCGCGGTTCCTGAGGGTGCCGGCGGGCGACGCGCAGGGACTGCGCGCCGCGCTCGGCGAGGTGGCCCCGGGGGTGCTGATGCTCGCCGGCGCCTACGCGGAGCCGGAGCGAGCGGCACTCCAGGTGCTGCTCGGCGAGCTGCGTTGCCCGGTGTTCGTGCTGCCCGAGCCAGTACGCGGCGGCGAACCGGCGCCGGCCTAGCTCCGGCTTGACCTGGGTCAAGCGAGTGCGCCGCGGGCGAGGTTCAATCGAAAGCGGCAACGCATAGCGGAGGCACGTAATGGCGATTGGAGAGATTTGCAGCCGCGCGGTGATCTACACGCGCAGGGACGAAAGCGTGCTCAGCGCGGCGATCCTGATGCGCGAGCATCACGTCGGCAGCCTGGTGGTCGTGGACGAGTCCGGCGCCAGGCGCATCCCGGTGGGCTTGATCACCGACCGCGACGTCGCGGTCGGGGTGGTTGCCCTCGGCCTGGATCCGCAGAAAGCGAGCGTGGGCGACGTGATGAGCCCGGAGTTGATCTTCGAGCGCGAGGACGCGGGCATCGCCGAGACCGTGGCACTCATGCGGCAGAATGGCTTGCGCCGCCTGCCGGTGGTGGACGCATCGGGGGCGCTGGTGGGTCTGGTCGCGGCCGACGACCTGCTCGCGCTGCTCGCCGAGGAGCTGTCTGGACTCGCGAGCATGGTGGCGCGCGAGGAATCGCGCGAGCAGCGGCAGCGCCGCGCGATGCCGTGAGGCAGCGCCGCGCGATCGGGCTTCCGAGATGAGCGAGCCGCAGGTTTTCGTGGCCTATTCCCCGCGCGGCGTGGGCCTGCGCTGCGCGGTGATGTACTTCAAGGGCGAGCGCGACGTGTACGGCTGGTTCACCGGCGCGCGCAACGCCGAATTCGTGAGTGCCTACTTCCTGCTCGAGAACTTCTACGCGCGCAGCGGCACCCGCTTCTTCGCGAGCGAAGGATCCGATCTGTACGGCGGCTGGCGCTACGACTACGCGGCGCGCCCGGCACGCCGGCTGGAGTCGGCCGTGCGCGCCGACGACACGCTGTGCCACGAGCTGGAGCGCGCCCAGGGCGCGTTCGTGGCGGAGTGGCTGTTTTACCGCGGCGACCCGGAGGCGGCGCCGGACATGGAGGCCTACGGCGAGGCCGAGCTTGCCCTGGGCGAGGTCAACGTGCGCCACCGGCGTCTCGGCCGCCTGTCGCGCACCCACGTCACCTGGACCTATTATTCGCAGGACTTCGAGCAGCCGGTGCTCCAGTTCCTGGCGCGCAACTGGCCGCTGGATTACCGGGCGGAGTAGGCACCGCCGCGCAGCGGTGCCCCCGCCACCGGCGTCACGAAAGGAAGCTTTTACCCAATCTCCGGTATTTGCGTATTGCGCCGCGCGCGGCGCAATACGCAAATACCGGAGACCATGGAAGGCCAAGACACACACGGCCTCCGATCGAACCTCCCGCCACCTACTCTGACGCCCCCCCACCGCGCTTCGCGTACAGTTCCCTGAACGTCCTGCCTTCCGGCGCCGGCATGTCCCGGCCGAGCGTCCAGCCGCCGCCGCCGAGCGGCAGCCGCGAGATGCGGCCGCGCCGCCCCCCCATCAACTTGAGCATCCGGGCGCCGATGCGGGTGAGTGGTGCGTACAGCCATGGACGCAGTGCCATGAATCCCCACATGCGCAGTGCGGCGCGCTCGCCCCGGGGGCGCAGCTTTGCCTGCACTTGCTTCTCGCGCAGCTTTCTCAGCAGCTCGGGCAAGGGAATCTTCACCGGGCAGGCGACGTGGCAGGCGCCGCACAGCGTTGCGGCCTGCGGCAGGTCAAGCGCGTTCTCCAGCCCGACGTAGGCGGGGGTGAGCACCGAGCCCATCGGGCCGGGATAGACCCAGCCGTAGGCATGCCCGCCGACGGTCTGGTAGACCGGGCAGTGGTTCATGCACGCCCCGCAGCGGATGCAGCGCAGCATCTCCTGCAGGTCGCTGCCGACGAGGTTGCTGCGGCCGTTGTCGACCAGGATGAAATACATGTGCTCGGGACCGTCCAGGTCGCCCTCGTCGCGCGGCCCGGTCAACAGCGATACGTAATTCGAGATCGCCTGGCCGGTGGCCGAGCGCGGCAGCAGGCGCATCAGCGCGGCGAAGTCCTCCAGGGTCGGGATGACCTTCTCGATGCCGGTGATCGCGACGTGCACCTTGGGCAGCGTGGTCACCATGCGGCCGTTGCCTTCGTTGGTGACGATGGCCACCGAGCCGGTCTCGGCGAGCAGGAAGTTGCCCCCGGAGATGCCGAGATCGGCCGAGAGGAAGTGCTCGCGCAGCATGAGCCGCGCCTCGCGCGTCATCTGCTCGATGTCGGTCAGGCGCGCGCGCCGGTGGTGCTCGGCGAACAGGTCCGAGACCTGCTCGCGGTCCTTGTGGATCGCCGGCGCGATGATGTGCGAGGGCGCCTCGCCCGCGAGCTGGATGATGTACTCGCCGAGGTCGGTCTCCACCGGGGTCACCCCGGTGTCCGCCAGCGCCTCGTTCAGGTCGGCCTCCTCGGAGAGCATCGACTTGGACTTGATGGCCTTCTTCAGCCCGTGGCGGCGGCAGATATCGAGCACCAGGCGGCGCACCTCGGCGCCGTCGTGCGCCCACAGCACCGTGGCCCCGCGGCGCTGCGCCTCCTGCTCGAAGCGCAGCAGCCACACGTCGAGGGTGGCGAGCGCGCGATCGCGGATCACCGCGCCGGCATCGCGCAGCTCCTCGAACAGCGCGACTCCCAGCTCGGCGCGCGCCGCAGCGCGCTTCTCGACGAAGCCGCCGCCGAAGCGCTTGAGCACGCTTTGCAGCTTCCGGTCGGCGAGCGCCTTGCCGGCGCGCGCCTTGAAGTGCATGGACTGGACCTGCACGGTCACGCTCCGGCGCTGCGGGCGCTCACGGCTTTCCCGCCAGCACTTCGGCGACGTGCAGCACCTGCGTCCGATCGTCCCCGCGGCGGCGCAACCGTCCCTCGATGTTGAGCATGCAGCCCAGGTCCCCGAGCACCACCGCGTCCGCGCCGCAGGCGGCGACGTGCTCGCATTTGGCGTCGGCGATCGCGGCGGAGATGTCGCCGAACTTCACCGAAAAGGTTCCGCCGAAACCGCAGCACACTTCGCAGTCCTTCATTTCCTTCAGCGTCACGCCCGGCATTTTCGCGAGCAGCTGGCGCGGCTGCTGCTTGACCCCCAGCTCGCGCAGTCCGGCGCAGGAGTCGTGATAGGTAATCGTGCCGCGGTAGTCGCCAGGCACGCTCTCCAGCCCCGCGACCCTCACCAGGAAATCGGTGAGCTCGTAGGTCTTGGCGGCGAGCGCCTCGACGCGCGCGAGCCACGCGCCCTCGCCCGGGAACAGGTCCTTGTAATGCGTGCGGATCATGCCGGCGCAGGAGCCCGAGGGCGCGACCAGGTGGTCGCAGGCTTCGAATTCGGCGATCACCTTTTCGGCCAGCGCGCGCGCCGAGGCTCGCTCGCCCGAATTCCAGCCGGGCTGGCCGCAGCAGGTCTGCGTCGCCGGCACCAGGACCTCACAGCCGGCCGCTTCCAGCAGCTTGAGCGCAGCAAACCCGATACTGGGCCGAAACAGGTCGACGAGACAGGTGACGAACAGGCCGACGCGTCGTTTCACGGATTTCTTTTTGGAATCAGCGGGAAGGGCTCGCAGATCATAGCACAGAGCCCCGCTCGCGCGATTTCACATCGTGGGATACAATGCGCCGCTCGAATTTGCGCAATGCAGCAAGGCCATGGCGACCAGCAAGGACGAACCGAAGAGCCCGATCCAGGTGATCGAGCGCATGATGAGGCTGCTCGACGTGCTCGCCGAGCACCCCGAGCCGCTCGGGCTGAAGCAGATCTCGCAGTACACCAAGCTGCACCCTTCGACCGCGCACCGCATCCTCTCGGCGATGGCCGCCGACCGGCTGGTCGATCGCGTCGAGCCGGGCAGCTACCGACTCGGCATGCGCCTGCTCGAGCTCGGCAACCTCGTGAAGTCGCGCATCGGAGTGCGCGAGCTCGCGCTGCCGGTGATGCGCGAGGTGCACGCGCAGACCGGTGAGACCGTGAACCTCTCGGTGCGCCATGACGACGAGATCGTGTACGTCGAGCGCACCTCGAGCGGACGCGCGGCGATGCGCATCGTCCACATGATCGGCACGCGCGCGCCGCTGCACATCACCGCCGCGGGCAAGCTGTTCCTGCTGGAGGACGGCTTCGCGAGACTGCGCGAGTACGGCAAGCGCACTGGCCTTGCCCCGCACACCAAGAACACGCTGTCCACGCAGTCGCTGCTCGAGCGCGACCTCGAGCGCACGCAGCGCCAGGGCTACGCCACCGACAACGAGGAGGCCGAAATCGGCGTGCGCTGCGTCGCCGCCGCGGTGCGCGACGACACCGGCCATCTCATCGCCGCGCTGTCGCTGTCCACGCCCGCCGACCGCATGAAGCCGCAGTGGGGGCCGCTCGTGAAGGAAGCCGCCGAGCGCATCTCGCGCGCGATCGGGCACCGGCCGCAGCCGGCGCGCATCGGCGCCTGAGGAACAACGCTGCATTGCATCGCGGCACTCTGTGCTGCGCTGCAATGCCTCACTTTCGGAAAAAGCCCGGGGCGCCGAAGGCAAAAGTCGCTACGCCGCGACCAGGCCGTGCAGGCTGAAGAGGCCGCGGCGGTCGAGCCAGACCTTGGCGCCGCGAAAGCCGGCTTCGGCGGCGAGCTGGCGGAACTCCTCGATCGCGTACTTGCACGAGTTCTCGGTGTGGATCGATTCGCCGCGCTCGAATTGAAAGTGGTGTGCACCGACCCGCACCTTGTGCCGCTCGAGGCACACGAGATGCATCTCGACGCGGCCGAGCGCGACGTTGTAGAACGCGTAATGGCGGAAGTGCCGCAGGTCGAAGTCCGCGCCCAGCTCGCGGTTGATGCGCCGCAGGATGTTGAGGTTGAACCGCGCCGTCACGCCCTGCGCGTCGTTGTACGCGGCGTGCAGGACGTTGGCGTCCTTCTTGAGGTCGACGCCGACCAGCATGGCGCCGCGGCCGCCGATCCGGGCGCGCGTCATGCCGAGGAACGCCTGGGCCTCGCCGGGGGTGAAATTGCCAATGGTCGAGCCGGGGAAATACACCAGAGGGCGCTGCGTGCCGCGCCCGCGCAACGGCGCCAGCCGCAGCGGCTCGGTGAAATCGCCCACCTCGGCTGCAATCTCGAGCCAGGGGAACTCGCGCGCCAGGCGTCGCACCGCGTCGCGCAGGGCCGTCTCGGAGATGTCGACCGCCACGTAGCGCGTCGGCCTCAGACGGCGGATCAGCGCGCGCGTCTTCACGCTGGCACCGCTGCCGTACTCGATCAGCTCGCAGCCCCTGCCGGCGAAGCGTGCGATGTCCTCCAGGTGCCGGCGCGTGAGCGCGAGTTCCGCGCGCGTCACGTAATACTCGGGCAGCCTGCAGATCGCCTCGAACAGGCGGCTGCCTTCGCCGTCGTAGAAATACTTCGGTGGCAGCGTCTTCGGGGAGCGCGACAGGCCTTCGATGACCGCTTCGCGCAAGCTGTCGGCGGGAACCGTCGTTCCCAAGAGCCGGAGCGCTGCGCCGCGCGCCGCGCGCGGCTTTGCCCGAGCGCCTCGCGTCAGCCGCGGTGCCGCTCGAATGCGCTGCTCTCGACCCACTTCCGGATGCGGTTGGCGTCGCCGATCCGGGAATACTTGCCCCAGGAATCGAGCAGCACCACGATCAGGTCCTGGGAGGCCACGCGCAAGCGCATCACCAGGCAGCGGCCCGCCTCGTTGATGTAGCCGGTCTTGGACAGGTCGATGTCCCAGCGCGGGTTGCGCACCAGGCCGTTGGTGTTGTGGTACGCGATCATGCGGCCGCGTGCGTTGACGTAGGCGCTCTCGCTGGTGGTGTCCTCGCGGATCACCGGGTACTGGTACGCGGCCTTGACCAGCTTCGCCAGGTCCTCGGCGCTCGAGACGTTGTGCGGGGTCAGCCCGGTCGGGTCCTCGAAGTGCGTGTCCGTCATGCCGAGCGCGCGCGCCTTGGCGTTCATCGCCGCGACGCAGGCGGCCTTGCCTCCCGGGTAGGTGCGGCACAGCGCCGAGGCCGCGCGGTTCTCCGAGGCCATGAGCGCGACCAGGAGGAGCTGGTCGCGCGTCAGCACCGAACCGATGCGCAGGCGCGAGTGCGTGCCCTTGAGCGTGTCGATGTCCGCGTCGGTGATCTTGATCGGCTCACTCAGATCGAGCCCGCGGTCGAGCACGATCATCGCGGTCATCAACTTGCTGATCGAGGCAATCGGCACCACGGCATCGGCGTTCTTAGACAGGATCGTTCGGCCGCTCGTCGCATCCTGCACCAGCACGGACGAAGAGCGCAGGAACACTCTCGCTGCGCGCGCATGCGGACTCTCCTGCGCCTGGGCGAAGCCCACGGCGAGGAACAGCACCGCGACCAGCGCCACGGCGGCGACGATCTTCTCGAGCGAATGCAGCCTTCGTTCTTGTTGCATGGTGGCGGTTCCGTGCTGGCGGTTTTGCCGCAGTCTAAAGCAGGGCTACAAAAAAATGCAAGAAAAATAAATGCCTATCCATGTTTTCTAGAAAATCCGTGAACTAATTCAGCTAACTGGCACCCCGCATTAGGCCGCCTTGGCCTGCTCCAGGACCGCCTCGGCCTCGCGCGCCTGCTGCTGCAGCGCCCACATCCGGGCGTATTCCCCGCCCGCGGCGAGCAGCTCCCGGTGGGTTCCGCGCTCGACGATACGCCCCTGGCTCATGACCAGGATCTGGTCGGCGTCCATGACCGTCGAGAGCCGGTGCGCGATCACCAGGGTGGTGCGCCCGACGGCGATGCGCTCGAGCTCGGCCTGGATCGCCTGTTCGGACTTCGAGTCGAGCGCCGAGGTCGCCTCGTCGAAGATGAGGATGCGCGGGCTCTTGAGCAGCGCGCGCGCAATCGCCACGCGCTGCTTCTCTCCCCCCGAGAGCTTCAGGCCGCGCTCGCCGACCGGGCTCTCGTAGCCGGCGGGCAGCGAGACGATGAAGTCGTGGATGTGGGCGGCGCGCGCCGCCTCGATGACCTCCGCGTCGCTCGCCTGGGGGCGGCCATAGTGGATGTTGTAACGAATGGTGTCGTTGAACAGCACCGTGTCCTGGGGCACGATGCCGATCCCCGCGCGCAGGCTTGCCTGGCGCAGGTCGCGCAGGTCGATGCCGTCCAACAGGATCGCACCTGCGTCGACGTCGTAGAAGCGGTACAGCAGCCGCGCGAGGGTCGACTTGCCCGAGCCGGAGTGTCCCACCACGGCGACGCGCTGGCCCGCGCCGATCGTGAACGACACGCCGTGCAGGATGCGCCGCGCCGGCTCGTAGGAGAAATCGACCGCGCGGAACTCGAGCGTCGCCGGCCCGGGCGGCACGTCGACGGAGCCGGGGCGGTCTTCGACCTCGCGGTGCACGGAGAGCAGACGGAACATGCGGTCGATGTCGATCAGTGCCTGTTTGATCTCGCGGTACACCATGCCGAAGAAGTTAAGCGGAATGTAGAGCTGGATCAGCAGCCCGTTCACCAGCACCAGATCGCCGACGGTGAACTGCCTGCGCGCCACGCCCTGCGCGGCGAAGTACATGAGCAGCGTCACCGCAGCCGCGATGATGAAGCTCTGGCCGATGTTGAGCAGGCCGAGCGAGGCCTCGCTCTGCACCGAGGCGGTCTCGTACTTGGTCAGGTTCTCGTCGTAGCGCCGCGCTTCGAACTCCTCGTTGCCGAAGTACTTCACGGTCTCGTAGTTGAGCAGGCTGTCGATCGCACGCGTGTTGGCCCTGGAGTCGAGCTCGTTGACGCGGCGCCGGATGTCCATGCGCCACTCGGTAACCAGCACCGTGAAGGTCAGGTAGATCGTCACCGCGCCGAAGGTGACCGCGGCGAAGCGCCAGTCGAACTTCCTGAGCAGCACCGCGGCCACCAGCATGAACTCGAGGATCACCGGGATGATCGAGAACAGCAGGTACGAAAGCAGCGTCGAGATGCCGCGCGTGCCGCGCTCGATGTCGCGCGACATGCCGCCGGTCTGGCGCTCCAGGTGAAAGCGCAGGCTGAGGGCGTGCAGGTGGCGGAACACGCCGAGCGCGACGCGCCGGATCGCGCGCTGCGTGACGCGCACGAAGACCACGTCGCGCAGCTCGGCGAACAGCGTGGTCGAGAAGCGCAGGATGCCGTAGATCGCGAGCAGCGCCGCGGGCGCCACGAGCACGGCAGTGCGCGCGTCGAGGCGGTCGACCACGCTCTTCATCACCAGCGGCACCCCGACGTTGGCGAGCTTGGCGGCCACCAGGAACACCAGCGCGAGCGCCACGCGCCCGCGGTACTCCGACAGGTAGGGCGCGAGCTGCGCGAGGGCGCGCCACTCGGTGCCGGAAAGCGGCTGCGTCGGTGCGGCGTGATGACCGGCCATGGAGGAAAACTCGGGGCGAGGGGCGGATTCTAATTCAGGCGCGCCCGCGCGGCCGCCTTCCGAGCCCGAGCAGCGCGCGGACCATGCGGGCGACGCATCCCGCGTCGAGGAACAGAGGCAGCAGGATCCACAGCCACGGCCAGGGCACGTGCCATCCCGCCTTGAGCAGTGTCCCGACGCTGAAGAACGCCGTCACCGAGCCGATCAGTCCAGGCAGCAGCGCCACGCCACCGTAGCGCGTCCCCGCAGGGGCCCTGCGCGCGCGGCGCCAGGCGGCGAAATTGACCGCCGCGCCGGCGAGGAAAAACAGCCAGCCCATCGAGAACAGCGTGAGCCCGA
>Ga0307373_10011501_pt1 | contig 12806 bp, 11 predicted proteins | sample OX2MG_FD_202534 | JGI IMG/M metagenome (GOLD analysis project Ga0307373, IMG submission 202534) | Soil microbial communities from Risofladan, Vaasa, Finland - OX-2 | ecosystem: Environmental > Terrestrial > Soil > Coastal area > Acid sulfate soil | place: Finland: Risofladan, Vaasa | collected... | reverse complement strand
CCATTTCGCTCGCGGATCGGGAATGACGAGGTCGAGAATTGTCGACATCGACACGCCTCCCCATTTGGCGACACCGGACCATCCCTGAATACAGAAGTGCTGGGTGATCTGCTCATGAAAGCTCAGCTTCTTCAGATCATCGAGGGACAACTCGACAGGGTGATCGACCAGTCCACCGACGGTCAGCCGATATCCGGCAAATTCGCCTGCTTGTAACGCTTTGTACTCCGGGGAGTCGGGGTAGCGGCCGTTGTGCCAGAAGTACGGCGAGATGTCCTTCTCGCTGTACTCCCCGGGGGAGGCGTCTACATGTTCGAACAGGCGCTGAGCGGGCCCGATGAGCGCGAAGCCGACCCGCTGGACGACTCGGGGGTGGCGCAGTGTGAACGGGGTGGCAGCCACCCAGGCGACGACGACGACGACCATCGAGGCACAGAAGACCCAAAAGCCGACCCAGCTGTCGTTGTCCCGGGCGGCATAGACGTGGTTCAAATTCGGGAGCAGACCCGTCGTGAACACGAAGGTGACGTGGATCACGATGAACAGCAAGAACCACGACAGCACGAAGAAGTGCACGGAGCGCGCGACCTGGATGCTGAGCACCTTGCTGATCCGCTTGAAGCGCGTCGAGAGCGCCGGCGACATGCCGAGACCGGTGATGAGGGCCAGCGGGGCAGCGACAAAGACGGTGATGAAGTAGGTGATCAGCTGCAGGCCGTTGTAGGCGACCCAGCCGTTGTCGGTCGGCCAGCGCAACGACAGATACTGGATGAGCACTGAGAGTGCATTCGGAAAGACCGCCCAGCTCGTCGGCACGAGACGGCGCCACTGGGGCGTGACGAATAACAAGACGTAAAAGACCACGCCGTTCAACAGCCACAAGGTGTCGGTGCCGAGATGCCACCAGCGGGCGAGCCCGATGGAGTGGCGGATCCCCGGTAGGCCGACCTGGCGAGGCAGGCCGATCGAGTCCTGTTTCGCTGTCCACAGCGGATCGGCGGGCACTGGCTTTTGGATGCGGAACCAGTCTTTTCCCGGCGTGCTGTGCCGGGTCCAGTACAGGCGCGGATGGTCGGCGAGGATTTGCAAGCCTGAGCGGATGATGAAGATCATCAACAACAGGTTGCAAAAGTGCGTCACACCTACCCAGAAGGGCAGACCCTCGTTGCGCAGTGAGCGAGCTGGCTCGATGGTGCCGGGGTAGCGCGCGAGGAACCGTTGCACCGAGGGCATATCACGCAGTCCCTTGGCAGCCGCCACCGCAACGATCAGTCCGAGGAAGCCAAGCGGCAACAACCACAGCAGGTTGAACCATTTATCGCGGCCGATGCGTACATGGGGAGCGGTTCCCTGCGCCGCTGGGAGCGATCCAGCCCAGGTGGTCGGGTCGACGACCTCTTCACCGAGCGTCAGCTGGGATCGGAAGTCATGCGGGATCTGGCCGGAGGCGCCAGATGCCTGTGGCTGCGCAGTCTCGCGCGCTAATCGCTCATCTTCGGACATACCGGCTACCTCCAATCGAGTTGCTGCCACCCTCGACAAATTTCAATCCGTCGGCGGCCAGACGGAACCGGAACCGCACTTGCCGTCCAACTCTGGTGGCGGCCATCGCTGTCACTGAGCCCGTCCGGGACGTCATCAAAGTTCACCGCTACGCCTGCGGCGGATCCGCAATCCGAGCCAGGCCAGTCGGCCGTTGTTGAGGTCGACCGCGCGCTCTTTTAGCGGGATGATCGCGTTGTCGGTGATCTTGATGCCCTGTGGGCATATTTCGGTACAGCACTTGGTGATGTTGCAAAGCCCCAACCCCTGTGTTTCCTGGACGTAATGGCTGCGATCGAGCGTGTCGAGCGGATGCATGTCGAGCTCGGCATAGCGGATGAAAAAGCGCGGTCCCGAATAGGCCAGTTCATTCTCCGCATGGTCACGGATGACGTGACAGACGTCCTGGCACAGCCAACATTCAATGCAGGTGCGAAACTCCTGGGAGCGTCCGACGTCCGCCTGGGTCATGCGGTAGGTGCCGTCGGCCTCCCGTGGTCGTGGCTTGAAGGGTGGAACCTGCTTGGCCTTCTCATAGTTGGCGGACACATCGGTGACGAGGTCTCTGATGAGCGGGAAGGTGTGCAGCGGGGTCACCGTCACCGGCTCGCCCGGCGGCAGCGAGGAGAGCCGGGTCATGCACATCAGCTTCGGATACCCGTTGATCTCCGCACTGCACGAACCGCACTTGCCTGCTTTGCAGTTCCATCGAAGCGCGAGGTCGCCGGCCTGGTCGGCTTGCACGCTCAAGACCGCGTCGAGAACGCCCTCACCCTCCTCGACTGCCACGGTGTAGTCGACCAACGCGCCGCTGGACGCGTCGCCGCGCCAGAGTCTCATGACCAATGTGGTGCTCATCGGGGTTCTCTCAACGGACCGATCAGCTCAGGTGCTGAAGCGCATGGGCCGATCGGTTCGTCCTGACGTTCTCTTGCTTGATTCAACGTGACCGACGTCAGTGACGATGTGGACGGAGAGACGGTTTTGCAACTCTCAAGAGCGGGCCTCGCCACTAGAAGAACCTCACATCGGTGATGGCGCCGCTCGCGACCAACCGAATGTAGACATCGGTGAGGGCCACCCAGATCAGGCTCGCCCATGCCCATTGCAGGTGCTTGGCGTTGAGAACCGACACCCCACCCCAAAATCGATAGCGCAGCGGATGCCGGGAGAATGCTCGTAACCGCCCGCCGATGATGTGCCGGCAGGAGTGACAGCCGAGGGTGTAGCCCCAGATCAGAACGGCGTTGACGACGAGGACGAGCGAGCCGAGTCGCATACCGAGGTGGCCGTTGAAATCGAAGCCAAGAACGGCGTCGTACGTCAAGATGGCGGCGAAGACCATGGCAAAGAAGAAGAAGTAACGGTGCGCCCGGTGCAGGATCAGCGGGAGCCGGGTCTCGCCGCTGTAGCTCCGGTGCGGCTCAGACACTGCACACGCGGGCGGCGACAGCCAAAACGATCGGTAGTAGGCCTTGCGGTAGTAGTAACAGCTCACACGAAATCCCAGCGGGAAGATCAGCACGATCAGCGCCGGCGACAGGGCCGTCGGCACCGCGAACCCAGCGTGAAAAGTTTGCGCTCCACTCGGACAGTTGTTCGAGATGCATGGCGAGTAGAACGGCGAGATGTACGGAGCGGCGTAATAGTCGGCGTTCTGAAAGGCGGCCCAGGTCGAGTAGATGACGAACCCGAGAAGGCCGACGTCGGTGAGGGCGGGTTGTAGCCACCAACGGTCACGCCGCAACGTGCGCGTGGCGATTTGTACCCGAGGCACGTCGGCTTGGGCGGGCTCAGCGACAATCGCCATGTCGCCCCGCAATCAAATTGGCAGATCGACGTATCCGTGGCGGAAACAAAAGGCGCGAGTGGGCCGGAGGGCGAAATTCCACAGCGCCTCGCGCTGCCTGGTCCATGACTGTCACCCAGACCTACGCGGGATTCGAATCGTCAACTCGTTCATGCACAACGACGACGGGACAGCGAGCATGTGTCACCACGTGGGCGCTGACTGATCCAAGGAGCATGCCTCGAAACGAACCATGGCCCCGGCTCCCCACGACAATGAGCGCGGCGTGTTCCGTCAAATCAATAAGGATCGGTGCTGGATGGCCCTCGGCGACCGTCTCGGTGAGCGTTATTGCAGCGTCGTCACCGAGCACCTCCTTGATCGTGTCATGTAGTCCTTTCGCCGCATCGCTCGCAAAGTCAATGTTTTCCGGCCAAGCGCTGACCCAGCCGTACCCGTAGTCGGTGGGGTAATCCCACGTCGTCACGAGATGGAGCGTCTCTCCAGTCAACTTCGCCTGACGAGCCGCCCATGCGAGCGCGGCTTTCGACGACGAGGACCCGTCGATGCCGACCACGATCGTCGCAGCGCCTTCGTGAGCTTCTTCAACCATTTGTCATGTTCCCTACTCGACGAGCTCGCCCATCGATCGTTTGCTGACTTCGGCACAGATTTGACACGCCACGCTTCCGGCCTCTTCCTTGAGAGCCGGCGGAGGCGGTGATGAGGGTCACGGAGCCTTGTCATGGTCTAAGACCACTGCGGCCTCCGGTGTGGCAACCCGGAAGGTGAAGCTCTCCTCCAGGTAGAGATGGATGCTTTCTGCGTCGTGATGGTCATAGCCAAGAGACAAGTCCTGTCCGGACTCGAACAAGAAGTCTTCGCCGCGGAGACTGAGGACGAGTGCGCCGAGAACGCCGGGAGCCCACACGATCGGACCGCCCAAGATCTCGCGGAGGTGGTCGAAGACGACGAGGCCCCCATCCTCGGTTGTCTCGACGACACCGGTGTATCCGTCAGGTCCGATCACCAGCCCGTAGGGGCCGCTCACGCCTGCGGAGAGCAAGCCGACGACCGCCTGTGCCACGCATTTCGGGTACTCGGCGAAGTCGGTTCCGAGCGCGATCGCCGAATTCGCTACCGCGTGGCTGATGCCGACGATGGCGGCGCCTGGCCAGCCGTGGAAGACGGCCACGTTCTCGGCTCGCGCGATCCGTTGCGCCGCCGCATGGAGGGCCCCGAGGTCGATGTCGACAGCGCCTCGGTCAAGGTCGCAGAGTTCGGCCCGAGAAATCGCGAAGTCCGCCCGCAGCTCGGCGAGAGGCAGCACGCGCCGTTGGCTCGCCCGGAGACACGCGTCGGCAGGATCGATGCCTGACACCCGCCCGAGGTTGGTGGCCGAGTGCTCCCAACCGAGTGGCCCGGAGAAGTCGACGACCCGGCGAGAAGCGAGAGCGGGCAGCAGGTGTTGTTGGGCTTCGCGATCGAGCTCGCGCCATCCGGTGTCGCTGATCGGGGCCGCCGAACGCAGGAGATGGTTCATCGCGACGCTCCGTTCAAGCTGCCGATGCCGAGCGAACCGGTCGCTTCTGCCGGGGCGAGATTGCCGCTCGAGACCGCTTCGGCTCCGAGCTCGATGATCGCTGCGGAGCTGAAGAGGTAAGTCCGGAGGTGGCGGTCCAAGACCGGGTCATGGCGGCGCAACCATTCAAGGGTCATGGCGGCGTGCTCTTTCTCCTCGTCGCGGTTGTGCGCCATGACCGCCGCGAGTTCGCCTTCAGTTGCGGCGCCGACTCGCTGGTCGTACCGATCGACGGCTTCGAGCTCTTCTTGGATCGAGACGATCGCCCGGTGCCGGTCGATGGTCTCGGACGACAGTCTTTCTGCGGGTTCGTGCAGTCCTGCGCTTTGGGTCATGGGTGACCTTTCCGTGAGGTGGGCATGGCATGGCAGACGCGGTGAGTGATCGCGTGATCCCGGCTGGGTGAGACGGCGCGCCACGAGCTCATCGCCCGGATCGCGAACTAGTGACGCGAGCTTCTTGCAGCGGCGAACCGCCCGGTAGCGAAGGGTCGCGGTTCGCGCCATCAGCCGCCCCGAGCTTTCGTTGGTCGGCGGCGGACCGGCTCACGTCCTGCTGGTTGCGTTGGGATCGGCGACGGAGCGTGCGCGGGAGGGATCGGGCACTCGATCGGCTCGTTCAGCAAGGCGGTCATCGCCTCCCCGTGATGCGCGAAGGTAAGCGGCTCGCCCTCGAGCAGGTTGTAGGTGGTGCTACCTGCTCGCACGTCGATTGCCAAACGTCGCTTCCTGAAGGAGATCTTGAAGGCAAGCCGAGAGAGCTCTTCGGGCAGGCGTGGGGCAAAACTCAGCGCGCCGCCCCGGTCCCGCGTTCCCGCGAGGCCCGCCACGACGGCGATCCAGCTGCCGGCAAGAGCGGCCATGTGCAGACCGTCGCGCGTGTTGTGTTCGAGATCGTCGAGATCCATGAGGGCCGCCTCGGCGAGGTAGTCGTAGGCGAGCCGCAAGTGCCCGACCTCGGCAGCGAGCACCGCTTGGATACAGGCGGAAAGCGAGGAGTCCCGCACGGTGAGGGCTTCGTAGTAGGAGAAATTGCGAGCCTTCTGCTCGGCGGCGAACGCGTCGCCTCGACGGTGCATGGCCATCACGAGATCAGCTTGTTTGACCACCTGCTTGCGGTAGAGATCGAAGTAGGGAAAGTGCAACAACAGCGGGTACTGCTCGGCCACGGTCGCAGCGAAGTCCCAAACCTGGTGGTTGGTGAAGCCTTCTGACTGGGGATGGACGCCGAGCGTGTCGTCGAAGGGAATGGTCATCTCCTTCGCGGCATCGCGCCAAGCCGCCATCTCCTCTTCGTCGATATTCAGCTCGCGGGCAGCTTCGGGATGCCGAGCGGCGACCTCGGCGGCGACGGCGAGATTCTGCTGGGCCATGAGGTTCGTGTAGATGTTGTTGTCGGCAATCGCGCTGTACTCGTCGGGTCCGGTGACGCCGTCGATCCGAAATCGGCCCTCGCTGTCGTGGTGCCCGAGGGAGCGCCACAACCGCGCCGTCTCGGCGAGGAGTGCAAGTCCAGTGCTCTTTTCGAACGCTTCGTCGTCGGTGACGTTGAGATAGCGGATGACGGCGTCGGCAATGTCGGCGTTGACGTGAAAGGCCGCCATGCCCGCTGGCCAATAGCCCGAGCACGCTTCGCCGTGGATGGTCCGCCACGGGAACGCCGCACCGGCAAAGCCCAGTAGGCGGGCACGTTCGATGGCCATCGGGAGCGTGGAATGGCGCCAGCGCAGCGCGTGGGCGACGGCATCGGGCGCGACGTAGGTAAGCACCGGTAGGACGTATGCCTCGGTGTCCCAAAAACAGTGTCCGTCGTAGCCGGGGCCGGTGAGGCCCTTGGCGGCGATCGCTCTGCCCTCTGCCCGGGCACCCGCCTGAAGCACGTGAAATAGCGAGAACCGCACCGCTTGTTGGATCTCGGCGTCTCCGTCGAGTTCCACGTCAGCCCGGTCCCAAAATGCGTCGAGGTACGAGCGTTGCTCACCGAGTAGCCCCTCCCAGCCAATCCGGCGAGCGCCGGCGAGTGCGGCGTCGGCCTGATCACGCACCGCGGGAAGGGAGCGGGACCCCGACCAGCCGTAGGCGACGAACTTGACAAGTCGCAACCGCTGACCCCGCTCGAGTGACGCGGTCACCGTCACTCGAGCGAGATGGGGGAAGCTTTCCGACTGGGTCTCGGTTCCGGCCGGCCCCTCAACGACGTGGTCCATCACGGCGGCGACACGCAGACCGCTGTGGCGCGTCATATGCACGAGACCGGCACGCGCACCCTTCGCCGCGTGCTCTTCCTCGATCAACGGCGCCTCGAGCACGGCCGCGACCCGAGGGTCGCCATCGGGTGGGGGAAGCTGTTCGTTCGCGACGAGCTCGGACTGCACGACGACGCGCACCGGGCGGTCAAGGGCCTCGACGTCGTAGCAGATTGCCGCTATCGACCGCTGCACGAACGACACCATCCGGGTCGAGGAGACCCGGACAGCACAGTCGGCCGGCGAGACCCACTCCGCGGTCCGGTGCAGCACACCGGCACGAAAATCCAGGCTCCGCTCGTGGGAACGGAGCTCGCCATAGCGGACGTCGAAGGGCTCGTCGTTGACGAGGAGCCGGATCAGCTTGCCGTTGGTGACGTTGATCACGGTCTGTCCGGACTCCGGATAGCCGTAGCCGGCCTCTGCATAGGGCAACGGACGCAGCTCGTACACCCCGTTCAGGTAGGAACCCGGCAAGCCGTGCGGTTCTCCCTCGTCGAGATTCCCGCGCCAGCCGATGTGCCCGTTGGCGAGAGCGAAGACCGATTCGGTTTGAGCGAGGACCGCCAGTTCGAGCTCGGTCGCCCGCAAGCACCACGGCTCGACGCTGAACGCCGGATGGTTGATCATGAAGGCTCGAGCAATTCGGCGAGATCGCTCACCACGACATCTGCGCCGTGGGCCTTCAGTTCGCTTGCCTGACCGGCCCTGTCTACCCCGACCACGAAGCCGAAGCCCCCGGCGTGTCCTGCCGCCACCCCGGCGAGGGCGTCCTCAAAGACCACTGCGTCCTTAGCTCGGACCCCGAGGCCGCGGGCTGCGGCGAGGAACATATCCGGCGCGGGCTTTCCCGCGAGATGGTCCCGTCTCGCCGTCAGGCCATCGACGCGCTCGTCGAACAGGTCCTCGATGCCGGCCGCGAGGAGCACATCGGCGCAGTTCGCGCTGGAGGAGACGACAGCTCGGCGCAGTCCCGCATTCCGGACGGCCCGGACGTAGGCGACCGAGCCCGCATAGGCCTGCACGCCGTCGGCGCGGATTCGGCGCAGCACGATCTCGTTCTTCGCGTTGCTGAGACCTGCAATCGTCGAAGTGCCGGGTGGATCATCCGGTCCACCTTCGGGCAGCTCGATGCCGCGGGCAGCAAGGAACGAACGCGTGCCGTCGGCTCGAGGTTTGCCGTCCACGTACGCGTCGTAGTCACCAATCGGGTCGAACGCGACGAACGCTTCGCCCCACTTTTGCGCGCGGGCCTCGAGGAACGCGTCAAACATCTCCTTCCACGCGGCCGCATGCACCTTCGCCGTTTGGGTGAGCACGCCGTCCAGATCGAACAGGCAGGCCTTCATCCGGTCAGGCAGACCGAGCGTGCTCACGAGACCGAAATCTCCTCGCGGCGTTCTGCAAGTGCCGCGACTAAGGCGGAATCCACCGGTACCGGGACACGGGTCATGCTGTAGACCTCATCGAGTCGTCTGGAAAACCGAGGTCAGCCACGGAGCATCTCGGCGAGTACCTCGGCCTCGCTGATCTCTGGCTGTTTGGTCGCGGTGAGCAAGGTCAACGTCCGGGCTTTCGCGAGCTTGCGCAGGTGAGCAAGTGCGTCGGATCGCTCCGGTTGCTCCAGTTCGGCGTGGTAGCGGCGCGTGAACTCCTCGAACCGTGCCGGGTCGTGGCTGTACCACTTGCGCAGCTCCGTCGAGGGAGCGACCTTTTTGCACCACTCGTTGAGCTCGGCCTTTTCCTTGGTCAGCCCGCGCGGCCAGATGCGATCGACGAGCACTCTCGAGCCATCGCCGCGGATGCGGGCGTCGTAGGCCCGCCGAACCTGTACCTTGTGCTTCGTCGCCACCGCCGTCCTCCTTGTCGTGCCGCTCGTCGTACGATTCATCCGGACCTCCGATCTGTCTTGGCCATTTCACTGCGCATCGTCCTGGTCAATAGAGCAGCGTTGGTCGGACGCGGCTGATGAGATCGTCGCCGGCGAGATAGCGCCGCAGGTTCTCGGTGAACAAGACAATGATCCGCTCGTTCTCGCGCACCGACAAAGCGGTTGTGTGCGGGCTGATCACCACGTTCGGTAGTCGCCAGAGCGGGCTGTCCTGTGGCAGCGGTTCCACCGCGAAGACATCGAGCGCGGCCCCCGCGAGGCGGCGCTCTTCGAGTGCCGAAACAAGTGCCGCTTCGTCGACGACCCCGCCACGACCGACGTCGACCAGGATCGCGCCGCTACGCATGCGACTGATCGCCTTGGCGTCGATCAACCCCTTCGTCTCTTTGGTGAGCGGGAGGGTGAGGACAACAGCGTCGGCGACTGGGAGCAGATCGCCGAGGAACCGCGTCGGCCGGACCTCGTCCACGACGTCAACATCGGTGCTGCCAGATCGGTTGACGGCAATGACGTGCATGCCGAAGGCCTTGGCCAGGCGTGCCACCTCGGTGCCGATCGACCCGAGGCCGACGACGAGCACGGTGCGACCCACGAGTTCGGCGACGGGACGATGCTCCCAGCGCCGCTCTTTCGTGTCGGCAAGAAGGCGGGGCAGATCCTTGGTGAACGCGAGTAAGCCGAACATGACGAACTCCGCGAGCGGCCGAGCGTGTACACCACTGGCGCTCGTGATGCGCACTCGAGTGAGCTCCTCGTCGGTGAGGCCTGCAGCCTCGACCTGCTCGCCAGCCCCACCGGCCGTCGCCTGGACCCAGGCCAACCCGGCGTTGGCCCGTACAACCTCCGCCAACTCCTCCCCAGAGTCTCCGGGCAAGCCGAAGAGCACCTCGGCCCTACCAAGCATCGCCAGCCACCGGCGCTCCTGCTCCTCGGTGCGCCTGAAGCCGTCGATCCCGCGGTGGTCGCAAGGAAAGCGGGGTGGTGGCAGCAGGTCGGGCTCGAAGAGGACCTCGAGTCGGTCGTCGACCGCTCGCACGAGTGCGACCAGTTCGTCCGCGAGCGGTGTGGCGATCACGACCACGACCCGCTGCCCGGTGGGCCGGACGTCTGCGCCGGTGGGTCGAGCGCTGGTCGCCGTCGAGCCGAGCGGCGATGCGGCCATCACCGCTCCTCAAGCTTCCGAGCGAAAGTCGATGTGCTCATGGTCGGGTGTCTCGGCTTTTTGTTGGCGCGCCTTGGTCGCCGGGGCCCGCTCGCTGAGCGAAGATGGGCGTCGACGAGCCTTCTTTTGACGCCGTCTCGTAGGTGTCGATCATGTCGAGGTAGTTCTTGGCGATGCGCTCCCGGGCCGTCTCGGGGTTGGTCCGTTCAGCGACGTAGTCGGCGAGCGGCTCGCGCCAGATCGTGCGGCCCGCGGCGAACCCTGCGTAGCCTGTGACGTCTGCCGCGACCTTCAGCCACTGCCGGACCTGGTCGGTGTCAGCGCCGTGGCCGAGAACGATGCAGACGACGTTGTCCCGCCCGGCGATGCGCGCTTGTGCGGCGGCACGCTCACAGCCCGCCCGCTCGTCGATGCCCTTGGATCTTCCAGATGTTTGGCTCGACTCCAGCGCTTTGCAGGGCGGCGATAGCGTCGACGATGAGACCGGGCAGGATGTGGTTTTCATAAGCGCGTGGATCATCGCCGGCCTTCGCCGTCTGCGCCGCGGTGGGCGGGACCAGCAGCTCGAAGAGGAAAGACCGGTCATGGGCACGGATCCACTTCGACAGCTCGGCCAGGCGGATCGCCTGTCGCTCGTTGAGCGCCGCATCGGCGTCGGGGTTGTAACGGACGAGCACCTTGACGAAATCGGGATCGAAGTCCTCGATGTGCGCGAAGTAGCCGTCGCCGTAGGCGAGCTCGAACTCGTCCTGCCCGGACTTCTCGACCGGCATCGCGAGCGGAACACCAGCTGATTTGGCCGCGCGAGCGACGTCGGCGCCGAACTCTTCGTCCACGAGCACGCCGCAGCGCCCAGCGGGCGCGCCATGGCCGAGCGCGAGTGCGAAGGCTTCCCAGATCAACATCTTGAGCTCGCCGACCCGACCGCGTTGCGCCACGTTCGGTGGACCGGTGAAACCGAGCAGATCCTTCTCGAACGAGGCACGGTGGTCGAAGGGCAACAGGTAAAGCGGATGGTCGGCATCGATGATCATGGCGAAAGGCCTTTCTTCAAACAGTCGAAGTGAAAGTCAGCGCCGTGACAGTCAGCCCCGCGCCTGCCAACAGTTGATTCACGGTTGGATACCGTGCCGATGCAAGTACCCCGAGACCGGTTCATGCTTTGCTGCCTGCTGTTTGGAGGGCAATTGCCACGATGCCGCGGAGTTGCTCCAGCCCAACGGTTACGTCTGGGCCGAGGTGGACCCGTAATGCCCGCCGGCCGCGCTTCGCGAGGACTTCGAGGTCGCTCCTCGCCTCGGCTTCTTTGACCACGCCGAAGCTGTAACGATGTCCGGGGACCGCGAGTTCGACGATGTCCTCGCACGTGATCTGGAGGAAGACCCCAGTGTTCGGACCTCCCTTGTAGGCCTGCCCGGTCGAGTGCTGGAAGCGGGGACCGAACCCGACACAGGTGGCTACCCGATGGGTGTCCCGGATGAGGGCCCTGATGTCGCTGAGGATCGCCTCGTGAGCGAGAGTCATCTCCACATAGGCAAGGAGAGCCACGTAATCACCGGCACCGGCTCGGGCGAAGTGGGCGGCGAGGTAGTCCGAGAGCCGGACACCTTCGGTGGGACCGCCACCGGCTGATTCGCTGCCGGTCGGGGTAGCACTGACTGCTCTGGCCAACTCGGCTTGGTTGGTGGCGTCCGTATAGAGCGACATGCCGTCGCCCTCGAAAAAGGACTCTTGGTCCGAAAGAGTGCCGGTCTCGTCGTATCGGTCGGTGAGCTCTCGGGCGAGCACTTTGGCCTCCTCGACGTCGGGCTGATCGAACGGGTCGATCCCGATCAACGAGCCAGCCACCGCCGTGGCGAACTCCCAGCGAAAGAACTCCCGCCCGAGCTGGTAGGGATCGGACAACTCGATACGAACGACTGGCTGGCCAGCTTTTTCCAACGCCGAAACCTTGGCGTCTTGCGCCGCGACGTCCTCGCCGTCGAGGGAGATGTACACGAAGAGCCGGTCTGCGCCGTAGGACGTAGGGCTTCCGAGTGGCTCACGATCGACCGGGATCACGCCTCTGCCGCTCTTTCCGGTCGACTCGGCCAGCAGTTGCTCGAGCCAGGCCCCGAAGCGGGACAGTCCCGGGGAGGTGATGAGCGTCAGCTTGTCCCGGCCGACATTGACACAGGTGCCGATCACCGCCCCGAGCACGAGTCCCGGGTTGTCCCATGCCGGCACGGAGGACGCACAGGCGTGTGCCATCGTCTCGGCGGAGTCGAACAGGGCGATGACGTCGACGCCGCAGGCCGCGCCGGGCGCCATCCCGAAGTTCGAGAGCGCCGAGTAGCGCCCGCCGATCGTGGGCACCCCGCGAAAGACGCTCCGATAGTCCTGATGCTGGGCGAGGTCTTCGAGGGGCGAGCCGGGATCGGTGATCGCCACAAAGTGCGAGCCAGCCTGGTCCCTGCCGACGACCTTTATCATTTGCTCGTAGAAGTAGGCGGCGAAGATGTTCGGCTCGAGCGTCGTGCCGGACTTGGAGGAGACGAAGAACAGCGTCGTTGCGAGCTCCACCCGATCTTCCATGGCTTTGACCTGCTGAGGGTC
>Ga0307373_10011499_pt1 | contig 12806 bp, 8 predicted proteins | sample OX2MG_FD_202534 | JGI IMG/M metagenome (GOLD analysis project Ga0307373, IMG submission 202534) | Soil microbial communities from Risofladan, Vaasa, Finland - OX-2 | ecosystem: Environmental > Terrestrial > Soil > Coastal area > Acid sulfate soil | place: Finland: Risofladan, Vaasa | collected... | reverse complement strand
CCGGGGGTAGTGAGGGAACGTCGTCAGCACTGTGACGGTGTGCCCGATGGCCGCAAAGTGTTCGGCTAGCTCGGTCGTGTAAGGAGCAATCCCTGTTAGCTCCGGTGCGTAGTTATGACCAAGAATGAGAATCCGCATCTATTGGCCACGCTGCCAGTGAGCTGGCAGGCTCGACCTAGGCCGCGCTGTGCCTTGATGAGCCGACCGGCTTTCTCTCGCCGCGCTCGGTCAGCATCCGGTTGAGGTACTCGCGGACTTCGTCGCGATCCTTCGTCGCGAAATACCAATCAATCGTCCGGTGGAGGCCGTCCACGAACCTTGTCTTTGGTTCCCAGCCCAGCAATTTCTTGCCGAGGGCGTTGCTTGCCACCCGGTTTAGTGGACCGGTCGGCATGTCCTTCAGCAGCTTGATCTGGGCCTGCTGACCGGTGTATCGAAGAACTTCGGTCACCGCCTCGATAACCCGCGTCCGCTCATTGGTCCCGAGGTTTACAGCGGTTCCATCCTCAATCCGTTCCCCACTCAATACCATCCCGTCAACGATGTCACCGACGTAGGTCCAGTTGCGGATTTGCGTCCCATCGCCCCAGACTTCGAAGGGATCCTGACCGATGAATGCTCGGCCTATCATTGCCATCACGGCGTGGTTTTCGACCCCTCGCTCGCCATAGACGGTGAAGAATCTGCACGAGGCCGCCTTCATGCCATACGTCTTGTGGTACGCCTGTAGCGTCTTCTCGCCCATGAGCTTGGCCCATCCATACATCCCGTCCGCGTCATATGGTGGCCCCACCATGTCCTCGGTCAGAAAGAGTTCTTCCCTGACATCTTGCTGAATCAGGTTGGGGTAGACGCACCCTGACGACGCGTAGACGAACTTATCCACCCCAGCCTGCTGTGCAGCTTTGATCAACATGCCATCCAGGGTGAGGTTCTTCGCGCATTCGGCCTGGTGCAGGTCGACGTAGCCCCTCCCACCGTGAATGGCAGCAAGGTGAAAAACAGTGTCGATACCCTTAACCGAATCTTCCGCGACTCCGGGTACGAGCAAATCTCTCTCGATGATGTCGACGTGACCAGAGTCAACGTGTCCCTGAAGATTGGCGAGCTCGCCCGAGCTCAAGTCATCGACGACGCGGATGCGATCTGCGCCAAGGTCGATCAGACGATCGATCAAGTGCGAGCCTATGAACGAGGCGCCGCCGGTAACAAGAATTCGATTTCCTGACCAACTTCTCGCTGAATGCTGAGTCTCGTGGCGTGTTGAGTTGTTTGACTTAGCGGCCATTCGCACCTGCTGTGGCCAGTCGCACCGAAGCCAGCCCCAGCGCTGCAACGCTTGCCAGCTCTGCAACACTTCCGGCAGCAGATAGATCCAACAGTTCAACGAGCGACTTCGTCGTCAGTTCGACCCATGCGAGATCATCGCTTTCCGGCGTACCGACCACGCTGGCACCTCGTGCGAGGAAGCAACTACACCAGCCGCAGCCCCTATTGCCATCGACGATGAACCGTCCCATCGAGGTCCAGCTTGAAGCTTCATAACCGGTCTCTTCACGCAGCTCTCGTTTGGCAGCCTCTAGCGGCTTCTCGCCGGGTAGCATGTAGCCCGCCGGCATGGAGTAGGTCACTACGCCAGGGCCATGCCGATAGAGGCTTTCGACTACAACCTCGTTCCCAGGGGTAACTGCGACGACGACTACGAAATCTTGCATCTCGACAACGTAGAAGTCGTCCACCGTTCGACCGTCGGGCAGCTCGATCGCCTCCCTGAATACCTCCAACCAGGGGTCGCGTCTCATTTCTGATCGGCGACTGCGAACTTTCCATCGGAGGTCAGTTGAGGGTTTCATGAGGCGACTAGGTTAACGGTTAGGGCCGCTATTAACCCAGGCTCAGGCTGGGGAGGGTAGCCTGGGCGGGTTGCCCGGCGGTGAGCAATACACCGGTAGCTGACAGGCTGATGACTTGATCTGCGGACAGGCTTCCGGTCACCTTGACGGTATGGCCGCTACCGTCATTCCAAGTCACATCGATTTTGTCGTTTACGGTTCCGGGCTGCTTCTGCCAGTAGATTTCGTAAGGACTTCCATTATCCCCCGGCCATGGCGTGTCGTAACTGAATACGGCTCGCGCCCTGCCTCCAGAGCAAAGGACATCCGCAAGCCATCCGTCCAGCAGGCGCATGCCAGGAGGCGGCGCCGGATTTGGGTACTTCACGGCTCTCAAGTTGTCAGTCGCCGCCGTCGCGGCCGCACTGATGAAGAGGCGAATGTTCGCCTTGTACGCTGTGCGAACGTAGGAGCCGCACGGCGTGTCATTGACGAAATCCACAGTGACTTGGTGATGCAAAGTGCCGCCCTTACGCGTCAGAACGACCGTGTAATGACGCTGGAGAAAGTAATTGTCTTTGTCGCCGAAGTAATTAGCCTCGACCTCCATCATGTAGTCAGTGCTTTTGGTCGGATTGACGCTCCCGGACCACCCAACCCTCTCGATCTCCTGCTCAGCAGAAGCGTCGTTGAAAAAAGCTTGGATATGGCGTTGAGCCGCGAGGCCGTTGAGGTCGCCTATAAGAGTTGGCCATTTTGACGTCGGGAGGGCCGACACCTGCTGCATAAGTGGGCCCGCGATGGCACCGAGAATCGCCTTGTGGCTTAGAGTGCCGGCAATATCGGCTTTCACAATTAGAGGGATGAACGTCGTAGAGCTCACCGTCGTGGCGTAACCCGGCACTGCGATTGGACCCGTTAACTCCAGCATCTTCGCGACCGTGTAATAGTCGATTGCGATCACTCCGTCGACCTTGATGCCGAGGCGCGGTTGGGCGAACTTCTCGGCGGCTTTGGCGTTTGATGGGAAATCGGGGTAGATGTTGGAATCGACGAAGCTCCAACTCACTTGCGGAATGACCTCGCGCAATGGAATTGGCAAAGGGATAAAGCCAGCCTGTCCTGGCACAGGACGCGGATTGGCCAGTTGGTAGGCATCTCCGCTCCGCAGGACCTTGAGGCTGCCGTTATCGGCACGCAAAACGCTGTACGTGCCGATGAACCCGCCGCCCGCTCGCAACTCCGCAGGATTCACTTGCTCGATCAGGTAAGTCCGATAGCCGCTACCGCCGAGCACCTCAGTGAGTACCGGAACCAGGCGATCGAATTCATCCAGCCCCGCGAGCGCCGAGGTAATCGTGTCCTTTGCCTTGATAAACGTTGCTTGCTGACTTGCCGGAAGCACTGAGACATCAACGTCACCCGCTGATATCTGGGCTTGCGTAAGATCGCTCCGGATCTCGATCAAACTCGGTTTGACCTCGTTGAGCACTGTCAATAGAGTGCGGCCGCCCTGGGTCGAGCTCGGCGGCTTGATTAGCTGCGCGTCGAGATCAGCCAGATCTTGGCCCGTTTTTGAGATGGCGACACCCATGTCTGCTATGCCCGTGATCGCTGTGTGCTGAGAGTGAGCGGCGTTCCCGATTCGAGGCAACTTCTCCGCCGCCCGAAGGAGCAGACTCCTATCGGCTAGCTGCCCCGCAGCCCGGAATTCGGCCTCAGCCGCCACGAAATCGCTCGTGGCCTGGCCAATGAGTGTCACGTCGTGCTTTGTGTTCGCCTCCGTGAGGCTCGTCTTGCCTGCCTCCAGTTCGCGTTGCCCTGCTTGCAGATCGGTGGTAAGAGCGGCCTGAAGCTGCGCAACCTGCCTCTTTAACAGCCCGTAAACGAGGTAGGATCCCCCGCCGATGCCAGCGACCAGGACTACGGCGATCCCGGCTGCGATGAGGCGGCGGGTGCGCCGTCGCCGGGACCCTCTGGAGGAGTGCACCCGCGCCACTTTATCAGCCACCCCGATCTGACCTTCCACCTAGGTTATTGAGCCTCTGAGTTCAAACGCGGTACCCTGCACGGATCGCTGACTTTAGCGTTTTGCTGGCCGGCGAAAGGGGTCTACTGGTTTGAGTTACCGCGTTCCGCTAGCCTTGATCGTCATTTTGCTGGCGATCCTTGGCGCCTTGCTTCACCCTCTTGCCTTGCTCCTGGGCCTGATTCCATTTGACACCGCCCCCCTTCTTGCCAAGCTCCTGGTCGTTCGGGAGACGATCGCCGACCTGCTTGGCTGGGGTGTTCTTGCTTTGCTCGTGGTCATGGCTGTTTATGTCGCGCGCGGCCGGCTGACGCCGAACCGGCCACGGTTGGTGGCTCCTCCCCACTCTGACGGCGATCGGCCCGGTCCGATGCAGGCTGTGGTGGCGATCACTGCTTACAACGACGCGGAGGCGACTGCACAAGCCGTCAAGGACTTCAGGCGCCAGCCTGGCGTCGTGAAGGTGCTAGTGATCGACAACAACTCCACCGACGGCACAGCGGCCTTGGCGGCAGCAGCCGGCGCCACCGTTTTCCACGAGGCACGGCAGGGTTACGGGTTTACCTGTATCCGGGGTTTGGCTGAGGGGCTTCGGGTGCCCGAGGCGGATGTTGTCATCCTCACCGAGGGGGATGGCACCTTCTTTGCCGAGGACACCGCCAAGTTTCTGGCGTACGCCGACAACGCAGACCTGGTCGTCGGGAACCGGGTGGTTCGAGGCCTCATCGACTCGGATTCCCAGATGGACCACTTCTTCACCTGGGGCAACATGGCCGTCGCCATGCTGTTGCGCTTGCGCTTCTGGGACGGCCGCCACCTCGGTCCGGCGGGTTTGATGGACGTCGGATGCACCTTCCGGGCGATCAGGCGGCCGGCGCTCGAGCGCATCCTGCCCAACCTCGTGGTCGGCGGCAATCACTTCTCTCCTCACATGCTCCTAGTGGCCATGGCCAGCGGCCTCACCGTTATCGAAATTCCGATACGGCTCCGCCGTCGAGTTGGAGTGTCGAAGGGCGCGAGCCAGAGTTTCTGGAAGGGACTCCAGGTGGGCTTCGTGATGATCTGGCACATCATGACCTTCAAGCTCCCAGTCGCCGGAGCGTCGGCTGCCGCGGTGGCGGATTCGGGCACCTCCGCTGACGCAGCTCCGCTGGCGAGAACGCGATAAACACTCAGCGGGAACCGTCAGATCGTCACAAGTTACGGGACGAGGCAGCCAGCCCGGAGAAGCTTCGGGTGTTGTTTCTGGCAACCCGGGACTGGTACAACCCGGCGACTACTGGCGGTGACAACACCCTGTGGGAGAACGCGCGTTACCTCGCTTCCGTCGGTCATCAGGTCACGTACATTGCCGCCGGCTTTCGCGGCGCCTCTTCGGAGCAGTTCGTCGATGGGCTTCGCGTGGTCCGACTGGGCGGGATCCACTCGCTTTGGCTCAGGACGTTCGCTTACTACATTGCTCACGGCCGCGGCAGGTATGACGTTGTGGTGGCCGAGGGCTTCGGCGGCTCTCGCATCCCTCGCTTCACTCCCCTTTACGTCCGCGAGCCGATCATCACCGAGTGGCACCAGGTTCACCGGGCTCTGTTTGCCGTCCAGTACCCGAAGCTCCTCAACGGGTCCTTAAATCTTCTCGAACGCACCACCGCCTGGGTCCACCGGAACACCCTGGTCAGGGCCGGCACTGAGGAATGGCGCCAAGCGTTCTCCACCATCGGGTTCAAGCTGGACAACACCTTCGTCGTCCCGGTCAGCATCCGCGACGATTGGCTCAATCAGGTTGGTTCACCCGCAGTCGCACCGAACATCCTCTGGCTCGGCAAGATCCGAAGGTACAAATGCCCGCATCACATCATCGAGGCGATGCCGGAGGTGATTCGCCTGAATGCCGCCGCCCATCTGGTGATAGCCGGCCGGCACGATGACCTCGTTTACGAAAACGAACTTCGTGCAGCGGTTGAACGCCTCGGACTACTGGCCGATGTCGAGTTCCGGTTCGACCTCTCGGAGGCTGACAAGCGCCGCCTCATCCAAGAATCCAGGGTCATGGTCTTGCCCTCCTCGGTCGAAGGGTTCGGCATCGTCGTGCTAGAGGCCAACGCCTGTGGGGTCCCGGTAATCGCCAGCACCGGCGTGCCTGAGGGTGCCGTGCGCGACGGGTTCAACGGGCTTCGCTATCAATTCGGGGACATTCAGGCTCTGGCCGGCCAGATCGTGAGACTCCTCCAGGACACCGCGCTGTATGCAAGCCTGTCCGATAACGCCATGAAGAATGCGCAGCGCTTCGCCTGGAGCCGAGTCGGGGCCGAGTTCGAGACCGTTGTTCGCAAAGCGGCCGCCAGCACCCAACCCGTCCGTTGATCCAAGCCCGGCCCACCCCTAGGGCCTCCGCCCTTGCTCGCTGGGTCCTCTCCGCCTTGGTGGTTGCGACCGCGGTGGCCATGCTCCTCGTGATTGCGATACCCGGCACGGTTTGGCGCCAGGCCACCACCGGAACCGAGTACCCGGGGTTCGATCCCAACTTGCTCTCGCTCAACCCCGGCAACTATCAAGCGTCGAGCGAAGGTACGATTCTTGTCTCACCGGCAACGATCCAAATCAGTGCTGCCGCCGGCTCCACACCTTCGGTACATCTGCTAACCACAGCGTCCAGCAGTTTCAAGGTCACTATGAAGGTGGCCATCCAGTCGAACCCGATTGGGAGCACCCCCCTGCGCGTTGGTCTGTGGAGCCCACGTTCTAATTCGGGCTATTTCCTCGTGTTCGGGCCAGAGCCGGAGAATGCGATCAGCTCCGAGTCAGTGGTCGACGGAATCCCTGACCAGACCCTGGTCGGGGGCACCATCGATCGCGTGGTCCAAGGGCGGTACACGCCCGCCCAGTCTTACGACCTACAAGTGACCGTCGCCAAGGATTCGGGACTACTGGCCTACGACCTGTCCGGCCCGGGTCTTGCATCGCTGCACGTCGCAGCGACGCCGTCGAATCCCGCCGGGTTAATCAATGAACTCAGGTTGACGCTCACCGCGTCGGTCGCTTCGACTTCAGTCACCAGCAACGCAATGCTCAGCGACTACAGCCTGAGCGTGCCAGCTCAAACGGGAGGTGCCTTGCGGGTCGACGATCCGCTGGCAACCACGCTGCTTGTGCTGCTGGGGATCGTCGGTGGCTTTCTTGTGGCGATCAGTGGAATCAGCTGGGCCCGCCGTATTGGTCAAACGGGTGTCGCCTGGCCTGTGCTTCGCATTGGTAGGACACACCTAATCGTGGGAGGTGCCGTGGTGCTGGTGGTGGCCGGCTTGAACGCCCTGCTGTTCGGGCTGGGCACCGCCACATTCGACATGAAGGATCAGGAGACGTGGAGCTACATCGCAGCGACGTACGGTCCGGCCCAGGTCTTTCTACTGGCGCCCTTCACCACTGTCGCGCAGGCATGGAACGGCGTACCTTACGCTGCCGCCGATTTTCCATATCAGCCCGTGATGGTTTATTTCTTCGCCCTGTTCGGGTGGATTGGCCGGCTCTTCGGCTCGTTTGAAATTCAGAACCTGATCAAGGCGGTGAACGTCGCTTTCGGGCTGCTCGATGGGCTTCTGATTTTGAGCATCATGCGGGCACTCAACTTCTCGTGGCGCTGGAGTGTCACTGCGTCGGCCTTGTGGGTCTTCAATCCTGCCGTCTGGTTCAGCATGTCGATCTGGGGCGCCGATCACGTGCTGAGTCTCTTCTTCATCCTCTTGGCGATCCTGCTCGCCGAGCACGACCACCCAGTCGGCGCGTGGCTTGCTTTGGGGATCGGCAGCCTGACTCGGCCTCAGATGCTGGTCCTCGGCGTTCTGGTCGGCGTGTTGCTGCTCCGGAAGTTCCCGCTGCGCACAAACGTGATGGCGCTTTCGTGGACGGTGATCGCGATCTTTCTATCGCTCATTCCCTTCACGATCGCCACGAGCCCCTCACTTCCTGTGGATCTCATGACGGAAGTGTTTCGGGTCCAAGCACTTGGCGGTAACGAGAAGGTTCTGACCACCGTCTCACTGGATGTCTACTCTTTTTGGCCCTTGGTCACACTCCTTGTTTCGCACCAGAGCGGCCTGGCGCGCATCTTGTTTCCGAGCGACAGCCCCCTCTTCGGGAGCGTTACATACCATCAGGTTGGCCTGCTGGTTGCCCTCGTGATCGTGGTCGGCGCAGTCGTCCTGCTCGCGACCCGCTCGAAGGCCAAACTCCTGGCTGGAGGCTACCTTCCGATCGTTGCTTTTGGATTCGCGGGCTTCCTGATGTTTACGCCTGGACTGGCGGCCACGCACTTCGTCCTGGCGTTGCCTTTCATTCTTCTGTGCGCGCCATGGTTGCGCGTGACCAGCTACATCGCGATGGTGGCTGGGTGGACAATCACAACCCTGCTTGCGATGTACGGCATCCTCGCGGTCGACCTCGCGAACAGCGACTGGTTGCATGTACCTCTCTTCGGCCAGCACCAATCACTGAGCGCGCTGAGTTCATTCGTGGCTCAGGTGTACACATCGGATCGCACCATATCCGTCGGGGTGGTGATCAACACCATGATTTTCGTCGCGCTGATGTTCACAGCCGTGCGCAACCGACAGCAGGCGGCTAATGGCTGAGTCGAACGTCGCTTCGGTAGTCAACCGCTCGCTGCGTCAGGCAGTGTCGCGACTCAGGCTCGCTCCTGTGGCGCTCGCTGTCTACGAAGCGGTGGCCCGAACCAACCCAGTAGTGGCACTTTCCAACCTCAGATTTCGCTCCGGCGGCGCGCCGGACGGCTTGCCCATACCACCTGCACACATGAGATTTCTGGTTGCCGGCTCGACTGATATCCAATGGTTCTTAAAAGGTGGCGCTCTAGGCGCTCAGGCGGTCCAGGACGTGCTTGCTAAAAGAAATGTTCAGCTTGCAGCCAATCAGGCGATCCTCGACTTCGGCTGTGGCTGCGGGCGCGTGACCAGATATTGGCGCGGCGCCACTCAAGCGCGGGTTTGCGGTAGCGACTACAACCCGAACCTCATCGACTGGTCGAAGGGCTACCTGCGTTTTGCCGAGTTCCAGCTCAACGAGCTCTCGCCGCCGTTGAGCTACGTCGAGAACGAGTTCGACGTGGTTTACGCCTTTTCAGTGTTCACACACCTGACCGAGGACCTTCAGACATCTTGGATGACCGAGCTGGCCAGGGTGCTCAAGTCAGGCGGCCTCCTGGTGTTCAGCACGCACGGCGATCGCTATATCCACCGGTTGAACGAAAGCGAGCGCCGGCGCTTCGCAGCCGGCCAGCTTGTCGTTCGGGACGACGTCTCCACACCCGGCAGCAACGCATGCTCCGCATATCACCCGATGACATACGTGAGGGACCACCTCGCCGGCCAGCTCGAGCTCCTTGACTTCCACCCAGAGGGTGCGCGAGGCAATCCACATCAGGACCTATACGTCCTGCGAAAACGATGAGTTCGCCCTCACGCTCGGCCGGCGCCATCGACGCGTCGAGCGTCACGACCGCTCCGTGGCGCGCCGCGGGCGCCCGAGTCGGTGACTTTCGCGCGCCGTGGGTCGTTCCCGCCCTCGGCGCCTTCGCGCTGGTTGTCTTTGTCGCAGTCCTCTATCTCACCAGCTATAAGAACTTCTACTACGACGAATGGGACTTCGTCACGGCTTACCGCCCGCTGCAGTCGACGTCCATCTTGCTGCCGCACAACGAGCATTGGTCAACGATTCCAATCCTGATCTGGAAGCTCTTGTTTGTTTTGTTCGGACTACGCACCCACCTTCCCTACGAGGCGGTTGCGCTCGCCACGCACATAGCCGCCGTGGCGATGCTGTTCGTGTTCATCAGGCGTCATTCCGGCGACCTGCCTGCTCTTGCGGCAGCCCTAACCCTGCTGCTCCTCGGGACAGGAGCGACCGACATCGTCTGGGCGTTTCAGAGCGCCTGGACGCTGTCGATAGCCTTCGGCCTGCTGGCGATGTTGCTTGCGGATGGGGCTCCTCCAACTCTCCGCTTAGGGCGCATAGCTGCGATCTCAGGTGCGCTGCTCGGCGCGATCATGTCTTCAGGCATCGGGCTGGGTTTCTTGGCTGCCGTGACCCTTCCGCTTCTTATCGATCGGCAGAGGCGCCGTTATTGGCTTGCCGTCGCCGGACCGATTGCGATCTATCTGGTCTGGTTTGTCTTCTACGGGGCGGGCATTCGCGGAACGCCAGGCGCTTTGTGCCCCACCTGCCCCACCGCATTCGGCTCCGACGTCGGATCCATTGGGCCTGGCTATGTCACCGACGTTCTCGCTTACGTGGCGTCCGGGCTCGAGGCGTCCGCGGCCGGGGTCATCGGACAGACCGGGGTCATCGGGGTGGCAGTGCTCGTCGTGGTGAGCGCTCTGCTCGCCTGGCACTGGTACCTGCAGCAACGCGTCCAGAGCTGGGAGCTCGGGCTTGTCGCAGGCCTCGTGGCTCAGTTCACTCTGATCGGCCTGGTTCGTGTGCGCTTCGGCCAAGGCGGCGCGGTCGACTCTCACTACGTCTACGTCGGAGTGGTGTATTTGCTGCCGCTGGTCGCCAATGCACTGAAACACTTGCCTTGGCGAGGAGCCTGGCGGCCGCTGATCGCCGGCGGCTTTGCGCTCGCTCTACTGGCCAATGCGATCCTGCTGGCCCAACAAGCGATCTCCCAAACGCTCCTTATGCAGACACAGAACGCTGAGCTGCGAACTCTCGAGCTGTTTCGAGGCGCACCTGACATGGCGATGAACCGGGAACTGGACGACCAGATCGTGCCGCAACTGACTGCCGCAACGTACTTCGCCGCGGTCGACGAATTGGGGTCACCGATTCCGGCCTCCACGCCACCTTCCCTGGAAGCGCTTCCTGCGGCCACAGTCGATCACGAGATGGTCGTGCTATTCGGAGACGCCATCAAGGTGACCTACGACAGCTCCGACTCAACGCTCGGCTTGGTGTGTCGGACGGTCGGGTCATCGGCCGGCTCGATTCTCGACCTTCAGGTTCCAGATGGCGGCTCGGTCCTGCTGCGCGCGACCACTTCTGGCGTTGCTGACTTGTCGCTAGGTTTTCTTAATCCGCCGCCCGCTGACCCGCTAAAGCAGGCGACTCTACCCGCAGGAGTGGATACCCGAATCCAGATGCCGATCACAGGTCGGAATCTCTTGTGGAGACTCAGAGTCACCGCTTCATCGGTTGGCGATCTTCGCGTTTGCACTTCGAACTACCTGAGGATCCAGACCGGCGCTGCCGTACTGAGCGCCGAAGCTGCAGGCGGAGCACTCGACCCCGTCTGGGTATCAGTAGAAGACATCGGCGCATCCGGTGGACTGGCCGCCGAACTGCCGGCCGGGACCGCGACCAAGTCGTTCATGAACGACATCTTCGGGACGCTCGTCATCTCGAAGCCCGCCATTTACGATGTTTGGTTTCGCGTTCGCGTCACCCATCCAGGTGGAACGCAGCCGGAAATGATTCTTGGGTTGTGGGACTACACGGCCTGGCGCTGGGTTGGCTCGACCACCTTCGCGGCGAACTCCACTGGCTCCGGGTACGCCTGGGTGAAGGCAGCGACTGGAGTCACGCCGGTTGCCGGCCATCGAGTGGTCTTCATCGCTGAATTCGCGAACCACAGCGCACCGCTCAGCACCGACTGGTACATCGATGAGGCGGTGATCGTCCCGAACGGCGCATCTCCCCCATCCCAATGATCGCCAAGGCAACGGTGTGGGCGGTGCCGGCAGTCGCCGTGCTCATGCTCGCCCTGACGCTGACGCCGGCCGAGGTCTGGCATGCGCCTGCAGTCGACGCCGTCTACAAAGGATTCGATCCCAGCCTGCAGTACGCGACAGGTGGTGACGGGGGCAGCGTCAGCATCTCTCACGCTGCGGTTGACCTGACCGCGCCGGCAGGTTCGCAACCGACGATAAATCTCGCCACCACGCCTCTCCAGAAGCTGAACGCTGCGGTCGACGTGACCATCGCGGCGAACGACCAACGCGGCCAAGCGTTCCGGATCGGTTTCTGGTCACCCTGGACGCGGGCCGGCTATTTCGTCGCCTTTGGTGGTGCGCCGGCGAATCTCATAACCACCAGCGCCATCTCCGGCGGTGCCGCCGGGCCAACCCTCCTCGGCGGCGACGTGATCAGTTCCGCCCCACTCGGAAAGTACCAACCGGGCGAGACCTACCAGGTCGAGATGCTTTTGGACCGTGACGCCAAATCGGTCACTGCCAGACTTTCCGGTTCTGGCGTCACCACGGGCGAGGCTCAAGTCAACTCTTCGCAATTTCCGGCCCTTTTCCGCCCCGGCGAGATGTCGCTGGCTGCATCGGCGTCCAGCGTTGGGCAGCCCATTTCCGTGGCCCTTTCCAATTTCGTCCTCACGTTGCCGCACGAGCGGCTTTGGGCGGTAAAGGTGAGCGACCCCGTTCCGACGTCGGCACTAATTGCACTGGCGGTTCTGGGCGGGCTTCTTGTGCTGGTTGCCGCATTCGCCGCGCTAAGACAGGTAGGAGCGCAGATTCTGCGCTTACGAAGACCCAGGTTGCGATGGGCGACATTGGTGGTCGTCGGCGCGATAGGAATCTATGTCGCGGGCAACGCCTTGCTCTTACCGCTCAAGGGCCATCCTTTCGACTTCGGCGATGAGGAACTGTACGCGTATGTGGCGAGGACCTATGGAACCGCGCACCTCTATTACGTGCCCAACGTGGTTTCGCTCGCCGGCATCTGGCAAGGGATTCCCTACCTCGAAAACGCCTTTCCCTACGAACCAGTCGTGGCGTACCTGTTTGTCGGCATTGGGTGGATCACCAGCGCGCTGTTCGCCGGTGGTGGCCTGTTTGCAAGTGACAGCAGTCAGCTCGCTGATGTCATCAAGTCCGTGAACGTCCTCTTCGGGCTTGCTGATGCGGCGATGATTTATCTGATCCTTC
>Ga0307373_10011495_pt1 | contig 12809 bp, 15 predicted proteins | sample OX2MG_FD_202534 | JGI IMG/M metagenome (GOLD analysis project Ga0307373, IMG submission 202534) | Soil microbial communities from Risofladan, Vaasa, Finland - OX-2 | ecosystem: Environmental > Terrestrial > Soil > Coastal area > Acid sulfate soil | place: Finland: Risofladan, Vaasa | collected... | reverse complement strand
GGCGGCCAAGGACTGGGCCCGGGCCGACGCCCTGCGGGCCGAGCTCGAGGCCGACGGCTGGCACATCGAGGATGGACCCGAGGGCGGTCAACTCCACCGCTGACGGCCTCCGCGCCGGCCCCGCCCGGGGTGCTGGCCAAGCGATCGCCAAGTAGGTTACCGTTGAGTAACAACGGATGGGTGAGGGTGCCCGGCCACAGTGCCGAGGAGGCCCGACGACCCGCTCCGGGAGTGGTCCGGAACCCGGCCCACGTCCGGCGACCTCGATAGAAGGGGAAGACCATGCCCGACTTCTCGCTCGAGCTCAACGAGGAGCAGCTGCAGCTCCAGAAATGGATCCACGACTTCGCCGAGGATGTGGTCCGCCCCGTCGCCCACGAGTGGGACGAGCGCGAGGAGACCCCCTGGCCCGTGATCGAGGAGGCGGCCCGGGTCGGCCTCTACTCTTTCGACTTCTTCATCCAGTCGTTCCTCGACCCCACCGGCCTGACCCTGTCGGTGGCCAGCGAGGAGCTGGCCTGGGGCGACGCCGGCATCACCCTGGCCATCTTCGGCAGCTCGCTCGGTCTGGCCGGGATCGCCGCCAACGGCACCCCCGAGCAGCTCTACGAGTGGGGCCCCCAGTGCTTCGGCACGCCCGAGAAGCTCCAGACAGCCGCCTTCTGCGTCTCGGAGGCCGACGCCGGTTCCGACGTCAGCTCGCTTCGCACCCGGGCCGCTTACGACGAGGCCAAGGACGAGTGGGTCATCAACGGCACCAAGACCTGGATCACAAACGGTGGCATCGCCGACGTGAACGTCGTGGTGGCGTCGGTCGACCCCCAGTTGGGATCGCGGGGCCAGGCCAGTTTCATCGTCCCCCCGGGCACCCCGGGCCTCTCGGCCGGCCAGAAGTTCCAGAAGATGGGGATCCGGGCGTCGCATACCGGCGAGGTCGTCCTCGACGATGTCCGCGTCCCCGGACGCTGCCTCCTCGGGGGTAAGGAGAAGCTCGACGAGAAGTTGGCCCGGGCCCGGGAGGGCAAGAAGTCCAACTCCCAGGCGGCCATGGCCACCTTCGAGGCCACCCGCCCGGCCGTCGGCGCCCAGGCGCTCGGCATCGCCCGGGCCGCCTACGAGTACTCCCTCGACTACGCCAAGGAGCGCAAGGCCTTCGGCCGGCTCATCATCGAAAACCAGGGCATCGCCTTCAAGCTGGCCGACATGAAGATGCGGATCGACGCCTCCCGGTTGCTCGTCTGGCGGGCGGCCTGGATGGGAGCCACCAAGAAGCCGTTCACCGCCGGCGAGGGCTCCATGTCGAAGCTCTACGCGGGAGAGACGGCGGTCTGGGTCACCGAGCAGGCCATCCAAATCATGGGCGGCTACGGCTACATCCGCGAGCACCCGGTGGAGCGCTGGCACCGTGACTCGAAGATCTACACCATCTTCGAGGGCACCTCGGAGATCCAGCGGCTGATCATCGCCCGGGCCGTCTCGGGCGTCCACATCCAGTAGTCCACATCCAGTAGCCGTCCCACCGTCCGGCGCCTGCCGGCTTGGCACCGGGGACCGAAGACGTCAGCGTGAACTCACGGCTACGATCCGTGGTGAGATTTCACCGCTTCTCGTGGTCAACCCATTTCTCACCGCACTTTCATCATCTCTGACGATGGCAAGGTGAGGGTTCGTCGGTCAAACTGAGCCCCATGTCTGGCACAAAGAGCGCTCAATCGACCGTCCATCGTAGTTTTGCGCGTATTACCGCACTCACCGTCGTCCTGGCCATGCCGCTCCTCGGCATGTCGGGCATCGCTTCGGCCAAGGCCACCAAGGCGGCCAAGGGTTCGCCCGCCTGGTGCGCCAAGCACGCCAAGAAGGCCGCCTGCAAGACCGGCTCGGGTTCCGGCGGGGCCACCGGGGGCGGCTCCGGACCTCAGATCACCGTCCAGGTCGACCCGCAACCCCTGGTGGAGACGGGCCAGTCCGAGGTCCACGCCATCGTCCAGGTCGAAACCCTTCCCTCCTTCGCCGGTGACCTGGTCAACATCGACTCGTCCCAGCTCGAGGCCTCCTGCGCGACCCTCACCTTCGAGAACCTGCAGAACAACAGCGACACGGCCAAACCGAACGTCCAGCCCGACCGGATCGACGCCGTCCTCGACAACGACGGCAACGCCACCGTCGTCCTCGACGGCTTCGACTGCGCCCCCGGCACCGACGTCATCGAGGCCGACCTCGAGGTCTCCCCCTTCCTCACCGCCCTCACCACCCTGGTGGTCCGGCCTCCGGCGGTGACCCCCGAAGGTGTCACCCCTTACCCGCAGACGGGAGGTCTGCTCCAGGAGGTCGAGACCGGTGACACCTCCGCCAGCGGCGACTCCAACATCTACGCCGTCTTCTACGTCGAGACCAACCCCGTCTACGCCGAGCAGACCGTCTCCATCGACTCGTCGCAACTCGACAGCCGCTGCATCCGGGGCTGGCGCTGGGAGCCGGGCAACCCAGGTGGCATCGGCCTTGGTGCCGGCGTCGTGGAGAGAGACGGAGTCGGACTGAACACAGGCCCGAAGGCGTCGACCATCATCGACGATGACGGCAACGCCGTCTTCGTCTTCAAGGGCATCTCCTGTGCCGCCGGACCCTCGGCCGTCATCGCCGAAGTGGACGCCGGCTCCCACCCGACCTACGCAACGACCTTCACCGTCCTTCCCCCGACGCCGGGGCCGGGCATGTCCGGCCCCCCCGTCCTCTGAGACCCGGCGGCGGGAGGCCACTGACAGTACGGCCGTCGACGACCACGGCCCGGCCTCCCTCTTTTCGGAGGGCATCCCCATTACAGTGTCGGTCCCAATGAGGTACTCCCGGCACACGACGGCATTCGGTTCGGTCGTCCTGGCCCTGGTCCTGGCCTGTTCGGCGTGTTCCTCGTCGCCCGACGTCAAGGCCCTGGGCCAGAAGTTCGAGGCCATCGTGAAGAGCACGGACAAGGCCCTGACCAGGGACCGTTCGGTCAAGCACCAGGCCACCAGCTTCGCCAAGTACTCCGTCGACTTCCACAACGCCGCCGTCCAGCTCCGGGCCCTCACCTTCCCGCCGTCCATGCAGCACGACGCCCGGGCTCTGGTCACCGCCCTCGACCTTCTGTCCACGGACGCGGCCAAGGTGGCCAAGGCGGCGGCCAAGCCCCAGAGTGTCCTCAAGAACGTGCAGGCATTCGCCAAGCTCAACCTGACCCTGATGGAAGACGAGAAGTCCGAGCAGACCATCTCCAAGAAGCTGCGCAGCGACCTGGGTCTGCCCCAGGAGACGACCACCACCACCACGGCGCCGTCCACCCTCACCCCGACACCGCCGACGCCACTCACCACCGTTCCCACCACGACGGCCACCAGCACCACCGCCGCCGGCTAGTTCTCTTGGCCGGCGGCGATGAACGAGGCGCCGCCCCCGTCGTCCTCACCCTCTGCACCGGCAACGCCGCCCGCTCGGTCATGGCCGGCGTCATGCTCGAGGCCCGGCGCCCCCCTGTGACTGTCATCACGGCGGGCACCCATGTCGTCGAGCACCAACCCACATCACGCCGCACCCGCGACGCGCTCGCCACCGTGGGCCTCGAGGCCAGGGCCCACCGGAGCCGTCAATTGACCGATGCCGACCTGGCGCGCGCCGATCTGGTCATTGCCATGGCCGCCGAGCACGTCCTCTACGTCCGCCGTCGCCATCCCCAGGCCGCCGACCGCACCGCCACCCTGTCCTGGTTGGCCCGACACCTGCCCGCCGGTCCCGAACCCCTGCCGGCGCGCGTCTCGGCCCTGGCCCTGGCCGACCTCGACCCAGCCGCCCAGGGTGACGTGGACGACCCGGCGGGAGGGGAGGACGAGGCCTATGTCCGCTGCGCCACCCAGCTCTCCGTCCTGGTGGCCGAGTTGGCCGGCCGCCTCCCCTGACGGGCCCGCCCCTGACCGCCCCACGCCGGCCCCGACCGCCCCACGCCGGCCCCGACCGCCCCGGCGCCGGCCCCGATCAGGTCGGAGCCGGTTCCTGTCGGAGCGCGGGGTGGCGCAGGCTGATGTCGGCGCAGGCGGCACAGACGTCGTCGGGGATGATCCCCCGCCGCATCAGCCCGGCGAAGACCCGGCAGCCGATGCACAGCCCCAGGGCCGACTCGGCCAGGGCCGCGGCCAGGAGCAGCCCGACCACCACCCACGTGGCCCCCTGGGCCCCCAGCCCGAACCACAGGATCAGCGCCGTGCTGGAGAAGACCACGCCCATCGCCTGGGCGAACCGCTTGGGCGCTCCGGCCACCAAGCGGGCGGGCCCCAGCCGGGGCGCCACCAGCCGCGTGGCCAGCTGGCCGAGCGGGCTCAATGTCGGACCGCTCAGCACCCGGGCCCAGAAGCCGTAGCTGATCGGGATCAGCAGCCAACCCAGGTGCCAGCCGATGGCCGCCGCGCTCAGCACCACCACCCCGCCGGCCACCACCCGCGCCGCCACCTCGTTCACCGGGTTCGGGAAGCTGAAGACGGTCCGGAGCCTGCGGGGCACGCCCTAAAGCTTACCGCTCCGGTCGGGATTCCGCCCCGGCGTCGGAAGCGGCGGTCCATCGGCGCCGTGGGTCTCTCTCAGTCAGGGTGGACCGAGCGCAGACCGGCCCAGGCCAGGTCGGCCAGCCGCCGGGCCAACCGTCCGGCTTCGGCGTCCTCGGTCCCGCGCTCGACCGGGTTCCGGGTGGCCACGAAATGGTGGCTCGCCCCCTCGGCCATCCCGACCATGGCGTAGGCGAGCAACCGCCGGTGGTCCTCGTCGAGACCGGCGTCGATCAGGGGATCGATGGCCAGGGCGATGGTGTCCTGCACTTCGCGCACGGCCCGCGACAGCTCGGGGTCGTTGGGCACGTTGCTGCCGAAGAGAAGGTTGAACGCCTCCGGATGGGTCACCACCAGATGGAAGTAGGCGGCGAAGCCGCCCTCGACCTGCTGACGGGGCCCGTCGGCGGCGGCGACCGCCTTGCCGATGGCCTCGAGCATGGTCCCGGCCACCGAGTCCACCAACTCGAGATACAGAGCCCGCTTGGAATCGAAGTGTTGGTAGAGGAGAGGCTTCGTCACCCCGGCGGCCTCGGCCGTGTCGTCCATGGTGGTGGCGTTGAAGCCCCGTTCGGCGAAGAGCGGAAGGGCCACCTCGAGCAACTGCTGGCGCCGCCGGTCGGCCGGCAGCCGCTTGCTCGTCGTCGACTTCTGATCATCCGACGGGGGCGGTCCCATCGCTGAATGGTACCGGCCGGTGCCGGCCGCCCTCATTTCTCGGCGAGCTCCCAACCGGCCCCGGCGAACAGCCGGGCCAGCCGGCCGGGCAGCTCGGCCACGGAGAAGTAGCGCCGGGCCACCGCGTGATTGTGGGCCGGCAGCGACGGGTCCGGGGCGTCGAGGAAACGGCCGAGCGCCCCCGGATGGTCGTGTCCGAACCAGCGGAAGCCGAAGGCCCGCAGCTCGTCGGCCACCGGATACGGCCCGATGGCCAGCGGCCTCCTCTGGACGGCCGATTCGATGGCCGGGTTCCCGAATCCCTCCCAGGTCGACGGCAGGACCACGGCGTCGCATCCGGCGTAGGCGTCGGCGATGGCCTCTCCGGCCCCCTCGCCGCCGGGCCCGTGGATCACCGGGCACCGCGCCCCGGCCAGCAGTCGTTCGAGCTCCGGCCCGTAGCCGTCCTCGGCCGGCCCGAGCAGCCAGTAGCTGGCCCCGATCCCGGCGGCCAGGGCCAGACCGCCGGCCACGTTCTTCCGGCCGATGGCCCGGGTGGGCTGCAGCAGCAGCCGGTCGTGCTCCTCCAGACCCAGCTTCCGCCGTGTCTCGGCCCGGTCGCCGGTGGCTGCGTCCATGTCGAAGCTGTTCATGACCACCCGGGCCGCGATCCCCCGCTCGGCCAGCTGCCGCCGGCTGAGATCGTTGATCGTCACATGGATCCACCGGGGGTCGTCGGCCGGCCCGGGCCAGCCGACGAAGCGCCCCCGCTGCCAGGGCAGGTCGTGGTGGTGCAGCACCGCCCGCCGGCCCCGCAGCACCCGGGCCACCGCCGCCGCCGCCGCCGGATTGAGCGGCAGGGAACACAGATTCTCGACCACCACCAGATCGGCACCGGCCAGGGCGTCGGCGATCTCGCCGTCGGTCGGGGGATCGGCGGCGTCGATGGCCAGTCCGGGAAGCAGCCGGTCGACCGGCCCCGAGCCGGCCACCGTCCGGACGTCGAAGCCGAGTTGCTCGAGGGCCCCGGCCCACTTGGCCGCCTCCACCGACACCCCGTCGGTTCCCCCCAGGCGAAACGAGATCAGGGCGGCGCCCGCGCTGTCCACGACGCGGTCACCCTACCGGGGAGGTACCGTCGCAGGCGCATGCCTGACCACCCGTCTCCCGCCGCCTCGGCGGCCCCGGCCACCGACGAGGTCCTCACCGAACACGACGGAGCCGTGGCCCGGATCACCATCAACCGACCCGAGCGCAGAAACGCCATGTCCTGGGGGGTCATGACCGGTCTCCGCCAGGCCGTGGCCGCGGCCAAGGCCGACACGGCCATCCGGGTGGTCGTCCTCGGCGGCGCCGGCGACGAGGCTTTCTGTGCCGGGGCCGACCTCGGCGGCATGGCCGGCGGGGCCCAGGGCGAGGAGGCCGGCGGCTTCCTGCCCACCCACCGGTCCCGCGGCGTCCTGGCCGAGCTCTTCGAGGACCTCTGGCACCTGGGCAAGCCCACCATCGCCCGGGTCCAGGGCTGGGCCATGGCCGGTGGACTGGGCCTGGCCCTGGCCTGCGATCTGGTGCTGGCCTCGGACCACGCCCGCTTCGGCGCCCCCGAGATCAACGTCGGCCTCTGGCCGTACATGATCACCGTGCCCCTGGTCCGCTCCATGGCCCCCAAGAAGGCGCTCGAGCTGATGCTGACGGGGCGGGTGGTCGGGGCCGAGGAGGCCGAGCGGATCGGCTTCGTCACCCGGGTCGTCCCCCACGAGGCCCTGGACGCGGCCGTCGACGAGCTGGCCGCCACCCTGGCCGCCAAGTCACCCGCCGCCATGTTGCTCGGTCGCCAGGCGTTCTACGGTGTATGGGACATGGCCGCCTCGGAGGCCCTCCCCCATCTTCATGCCATGCTCACCCTGACCAACCAGACCGACGACGCCGCCGAGGGCATCAGTGCCTTCCTCGAGAAGCGCCCGCCCCGGTGGACGGGCCGATGACGGACGGCTGCCACATGACGGACGGCTGCCAGATGACGGAGCGGGCCAGATGACGGAGCGGGCCAGATGACGAAGCGGGCGCTGATCACCGGCATCACCGGCCAGGACGGCTCCTACCTGGCCGAATTCCTGCTCAGCCAGGGCTACGAGGTGGTCGGCATGGTCCGGCGCTCCTCCACCGTCACCTTCGAACGGATCGCCCACATCCAAGACGACCTCACCCTGGTGGCCGGCGACCTGCTCGACGAGGTCTCACTGATCGGCATCCTGCGCGAGCACCGTCCTGTCGAGGTGTACAACCTGGCCGCCCAGTCCTTCGTCCAGACCTCCTGGGGGCAGCCCGTGCTGACCGGCGAGACGACGGCGCTCGGGGTGACCCGGCTGCTCGACGCCATCCGGATCGTCGACCCCGAGATCCGCTTCTACCAGGCATCGTCCTCGGAGATGTTCGGCAAGGTCCGGGAGGTACCGCAGACCGAGACCACACCGTTCTATCCGCGCAGTCCCTACGGGGTGGCCAAGGTCTACGGCCACTGGATCACCGTCAATTACCGCGAGAGCTACGGCCTGCACGCCTCGTCGGGCATGCTCTTCAACCACGAGAGCCCGCGCCGCGGCCTCGAGTTCGTCACCCGGAAGGTCACCCACGGCGTGGCCCGGATCGTGGCCGGACTCGACGACAAGATCCCCCTCGGCAACACCGACTCCCAGCGCGACTGGGGTTTCGCCGGTGACTACGTCCGGGCCATGTGGCTGATGCTGCAGCGCGACGAGCCCGAGGACTACGTCGTGGCCACGGGCAAGACCCACTCGGTCCGCAATCTCTGCGAGGAGGCCTTCAGCCATGTCGGCCTCGACTGGGCCGAGCACGTCATCGTCGACGAACGCTTCCTGCGTCCGGCCGAGGTGGACCTTCTGGTGGGTGACGCGTCGAAGGCCCGTGACGAGTTGGGCTGGGAGCCGACCGTCTCTTTCTCCGAGCTGGTGGCCATGATGGTGGACGCCGACATCGCCCTCGTCCGCGCCACCGGCCGTTGACGCGAACGTCGACGGAACGCTGACGAGGAGAGCCGGTCGTGTCGGCGCTCGCCACAGGCTCGCTCTCCACCATCTCGGCCGATCCTCTCGGCCTCCTGGTCGCCTTCGGCGCGGGCATGCTGTCGTTCCTCTCGCCCTGCGTCTTGCCGCTCGTCCCCGCCTACGTCTCCATGGTCTCGGGGTTGTCGGCGGCCGAGATCGAGGCCGGTGAACGGCGGAACCTCCTGCCGTTGCTGCGCGGCGTCCTCGGCTTCATCGGTGGCTTCACCATCGTCTTCACCGCCCTCGGTGCCGCCGCCTCGGGTGTCGGACAGCTGTTGTTCGACCACCAGCGCGGTTTCGTCATCGCCGCCGGCCTCGTCACCGTGGTCCTCGGGCTCTGGCTGGCCGGCATCGGGACACCGCAACTTCTGCAACGCGAGCGGCGCTTCCATCCCCGGCCGTCGCGGCTCGGGGTCTGGGCCCCGCCGGTCATGGGGATGGCCTTCGCCTTCGGCTGGACGCCGTGTATCGGACCCGTCCTCGGCGGTGTCCTCGGTCTGGCCGCGGCGCGTTCCACCCTGACATCGGGTCTGGTGCTGCTGGTGGCCTACTCGCTCGGCCTGGGCGTGCCCTTCCTGGCCACCGGCCTCGCCTTCGGCCACCTGACCGGGGTGCTGGCCCAGGTCCGGCGGCGGTTGGGACTGATCAACGCCGTGGCCGGCGCCTCGCTGGTGGTCTTCGGGCTGCTCTTGCTGACCGGCAACCTGCACTGGTTGTCGACGGCGGCGGCCGATGTGCTTCGCGCCGTGGGCCTGGGCCGGCTCACCGTGAGCTGAAAAGCCGCTCCACCGGAGCCGGGAGGGCCGGGCGCCGCTTGGATTCGGGGGCCGGGCCACCCGTAGCATGGGCGAGCCCATGGCCTCCGCCGTCTCTCTCCGTGCCGCTGTCGCTCTGACCGGGCGATTCCCGGTCCTGGCCGGTATCGACCTCGCTGTCGCCCCCGGGGAGATCCTGGTTCTCGAGGGGCCGAACGGCGCCGGCAAGACGAGCGTCCTGCGGGCCTGTGCCGGCCTGCTGCCGATCACCTCGGGCGAGGCGGTCGTTCTCGGCCACGATCTGCGCCGGCGACCGTCCGCCGCCCGGCGCCATGTCGGGATGCTCGGACACGCCGCCGCCCTCTACGACGAACTGAACGTGCTGGAGAACCTGCGCTTCGCTGTCCGGGCCGCCGGCGCCGGGGTCGAGGGGATCGACGGCGCCCTCGAACGGCTCGGCCTGGTGGGCCGGCTCCGGCGGACGAGCGTCGGCCGGCTGTCGGCCGGCCAGCGCCGCCGGGTGGCCCTGGCCGTCCTGCTCGCCCGGCGGCCCGCTCTGTGGTTACTGGACGAGCCCCACGCCGCGCTCGACGCCGCCGCCCGGAGCCTTCTGGGCGAGATCATCCTCGAAGCGGTGGCCGGCGGGGCCACCGTCCTGCTCGCCTCCCACGAGCCCGAGGCGGCACTACCTCTGGCCCACCGGGCCGTCACCCTGGCCGGTGGTCGGGTGGTCGACGAACGGTCGCTGGGGCGTCTCGTGACCGGACCGCGGCCCGTCGGCCCGTCGGCCGCCGCGGCGGCGGCCGCCGCCCCGCTGGCCGTGGCGGGAGACGTCCATGTGGCGGGAGACGTCCATGTGGCGGGAGACGTCGCCGTGGCGGGAGACGTCCATGTGACCGGAGACGTCCATGTGGCGTGACGCGCTGCTGGTGGCGGGAAAGGACCTGCGGATCGAACTGCGGTCGCGGGTCGTGCTCAACCAGGTGGCCCCGTTCGCCCTGGTGGTGCTGGCGCTCTTCGCCTTCGCCCTCGGGCCCAACCGGGCCCCCATGGTGCAGGCGGCGGCCGGGCTCTTCTGGGTGGCCGTGCTCTTCGCCTGCGTCCTGGCCGTCCAACGGAGCTTCGCCCTCGAAGCCGTCGACGGCACCCGGGACGGCCTGCGGCTGTCGGGTCTCGATCCGGCCGGGATCTTCCTGGGCAAGGCGGCGGCCATCGCCGTCCAGCTGACCGTCCTCGAGGTCCTGCTCGCCCTCGGGGTGGTCCTCTTCTACGGCGCCCACGTCCACTCCTACGTGGCCGTGCTGGTGGCCTGCGCTGCGGGGACGGCCGGACTGGCCGCCGTGGGCACCCTCTACGGCGCCCTGGCCGCCGGGGTCCGGGTGCGCGAGACGCTGCTGCCCTTCCTGCTGCTGCCGGTGGTCGCCCCGGTGCTGCTGGCCGGGACCCGGGCCTGGCAGGTTGCGCTCGGGACCGGTCCCGGTGGCGACGCCGCCGATCCCTGGCTCCGGCTGATGCTCGTCTTCGCCGCCGTCTACCTGGCTGTCGGGGTCATGATCTTCGGCCCGCTGCAGGAGGCGGCGTGACCAGTCCCTGGAGCGGACGGACCATCTGGATCGTCCGGGTCCTGGCCCTGGTGTCGGTTCTCTCGGTGGCGGCCACCGTCTGGTTGGGCCTGTGGGTGACGCCACCGGACAAGGTCCAGGGGAACCTGGTCCGGCTCGTCTACGTCCACCCGCCCATGGCCTGGGTGGCGCTCTACCTGGCCTTCGGCATCGCCGCCGTCTCCAGCCTGCTCTGGCTCTGGTCCCGGACGCGCAGTGTCTTCTGGGACCGGTTGGCCGCCGCCGCCATGGAGGTGGGCACCGTCTTCACCGCCCTGACCCTCGTCACCGGGGCCATCTGGGGCCGACCGACCTGGGGTGTCTGGTGGGCCTGGGACGCCCGGCTGACCTCCACGGCGCTGCTGCTCGTTCTCCAGCTCGGCTATCTGGCCCTGCGGCGGATCCCCGGTGACCCCGATGTCCGCGCCCGGCGTTGCGCCATCGGGGCGGTCATCGCCGCCGTCGACGTCCCCATCGTCCATTTCTCGGTCAACTGGTGGCGGACACTGCACCAGGGGGCGACCGTCTTGAACACCAACCTGTCGCCCACCATCCACGGGGTGATGGCCTGGACCCTGCTGCTCGGTTTCGTCTCCTTCACCCTGGCCTTCGCCTGGATGCTGACGGTCCGCTACCGGATCCAGGTGCTCTCCGACCGGATCGAAGGCACCGATCTCGAGATAGCGCTGCGCGAACGTTGGTCCGAGGGGGACGAGTGAGCTACATCGACGCCGGCTATGCCATCTCGTTGACCGTCCTCGTCGGCTACGCCGGCCAGTTGTGGCTCCGCCGCCGCCGGCTCGAGCGCCTGGCCGACCGGGCCCGGAGCGCGTCGGGCGAGGCCGCAGGGGCCCCGACGACCGCGGCCGGGGAGTCCATCGACACGGCGGCCCGGGTGGAGACGACGGTGGGCGCGTGAGCGATCGGCTCACCGCCTCCGCGCCCCCCCGTCCGGCCGACAACGCGACGCCGACGGGCCCTCGGGCGGCATCGCAACGGCGGCACCCGCGTTGGCGGTTGGCCGTGGTGGGCGCCGTACTGGTGGGTGCCTTCGCCTTCCTGCTGGCCAAAGGACTCGGGAGCTCGCTCGACTACTTCGAGACGGTGGACCAGGCCGTGCACAGCAAGGTGATGCTCGGGTCGAAGACCTTCCGACTCGAAGGCCTGGTGGTGCCGGGGTCGGTGCACCGCACGACCGACGGCGTCGAATTCGTGGCCGCCGGAACGAAGGAGCGGGTCGACGTGGTGAACACGGGCAATCCCCCCGAGCTGTTCCAACCGGACATCCCCGTGGTGGTGGTCGGGCACTTCGCCGGTGGGACCTTCGTGTCCAACCAGATCATCGTCGACCACTCGGCGCAGTACCAGGCCAAGTATCCGAACCGGGTGAAGGCGCCGAACGGGTCGACCCGGTGAACGGATCGAGACGGTGAACGCCACTCTGGGGCATACCGGCGTCCTGCTCGGACTGGTCGGTTCCCTCGTCGGCGCGGCGGTGATCGGACACGGCCTACTGCGGCAACGGCCGTCGTCGCTGCGGGCCGGGCAGATCTACGCCGGGCTGATCCTTCTCGGCGCCGTGGTGGCCACCGTGGCCATGGAGCGCGCCCTGATCGGCCACGACTTCTCGATCGCCTTCGTGGCCGAGAACAACAGCCGGGCCACGCCGCTTCTCTACACGATCACCGGGATGTGGTCGGCCTTGGCCGGCTCCATCCTGCTGTGGGGTCTGGTGTTGTCGGGATACATCTCGGCCATGGTCTGGACGTTCCGCCGGCAGGCCGCCGACCCGTTGGTGGGCTGGGCCACACTGGTGACCTATCTGGTGGCCGCCTTCTTCTTCGCCCTGATGGCCGGTCCCTCGGATCCCTTCCAGACGGTGGCCCGGCAGGTGCCGAACGGGCTCGGCCCGAACGTCCTGCTCCAGGACAACCCCCTGGTGGCCTTCCACCCACCCCTGCTCTACCTCGGACTGGTGGGCTTCACCATTCCCTTCGCTTTCGCGGTGGCCTCGCTCGTGACCGGACGGATCGGTGAGGGGTGGCAGGTGGCCACGCGGCGGTGGACGCTCTTCGCCTGGGGATTCCTGACCGTGGGGGTGCTGCTCGGGGCCTGGTGGTCCTACCAGGTGCTCGGCTGGGGTGGCTTCTGGGGCTGGGACCC
>Ga0307373_10011494_pt1 | contig 12811 bp, 12 predicted proteins | sample OX2MG_FD_202534 | JGI IMG/M metagenome (GOLD analysis project Ga0307373, IMG submission 202534) | Soil microbial communities from Risofladan, Vaasa, Finland - OX-2 | ecosystem: Environmental > Terrestrial > Soil > Coastal area > Acid sulfate soil | place: Finland: Risofladan, Vaasa | collected... | reverse complement strand
GAAGCCGCCGCGCTAGCGCGCCGGTTTCGCGGTTCGCCGACGTGGGAATACTGGGGATAACCTCATACGTCATTGTACCGAAACATGGGAGTCGTCCGACTACGCACCGATCGCCGGCAACGTCGGGGATCATTTCGATCATCGCGCCGTTCGCGTGTTTGTCGCGCCCCCGGCTCAAGCGAAGACAGGCTAGGAGGGCGCCATGCGTGATCGAGGCTTCGTTGCATCGTTTACATGCACGGGGCGCCGGCCGTATCCCTCAAGTTCACGATTGCTCGCCGAAGGCGTCTCGGATAGAATGATGCAAGGGGAAGCACGCTACGGCGGCATTGAGGTCCAACAGGGTTGGGGGACTCTGCGACGACCGTAGTGCCAAGGTCGTCGTGTGCTCCCCTCTCTCAATTGCCGGCCCGGAGACTAGCGAACCTCCCGGCGAATCACGCTCTTGCACCCGCGAGCGTATCGTGAATCTCAAAGGTCTTCGCGAGCCCCGTGATATCGAGCAACCTGCGAATATCCGGGAGCACACCGACCATCCGAACGACGGCCGGATCCGGCATCTGCCTTTTCAGTCTAATCAGTTGCGTAAGCGCGCTCGCGTCCATGAAGGTCACGTCGCGCATGTCGAGTAGCGCTATCGGCGCGACGTGTGCCGGCGCGAGCTGGCACCGCAGTTCCTCCTGTCGCGCAATATCATATTCGCCCTGCAACCTGATGAGCGCGTATTGCGCAGAGTTTAGGGTCAGCATAATGTGTGATCGTTTCTCGCGACGCGGATGGCTCGTCGCGTTCAAGTTGACGGTGATCGGAATACTGGCGACGAAGCAGATACCCGGAGACGACGGTAGGTGCTCGCGCGCTTCCTGCCTCCCATCATACCTGGCGGGCGTCCAGCCGCCAATCGTGAAAACGAGGGGTGCCGGCCTCGAGTGTGTTGGACGGCGACGCGCAAGCCCAGCGCTCTGGATGGGTGAGATACGCCGTTGAGGATGTCGCGGCGGGGTGGCCCGAAACGGAGCTGCTCGCGTCACCAAGTTGCTCTCCGCTTGCGGCGGGAATGCGAAACGGTACCCGGGTGAGGGGACGGGTGCGCTGGTCCCGCGGCAGGCAACCCCTGAGTGCCAGGATGGATTGGGGTCGCCGGCTATGCTACGATGGCATCAGCCCCTCTGCTCGCGAGACAACTGTCGCCGTGTCACGTTGGCGCCGAAGACCAGGCGGGTGGTGTCGCTGAACAAGAGTTGTGTTCGGCAGTTACAGCGGGCCTATGCCTGCTAGTTAGCCCGGGCAATCATGATGAACACGAGAACAGCGATCGTAGCCCATGAAACCAGCACCGCGGAGTTCATGTCCGAGTTGCTGCTCCAAGGTGGTTACGACCAGCCGAAACACTCGCAAGACCTATCTGTCACCGAGCAGAGCAAGTACGCTCCGAACCTGCTGCTGATCGATTTCGATCATCTCTTGCGGGCGAACGATCCGATCGAGTCGATTCGCCAGCTCAGGTTCGTTCTGCCGGAGTGCACCATCGCCGTGCTGTCGTCCACGCTGAGGCGAAGCTGGGCCGCGCAGTGTCATTTGGCCGGCGCAACGTGCCTCCTCGCGGCGAGCTCAAAACGAGAGCGCATGCTTGCGGGTATTCGGCACGCGGTTCAGAACGGTTGCTATACTGACCCAGGATTCACTACGGCGGTCAGTGAGAATTAGACGCCGGGATGCCGGGACTCCAGGCGCTTGGCGATTAGCTCGGAGCGATTTCTGGAGTTCGTCTTTTCGAGCATGCTCTTGATATGATCTTGCACGGTGGATGAGGTGATGTTCATCTCTTTGGCGATATCGGCAAGAGTCGCGCCTTCTAAGAGGGGGCATCGGGTGTCTCGGCAGGTTCTGTCTTGGATGGGCTTCCACTTTGTGGTTCGGCGATGGCAAGCCCCGATAGGCGGTCGGCCGCAGAATCCAGCGCGAGCACGAGCGCGTGAATCTCTGCCGAGGTAAACGGTCCTAACTCGCTCGTGCGCAGCAGGATGAGAATCCCGAACGTCCTGCGCTGGTCGGAGAACACCAACGTGATTCCGGCACTGTAGGGCTCCTCGAGCGGGCGCAGCGTGGCCGATAGGCGAGGACCCACCGCGACCTGCCCACGTTGCAGCGTGAACTCCGCCCTGAGTTGCGTGAATGCGTTGGATCGTTCTTGCTCGTTGCCGCCGGGTAAGAGCAATTGGTTATGCAGACCATTGCCCTTGAAGCGCGCGAAGCTCCAGTGTGACACGGAAACTACGCGCAGGATCTCCGCAATGAGATCGCGAGCCGGGTCGGATTGCGGGAGAGTGGCTTATCGCCGGGCCTGGTCATACGCAATCGCTTGCACTAGCGGCCCCGGCCGGTCGGGCGCTTAGTCCGGTTGGGGGCCAGGGTGGCACGGAGCCGGACGCTCGCATGGCCGTTGCTCCTCCTGGGCTAAGGATTCAGCGCCCTTTCCTGCTCGCCTGAATATGAGGGAAGGAATGCGACAATAGTCGCCGAAACGACCTTCACTTCGCCAGAGAAGGGATGCCGCGGTTCTGCTCCTTGAGCAACGGCGTGCCCCCTTTTCGCAGAACGGTTCCGTTAGGTTTGCTGTCGTCTGGCCCTCAAGCCGGGCGAATACAGGCAGATGGTTCCGGGACCTCTTGAGACCCAACTGCGGAATGAGCGGGTGGCGGCTACTCGCCCCTGTGTCCTGGCGGCACTCCGAGCGATCCGAAGCGATTCTTCGCACCCGTGTCTTCCGCACCGCTAGCTTGATGCGACTCAAGAGAGGTGCGTGCGATGTACGAGTTCGTCCAGACGTCCGATCGGGGCACCGTCCGGATCGTGACCCTCAATCGTCCCAAGGCATACAACGCCTGGCACGGCGCGATGCGTCACGAGGTGATCGACGCGCTGCGCGCCGCCGGCTCCGATGCCTCGGTCCGGGCCGTGGTCCTCACGGGTGCCGGAGACAAGGCCTTCTCCGCGGGCCAGGACCTCGACGAGACCCGGCAGTTCGACGCCGACGCGGCCGTCCGGTGGATGGACGATTGGAAGCTCTTCTATGGGACGATTCGCAGCCTCGAGAAGCCGTTGATCGCGGCCCTGAACGGAGTCGCGGCCGGCTCGGCGTTCCAAGTCGCGCTCCTGTGCGATCTCCGCGTTGGTCACCCCGCGGTGCGCATGGGGCAGCCCGAGGTCGACTCGGGGATTCCGAGCACGCTGGGCCCCTGGCTGATGTGGGAGATTCTCGGGAAGGCGCGCACGGTGGAGCTCTGGTTCACCGGCCGCATGGTCGAGGGTGAAGAGGCCCACCGCTTGGGACTGGTCAACGAGTTGGTGCCGCAAGAGCGCGTGATGCCGCGCGCGCTCGAGCTGGCCGAGCTCCTCGCCGCGAAGCCGCCGATCGCGATGCGCCTCAACAAGCGGCGCCTGCGCGAGATCACCGAGGCTGCGTTCCAGGAGGCCGAGGAGGCCGGACGCCGCTACCAAGCCGAGGCGTTCGGGAGCGGCGAGCCCCAGCGGATGATGGCGCAGTTCTTCGCCGAGCGCACCGCGCGCAAGCGTCAGGCTTCCTCCCGATAGGGGCGGCGATGCTGCTCGAACATGCCGGCAAGGCCATCCTGGCCTCGTACGGTGTCACCATCCCTCGCGGCACGCTCGTCGACGACCCCGCGCGCCCTACCGGCGTCGCGCTGCCGGCCGTGGTCAAAGCGCAAGTCCCCGTCGGAAAGCGCGGCAAGAGCGGCGGCATTCGCGTCGTCGCGACCGAGCAAGAGCTGAACGAGGCAGTCGGAGGGCTCATCGGCTCGACCTTGCAGGACTATCGCGTCGGCTCCGTGCTCGTGGAGGAGCGCTTGAGCATCGCGCGCGAGCTCTACCTCAGCATCGTCATGGATCGTAGCCTGTCGCGTCCGGTCCTCTTGGCCAGCGCCTTCGGCGGCATCGACGTCGAGGAAGCCGATGCCGGATCGCTGCTCGGCCAACCGCTCGACCTCTGCGTGGGCATCCGGCGGTACCACGTCCGCGCGGCGGCGCGCGCCATGAAGCTCGACCCGGCCCAGATCGAGGCGCTCGCGGCGACCTGTGCGGGCATGTGGCGCGCGTTCACCGAGCTGGAGGCGATGCTGGTCGAGGTGAACCCGCTCATTCAGACGTCCGACGGCCGCCTGATTGCCGCCGACGTCAAGTTCGATCTGGACGGTCGTGGAACGGGGGCGCGTCGCGTGGGGGACGGCGCGCCGACCGGCACCCGCTTCGAGCAGGCGGCGGCCGAATTCAACGCGGTCGGCGTCGAGATGCGGGGCGACATCGCGATCGTCGCCTCCGGTGCCGGCGTGCTCATGGCGACCGCCGACAGCGTGGCCTCGCGCGGCGGTGAGATCGCCGGCGTGCTCGACCTGGGCGGGTTCCCTCGCCCCGAAGAGACGGAGGCGGCGGTGTTCCGATCGACCACCATTCTCGATCCGCGCGTCGTGTTCTTCAACTTCTTCACGCAGGTCATGCGCTGCGATCAGTATGCCAAGGCCATCGTCGCGGCGTTCGGCTACGCCGGAGCGCCGAAGATCGTGGCCCGCATGAAGGGGCATTACGGCGATGAGGGGCGCGAGATCCTCGGGCGCGCCGGGTTCGCGGCGCTCGAGGACTACGACGCAGCGTGCGACGTCGCGGTGCGGGCCGCGCGAGCGTCCTGAGCGCATCGAGGACGGAGGAAGAAGGCGTCATGGCTATTCTCGTCGATGAGCGGTCGCGGGTGATCGTCCAAGGTGCTACCGGTCACATGGGGCGCGCCTTCATGATCAAGCTTGCGCGCTACTACGATAATCTGGTCGGCGGAGTCGCCCCGGGGCGCGGCGGCCAGACGGTCGCGGGCCGCCACATCTTCGATTCAGTTGCCGAAGCCGTCGCGGCCACGCAGGCGAACGCCTCGGTGATCGTGGTGCCGGCAGCCGGGACCAGCGATGCCGTGTACGAGGCGCTCGACGCCGGCATCACCATCATGTCGATCTACACCGACCTCATCCCGATCCATCAGACGGTCGGTTTCCTCGCGCATGCGAGGGCGTGCGGCGCCCGCATCGTGGGGCCGAACGCCGCCGGTGTGGTCTCGCCCGGGCGGGGCAGCATCTCGGAGCTCAACGACGCCATCCTCCGTCCAGGGAGGATTGGGATCGTCTCGAAGAGCGGGAGCCTGACGTACGAGGTGTGCCATTGGCTGGAGGGCCTGGACCTCGGCCAAAGCACCATCTGCTGCCTCGGCGGCGACCCGATCATCGGAACGCGCATCGCCGAGGTGCTGGAGGCCTTCGACCGTGACGAAGAGACCGACGGCGTCGTTCTCCTAGGAGAGGTCGGAGGCACGGACGAGCTGGTCGCGGCCGAGGTGATCTCCGGGATGCACAAGCCGGTGGTGGCCTACGTGGCCGGCCACTCGGCGCCGCCCGGGAAGCCGATGGGACACGCCGGGGCGCTGCTCTCGCGCAACGTCGAGAGCGCCGCTTCGAAGAGCGCCACGCTACGGCGCGCAGGTGCGCAGGTGGTCGACGTGCTGGAGCGGCTCCCGGCGGCCTTGCGCGAGAGCTTCGGTCGTGCGTCGATGGGTGCCCGATGACGATCCTAGCGAGCCAGGGGAGGGACCAGATGAAACCTCTCGCCGCTGAGACCGAGCACGAGCTGGAGATTCGGAACGTCAACAAGCGCTACGGTCACACCGTGGCCGTCGACGACATCTCTCTTGCCGTGCGACGCGGAGAGTTCTTGACGATCCTGGGACCAAGCGGCTCGGGCAAGACGACCCTGCTCCACATGATCGCGGGCTTCGTCTTTCCGACGGCGGGGACCATCATCTACCGCGGCACCGACATCACGTACATGCCGGCTCACCTGCGCAGCATGGGGATGGTCTTCCAGAACTACGCCCTCTTCCCGCACATGACCGTCGCGCAGAACCTCGCGTTTCCGCTGCGGATGCGGCGCGTGCCGCGTGCGGAGGCCGACCGCCGCGTACGCGAAACCCTCGAGCTGGTGGGTCTGGGCTCGCAAGCCGGACGCCTCCCCGCCCAGCTCTCCGGAGGGCAGCAGCAGCGCGTGGCCGTCGCGCGTGCGCTGGTCTACCGGCCCTCGCTGTTGCTCATGGACGAGCCGCTCGGCGCGCTGGACAAGTATCTGCGCGAGCGGCTCCAGCGCGAGATCAAGCTGATCCAGCGCGCCACCGGCGTGACCATCGTCTACGTCACGCACGATCAGCAGGAGGCGCTGGCGATGTCGGACCGCATCGCGGTGATGTCCGATGGACGCGTCCGCGCGCTGGGGACGGCGCAGGAGATCTACGAGCGCCCCGCCACGCGGTTCATCGCGGAGTTCATCGGCGACTGTAACTTCTTGCAGGGCAGCGTCGTGCGCACCGCGGGCCGTACCTGCGACGTGCGGATCGCCGGCGACGCCGCGGTGACGGTCCTCACCGGAGGCCGCCGGCCCGCGGCCGGAAGCACGGTGACGGTCTGCGTACGGCCGGAGAGCGTCTCCTGCTATCCTCAGGGGACCCGTCCGCATGCGAATGATTCCGAAACGCGCGTCTCATTGCCAGGCTGCATCAGCGACGTGATGTACCTCGGAGACGTCGTCAAGTACGAAGTAGCCATCCCGGACCTCGACTCGATCGTCCGGGTACAGGCGAAATCCCTGAAGGTCGCGCGGATGCCGGTGTTCTCGCGCGGCGATCGCGTCGTTGTCGGCTGGAGCCTCGACGACGCGTGGGCCATCGACGATACCGCCCATTGAGCCGCGACTATGCGGTCTCAATACGAAGGGAGAGATGAGCGATGAAAGTCCATCAAAGCACCAGGCGTGAGTTCATACGAGGCGCTGCGGCTGCCGGCGCCGGCGCCGTCCTGATCGCAGGCGTGCGGCCGGGAGCGGCCGATGCCGCCGGGCAGTTGGTCGTGACCGATCCCGGCGGCGAGTGGGAGGCCGCTGCGAGCAAGGCCTATTACCTTCCCTTCCAGCAAGCCAGCGGCACGCACGTGACCTTCGGCGCCCGCGCGTCGCTGGCGATCGGCCAGCTCAAGGCCATGGTCGAGTCGCACAACGTCCAATGGGACGTGACCGACCTCTCGGACTACCTGATCTCTCGCGCGGGCAAGGCGGGTCTGCTCGAGCCCATCGACTACTCTTCCATGGACACCGCGGGCATGCTCAAGGACGCCATGATGAAGTACGGCGTGGGCAACGACGCGTACGCTACGATCATGGCCTATAGCACCAAGAAATGGGCGCCAGGCAAGGGGCCGCAGAGCTGGGCCGACTTCTGGGACGTGAAGCGCTTTCCTGGCCGGCGCTCCTTGAGCGGCATCGGATACGGTCCGATGGAGTTTGCCCTGCTCGCCGACGGCGTGCCGAAGGACAAGCTCTACCCGCTGGACGTCAAGCGGGCGCTGAACAAGATGGACGAGATCAAGCCGCACATCAACGTGTGGTGGACCACGGGGGCGCAGCAAGCCCAGCTCATGCTCGACGGCGAGGTCGATCTCATCGAAGGCTGGAACGGACGCCTCTACGCCGGCATCACCAAAGGCGCTCCGTTCCACATGGAGTGGAGCCAGGGGTCGTACGAGTGGGAGGGCTGGGTGATCCCGAAGGGAGCGGCCAACGCCAAGGAGGCGCAGAAGTTCATCGGATACGCGATGAATGCGAAGCAACAGGCGATCTACGCATCCAATATCGCGTATGGCCCGAGCAATCAAAAGGCCTTCTCGTACATTCCCAAGGACCGGGCGGCGCTGTTGCCGACCTATGGCCCCAACTTGGAGAAGCTCTTCCGAGTGGACGCCGACTGGCTCGCGGACCATCTCGACGAGCTCACCGCGGCCTGGACGCAGTGGCGCGCCGGCTAGGAGAGAGCGTGGCGAACCTGGCGCGTGGCCGCTCGTATAGCCGCCCGTCGTGGAGGCAGCGGCATCCGGACGCTCTCTGGATGTTGCTGCTCGCCCCGCTCGCGGTCTACCTCCTCGTGTTCTTCGTCCAGCCGATCGGGCTCTTCTTCGCGCAGAGCTTGAGGCTGCCGCACTTCACCTTGAAGGACTACGAACAGGCGCTCGCGACCCCGACGTACCTCATCATCATCTGGGACACGCTCCGGCTGTCCTTTGTCGTGGCGGCCTGCTGCACCCTGATCGGATACCCGGTGGCGTTCTGCCTGACGCAGGCCGAGCGCCGCTGGCTCCCCTTGCTGTGGGGGGCCGTGCTCTTACCGTTCTGGACGAGCGTCCTCGTTCGCAGCTACGCCTGGATCGTCATCCTGCGCGTTCACGGCATTCTCGACTCGATGCTTTCTGCGCTGCACGTCCCCTGGCACCCGCACCTGCTGTATAACAATATCGCCGTCGTGATCGGGATGGTGCACGTCCTGCTCCCGTACATGGTCCTGACGCTGTACGGCGTGATGCGAGAGATCGATCTGCGCTACGTCAGGGCGGCCCAGAGCCTCGGTGCGCCGCCGGTATCGGCGTTCTGGCGCGTCTACGTCCCGTTGAGCATGCCGGGTGTCACCTCGGGGTTCCTCGTCGTCTTCATCCTGTCGATTGGTTTCTACATCACGCCGGCGCTTCTGGGCGGCGGCAACGTGCAGATGATCTCGCTGCAGATCGCGGAGCAGATCAACGAGCTCGTGAACTGGGGCTTTGGATCGGCCCTCTCGGTGATACTCGTCGCCGTAGTCGTCGGTATCGTGCTCGTCTTCATGCGCCTCTTCGACGTCGAGGCGTTCGGTCTCCGGTCGCGGCACGAAGAGCCGGCGCCGCATGACGCCGTCGAGGCGGCGGCCGGCGTCGTCGAGGCGCAGCGCGCGGCTTCCGGCGTGCATCTGTCGGAGTTCGTGCCGACGCCAAACCCTGGACCGGCCGGCTCCCCGAAGCGTTACGCGGGGGCGACGATCAATTGGCGCTGGTGGGGGACCATGGCGATCACGGGGGGGACGGGCGTCTTCTTGGTCGTTCCGGTGCTGCTCGTCGCGGCGATGTCGTTTAGCGCGACGTCGTACTTGGCGTTTCCTCCCAAGGGCTTCAGCCTGCACTGGTATGCGGCATTCTTCGGCAGCTCGCAATGGATGGACGCGGCAGGCTTGTCGCTGAAGGTGGCGGCACTGACGGCCGTGATGTCCGTCATCCTGGGATCCGCCGGCGCGCTGGCCTTCGTCCGGGGCCGGTTCCTCGGAAAGTCTGCGATCTATGTCGCCACGCTGTTGCCGATGATCGTGCCGGTGATCGTCACGGCCGTGGCGACCTACTTCCTGTTCGCGCGGCTCCATCTCCTTGGAAACGTCTGGGGCTTCGCGATCGCGGACACGGTGCTGGCGATCCCGATGGTGGTCTTGATCGTCTCTGCGGCACTGCGCGGGATCGACGTCTCACTGGAGCGGGCGGCGACGATTCTCGGGGCAAACCCGGTCCGCGCCTTCTTCACGGTGACGCTCCCTACGATCGCTCCGGCACTTGCCGCGGGCGGGCTGTTCGCGTTCATCACGTCGTTCGACGAGTCCGTGATCGCGCTGTTCCTCAGCAGCATCACGGCGGCCACGCTGCCGAAGGTCATGTGGGACGACCTGCGGTTTCAGGTCGATCCCACGATCTCCGCGATCTCAACGCTCTTGGTGGGCGTCTCGATCGTGCTTCTCGTTCTGAGCGCGGTGTTGCTCGAGCGCGCCCGGAAGCGGGGTACCGCTCGGCTCTGACGATAGGGAGGGTCACATGAGCTTCGAGGCTATTCGTGTTTCCGTGGACGGCGGCATCGGACATATCGCTCTCAACCGCCCTCAGCTCCTCAACGCCATCAACTCGGTCATGGAGCGCGAGCTCATGGAGGCCGTCGCTGCGCTGGAGGCCGACCAATCGGTCCGTGTGCTGCTCCTCTCGGGGGCGGGGCGTTCCTTCTGCGCCGGCTACGACCTCAAGGAGACCGCGGCCAATCCCGTCGTGGGAGCCGCGGCCTGGCGCGAGCGGCTCCAGCGCCACCTGCGGCAGATGCTGGCCATCTGGGACTGCAAGAAGCCCTCGGTATGCGCCGTGCAGGGCTATGCGCTGGGCGGCGGATGTGACCTCGCGATGATCTGCGACCTCACGTACGCTTCGCCCGACGCGTTCTTCGGCGAGCCTGAAGTCAAGTTCGCCTCGGGCGTGGTCACCCAGATCATGCCCTGGATCGTCGGGATGAAGAAGACGAAGGAGATGCTGCTCACGGGAAACGACCGTCTGCCGGCCGCGGAGGCCTTGGCGATGGGTTTGATTACCGGGGTCGCCGCCGACGGGCCGGTCCTAGAGCACGCTCTCACGGTGGCGGCGAGGTTGTGCAAAATCGACCCCTTGACGCTCCAGTTGAGCAAGGCCGCCATCAACAGCCGCTACGAGGGTGCAGGATTGCGGGAGGCGCTGGCCTACAATCTCGAGCTTACGACTCATATCGAGGCGAGCGAGAATCCGATCCGCGAGGAATTCGACCGCTTGCGGCGCGGCGGAGGCGGGCTCAAAGATGCGATATCGTGGCGCGACAAGCGCGCAGGAAGTGCGGGATGAGTGGAGAGGGGACGCGCGGCACCGTGATCGTCGCGGGAGACGCGCGGGCGCCGGTCGGAAGCGGCATCGACAAGGTCTACGGGCATATCGGCGTGGTGCTGGAGATCGAGCCGAGCACGGACGTCATCGTGGCGGCCGACGCGGTCTTTGTCACGGAGCTGGCTCGCGAGTTCGTGAGCTCGCTGCTCGTCGGCCATGCGTTGAGCGAAGGGCTTGGGAGTATCCGTAAGGAGATCGGAGAACGCGTACTCTTCGCCTCGCAGGGGGCCTTGCTCTCGGCGCTTCAGATCGCCTATCAGCGCTATCATTCCTACAAGACACGCGAAGTCGGTGAGGGTCCCCGCGAGCAAGAGGCATAGCGCGCGGACCATCACCGGCGGCTGATGCTAAGCCGCGGCCCTCACCGCGTCGGCGCGGCCGCCTTCTCCCGAAGCAGCTCCGTCAACCCCAGGCCGCGGGCGAGGCGGTCGCCGAAGGTCTGGTCCGCCTTTTGGAAGTTCGGCACCACGCTCAGTTGCAGCTCGCGGCGCGCGCCCTTGAGGTGCTCGACGAGATTGCCCACCAGACGCTCTTGCTCGTCCGGCTTCTGCAGCCGGTAGAGGTCGCCGGCTTGCGCGTAGTCGTCGTTCCGATGCGAGGTCTGCTCGTAGCGTCCCACGGCCCCGCGCAGCGCCAGCGTCTGCGGCTCGGCGTACGGCTTGGCCTCCCTGGGCCCGCCGGCGCTGTTGGGCTCATAGTTCACCGAGGAGCCGCCGTTGTCGTCGAAGCGCATGAAGCCGTCGCGCTGGTAGTTGCTCACCTTGGCGTTGCGGGCCCGGTTGACGGGAAGCAGCGCGTAATTCACGCCGATGCGGTGGCGGTGCGTGTCGGCGTACGAGAAGATGCGGCCTTGGAGCATCTTGTCCGGTGAGAACCAGATGCCGGGCACCATATTCGATGGCTCGAACGCGGCCTGCTCGATCTCGGCGAAGTAGTTCTCCGGGTTCTTGTTGAGCACCAGCTTGCCCACCTCGATCAACGGGTAATCGCCGTGCTTGAGAACCTTGGTCACGTCGAAGGGATCCCATGTGTACGTGAACGCCTCCTCGAACGGCATGATCTGGACGTAGAGGGTCCAGCGCGCGGCGTCCCCGCCGGCGATCAGGTCGAAGAGGCCGCGGATGTCGTGGTTGGGATCCTCGCCCGCCACGCGCGCCGCCTCCTCGCGCGTGAAGTTCTTCACGCCCAGGTCCGTCTTGAAGTGATACTTCACCCAGCAGGCCTTTCCGGCGGCGTTGTGCCACATGAACGTGTGGCTGCCGTAGCCGTTCATGTGCTGGAAGCCGGCCGGCGTGCCCCGGTCGCCGAACAGGTACGTCACCTGGTGCAGCGACTCGGGCGAGAGCGACCAGAAGTCCCACATCATGTTCGGGTCCTGCACGTGCGTCTGCGGGTGGCGCTTCTGCGAGTGGATGAAGTCCGGGAACTTGATCGCGTCGCGGATGAAGAAGACCGGCGTGTTGTTGCCGACCAGGTCGTAGTTGCCTTCCTCCGTGTAGAACTTGACGGCGAAGCCGCGCGGGTCGCGCACGGTGTCGGCGGAGCCGGCCTCACCGGCCACGGTCGAGAAGCGCGCCAGCACCTCGGTGCGTTTGCCCACCGCGCTCAAGAAGGCCGCTCGCGTGAACTCGGTGAGGTCGTTGGTCACCTCGAAGTAGCCGAAGGCGCCGCCGCCCTTGGCGTGCACCACACGCTCCGGCACCCTCTCGCGGTCGAAGTGCGCCAGCTTCTCGATCAGCTGGAAGTCCTCGAGCGTCACAGGGCCGCCTGCGCCGGCGGTACGGGAGTTCTGGTTGTCGCTGACGGGGGCGCCGAAGTTGGTCGTCAGCGTCCTCGGGGTCGTCTCGTTGCGGTTGCCGCTCATCCGGTCTCTCCTCAGTTGGCCCTCACACAATGCAAGTGAAAGTAATGTTCATATTCATTCACTCTACGCCCGCGGGGGCCCGCTGTCAACTCCCGTGTTCCCGGGTTCTGGAGACGTCCCACGTCGTGGATGCAGAGCGGTCGTCTCGGTGGCGCCCGCGTGCGGCCTGGGGTTCGGGGAAGAACACGATCACGATGAACACGCAAAGCTTCGAAGATCTCTTCGGCCCGGTGGTGGACATCTGGTGCACCCGCGTGAGCGACGACGAGAATGCGATCGCACTGGTGGTCGAAGGGAGCTGCGGCTGCACGATCATGCGCGGCAAGGACGAGCC
>Ga0307373_10011493_pt1 | contig 12812 bp, 9 predicted proteins | sample OX2MG_FD_202534 | JGI IMG/M metagenome (GOLD analysis project Ga0307373, IMG submission 202534) | Soil microbial communities from Risofladan, Vaasa, Finland - OX-2 | ecosystem: Environmental > Terrestrial > Soil > Coastal area > Acid sulfate soil | place: Finland: Risofladan, Vaasa | collected... | reverse complement strand
ATCTGCACAACCACACGGAGTACTCCATGCTCGACGGCGCGGCGCGCGTCGAAGACATGGTGCTCGCGGCGAAGGCCGACGGTCAGCGCGCGATCGGCGTCACCGATCACGGCAACCTCTACGGGGCCCTTGACTTCTACGAGACCTGCCTGAAACATGGGGTGACGCCGATCATCGGGCTCGAGGCGTACATGGCGGCGAACTCCCGGTTCGATCGTCCTCCGCGGCGCGGCAAGATTGATGACACGGGTGGTGACACTGACGGGGGTCAGAAGCTCTATCACCACTTGACGCTGCTCGCGGAATCAAACGAGGGCTATCGACACCTGCGTGAGCTCTCGTCGCTGGCGTTCCTCGAGGGTTACTACTACAAGCCGCGCCTCGACTGGGACCTGCTCGAGCGCTACCACGGCGGGCTGATCGCGACCTCGGGGTGTTTGGGCGGCGTCGTGTTGCAGGCGCTTCTTCGCGATGATCAAAAGAAAGCCCTGGCTCTGGGCGGACGGCTGCAGAGCATTTTTGGAAAAGAGAACTTCTTCATCGAACTTCAAGACCACGGACTCGCCGAGCAGCGTCGCACGAATCCCATGCTCTTAGAGCTCGCGCGCCAGCTTGACGCTCCGCTGCTCGCGACCAACGACCTGCACTACGTACGCCACGAGGACTACGAAATGCACGACGCGCTGTTGTGCATCGGAACGGGGTCGCGCGTCGCCGAGACCGAACGTTTTCGCTTCGGGAGCGACCAGAACTATCTCAAATCGGCCGCTCAAATGCGCGACCTCTTTCGAGAAGTGCCCGACGCCTGCGACAACACGTTGTTGATCGCCGAACGTGCGCGCGTCACCATTGAATTTGACAACGACGCACTGCCGGAGTTCCCGCTGCCCGTCGAGTTCGAATCGCCGAATCACAAAGATGGAGCGAATCACTTCCTGCGCGAGTTGAGTTATCAAGGAGCGCGCGAGCGCTACGGTGATTTGCGCGATGAGGTCCGTGAGCGCCTTGACTACGAGCTCGAAGTCATTGCCAACATGGGATTTTCGGACTACTTCTTGGTCGTGTGGGATCTCATCCGCCACGCTCGTGAGACGGGAATCCGGGTGGGGCCGGGACGCGGCTCGGCGGCGGGCTGTTGTGTCGCGTACTGCCTGCGCATCGTCGACTTGGATCCGATTCGCTACGGGCTCATCTTCGAGCGTTTTCTGAATCCCGGTCGCAAGCAGATGCCCGATATCGACATGGACTTTGACGAGCGTTACCGCGGCGACATGATTCGCTACGCGAGTGAGCGCTACGGCTCGGATCACGTGGCGCAGATCGTGACCTTTTCGACTATTAAAGCGCGCGCCGCCGTGCGAGACGCGGCCCGGGTCTTGGGCTACCCGCCCCAGCTGGGCGACAAGATCGCTAAAGCCATGCCGCCGCTCGTGATGGGCCAAGACCTGCCTCTCGAGGCATGCTTCACCCCGATGCCGGGCTACGAGGGGCGTTTCGCTGAAGCGTCAGAACTGCGCAATCTTTACGGGAGCGACCTCGAAGTAAAGCACGTTGTTGACGTCGCCAAGGGATTCGTAGATAAACGCCGGCAAGACGGCATTCACGCCGCGGCCGTCGTGATCACCAAGGAGCCGGTCCTTGAATACGTTCCGGTGCAGCGAAAGTCCGGCCCGAATGGATCAATCGAAGACGCACCGATCGTCACCCAGTACGAAGCCACCGCGATTGAAAAACTTGGTTTGTTGAAGATGGACTTTCTCGGGCTGCGCAACCTCGCGATCATCGAGCGAACCCTCGAGCACATTCGACGTCGATACGAACACGAAGTCGATATCGATCACGTTCCTCTCGATGATCCGAAAGTCTTTGCGATGTTGCGCCAGGGCAACTCGATAGGCATTTTCCAGCTTGAAGGCGACAAGATGCGCCAACTCATGCGAAGACTCGCTCCCACCAGTTTCGACGACATCGCCGCGTTGGTCGCGCTCTATCGGCCGGGCCCCCTGAGCGAGAATGTTCACAACGACTACGCCGATCGCAAGAACGGACGCCAGAGCATCAGCTTTGACCACGAAGATCTCGCTGAGATCTTGGCGGAAACCTACGGGCTGATGATTTACCAAGAAGACATCATGCGCGTGGCGACCAAGATCGCGGGATTCTCCATGGCTGAGGCCGACGACCTGCGCAAGGCCTGTTCGAAGAAGATTCGCGAGATGATTCAAGCCCAGCGCGCCAAGTTCGTCGACGGCGCCGAACGGCAGGGATACGGACGCGAGCTGGGGAACTTAATCTTCGACAAGATAGAGCCTTTTGCCGACTACGCCTTCAACAAGAGCCACGCATACGGTTACGCCCTCATCGCCTACCAGAACGCCTGGCTGAAGGCGAACTATCCCGTCGAGTACATGGCGGCCCTGCTGACTTCCTTTAAGGATGACAAGGACAAAGCCGCCGTGTACCTCAATGAAGCTCGCCAAATGGGCATCACGATCGGCGTGCCCGACGTCAACGAATCAATCGCGCAGTACTCGCCGAGCTCCCTCACGCCTTCCACGATTCTCTTTGGCCTCGCCGCAGTACGCAACGTTGGCGAAGCGCTGGTCGAAAAGATCGTGGCCGAACGAGAGCGGGCGGGACGCTTTGCCGATGTCTATGACTTCGCGCGCCGCGTGGATCCGGCCGTGTTGAACCGCCGCTCGATGGAATCGCTGATCAAGGCTGGCGCCTATGACTCTTTTGGCCTTCCTCGTCAGGGGTTTCTTCTCAAGGTTGACGAATTAATTGACGCCACGCTCGCCCGGCGAAAGGACATGGCGCTGGGAATCTCGACCCTCTTCAGCGCTTTTGATGACGCGTCCGGCGCGGGGGACTGGGAGGGGACCGAAGTCGTGATTCCCGACGTGGAGTTCGAACGCTCGGTGAAGTTGGATTTCGAACGTGAGATGCTCGGAACTTACATTTCGGATCACCCGCTGAACGAACTTGCCGCGACGCTCTCCACTCGCGCCGATGGATCGATCGTGATCGTTCGTGAACGGGCCGAAGAATTGGCGCGTTCGAATCGCCCAGCGACGGTGGGCGGAATACTCACCGAAGTGCAACTGCGCACCACCAAGGCCAATCGGCAGTACGCCCGGGTGGTCATCGAAGACTTGAGCGGTTCGCTTGAGGTGAACTTCTCGGCCAACTCCTTCGAGCGCTTCAGTGGCTTTCTCGCCAAGGACAACGTGGTCTTGATGAAAGTGCGCGTCGACGATCGCGACGAGGAGCTTCGCTTCTCGGCCGTCGAGGTGGAACGGCTGGTGCTTGACGCGACCTCCAATGAACTTCGTTTGTCACTCGCGGCTGAAGATCTGACCCAACCCACGATCGCGACGCTTCGCGAGATTTTGACCCGCTATCCCGGTCCCTCGAGCGTCATTGTCGAAACGGGTGTCGCCGGAAAGGCCTTTCGTTTAGGGCCAGAATTCAACGTGAGCATTCCTCAAGTCGTGGCCGATTTGCGCAGCGAATTCGGGCGAAACGTCATAAAGGCCTAGGGCCGAGGGGCGGTACCCTCGCCATCCCGTAGAATGGTTCGTATGGCAATGACTGTCGTGACAAAAGACACCACGGCCCTGAGCGATGCCGAACTGGCGGAGATGGCCGATTTGTGCGTGGATCGCGAGCCGAATTTCGATATCGGCTTTTTGTCCAAGCAGCGCGAGGAGTGGGTGCTCGTCACCCAGGCGCGCGAAGGCAACAAGTTGCGGGGCTACTCGTTTTGCACGCTTGAGCGCATCGGAGGAACGCCGTCGCTGCTCATTGGGCTCTTACTCGTCGACCGAAACGCGAAGGCTGATCAGTCGCTTCGTGCGATTCTCCACGACCAGTTCCGTCGAGCGCTACTGGCCTTTCCCGACGAGGACGTGCTTTTGGGCGCCCGACTCACCTCGCCCGACGGCTACCGCGCTTTCGCAGGTCTCCAGGACATTGTCCCGCGTCTGGGCTATCGCCCGACGGGCGAAGATCGCGCCTGGGGGCGCCGCCTGGCGAAGCGCTTTGGCTCGGAAAAGTCAATCGACGACAAGACGTTCGTGATGACGGTGGCTCCGGGCCCGGTGGGCTGCCTCGACTACACCTCGGCCAAGGGGCAAATTCCCGACGGCGCCGAGACGTTTTTCGCGAACGTCGACGCGGAAAAGGGTCAGCGTCTGGTGGTCTTTGGTTGGGCGATGGCCGAGTCGCTGGCTTCGGGCAAACTGCCGAAGTAGTTCAACCTCGCGGCAGCAGGCCGGTGCAACTCTTGTAGCAGTGGCCGTCAATAGGTCGTGAGAGTGTCGTGAGCACGTAGGTCGGTCGAAATCCGAGAGCGGTCGCTAGGTCCTTGCCCGAAAGTGATGTTCTTCGCGTCGCTTCAATTGTGCGAATCGCGTGCTGGTCTTCGCAGAGCAGCCACACGTCGTCACCGAACCACCCAAAACGCACCCAGGTCGACCCGTCGTCGGGTCGCCGCATCAGTTGGGGCCCGCGGTCCGCGGCGATGAGCGCGACGCTTGGACGCTCACCACGAAACTCCCAATACGGCGCGCTCGGGCCCCGAAATCCAAAGAGAGGACCATCGGCTGGGCTGGCCAATTGCTCGAGCCAGTGGCGAACGCGTCGGCCGCGGTAGGTACCGAGGCGACGGGGAAGGTCAGTAAGCGTGACCGCTTCGGGTTGGGCCAGGTCATCGCGCTCGACGTCGCCGGCGAGTTGCCCCTCGACCACGTCAAAGACCGCGAGGTCGGTCTCGAGTCCGTCGGGCCAAGGAACGCGCCAGCGAACGATGGCTTGCGAGGCGACGTCGATCACCGTCGTGGACTCGTTGGTCGAACCGAGCACTAGACCGAGCACGACGGATTCGGGCGTAAGGTCGACCGAGGCGCGCTGAGGAGTGCGCTCCACGAGTCGACGAATGGCGCGGGCGGCAGGATCGCGATTGAAGAGGGCCATTTACGCTTGAATAAGGTCGAGTTGTGCGTCGAGATCGGCGACACTCCGCACGGGAAGCTCGCACACGCCCGCCTGGCAGACGTAGGCGAGGCCGGCCTCGCGCCCGTGAAGCAGGGGCGAGGGTCCAGTGCCGGTAATCAGGACGGTGCGAAACATCGCCCTCGATCGTACGTGCTCGCTCAGGGCACTGGCGTCGCCGGGAACCACAATTTCGACGCTCTCGAGCGCAAAACCGGCCGCCGCGACGAGGTCGACGACCGCACCCGGATGTTTTGCCAGCAAGGGTGTCGCGAGTTCGACGAGGCGTTGAGCGACCGTCAAAAGACGTTGGTCGTCGCTACAGAGCGCGAGACGTGAAAGAGCCCGGGTCGTCACGGCGTGGGCCGAGTGAGTCGCCCCGTCGAAGATCTCTTGAGGTCGCAGCGCGAGATCGTGCACTCGTCGGTCGACGACGGAGATGCCTTGACCGACGTGAGGCCGTGCGACACTGGGCACGTCACCCTCCCAGAAGTATTCGAGGAGGTAGGTGGCGACGTCGTCGCCGTGGCGAAGCCACTCGCCGTCACCCGACGCTTCAAAGGCGTCGACGCAGGCGTCGATGTACCACGCGAGATCGCTGGCGGTGGCGACGGCCCGGCGTGACTCGGTGCGCCAGCACGTGGTGCCGTCGAAGTGAGTGGTGCCCAAACGGGCCAAAAGTTCGTAGGCGCGTTGCTCGAGTCGTGGCTCGCGACTGTGAAGCAAGGCGCTCGCGTACATGGCGTTCCATTCGAGAATCACTTTTTCGTCGCGACCCGGCGCGACGCGCCGTGCTCGTTGCGCTCGCAGGGCGTCACGCGCCGCGATGAGCTCCACCGGGCACTCGAAAGGCGCGTCCGCGGCGAGGCGAGGGTTGGAGCGGCCCTCGAAGATGTTCTCCTCGAGACACCAGCGATGAAGACTGGGCTGCACCGCGGCGTCGAGCCCCGCCGCGTGCAGGCACGCGCGCGCCTCGTCCGGCGTCCAGGTGACGTGGCTGCCCTCGTGGCCGCCTGCGTCGGCGTCGAGTGACGAAGCGTAACCGTGCTCGACGCGTAGTTCTCGTTCGACGAAGTCGATGGTCTCGAGTGCCGCGATTCGCCAATCCGCGCGAGCGAAGCGCTTGGCCGCTCGCAGGTAGCAGCGCGCAAGAAGGGCCTGGTCGCTCAGCATCTTCTCGAAGTGGGGGACCCGCCAGTCGTTATCCACGCTGTAGCGCGCGAATCCGCCCAAGAGGTGATCGTAGAGCCCGTTACGCGCCATGGCGTCGAGCGTCCCTTCGACCACTCGGCGTGATTCGTCGTCGTCGAATTCAAGCAGGGCTTCGACGTAACTTGGACGCGGGAACTTAGGCGCCGTGCCAAAGCCCCCACGGGGGTCGTAGCGACTGACCAAGTCGTCGCGAAGCAGTCGCCGCGCCGCGCCAAGGTTGAGCTGCTCGGTCGCCGGGGCGAGATGGTCGAGGAAGCGAACTTCTCTCTCCAGGGCTTGAGCGAGGTCGCTGGCCTGGCGCTCCACGGTCTCGCGTTGATGCTGCCAGGCGTCGGCCATGGCCGCGAGAAGTCGGTCGAATCCCACCTGGCCGCCACGCTCTGTGGGCGGGTAGTACGTGCCGGCCATGAAGGGACGCCCTTCGGGCGTGAGAAAGACGGACATGGGCCAGCCGCCGTGTCCGCTCACGAGCTGGGTGGCCACCATGTACACGGCGTCGAGGTCGGGACGCTCTTCGCGGTCGACCTTGATTGGTACAAAATCGCGGTTCAGCGCCTCGGCCAAGATCGGATTTTCGAAAGACTCATGGGCCATGACGTGACACCAGTGACAGGCCGCGTAGCCGATGGAGAGAAAGATAGGACGGTCCAAGTCCCGCGCGCGCTCGAGGGCGTCGTCACTCCACGAGTACCACTCAACAGGATTGTTGATGTGTTGACGAAGATAACTCGACGTCACCTCGTCGGGCGCGTCGCGCAGTCGGGGCACGACTACGCACCTGCCGCTTGCACGGTCACGACGTTGAGGTGACCGCCGTCGTTACTGAATCCCTGGAGTCGCGGAGGGCGAAATCTCTCCAGGTGGGGTGGTTCGTCGCCGAATCGAGCTCCGGGTGAACGCGCGCTTTTTGCGCTGCTCAAAAAGCTCGCCCCTAGCAACGCGACCTCGTTAGCGCCCATGGCCGGTAGTCGGTCGACCTCAAACGCCACGTCAGGGACGCACCCTGAAAACAGGTAGATCATGCACTTGTTCACTGTACGGCGCGCGCGAGGCTTCTCGTTCTTCACGGTGGAGGCTCGCTACGCTGCAGTAGCCCGACAAGCTGGTGAAAGGAAGTGGCGATGGGTCCCTTGCGATGGGGAATCATAGGTACTGGGCGCATTGCTCACACCTTCGCCCGCGATCTACAGCTCATTGATGAAGGTGTCGTCGCGGCGGTGGGTTCTCGCGATCTCGCGTCGGCCCGATTGTTTGCTGAAGAACACGCGATTTCGCGCTGTTACGGCTCGTACGAGGAGTTGGTTGGCGACGCTGAGGTTGACGCTGTCTACGTCGCCACGCCGCATCCGATGCACCTCGAAAACGCCATGCTCGCTCTCGAGCACGGCAAGGCGGTACTGGTCGAAAAGGCATTCACGATGAACGCCGTTGAAGCCCGGGCGTTGATTGCCAAGGCTCGATCAACCAACGTGTTCATGATGGAAGCGATGTGGACTCGCTTCTTGCCCCACGTCGTCGCGATCCGAGCGCTCGTTGACCAAGGCGCGCTGGGCGAGATCGTTGTTTTCGAAGCTGACCACGGAAAGTGGTTCGAGCAAGACGCTTCGTCGCGACTTTTCGCGCCAGAACTGGGTGGCTCGGCGTTGTTGGACCTCGGGATCTATCCGGTCTCTTTCGCGTCAATGCTGCTAGGTCGACCCTCGTCCGTGCGCTCATTGGTCCAGCCTTCGTTCACCGGTGTCGACGGTCAAGTCTCGATGATCTTTGGCTACGAGAACGGAGCACACGCGTTACTGACGTGCACGTCCTCGGCACGCTCCGCCACACGAGCCTGTCTTAGCGGCCGAGACGCGCGCCTCGAAATCCGTGGGGATTTCTATGCTCCGACGAGTTTCGAAGTGATACCGCGAGTGGGCGAGCCAAGCACGCATCACTTCGCCGTGGCCGGGCGAGGACTGCAGTTTCAAGCTATTGAGGTCGCGCGCTGCGTGGAGGCGGGTCTGACCGAGAGTGCCTTAATGCCATTAGCCGAGACGCTTTCGATTATGGAGACCCTGGATGAAGTTCTCAGAGGCTCCGGAGTCGCGACGTGAGGGACATGCTCGCTCGTGGCACCGACGAAGTGGGTGGACGAACGGCTCACTTGTCGTGCTAGTTTCCAAATTTGAGCATCTCGTGTTACGAAATGTTCACCAAGCAGTTACAAAATAAAGGACATCATTCGATGTCAAAGAAGGGTTGGGGAAATGAAATTTAAGACAGCGAGAACTCTCGCGTCCGTAGCGCTGGTCGGCGGTTTTATCGTCGCCGCGCTACCGGTCGTGAGTTCAGCCTCGAGCGCGAGCGGAGTGTCGAACAGTACGTTCAACACCAAGTTCTCAACGATGGCTTCTCTGAAGAGCATCGTCGCCAAGGGTACGGGCAAGATTGCCGTCATCCTTCCCGACACCGTCTCTTCGACGCGCTACACGGAATTTGACGCTCCGTATTTGAAGAAGGCGTTCTTGGCGGCAGGACTCAAGGGCAGCCAGTTCATCATTCAAAATGCGCAGGGGTCCAAGACGACGCAGTACACCGATGCACAGGCGGACATCACGAATGGCGCCAAAGTGCTCTTGGTGGACGCGCTCGATTCGACGACGGGCGCTCAAATTGAGAGGTACGCGAAGTCCCACGGAGTCAAAGTCATTGACTACGACCGTCTTGTGCTGGGCGGATCGCGTTCCTACTACGTCAGCTTTGACAACGTGGCCGTGGGCACTTTGATTGGCCAGGGCCTCGTGAGTTGTGTCGCGGCGTGGCACGTCAAGTCACCGTTGGTCTACGAGATGAAGGGTGACCCGACGGACAACAACGCGACGCTCTTCTACCAGGGCTACTCAAAGGTGCTTGCCAAGGCCGGGTACTCGACGGCCAAGAAGAACCTCATTGTGCAAGGAACGGGCACGTGGACGCCGGCGACGGCGCTCACCGACTTCCAAGGTGTGTACAGTTCGAACGCCAAGATCAACGCGGTCGTGACACCAAATGACGAGAACGCGGCGCCGATCATTACGTACCTGCAGGGCAAGGGTCTTAGCCCGAAGAAGGTTCCCTTCACGGGCCAAGACGCGACGCTTACCGGTTTTCAGAACATCATCTCTGGCTACCAGTGCGGCACCGTCTACAAGCCGATTTGGCTTGAAGCGCAGGCCGCAGCGGCATTGGCCGTCTACCTTCGTTCGGGCATGACGCCTCCTAAGGGCCTCGTGAACGGCACGACGACGGATTCGTCAGCCAAGACCGCGGCGCTGAAGCAGGTTAAGTCGGTGCTTTTGAAGGCCACCTGGGTCACCGCGAAGACCGTTGAAAAGACGGTCGTTGCGGACAAGGTGATCAAGGCGACGGACCTTTGCACGAGCACTGCGCCGAACGTCGCTGGCTCCAAGCAGCCGACGTACGCTAAAGACTGCACGACCTACGGCATCAAGTAGTCGGCCGTAACGCAATGACGAGCACCCCCGAGACTCGCGGTTCGACGACGCCTATGGCGCCTATGGACCCCGCGAGCTCGGGGGTGTCGCCGTCTTCGATGTTGTTGAGTTTGCGTGGTGTATCCAAAAGTTTCGGGGCCGTGCAGGCGCTTCAGCGCGTCGATCTAGACATTCCCGCGGGCCAAGTGACGGCTCTCATTGGCGACAACGGAGCCGGAAAATCAACGCTCATCAAAGTCGTCTCAGGCATTTACGCGCCATCGAGTGGCGATTTCTACTGGGAGGGCAACAAGGTCCAGGTGCACACGCCCCGAGACGCCGAGGCCCTCGGCATCGCGACGGTGTATCAGGACTTGGCGCTTTGCGACAATCTCGACATTGTCGAAAACATGTTCCTCGGGCACGAGATCGCTCGTCGCGGACTGCTCGATGAAATCAAGATGGAGCTCACGACGAAGCGGGTATTGAACGAGCTTTCGGTCACGACCGTAAAGTCCACCCGACAATTGGTGGGTTCACTTTCCGGCGGCCAGCGTCAGTCGATCGCCGTGGCACGCGCGGTAATGCGTGATTCTCAACTCGTCATTATGGACGAGCCCACGGCGGCGCTCGGGGTCAGTCAAACGGCTCAAGTGCTCGAGCTCATCAAGCGATTGGCCGCACGCGGCATTGCCGTACTCGTAATTTCTCATAACCTCAACGACGTCTTCGCCGTCGCCGATCGACTGGCGGTCATGCACCTTGGGACTCTCGTCAGTTCTGGGCTCGTCACCGAGTACGACACCTCGAGCGCCGTCCAGCTCATCACCACGGGTGAACGTGGCGGGGCGCCGCTCGTTGGCTCCACTCCGAGATAGGTCGATCCCCGTGTCCAACGCCCTGACTACCGACGCTGCGGCTGAGCCGAAACTGGGAATCGTAAAGGAGGTCGGTCGGCGCCTTCGAGCGGGTGACGGAGGACTGGTCCCAATCCTCATCGGCCTGGCCGTGCTCGTCGTCATCTTTCAAGTGAAAGATTCCGTCTTTCTCTCGTCAGGGAATCTCACCAATCTCTTCACGCAAGCGACGATCTTTATCCTCTTGGCCATGGCCGAGATGTGGGTCTTGCTCCTGGGCGAGATTGATCTCTCGGTGGGCTACATGGCCGGGCTGAGCGCGGCGATCGCCGTGATATTGGTGGACCCTCAATTTCATTGGCCCTGGTACCTGGCGATGCTCTTGGCGGTTGTGACGACAACGTTGATTGGCGCGCTGTGGGGCACCATCACCATTCGACTGGCGCTGCCCTCGTTCATCGTCACGTTGGCCGGACTTCTCGGCCTCGAAGGAGTCTTGATTTATTTCGTCGATCACCAAGGTACCGGTGGGACGGTCTCAGTATCCAACCGGGTCGTCTATGACATGGTCAACGCCAACCTCTCACCGCTGTTCACGTGGATCTTCGTCGTTGCCTGCGTAGTGGTCTTTAGTTTCTTCATCTTTCGAAAAGATCAACTTCGTCGTGGCAGTGGTTTAGAGACGGTGTCGCTGACCATGACATTCTTGAAGATCGGCCTTCTCACGGTGGCCAGCGTCGTGGTGGTGCTGATATTTAACGCGAACCGTGGCAGTTTTATCGTGCTCGAAGGAATGCCGTACGCGATTTTGGTGGATTTTGCGATGCTCGCGCTGGGGAGCTTCATCCTGACTCGAACACGCATGGGTCGATACATCTACGCCATCGGCGGTAACGCCGAAGCCGCTCGTCGCGCTGGGATCAATGTCAATCGTTTTCGTTTGCTCGCCTTTATGTTCACGGGCTTCACCGCCGGAGTGGCGGGACTGTTATACGCCTCGCGACTGGGCGGCGTCTCGGACGGCATCGACGGCGGCAATCTCGTACTCCTCGCGGTCGCTTCGGCGGTGATTGGTGGCACCAGCCTCTTTGGTGGACGGGGCAAAATGATCTCCGCGGTCATTGGGGGTCTGGTGATCGCCACGATCTACAACGGCATGGCCCTGCTCAATCTCCCTACGGCTGAACAGTTCGTGGCAACGGCGTTGGTGTTACTCGTCGCGGTCGCGCTGGACTCCATCGCGCGTCGCGGGAGCGCGGTCGGACGATAGAAATGGGCATGCTTAAGGATCAGGTGATACTTGTCACCGGCGCCAGCCGTGGCATCGGCTTGGCCATCGCTCATAGGGCGTGGCAAGAGGGAGCGAGCGTGGTCCTGACCTCGCGCAAGCTGGCGAACCTGGAGGTCGCGCAGGCCACTTTTGACGATCCCGCTCGAGTCTTGTGTGTTGAGGCGCACGTCGGCGTGCGCGGCGACGCCGAGCGCGTCGTCGCGACGAGTATTGATCACTTCGGACGCCTCGACGCACTGGTGAACAACGCGGGAACGAATCCATACTTCGGGCCACTGGTCGATATTGACGACGCGCGCATGCAAAAGACCTACGAAGTAAATCAGGCATCGATCGTGACTCATTGTGCTGCCGCATGGCACCAGTGGATGAGCGAACACGGTGGTGTTGTTGTGAACATCGCCTCGATTGGTGGCCTTAGTCCCGAGCCGGGGATTGGTTGGTACAACGCGACGAAAGCCGCGGTAATCTATCTGACCAAGCAGTTGGCCCTCGAACTCGCGCCCAAGGTGCGCGTGAACGCGATCGCGCCCGGCCTCGTGCGAACCGAACTCGCTCGATCACTTTGGAGTGAGCACGAGGCGGCCATCAGCGGACACATTCCCCTGCGTCGCCTGGGCGAGCCCGAGGACATTGCGTCCGTCGCGTTGTCGCTGTTGTCGAGGGAGACGTCGTGGATGACGGGACAGACCCTGGTCGTCGATGGCGGAACGACGATTAACGCCAGTGGGGGCGTCAGCTAGAAAAGCTGCGCCAGGTCCGTACGGCGGATCTTGCCGTTTGAGGTCTTGGGAATCGCGGCGACGTAGCGAATCTCTTTGGGCTTCGCCCAAGGACCGATGCTCTCTTCGGCGCGAGCTCGAATTTGATCGTCGAGGTTGGTCCCGTCGCCGACCACGAGCGCGACGACCCGCTCGCCCCATTCGCGGTCATCGATCCCCGTGACCGCGACGTCACGCACGCCGCGCACTGTGCTCAGCGCCGACTCGAGCGCCTCGGGCCAGA
>Ga0307373_10011492_pt1 | contig 12813 bp, 8 predicted proteins | sample OX2MG_FD_202534 | JGI IMG/M metagenome (GOLD analysis project Ga0307373, IMG submission 202534) | Soil microbial communities from Risofladan, Vaasa, Finland - OX-2 | ecosystem: Environmental > Terrestrial > Soil > Coastal area > Acid sulfate soil | place: Finland: Risofladan, Vaasa | collected... | reverse complement strand
TGAGTATCCCCGGACTCGAGTTGAAGGCGGCGTTGCGTCGTACTCCGACCCTTGCGCTGAGGCCGGCGGCGCTCGCGCCCGAGCCGCCCACCTCCTCAGGACATTGGGAGCCGCTCATCGGGCCGGTTACCGTCGCGGCGGAGGCTCTCGGCGTGCGGCCCGGGATGCGGCTGGGGGAGGCGCTCGCCACGTGCCCGTCGCTCGCGCTCGTCGAGCCCGACGCCGCGGGAGCGGAGCAGGCGTGGGAGGAGATCGTCCGTGCGCTCGAGGATGCGGGCTTCGCGGTCGATCCGGCCTCCTCCGGCGTCGCGTACTTCGAGACGCAGGGAGTCGAGCGGCTCTACGGCGGGCTCGAGCCGGCGCTGAAGCGCGCGCTCGCCGCCGTCGGGTCGGAATGGGATGCGCGCATCGGCGCAGCTGGGCGGCGGTTCGCCGCACTTGCGGCAGCTTCTGTCGCGCGACCCGGGCAGGTAGTCGTGGTCGCCGATGAGGAGCTGCCGCAGTTCCTCGCTCCGCTCCCGCTCACCCTTCTCCCGCTCGAACGGAACCGCTACGAGGAGCTCGAAGCCCTCGGAGTGCGCAAGCTCGGACAGCTTGCCGGGCTCCCGGGTGGCGCCGTCGCCGAACGTTTGGGGCCGGACGGCCGGCGCGCCTGGAGTCTGGCGAGAGGTGGAACGGCCGCGCGCGTGCGCGGCCGTCGTCCGCCCGCCGCCGTCTACGCCTCGCTCGAGTTCCCCGAGGCGATCGGGAACGAGCTGACGCTGCGGCGCGCGCTGGCGGGTCTCGTCGACAAGGCGCTCGCCCGGCCGGAACGGCGCGACCGCTTCGTCCGCAAGCTCGCGCTCGCCGCTCGGCTCGAGACCGGCGGCTCATGGCGGCGGACGCTGACGCTGCGCGAGCCGAGCGCCGACTCCGAGCGGATCCGCGTCGCGCTCGCACCGAGACTCGTCGAGCTTCCCGGTCCCGTCGTCGAGCTCCGCCTCGAGCTCGTCGAGCTCACCGAGTCTGCGGGGCAGCAGCTCGAGCTCCTTGCGGCCGGCGCGGAGGATCGCACCCGCCTGCGGGAAGGCCTGCGCCAAGTACGCGCGAGCACCGGCTCCGGCTCCGTCTGCACCGTCGTGGAGGTGGCACCGTGGTCGCGCGTCCCGGAGAGTCGCGCGCTGCTCGTCCCGAAGGACGAGTAGGGACTCCTAACAGGGTGGAGCACAGACTGCCTGGCCGCGCTGGGCGGCGCGCTGCGGCGTCCTCAGTCGCGCAAATAGCGCTGCTATTCGCGCTCCCTGCGTCCTTGCATCGCACTCGCCCATCACGCCCAGTCAGCGCGTGACCACCCCGTTAGAAGCCCGCCGGTTCAACGCGCCCCGCGCGGCGCGCGTCGAGGCGAACGCGAGCGGGTTCCCGGTCGAGGTCAACCACCAGGCGGTCGCGTTCCTCCGTGAGGAATGGCGCGTCGTCGACCGCTGGTGGACGGAGGAGCCGGTCGTCCGCCGCTACTTCGAGATCGTCCTCGAAGCCGGCGAGAACACCGTCGTATTCCACGACGGCGCCGGTGGCGGCTGGTTCACTCAGCGAGGCGCATGAGCGAGTTCGACGAGATCGAGCGCGAGGAGATCGCGGTGCAGTTCGTCCGCGTCGCCGACGGGCTGGCCACCATCCGTCGAGCGTGGGACGAGCTCGAGGCTGTCGTCGCGCTTCGCGGCCGTCACTTCTACGGAGCATTCGACCCTGTCGCCGGCGACTATCGCGCCTGCGTCGAGGTGCGGGAGGGAGACGAGCTCGTGGACGGGCTCGAATCCGGGACGCTGCCCGGCGGCCGCTACCTCCGCGCGCGCCTGCGCGGCGATCCGCCGGCGGTGTACGAGCGGATCGGGCCGACGTTCGAAGCTCTCGAACAGGAGAGGAAGCAGGACACGAGCCGTCCGAGCCTCGAGCATTACCGGCGATACGACGAGATCGACGTGCTGCTACCGGTTTAGAGCTCCTCGCAGCTCCCGCGCCGCCGCCTCCGGATCCGCGGCATCGCGGATCGCACGCACGACCGCGATCCCGGGCGCGCCCGCGCTGACGACTTCCGCGACGTTGCCGAGGTCGATCCCGCCGATCGCGACCCACGGCACCGTCAGTGCAGCGGCGGCGTCACGGATCAGCTCGAGACCCCCCGCGACAGCGTCCTCCTTCGTGGGCGTCGCGAACGCGGTTACGCCGACGTAGTCGGCGCCCGCGACGTCCTGCAACTCCTCGAAGCTAGAGACGGAGAGCCCGATGAGACGGTCCGGCCCGACGAGCGCCCGGGCCTCCTCGACCGAAGCGTCGTTCCGGCCGACATGGACACCGTCGGCGCCGCACGCCTCGACGAGATCGGGACGATCGTTGAGGATGAAGAGCGCCCGGTAGCGGCGGCAGATGCGGCGGAACGGCTCGGCGGCGGCGAGGAGAGCGTCATCGTCGAGCGCCTTGTCGCGAAGCTGGACGACGTCGACGCCACCCCGCAGCGCCGGCTCGAGGATGTGCGTGTCGCCCGCGGCCAGGACGAGATAGAGCTTCATGACCGACTCACAGTGCCACGGCTAGTGTCCCCGCCGTGCCGTCGCGCCTTGCCATCGTCCTCGCCGTGCTCGCGGGGATCGCGCTCCTAGGCGCGTTCGTCCAGCACCGGTCGAGCTCTTCGCCCGCGACGGCGACCCAGAAGCCGAAGCCCGACCCGAACCGCGTCATCACCCACAAGGGCCCGCTGCCGGGCGGCATTCTCGTCGCCGACCGCGGCAACGATCGCATCCTCCTCGTCGACCCGAGCCACCACATCCTCTGGAAGTTCCCGACCTTCGCCGACCGCACCCGCGGCGTCCATCTCGTCTACGACGACGACACCTTCGTCCAGCCCGGGGGCAAGGCGCTGATCACGAACGAGGAGGACCACGGCGACATCCTCTCGATCGACATCAAGACGCACCGCGTCACGCGTCTGTTCGGCGTGCCGGGGCCGCAGGTCGGGACGCAAGGATTCGCGGGCCCGTCGAACCACCTCAACTGGCCTGACGACGCGTACACCCTCCCGGATGGAACGGTGACGGTCGCCGACGCATACCGCTGCCGGATCCTCTTCATCCGCAACCACCGGATTGTCCGCCAGATCGGCCAGACGGACGTCTGCGTCCACAACCCGCCGCGGACCCTCGGCTGGGTGAACGGCGACACGCCGGTGCCCGGCGGCGGCGTCCTCGTGTCGGAGATCACCGGCTCGTGGATCGACTACTTCTCGAAGAGCGGCAAGCTGCTCTGGGACTTCCAGGCGCCGGTCGGGTACCCGTCCGACCCGCAGCCGCTCTCGGGCGGTCGGATCCTCCTCGCCGACTACTCGAAGCCGGGTGCGGTGCTCATCGTCAACCGGTACGGCCGCGTCCTCTGGAAGTACCGGCCGACGTCGGGGACGGGGGAGCTCGACCACCCGTCACTCGCGATCATGCTCCCGAACGGGAACATCGCCGTGAACGATGACTACGGCGACCGCGTCGTGATCATCGACCCGAAGCAACACCGGATCGTCTGGCAGTACGGCCACGACTACCGCCCGGGGACGCGACGGGGCTATCTCGACACGCCCGATGGGATGGACTACATCCCGCTTGGGCCGCATGAGAAGCCGCTCTGGCAGCTCGTCCACCACCCGTAGAGGCGCGTGCCAGTACGGGTTGCAGCGCGACGAGCAGGAGGTCGAGGATGGCGAGCGCGCCCACGAGCCGCGGATAGAAGGAGGTGGCCGGCTGCGCCCAGAGCAGCACAGTGGCGACGCCGGACACGACCGCGGCGGTCACGCATGAGGCTGCGAAGAGGCGGCCCACGGATGTCGGATCGGTTGGCTTGCGGCGCGCAACGAGGGCAGCGGTCTGGGCAGCTGCTGCGGCGAGCAAGGTCGCGTTGCCGACCGACTTGCCCATGGGCTCGCTGTCGGAGAGCCCCCACATCGATACGAGGGCGAGTGCCGCCGCCGTCCCAGCGAGGCCGACGGCGGCAAGGGCGAGCGGCCGTGCGGTGGACCGGTCGAGGAGCATGACCCCAGGGAGCGAGAGGAGGCCGAACCCCGCGAGGAGGAGCGTCGTACCGAGGATCCGCCCTTCGACATCGCCGAACCGTCCGATGAGCAGGATTGCGATCGCGAGCAGCGCTGTGAGTGTCAGGAGTGCGGCAACACCGAGGAGGAGGATTCGCCGACGGGACATCTCCGGTTTCGGTGTCACGGTCGCCGAGGAGCAGAGGCGGCGCATCGGGGTATGGCACGCGAACATATGTTCGCCTAGACTCGGTGGGTGGCGTACACCGAGCTCCACGCGCATTCGGCGTACTCGTTTCTCGACGGCGCGTCGCAGCCGGAGGAGCTCGCGGCGCGCGCAGCCGAGCTCGGGTACGAGGCGCTCGCGCTCACCGACCACGACGGCGTCTACGGCTCGCTCGAGTTCGCGCACGCGGCGAAGCACCTCGGCGTCCGGGCGATCACCGGGGCGGAGGTCACGCTCGGAGACGGGTCGCACGTCACGCTCCTCGTCGAGAACGCGGCCGGCTACGCGAACCTCTGCCGGCTGCTCACCGCCGCGCACGCGCACACGCGCGACGGACCTGTCCGGGACGGACATGTCCGGGGTCAGACCCCGCCGTGTCTCGAACAGACAATGCTCGAGGAGCTCAACGGCGGACTCGTCTGCCTCTCCGGCTGCGCGCGGGACGGGCTCGCCGTCCGCGACCCGAACGCCGCGGTGCGGCTCGGGCGCGCCTTCGGCCGCGACCGCTTCTACGTCGAGCTCCAGCGTCCGTACGAACGCGGGGACGCCCGCCGCAACGCGCGACTGCGCGAGCTCGCGGAGACGATCGGCGTCCCGACGGTGGCGACGGGAGACGTCCACGCGCACGACCGCCGCCGCGCCGCGCTCCAGGACATCCTCGTCGCCGTTCGCTGCCGCACCTCGCTCGAAGGCTGCGAACGGGAACGGCGCGGCAACCATGAGGCGGTTTTGCTGTCTCCTGCCGAAGTAGAAGACCGCTTCGCGGATGACCGGGATGCTGTGCACCGCACGGCCGAGATCGCCGAGCGCCTCGAGTTCGACCTGACGGAGGAGCTCGGCTACCGCTATCCCGACTTCTCCGACGGGAGCGAGCCGGCGATCGTCCAGCTCCGCCGCGTCTGCGAGACCGCGTTCGCCGAGCGCTACTCGAACCTCAACGGCCACAAGAAACGCGTCCGGGCTCGGCTGGAGGAGGAGCTCGACCTCATCGGCGAGCTCGGCCTCGCCGGTTTCTTCCTCCTCCACTGGGAAGTGCTCGAGCTCGCGCGGGAGGTCGCGCTCGAAGTGCGCGGGCCCGGGTCGATGCGCCACGTCCTGCCGCCGGGGCGCGGGCGCGGCTCGTCGGTGGGCTCGCTCGTCTGCTACCTCACCGGCCTCTCGCACGTCGATCCGGTCGCGAACAACCTCTCGCTCGGCCGCTTCCTCAACCGCGAGCTCGCGTCCATTCCGGACATCGACCTCGACTTCCCGCGCGACATCCGGGAGAAGCTCATCGTCCGCGTCGTCGAGCGGTACGGCCAAGAGCACGCCTCGCTCGTCGCCGCGTTCGCGACGTACCGCGCGCGCGGCGCGATCCGCGACGTCGGCAAGGCGCTCGGCCTTCCGTACGCCGACCTCGAGCGGCTCGCGCGGCTCACGGACGGCTGGAACGCGCAGCGCGTCGCCGACGAGATCGCGGCGCTTCCCGATGCCGCACGCAAGCGCTCCTCGCCGCGCTGGCGCGCGTTCGGCGCGCTCTGCACCGAGATCGCCGGCCTGCCGCGGCACATCTCCCAGCACCCGGGCGGGATGGTCATCTCGACGCGGCCGCTCGTCGAGCTCGTCCCCGTCCAGCCGGCCGCGATGGAGGGGCGGCAGATGTGCCAGTGGGACAAGGACTCCTGCGCCGACGCCGGCTTCCTCAAGATCGACCTGCTCGGGCTCGGGATGCTGTCGGCGGTCGAGGAGTGCGTCGACCTCATCGCGAAGCACCGCGGCCAGAAGATCGATCTCTCCCGTATGCGGCTCGACGACCCGGACGTCTTCGCGGAGATCCAGCGCGCCGACACCGTCGGCTGCTTCCAGATCGAGAGCCGCGCGCAGATGCAGGTCATCCTCCGCACGCGGCCGGAGACGATCGACGACATCACGGTGCAGGTCGCGCTCGTGCGGCCGGGGCCGATCCAGGGCGGCGCGGTCCATCCGTACGTCGAGCGGCGGCAGAAGCTCCGCGACGACCCGACGTTCCGCGCGCCGGCGGATCATCCGCTGCTCGAGGAGCCGCTGCGCGAGACCCTGGGCGTGATCGTCTTCCAGGATCAGGTGCTCGACGTCGCCGTCCATCTCGCGGGCTTCACGGTCGGCGAGGCGGAGGGGCTGCGGCGCGCGATGAGCCGCAAGCGCTCGCACGCCGCGCTCGAGGCGTGGCGGGAGCGTTTCGTCGCGGGCGCGCTCGAGCAGGGAGTTGCGGAGCAGCAGGCGCACGAGCTCTACGACAAGCTCGTCGCCTTCTCCGGCTTCGGCTTCCCGAAGTCGCACGCAGCGGCGTTCGGGCTGCTCGCGTACCAGTCGGCGTGGCTGCGGCACCACTACGCGGCGGAGTTCCTCGCGGCGCTCCTCAACGCGCAGCCGATGGGCTTCTATCCGCCCGCGACGCTCGTGCGCGACGGGCAGCGGCGTGGAGTAGAGACGCGCCCGCCGCACGTGAACCGCAGCGAGGTCGGCTGCGTGATCGAGGATGGCGCCGTCAGGGTGGGGCTGAAGTACGTCGCCGGAGTGGGGGAGGACGATGCGGAAGCGGTGGTCGCCGCGCGGCCGTACTCGTCCATCCGTGAGCTCGGGCAAAGGACGGGCCTGTCGGGGGACGAGCTGCGCGCGCTCGTCGAGTCGGGCGCCTGCGACTGCTTCGGGCTGCGGAGGCGGGAGCTCCTGTGGCAGCTCGGCCTCGTGCCGCGACCGATGTCCGTTCCCGGCACGGAGGGGAAGGCGAAGCAGCTCGCGCTCCCCCTCGACCCGACCGCGGCGACGCCGGACCTACCCGAGCCGACCGTGTGGGAGCAGATGCTCACCGACTACAAGACGACGGGCCTGTCGGTCGGCGTCCATCCGCTCACGCTCCTGCGCCCGCACCTGCCGGCCGGGACGCTGTCGAGCGAGGAGCTACGCGCGCAGCCGCACCGGGCCGACGTCCAGTTCGCGGGGCTCGTCGTCGCGCGGCAGCGGCCGGCGACGGCGAACGGCGTCTGCTTCATGCTCCTCGAGGACGAGGAGGCGCAGGTCAACCTCGTGATCGCGCCGCAGGTGTACGAGCGCTTCCGGGCGGTCGTGCGCGGCGAGCCGCTGCTCCTCGTGCGCGGGCGCTACGAGCACTCCGACCGGAACCGGAACATCCTCGTCCGGGAGCTCGTCTCGCTCGCCCCGCTCGCCCGGCGGCTGACCGACGGCGCTGACGTCCACGCTGCGCTGCCGCGCGCCCACCACTTCGGGCACCGCTAGCACGCACTAGCCCACGCCTGGGACGAAGAACTCGACGTGGCCACACGACTCGCAAGCCCAGACCTCCAGTCGTGTGCTGCCCTCGAAGATCGCGCCGAGCGGACCGAATAGGAGCCACCAGCCGCTCCCTTCGCGAAAGTCCTGCTCGGCCGCGAACGTCAGCGGCGCGCGGCAGCGCACGCACGGCAGTGTCTCGGCGCTCTCCTCGACGCTCACGTGCCCGTGACCCTACGGCGTGCCGAGCCTGCACACAACCTTGCGTACCCTGAACGCGTGATCGAGATCTCGTGTGCGGCGTGCGGCTGGGTCGCGATCACGGCTCAGCCCGTGAACGCCGTGTGGCGTGAGCATGAGGAGGGGTGCTCTGCCGTCGGCGGGGCGGTGCGCTTCATGCCTGACCTGCCGCCTCTGCGGCGCATGCAGCCCGCCGTCGTCGCGTGCTCGCACCGGCCGGTCCGGCGCCAGATCGCCGTCACGCCCGCCGGCGTGAAGAAGTACGCAGTCATGTGCGAGCTCTGCGGCCGCTTCATCGACTGAGATCTCTGACTTGGCCCCCGCGGGTTTTGCCCGTAGACTGCGACCCGTGTCGAGGGCAGGCCGGGTGCGGTTCCTCTCCTGGCGCACGGCCCTCGCCGTCGCGCTGCTCGTCGGCGTGTGTTGCACGCTCTCCGCAGCCGGCGCCGGCGCGGCCGCCTCGCAAGCGATGCGGATCGTTGCCGCGGCGCCGCGCTTGCCTCGCGCAGCGCGCGTCCTCGGCGCCGTACGCGCCGACACGACGGTCTCGGGCGCCGTCGTCCTCCGGCCCCGCAGCGAGGCCGCTCTGACCCGCTTCATCGCCGCGGTCACCGACAAGCACTCGCCGCTCTTCCACCAGTACCTCGCGCCCGGACAGTTCGGCGCGCGCTTCGGCCCGGCGCCGTCGAGCATCGCCGCGGTGACGGACAGGCTTCGCGCCGACGGGCTCGCGGTTACCGTCGCCCGGAACGGGATGCTCGTCGACTTCCGCGGCTCGGCAGCCCAGGTCGAGCACGCCTTCGGCGTGGGACTCGACCGGATCCGGCTCGCCGACGGCTCGCTCGGACGCGCGCGCACGGCGCCGATCCGGCTTCCCGCCACGATCGCACGCCTCGTCACCTCCGTCGTCGGCCTCGACGACGTTCTCCGGCTGCAGCCGTCGGCAGTCCTCACGGGATCGAAGACGCACGCGCATGTCGCGGCGAAGAAGACGACGTTCATACATCCGGCGGGATCGCCGACTCCGTGCGCAGACGCGCAGACGGCGGCGACGCAGTTCGGCGGTCTGACGGACGACCAGATCGCGAACGCGTACGGCGCCTTCGGCCTGTACGGCGCGAACGACTTCGGGTCGGGCCAGTCCATCGCCGTGTTCGAGCTCGAGCCCTTCGCCGCGAGCGACATCCAGGCGTTCGACACTTGCTACTTCGGCGCGACGGCGGCGACGGCGATGGCCGGCCGCCTCCACACCGTTCCGGTCGACGGCGGTCAGCCGGCCGGCGCCGGGAGCGGAGAGTCCATGCTCGACATCGAAGATCTCTCCGCGCTGGCGCCCGGCGCGAACATCGACGTCTACGAGGCGCCGAACACGACATTCGGAGCGCTCGACGAGTACGCGGCCATCGTCAACGGCGGCACCGACAAGATCGTCAGTTCGAGCTGGGGTCTTTGCGAGCAGGCGGTCCAGCAGGGAGAGCCCGGCGTGCTCGAGGCGGAGAACCTCCTCTTCCAGCAGGCGGCTGCCCAGGGCCAGTCCGTCTTCGCGTCCGCCGGCGACAACGGCAGTAACGACTGCAACGCCTTCTACCAGCCCAACCCGGTCAGCCCGGTCCTCTCGCAGGACGACCCCGCGAGCCAGCCGTACGTCGTCGGAGTCGGCGGCACGACGATCGACAACCCGACTCAGCCCGCCGCCGAGCACGTCTGGAACGACGGCGTCGGGTGGGGCGCCGGCGGTGGCGGAATCTCGGAAGCCTGGCCCATGCCGGCGTGGCAGCTCTCTTCGATGGTTCCCGGCGTTCACGACGCCGCCACCGTCCAGGCCGCCGACACGTTCGAGGCGGGAGACCTGAGCCAGCCCGGCTACGCGTTCTGCCAGACCGACAATCCCGGCGGCGCGAACCAGTCCGCGTGCCGCGAAGTCCCGGACGTCAGCGCGCAGGCGGACGAGTTCACGGGCGGGATCACCGTGTACGCCGGTTCGTTGGGTGGCTGGCAGACGTTCGGCGGGACGTCGTCCGCGACGCCGATCTGGGCGGCACTGCTTGCCGTCGTCAACGAGTCCGCGACGTGTCCCGCGAACGGCGTCGGGTTCGTCAGCCCGCTCCTCTACTCGGTCGCCTCGAATCCGACGGCGTACGCCGCGTCCTTCAACGACATCACCGCCGGGAACAACGACCCGTACGGGTACTCGGGCCTCTTCCCGGCGACGACGGGTTACGACATGGCGTCGGGACTCGGCTCGCCGCAGCTCACGCAGCCGAACAATGCCGCAGGGCTCGCGTACTACCTCTGTGCGGCCGCCGCCGCGGTGGGCTCCCGGCCGACCGTGACGAGCGTTGCGCCGAACGTCGCCTTCACGTCGGCCTCGTCCACGGATGTGACGATCACCGGCACGAACTTCGAGAGCAACTCGACGCCGGACGTCGCGAGTGTGCAGGTCGGCGACTACGTGCTGCCGGCGGCTGACTTCCAGGTCAACTCGACGACGTCGCTGAGTGCGACCTTCCCCGCGGCGTCGAAAGTCCTCCCGCCGAACGCGACGACCGACGGCGCCGGACGCGTCCAGGTCGTGGTGACGCTGAGCGACGGCGAGAGCAGCGCCCCGAGCCCGGACAGCGCGTTCACGTACGTCGACAACAATGGAGTGAACTCGATCCCGGCGGTGACGTCCGTCGGCCCGTACGGCGGCCCCGCCGCGGGCGGCAACACCGTCCACATCTACGGCTCGGGCTTGACCGGCGCGACAGGAGTCAAGTTCGGAGGTGTCGCTGTCGCCGCGAACGACTTCACCGTGGTCGACGACTGGGAGATCACGGCCACCGTCCCGGCGTACGTCGGCGGGACGACGGACTGCAAGCAGGACGGATCGTTCTACGGCAACGGCGAGAACGCGACGAACGACGTGTGCCAGACGCAGGTGGTCGTGTCGAACGTGCACGGCTCGAGCAAGCAGTCGACGATCCTCCCGCTGTACGAGGGCGACGCCGCGTTCAACGCGCTGGGGGTCATCCCTGCGCCTCAGGGAGAAGAGCCTGCTCCGGTTGCGACCGAGTACGACTACTTCCCGCCCCCGACCATCACGTCGATCTCCACCGACGGGGGCCCGTCCTCCCTCGCCAGCGAGAACGGGGACAGCGTTATCACGATCAAGGGGACCGGCTTCAACTTCGCCGGCCTCGACTGGGTCGACTTCGGTGATCCGAGCCTCGGCGACTCGCAGGACTTCGGGTTGGTCACCGTCACGGGCACGGAGATCCAGATCGCGGCGCCGGCGGTCGCGACGCAGACGGTCGATACGCTGAACGTGCCGGTGACGATCAAGAGCCTCGCCGGCCAAACCGTGTCCGCCAACGCGACGTACGCGGGGGTCCCGGTCGTGTCGGGAGCGACCGCGACCGCGGGCCCGTCGGCCGGCCTGCCGGCAGGGCCGGACACCGGGGGCACTCCGATTGACGTCACCGGAACCGGTTTCGCGGACCAGGTGCTCGGCATCGCGTTCGTAGACGCGCTCGGCCCGTTCTCGATCGGCACCCAGTACAACGTCACGGCGAACAGTGACTTCGACCTCACGTCGGCGACGGTGCCGCAGAATCCGGCGCTCGTCGACGTCGAGGTCTGCACCGTCACGTCGTGCTCTGTCCCAACGCCGTCGGAGAGCCCGACGGACGCGTTCTTCCTCTATCCGCCGGGCGACCCGAAAGTCGACTCCATCGCGCCCGCCTCGGGACCGTCCGACGGCCACACCATGGTCACGATCACAGGCGAGAACCTCGGCTGCGTCACCGGTGTCTTCTTCGGGAATGTCCCAGCGACAAAGGTCTCGAACGCGACGGCGCTTCTCGATTGCGGCTCGACGACCCAGGTCACGGTGAACGCTCCGCCCGGCATGATGGGCACGTCTGTCCCGGTGACCGTGACGACCGTCGAAAGCGACGTCACGGGATTCGGCCCGAGCACGGGCACCGCGCTCTTCACGTACACGCATCCCCTGAAGGAGACCGTCACGCTCAAGAAGGTGGGGAACGGCGACGGAAGAGTGGTGAGCTCGCCCACCGGTCTGACCTGCGCAAGGGCCACGTGCTCCCATCGCTTCCCGTACGGGTCTGCGGTGAGGCTGACGGCGAAGCCGGCAAACGGATCGCGCTTCGCCGGCTGGTCCGGCGCGTGCACAGGCAGGAGGAAGTGCACGGTGCGGCATCTGAAGAGCACGAGGGTCGTGAAGGCGCGCTTCGTCCTGAGCTCGGGGTAATGGACGCAGCCACCTGGCGCTGATCGAACGCCGCCGGGGCTATCGAGGACGCGGAGTCGCGTGGCGCCTTTCCATGGGCGACGGAAGGTGCGGCGCGACGTTGAACGCCGTGTTGACGAGCGCGAGATGCGTGAACGCCTGCGGGAAGTTCCCGAGCAGGCGCCCGGCCGCCGGGTCGTACTCCTCCGAGAGGAGACCGAGGTCGTTCGCCAGCCCGACGAGTCGGTCGAACAGCGCGTGCGCCTCGTCGTGCCGCCCGAGCAGCTCGTAGCAGTCGGCGAGCCAGAACGAGCAGGGCAGGAACACGCCTTCCCCGGGCGGCAGCCCGTCGACCGCTGGAGCGTGGTCGTGCTTTCCGCCCCCCGGCCGGGCGCCGTCGGCGCTTCCAGCCGTCGTCCTGTAACGGAGGACGAAGCCGTCCTGGAGCAGCTCGCGCTCGACCGCCTCGACCGTGCCGCGAACGCGCTCGTCGGACGCCGGGAGGAAGCCGACGAGCGGCAGCAGGAGCAGGCTCGCGTCGAGCTCGTGCGACCCGTACGACTGGACGAAGGAGCCGAGCGCCTCGTCGAAACCCCTCTCGCAGACCTCGTGGTGGATCTCGTCGCGGACGGCGCGCCAGCGGTCGACCGGGCCGTCGAGACCATCGCTCTTCTCAACCGTCCGCACGGCCCGGTCGAAGGCGACCCACGCCATCACCTTCGAGTGGACGAAGTGGCGGCGCTCGCCGCGAACCTCCCAGATGCCCTCGTCGGGCCCGTGCCAGGCCCCCTCGAGGTGGTCGAGGAGCGCGAGCTGGAT
>Ga0307373_10011489_pt1 | contig 12815 bp, 14 predicted proteins | sample OX2MG_FD_202534 | JGI IMG/M metagenome (GOLD analysis project Ga0307373, IMG submission 202534) | Soil microbial communities from Risofladan, Vaasa, Finland - OX-2 | ecosystem: Environmental > Terrestrial > Soil > Coastal area > Acid sulfate soil | place: Finland: Risofladan, Vaasa | collected... | reverse complement strand
GTTGACAGCGTAAGGTCCGATGTTGCCAGCTCCGACATTGCGCAATGGTGAACCCTGCGCAACGAGTGTCCACGTTCGACCACTGTCGGCGGTCTTGTAGAGCCAGTTATACGCCTTCATCATTCCCACACCGCGTCCGCACAGCATGTACCAGCGAGAATCGCTTGCTAGTTGCACCTCGACCCCGTCGGATCTCTCCCCAGGACACGGATTGGTGACTGGACGCCACGACGCGCCCGAGTCTGACGTCGCGACGAGGGTCCAATCCTCCACCGCCAATCCAATGGAGCCCGACAACGCGACTACCTGCGGCGTAACCTTCGTAGATCCAGCCAACAAGGATGGAATGACCGTGTCACTCGTCGGCGTCAGCGACCCCAGTGGGAAAGAGCCAAGATGAGTCACGCACCCATTGGTGCCTACTAACCCGGTGGGGCAACGCTCGGCGCTTACTACGAGGTCACCCTTAAACAACGACATCGAAGGGGACTCACCGGCAAATGCAACGCTCTGCCAGGTGCGACCCCCGTTGGAAGTGAACAGGGGGCCACGAGGCGCCGGCTGCGCGATGTAACCCTCTCGGGGCGAAACGAAGGCGACTTGTTCTCCGCCCAGAACACTGGGATTCCACGAGCCAGTCGGCAACACGCCCGTGATCCGCCACGACGTCCCGCCGTTGACGGTCGTCGTCAAATAGGAGTTCCCAATCGTCGTGAAGCTCTTGTTCCAGAAGGTCGCGATGGCGACTCCCCGCGTTGCGGTAAACATCTGAATGGCGGTGACCGATGACGCGTTGATCACGGTTCCCACCGGCAAAGGGGCGACTGAACTTTGAGTCAACGCAGAGCTCGGGCCAGGAGGTGTGGTCGACCGATTACCTAAGCCACCGATGTAGAGGGAAACAAGAAGTACCACGGCGCTGACCACGAGGACGATCAAGCCTGTTCGCAACCACCGACGCCGCCGGCGAAGGCGCGCTTCGGGGATAAGGACGGCAATCTCCTCGACCAAAGGTTGATCTTTCTTTTTGATCAAAAGTGACATGACGAACCCTCGCTACTGGACCGAGAGAATCATTGAGGCCAGCTCTTCTTTGCGATATCCCTGCTCACGCGCCATTGAAACGAGCTCGTTCATCTTTGTGAGAAGAGCACTGCGCGCAGGGGTGCCAACCACTCGAATGCCTCGCCCTCTCGTGAAGTCAAGGACTCCCTCCTCGCGCAGGATGTGCAGCGCTCGGATGACCGTATTCTTGTTCACCCCAAGGACAGCGGCGAGGTCGATCGCCGGCGGTAGCCGCTCACCTTGGGCGGCTTCACCATCGGCTATCGCACGGCGTATCTCGGCCGCCACTTGGTCGTAGAGCGGCAGATTCTCGTTCCTATCGACTTCGGGAATTTTCATAGTACTATCCCGGATAGTACTATATCTTCCAGTTGAAGCAAGGAGTATCGATGATTATCGCTCCTGTCGAGCACGGTGACCCGGCCGAGAGCGCCTACGCCGAAGAGTTACTGATTAAAGAAGCTCAGTTGAGGACGCGCCGCCGCCGATGGACGTTTGGTTTTCTTCTGCTCCTCGCCCTCGCCGTGGGAGTCACAATGATCACAACCATGGTCTTCACGTCTGCACCTTCGAAAACCACGCCGAGTATTTCGGCGGCGAGTTTCATCAAACTGATGAGAGGCGGTGTTGACAAAGCATACGTGGCTACCTACCAAGTCAAGGATTACGACTTCTTTTCGTCCGGTTCGATCGTCGTGGCGAATATTCCGAGTGCGCCGGGAACTAAAGCAATCCCAAATGTTGACGGTTACTCGAGCACCCTGCGTAGCGCGTACGTATATCGAGGGACTGACGGACGAATCGTCCAATGGATTCAGAGCGGCACGAACGTAAGTGCGTGCGTCAATGTCCCTTCGTCGACTGGATACAAGGATCTTCAATGTTCGCGTCCGAGCCCCTTTATCCCTTCCAACGGTTTCATTGAAGAAGGCGTGGGACTCGTACCGGCGAACATTTTGCAAAGTGTTGAATCGTTTAGTTCAACGTGGCTTTCGAATCCGCCGTCAATCTACTTCGAAAAGTCTGATCGATTTGGCAGGCTGCAATGCCTACTACAGACAGAATTGAACGGAGGCATGCATCAGACGACATGCCTTGATCATGACGGATTTGTCGTGTCGTCGGTGCTAAGAAATGGTCGGAGTTCTGGTGCGCAAGTCAAGTTGACCGCCCTCAGGCATAATCCGGCGGGAAACGAATTGAAGACATTGGTAAAACCAACGGTTGCCTTCTTCCTCCCACCGGTCTAAGAGCCGACCCAGTTCGTGACAAATACTGTCTCAAGTGGTGCAGCATGCGTCCGAAAGTGAGCAACCGAGACATGGGCCCGAAGCTACGGAACAACTCGGCGTGATAAACCGGAAAGGTTAAAGGAGATTTAGTGCGAAGGGTTCGGAAAATACCTCCACTGATCGGCTGTTTACTCCTCGTGCTTTTGCTAATTCCAACATCAGGCTTGGCGGGTGCGTCTCCCGTTCAGCTGGACTCGATTTCCCTGTCGTTCCCGACCCCTCAACATGGCTACGTCCTCTCGCTCTTTGACTGCGCCACGAAGACTTGCGCTGCACTGCGGAGCACCGGCGACGCAGGCTCCTCGTGGAGTGTTGTGCCAATTCCGAGTCAGCTGGGTCGAAGACTCCAGCTGGAATCGTGGGGCACGTACGGCACCACGTACGCGAACCTCACCGTTCACTTCGCTGACGCGAAGAACGGTTGGATTTACGGCTCCGTTCCCGCCCCCGTAACGCCGACTACGTCCAATCCGAATTCGGTGAATCGTCTGTGGTCAACCCATGACGGAGGCAAAACGTGGCAACAAGTTCGCCTTGATCCACTCTCACTCACCTATGGCGTTGTCCAGATGGCCACGCACGGAGCGTGGACGTACCTTTTCGGAGGATCCGTAACGACTAGTCGCGAATACCTGCTCGGCACACGTTCAAACGTGGACCAGTGGTCGAGTAAGTCAAGCGCACTAATGGGGATGCCCGCAGGAGGCACGCAATTAGTAGGTTCCTTCACGTTCGCGGGCGACAACGGTTGGTTCGTGGCCGGAAACGATCGTGGATTCACGGCCAACGCGCGACTCTTGGCTAACGGCTCCTGGGGCGCGTGGAACGGACCTTCATTTGAAAGTTTCGGATCGAGCTTTACCCCGATTGACGCCGTGACCAACAAGGTCCTGCTCGCCGAGGGCCAGAGCGCCGGCATCGTATACCCACCGGCCTCTTCGGTGCCTTCAGGATGGAACGACGAAGCGTCGTGGCTCTTCATTTCCTACGACGCCGGAGCGACTTTCAAGCCCCTTCGTAAAATTTCGAGCACCTATCAAGGGAGTTATTACTCCATCGTGCCGGGTCTACCGGCGACACCAGTACCAGGGACGATTCTCCACCAGCAGGCGTCGAATTCGAGTTACCACATGGTGCGCAGCACGAACTGGGGACGTACCTGGAGCGTCGTTCTCAACGACCCCGTCTCTCAAGTCCTATTCGCCAGTCGTACAATCGGCTTTGCGATCGCAAAGGGAAGGTCGAGTCAGGCGACTTTCTCGGTCCTTCGAACGATCGATGCAGGAAGCCACTGGAACAAAGTCAGCTTGTAGATCGCATCAACGACACGTTCCCCTTGAAGAGGTCGGACTTCACGCTTGTAGCAGACCTGCGGTGTCGGAGACCCGACGCATCAACCACGTACTGGTTCCCGAGACGCACGTGTCGTCACTGCGTCATTAGGAACCACGTCCCGGGCCAGACGGCGCCGTAGTCCAAGACATTGCGTCCCACGCCTGTGTCGAAGCACACGTCACGGAGCTGGCGAACGACAAAGTGCGTCGTGGCGATGGGGTTGGCGAAGTCGCCCACGAGGAGGCCGGTCGTCGTCGCCGGGTCGCAGCCCGTGAATGACGAGCCCACTGGCTTGACGACCACGAAGAGGGCTTCGAGTTTCTGATGGCGAGCAATGACCGGACGCCGGGTGTTATCGGCACCGGCTGGTACTGACAGGTCGTGGGCCGAGAGGTGGGTGACGTCCGTCGTGTTTCGCACCGCTCGGAAAATGGGCGCACCCATCAGAAGGTGACAGGTGGCGCCCAGATTGTAGAAGTACACAGGGACCACTTCATAGGCGGGAACCTGATGTACGCCCGTCGAGGTTCTCACCGGATAGGTCGTGTTGTTCACGGTGCGGCCCGCAGTCACCGTAATCCGTGAGGCCCGGCACGCGGGGAGTGTCGACGTAGCAGCGTGGGCGGTGACAGCCGGTGACACTGTGCCTACCGCTATCGCCAGAGGCAGCAGAACGACAAGCGCGAGCGCAGCCCTGCTCCGGCGAACACGCCACCTCAGGAAACTCATCGTTCTTCGTCTCCAGTCGGGCCCAAGTGCCGCAAGGCCTTACTCTCCAACGTACTTGCAAGGGCTTCTAACGCAGGCATCTCGATGCACCGATCCCTGTGGAACTACAAGCCTGTTATTCCCAATGCAATAAAACAGGTGGGGCGCCGATGCCTACCAATCGGCGAGAGAGTTCCGGGTGGGCTAGGAGTGAGCCTCCGAGATCTTCAAGACACAGCCACTCACTCAACGTCCCGGTTCTGTACCATAACGCCGGGTAAGTGGAACTTAACGCCAGTTCGCCAATTCAGCCGATGCTCGGGCCACTATCTCCGAGATGACGGAAGCGTCACTCTCAACTCCGAGTAGCGATCCCTGTGGAAAGCTCACCTGTGGTTGGCAGCCATGCTCGTAGACACTCACCGTAACGACCCCGAGCAATCCACCTCGCTGCTCTTGCCGTTCACGGATGCGCTCCTCGACCATCTGGCGCTGTTCGTCAGTCAGATGCGAGTTGTCGCCCGCCCCGTAGCTGATCCAGCCATGTTCGTTCGTCGCCATGGATCCATTATGCACCCGTGGCGGCAATTTGACTTTCTCTGCCCGAGAGTAGAACCGCTATTGAACGTCGCCTACCGTCGAGAATCTGGGCGCTGATTGGGCTAGTTTTGCGAGAATCTCGCGATGATCGTTCGGGCGCCAACCACCAACGATGCTGTCGAATGTGCGCCGGTGAGTTGCGGGGACAGCAACAATCTAATGGCGGCTGGCCCCCTGGCAAGCTCACCTACTGTAGAAGTAGGTAGTTGGAGGTTTGAGTTGAGTCATTCATTGAGAGCCATTCGCACTTTGGCAGCAGTCACGAGTACGGTCGTTTTCTCGTTCTCGTCGGTGGGCTTTCTCATGGGATCGTCTAACGCCATAGCGGCGACAGTTCCGACCTGCTCGTCAAGGGTTCTTTCGCTAAGCCCGGGCTTCAGTCAGGTTGGTGCCGGAAACGTTGGTACCCCGATTGTGATAACTAACAATGGGTCAGCGACGTGCACATTAGTTGGGTACCCGATTGTTGTCGCCCACACCGAGGCAGTCAGTCCCCACCCCGTCACTTTCGTGCATTGGCCCCGCTCAGAGGTCTACATTGCAGCTCCCGTGAGGATCATTGTCTTGGCCCCCCAACGCACCGCCTCTTTTGGTATCTCGTATGTCGACGGGCGCGACCAGCAGTATGGACAGGGTCGAGACTGTCTGATGCGCTCGATCACTGTTCGGCTTCCTCAGGTCGCCCCTGCGCGAAATATAATCGTCCCATTTAGGAAGGGATCTGACGGCTTCGGCGGTCCTATCAATTCCTGCTTCACGGGCTTCCAGTTTGGCCTGACGCCCATCGTGAAGGGTTCGACGCCGCCAGGGCCATAACCGACAACTCGCGCCTCGCCTACTCCTAACCGCTACTTTGCCGTGGCCCCGATAACTCCGGTATTGGGAGGGAGTCTGAAGATGGTAATTGATTACGCCAGACTTTGATTTAAGTAATGAGTGAATCGACTCATAAAGTCATCCTTCCGTCTGCTGTGTCCTCATCTGCCGCTGCAGCCGCCAATAGTGGATCGTTGTATATCGCTAGCCATCGTGCACGAAGATCTTGAGCGCTTGCCTCCTCATCATGGCTCGCTACGGATGCCAGCGCGCTCGCAGTCAGGTAGTCGAAGCAGATGATGCCCAATCGCAGCCAAGCACAGCGACGTGCTTCGCTTGCCCATATCACCTTGACGCCGAGAGCATTCGATTCCAACAAGAAATCGGCTGCCGACATGTGAACTGCGACGGAACTCGATGCATGAATGATCCCCATACTCTCCAATTCTGACGATTTCGCCATCCTTTCGAGAGTTCGATTCACGTCTTTATAAGTTCGACGTCGTGGCTCATCTTTGCCACCATTAGCGATCCAAAGTTTCATGACGCTCTCATGATCTCGCCTCATGATCTCGTCGTAGTCGAGTTCGGGATTCATTTTCTTTTTTACACTCGCCCACTCGCTAAGGACACCTGCCTCGAAACGGATAGCACGAAGAGCGGGAGAGTCGGGTTCGGACTCATCCGCAATGAAGTACAGGTGTGTCCAGGCCTCAATCATTCCTCGAAGGAGGGAAAAAGCGCCCAGGGAAGAAGCGCGAGTTCTTAAGCATTGAATAACGCCAAGAAACGTTGAGGTCGCGGCCAAATGTAAACGCCACACCGGAATCTCGGGCATCGAGTGACGCTGAACATTAGGCAGAAGGGTCTCTTGAAGCACCATGTTTGAGAGGCCGATGGCTTGCTCCGCGGCGCCCAAGACCATGGAGAACCGGTGCTCAAAGTCATAGGAGTCAACGTCTGGATTGGTCGTCACTTGCAACCCCTCACTCGTTACTTTTTAATGGTCGATAGCCAATGTGTCGTCTACAGCCGGAAACCTGAGGCTACGCCAATTGCACGAAAAGTAGGCGAGAGATGTGACATCGCGAGACATTTCATTTCGCAGCGTGAGGATAAACCTGAGGCTGGAGCTGAAGTTGAACGCCTCTCACTGAATGCTCTCTAAGAAGAAGTGAGCTTTAGGCACCGGAGATTGTTGGAATGGAAATGTGATCGCGGGTCACTGGTGTCCGTTAAAAATGGAAGTTAACCGGCCCCTCGTGCTTCTGTATTTTGTGGCACCCAGGCGGGTTACCGCCCACCCAGACGTTCACGTACGAGCCAGGCAGGACGCCAACCCCGTAAGGCGATACAAGAGCGATTTTGTCGTATCCAGGAAATGGACGATACGTCGACGCGCAGACTTCCCAGGCTCTTAGACCAGCACGGTGCAACTGTTGGGCATACACCGTAGGTGACAGGCTTGAGTTGCCTGGAACCTCGACCCAGCAAGATACTGCGACATTCACTCTTGACGTCTTGCCCAACTTCACCACGATGCTAAATACCCTTGATTTCGGCCAAGTTGTGATTAGTTCATAGTGGACCGGATGCACGTAGAAGTCGTAGGAAGTTGTGCCTTGGTCAAGTGAGACGTCATAAGTTTCGAAGGTTTTATTGTCTTTCGTCAAGATCACAACGAGCGGATTATTCGGAGAGGCATCAAACTGCTTCGCTGTACAAGGTCCCACGTTGCCAACGACAAGTCCATGACCTCCGACAGGGGCGCTCGTTGTCGAGGAATGTCCATTGGACGAGCCGCATGCTGCAAGCACAAGCCCTGAGAGGACGAACGCGGCGGTAATCCTCAAATATCGGTTCACTTGGTCAGGCTACGACCGAGCGCGATCACAGCGGGTGCGTCCTCTGTATCCCGCACCTGCACACTGCATCAACCCACCTAGCCGGTTGAAAGCGAAGGGAGCGAACGATTCTTGGCCATTAGATTGTTGGTGTCGGAGACCCGACGCATCAGAAATGCCACCATGCACTGATTGTGAACGCTAGACACCAGACCCTCTCTTGCTCATTATCACGATGTCACTTGTTGTCGGGGCCCAGTGGTGTCGTGATGAGTAGCGAGCGTAACTCCGCCAACCTGGCTCGAATCGTCCATGACGGTATGCGCAGGCTGACAGTAGCCCCTTGCCATTTCGGCGGGATCTTCCGCTTGGGTGACGAACTCGGTGATGGTGAGTCCACTCTTTGGAGAGTATCCCCCGGCTGTTGAGTACCACTTGGCGCAACTTGGGTAGTGGGCCGCTACCACTCCTGCTCGAACGTAGGTCCAGGGAACCGACCACATCTCAAGGGCATCTTGGACGCTCGCCGGTCGGTACTTATCGCATACGTCGGCGGCAGCGGTGTAGACAACCGCTGGGCTGCCGCTGCGGTCACCAAGAATGACCGCAGCGTATCCATCTGAATGAGGAGGTGTCAACTTCTTTGGAGGGCCAGTCATTGCAGTACAAGACTGAACCTCGTTGGAGTAGGTCACGCCGATCCACGCTGGCAAGTTTTTCACGATGGGCACGCCCTTGACCCTGATGGTGATCGTGGCAAGACCGAACCCAACGAATCGTTTTAGGGTGCTCGCTACTCCCGAAGTTGCCCAGATCTCGATTGCGGCTTCGGATTCGGTCCTCGTGGGTTTCATTGATTTCGGTGCGGGCCGAACTTTCATTGCACCATTATCAAGTGTGAAGCTTTGAGTGAATCGTCCGTGATTTCGAGCAGCGGTCAGCGCAGGCTGCGCCCCGGAGGGGAGCGCGGGCAAAATCAGGCCACCGAGGACCAACGCGAGCGCAACGATTCGAACGCGTCGAGTTAAGTCACTAGGTTTTCGAATTGAATTCATAATTGCTCTCCTTGCCCACCGGGTAGTGCCTATAACTACTTACTGTCGCCACTGGCATCGAAATTTCAAGCCCATCCAGGTTCTTCCCTTTCGGGTAGCTCGACCATCCACCACTGCTGTGACATCACTCGCTTGAGTGCGCTCCCTGCATCGCAACACCCGAAGGCTTGGACTGGCGCCGATGATTGAAACGCTGAGAGCGACCCATTGGCGAGACGCCTACTTCATGGTGCATTGGACGACGACAGGAGTGTTCTTGCCGACCTTGACAGTGATCGGATGAACTTCTCCACATCCTCCACGTTGATTGGAATTGAACTGAGGCGAACTGGCGGTGACTTTCCAGGTTCCTATCGGAATGTGGGCAATGAAACGCCCAGTTGCGCTCACAGTTACCCCGAGGGAAGTGCCCTGATTCTTTTTCAACGGGGTGAAGATTACGGTACCCCGTGCAGGAATGGATTTGCCGGGCGCCGGTCCCCCGTTGAGCCTGAATGTGCCAACTACAGTCCCAGTCTTAAGTGCAGCCAGATAGACATTTATTTGGACTCGTGAGCCGTCTGAGACGACAGCGCCAGCCTTAGGTATTTCAGCCACCACAGTGCCGGGCGGTGGAGGATGCGCTGTCCCTCGGCCAAGTGACACCACCACTGATGTGAGGCCGCTCTTGCTTACGACTTGCTGGGCGGCGGCCTCTGTCAACCCGACCACGTTGGGCACGCTAACAGTTGACTTCTTGGCTTGGGCCAAGAAGATTGCACCGATCGCAATCGCGAGAACAACTACCACTGCCAGAACGAAAAGAAGAATGCGTCGAACTCGACCGGGTTTGGATTCTCGCAGCCTTTCAGTGGGCTCGAAGTGTTCAGTCATAGGTAATTTCCTTACTCACTCTCAAGGAGCGTGAAGATTCATCGAAGTGGACCGTGCGAGTTGAAGTTGCGTTCGACGACGAAAGGGCGAAGGCTACTCGGACATGGCGGCCACTTACTTAGACGAACTGGTCGTGAAGTACGACGGGTCGAGAGCGAGTGCGGTATACGACGCGTTATCACTGCCGGCGTAGGTGTACTGGGGCACCAACACGGTCGTTCCGTTCGTCAACAACTCCATTGCGTACGTCAGCACCGGCGATGTGAGTGTGACGACGATTGGGGACTGTGGCGAAGTTGTCGACGAGACAGATCCACTCATCTCGCTAACGCCAGCCAACGGTGAAATCAGCGGGTAGATACCCAACTGAGTGAACGGACCCACTGGTCCCGTAGTACCGGTCGCGTAGATGAGCTTCCCGCCATTGTCGTACTGGAACATTTCGCTACACCCAGTGATTGGGACGCCGCTAATTTCGCACGGATAAGTAACGATGTTCACATTGTCATTGAAGGTCGGATAGCCGAGGGTCACGCCACTTGGCGCCAACGCCTGGACGAGCGGAGCGGACCACTGAGTCAGTTGGCTCGGAGTCGCGCTCGAATCCGTGAAGCCCCACCCGACGGCGCAAGGTACCGAGAGACCAGCGGCGTTAGTGATGAGTCCTTGGCAAGCAGGAAGATCGACGTTGTAGTACCAGGTGATTAGCGCAGCTCCGACCAAGTCACACTGGCTGTATACCTTGGCGTCGTTGCCCGTGGCGATCTCCTGGCAACTGCTCGTACCACTCAACACTGGGTTGGTCACCCCGAATGCGTTGGCCACACTCATTAATGCGCTCGAGGGGTCGGCTGGCTCGCCAAAGGTGTACACGGGAGCCGACGAAGTAGCCGATGAAAGTCCGGTTCCAGGGATAAAGGTGTACGAGCCAACTATGGGAGTTGGCGCTTTCGGCGGCGGATGAGAGAAAGTACCCCCGTACACCGATCCATGCGCTGGGGAGACAGCAGTTCTCGACGTTGCACTCAGAGCGAGCGCTGGCAGCGCCGGCGTTCCCCCGCCCAGGGACACGACGACTGCGGTGATAACCACAGCGGCGGCTACGGCCGACGCAGCCGCTACCGCGCTGATGCGCAGCGACGCCCTCTGCCAGATAGAAGTGCGTTCACGCTGTGCTTGGACAGCAGGTTGGTCAACGCCAGCAAGCACCCGGGTCATCAACCGGTCGTAGGGCACCAGCTCGTCGAGCGCGGTGTCGCTGAGGTCGCGAACGGGGTCGATGTCGGTCATCAATGTGGTGAGTAGGTCTTCGTTCATCCGAGTGTCTCCTGGTTCGGTAGGGGCGTGATGCTGGCTGTGCTGCTGGTTTCGTTCAGTAGTTGTCGCAGGTGCTGGCGAGCTCGTGAGATGCGAATGCCAGCTGCCTTCTCACTACAACCGAGGACGAGCCCTATCTCGCGATACGACAGACGTTCCCAGTAAGTGAGTTGGAGCAGCTCTCGCTCTTCTGGTCGAAGTTCGGCCAGAGCCTCTATCAACTGCTTGATGTCCTCTTCGCTATAACGCTGCGTGTCCTGGTCGTGCTCTCGCTCGAGGGCCAGGCGCATCTCTAAACGCATCGAGCGCTGACGGCCTCGCAAAGTGTTCGAGAGCACACGCCCAGCGATGCCGTAGAGCCAGAACAGCTCTTGGTCTCGCGGTGGGATCTCATCGAAGCGGCGCCAGGCGACTACGAAGGTCTCAGCTGCGAGGTCTTCGGCAGCGCTGTGGTCGTCGAGGCGACGAAGCGCATAACGCGACAGTGCTTGGCGATGCGTCGCGACTACTCGCGCTAACTCCACGTTCTTGTCGTGTACCTGTTGCTCAGTTACTCTCATCACTATGTAAATGTCCGGCTGGCAGGAATCCCTTCACTGAACCATCACCCACTTTCTCACTCCGACTGGCGAGATTGGGTAAGTGAGTGCGCGAGCGACTGAGCGCCACGTCCTTGCCGGCAAAACTGACGCTACGCGCGCCGCGGCCTAAATACGGTAAATCAACCCCTAAGAAGCATAAATCAACTCAAAAGACCAATAAACGCCGAACGCTCGTTTTAACTACTCTCCATAAGTTGCCATTGGATGGAATCGTTACAGCGGAATAGACCAAAACCTCGGACTCGATGATTTAGCAACCTTAGTGAGCACGCGTCGTCTGGATGTGAGGGAAAGTGCGGGTTCATCTCACCGAGCCGGCGTCCACAATCCGACTGGCGCATTAGGTAATGGGAGTAACGCGTGCGCTCGTACAAGCAACGAAGACTGGTTCAACTCAAGTTAGCCATTCCGCAACCAGAACAAAACTTTCCGGGGGCACTAAACGGACTTCCACAATTTGCACAGAACAACACTGTGGTCTTCGCATCGCTCCTACGAGCTACAGCTCCTCCGCCGAGAGCTTGACCCTCGACCTTTAGAACCTTCGGTCTTACTCGGAGCAGGTAGTAAATAGCGATCAGCGAGCCACATCCATAAAAAACCGTGAAAACGGCAATCACAATGATCCAGGCGGTCTTCGAAGAGCCCGCAGAATGAAAATCCTCTTTCGAGTGTGAAGCCACATCAACAATCGCCCAAATGGAGGTTCCGAGAAAGCCCAAGATGAAAATAAGAACGATCAAGACGACTAGTAGGTCAGGACCGAAGATCATACTTACGAGCACGACTTGACTATACGTTCAACGCGATCGAGAGCGACTTTCCTGGGACAAGAGATGGCGAACTAGGGTGCGCTCCCTGATGCTCCTGTGGCTGTCAAGTCGCTGACCCGACGTGACTCTGCGTCAATTATCTAATGAGGCTCAGTGCGTCGGTGAAAAGTAAGTCTTTAGAGATCAAGCCGCGTCTTATCTCGCCGTAGATCCATTCGGGCCATTGTCAATTTTGCTAGTGGGGTCAACTGAATCAGAAACGATTGCTTGCGGCAAGATAGGCGTCTTCGGTCTCGTAGTCAAATAGGCGTTCAAAGAATTGATTGCCAATCATGTCGGGTAAGTGAATTCCGTTTGTTCTGATCGCAATATCGACCAGCCAATCGATCTCGTCTCCTACGGTGGAGGCGTAGTCTCCGACGGGCTCATAACCCAATTCAAGAGCCGCCGTAGTGTCCAAGATCACGGGACTTGGCTTATCCCACGGTGTGCGGCCGAGGCCTTCTGGTGCGTCGGGCGGCAGCAACACTTCATT
>Ga0307373_10011488_pt1 | contig 12816 bp, 12 predicted proteins | sample OX2MG_FD_202534 | JGI IMG/M metagenome (GOLD analysis project Ga0307373, IMG submission 202534) | Soil microbial communities from Risofladan, Vaasa, Finland - OX-2 | ecosystem: Environmental > Terrestrial > Soil > Coastal area > Acid sulfate soil | place: Finland: Risofladan, Vaasa | collected... | reverse complement strand
ACGAGCTCCGATCGGACTTTAGGGGCCCGGAGCTCGGAGTCTCGGGGAGCCGATCCACCCGCCGCCGACTCTGGGGCCGCCGCCCTCCGTCTCCGCTGCGAGAACGGAGCTGTGACGGAGGCCGATCGCCCCACGGATCGCGCAAGGAGGGCGACCGGCCGGGTGGATTGACACGGGGGTGTTTCGTGTGCCCGTGACGGGGTAGCACGTTGCCCCTGCCTGGAGCTCCCCGAGCTCGTCTCTCACGCCACGGCTGCGATGCCGCACAACCGCATCGCCGGATACCTCGAATCGTGGTCGAGATCGACACTTACCCGACCGGGGTGACCACCCGCAAGAGCCCTCTACGTTGCCGAGCTCTCTGGCCAGCCGATGACCGCAGATAAGCCGCTGTGCCCTCGTGCTGGTGGCCGGTTGACCGTAAGCGGCACGCCGTGGCGTTCGGACCCCGTCTCGGACGAGCCGGGAACCCACGTCATCGGTACGGGTGCCTCGATCCCCTCCGCGAGATGGTCGATCTCATCATCGTGCAGTAGTTATCTCTCCCCATTTAGGGAGGTAGAGCCCATGCAGAAATGTTAAGACCATTGTCACTATCGGAAATCGTACGAAAGAGGGTACAGAGGTGAGGCTCAGACATATTGCAATGGCCGCCGTAGCGAGCGTCGGGGGCTTGGGTCTGGTGGGTGTCGGCGCTCATGCCGTCTTCACCACCTCGACGGCGAGTAGCCAGACGATCAATGCTGGCACTCTCGGCGTGGTGTTGTCCTCGCCCGATGCCCCCGGTTGTACCAGCCCGACGGACGGTTGTACCTCCCTCACCCTAAGCCCAGTCGGACCGGTCGGGTCGACCTTCGACACGGCGCCCAGCCTCATCACGATCACCAACACCGGGAATATCCCGGCGTACTACAGCACAGTGAACGTGAGTGACACCAACAACAACAGCACGTTCCGGTCCGAGTTGGGCATGTGCGACTACAGCTACGGCGGCAACGGGGCAGGCCATTACGTCGGAGTGGACAACAACGGGCTCCTCACCGCGCAAGAGGGAACGTTCAACATCAGCGGGAGCGGGGCGGAGTATGTGATCCAACCGGGTGCGACCGACTCGTATGCCATCGACTTCTACGCGGGGCAAGCCTCCTCCGTCTGCGGTGGCTCTGCTATCCCGAGCCTGACTCAGGCTGCGCAGGGTGGAAGTCTCTCCATGACCATCACGTACGCCTACACGGGCTGAGCAGCTGGTCGGTTGACAGGGGATCTCCCCGATCTATCGTCAACCGGCTGCCAGCCCGGAGTTCAAGCTGATCTGTGCAACGAGCCCGCCTCGTGCCACGACCGGAACGGCGGGTCGGGTCGGGCGGGCTCGTTGCGTGGCGCGAGGTCACCATTCGCCTCGAACCTACGGTCGAGCTGAAATGCACGAACAGATGCTCCGACCGTTGTTCGGATAGTCTTCGACGGAGCATGGTGGAACTCCCAGAGGCTCCTGCTCATCTTGCCGTGGCACTGTGCCACCCTGGCCTCGCTTCGACGCGGCGGCGTCGGGAGCAGGCGAATGAAGACACCAACGGCCGCGACCATCTCCGAGGCTCGGACGTTCGCAACGTCGGGCAATCGTGATAACAAGTTCGTCCGCGAGGCACGGCATCCCGGGAGCCCCGCCTTCGGAGCAGACGACCGTGATCGAGCGGGTTCGGAACGTCATCGCTGCCGTCCTGCTCGTGGCTCTCCTCGCTGTGGTGGGATTCGCGAGCATCGCTCTGGTCCGGGGCACCTACATGGTGACACCGATCCTCTCGGGCAGCATGCGACCGGGCTTGGCGGTGGGCGGCGTCGTCGTCAGCCAACGGGTCCCCGTGAAGAGCCTTGCCGTGCGCGACGTGATCGTCTTCAGGCGCCCGGACAAGCCCTCCGAGCAGGTGGTGCACCGTATCGTCCGTCTTGTCGTGGGCAGCTCCGGGCAGACCCTGATCAATACCCAGGGCGATGCGAACACGGTCCGCGACCCGTGGACGGTGACATTGCGTGGCAGCTACGCCTACCGGGCACGCTGGTCGATTCCCCTCATCGGCTATGTCGCCGTCTTCTTTCAGGACTACCGGGGTTTCATCGTGCTCCTGGCCGGTATCGTCTTGCTCGGGGTCACGGGCATCTATTTTCTGGGAGCCCGCCAGAGCGCCACCGAACGCCCGGCGCCGACCCTCCCGGAGGAACGCAACGGTGCCCCGGCTACGCCACCAGCCCCGCGGCCGCCGTCGCCCTGTGTTGCCGAGCGGGTAGAGCGGGTCCACCATCCCCAACCGCCGTCCGGCTGACGGCGTTTCGCTCGGCGGGTCGTCGGCCCCGGGCGGGCGACTGAGCTATCGTCCCTGCGCTGCCGAATGGCGAGAGAGCAACGGTGAACGGGAGGGCGGATGTCGGCGCGGTTCGAGGGCAAGGTCGCATTCATCACCGGCGGGGCCATCGGGTTCGGGCGGGCGTTCGGGCGGGCACTGGCCGCACAGGGGGCTGCGGTCGCCATCGCCGACATCGACCTGCCCGGAGCGCAAGAGGAGGCGGATGCGCTACTGGCGTCCGGCCATACCGCTCTCGCCGTCGAATGCGATGTGGCGGACGAGCAGCAGGTCGACCAGGCCGTCGCCTCCGTCGTGAGTGAGCTGGGTGGGGTTGACGTGCTGATCAACAACGCCGGCAAGCACCTCACCAAGTACAACCAGCCGTTCTCGGTCCTGCCCCGCCACGAGGTCAGAGCGCTCTTCGACGTGAACGTCATCGGCGTGGTGAACTGTTCGGTGGCGTGCCGGGACACGATGCGGGCGAGGGGCGGCGGGGCCATCCTCAACATCTCGTCGATCGCCGCCACCGGGAGCACCAGCCCGTACGGCGTCTCCAAGCTCGCGGTCCGCGGCCTGACGATTGCTTTCGCCCACGAGTTCGCCCCGGACTCGATTCGGGTGAACGCGATAGCTCCCGGCCTGATGGCGACCGAGAACGCGCTCGCCGACCTTCCCCAGAGCCTGGTCGAGCACTTCGTCAGCGACCTCCAGCTCGTCCACCGGCTGGGAACGATGGAGGACATCGTCTCCGCGATGCTCTTCTTGTGCTCGGACGAGGCGAGCTTCGTGACCGGGGAGACCCTGAAGGTCAGCGGGGGCTATCCGCTGTCCATCTGATCTGCGGTACCGGTGGCAGGGTAGCCGTCAACCCCACCAGAACGCTGCTGCGATGACGGCATACAGCCCGATCAGACACGAACCCTCGAGCCAGGTCGACTCTCCATCGAACACCACGACGGCGGTGATCACGGCCGAGCTGATCATGACGACCAGCAGTAGTGGAGGCAGCACCAGCGTGAGGCGCGTGCCCCCCAGGAGCGGCGAGACGAGCACCAGCACGGGCATGAGGGCGAGGGCGATCTGAACCGGGCTCTGCAAGATCACCGACAGCGCGTAGTCCGGCTTGTTCTTGGCCGCCAGCTGTACTCCCACCACGTTCTCCACCGCGTTCCCCGCGATAGCGACCACCACCAGCCCCGCGAACGCCTGTGACATGTGGAGCGTCGAGAGTGCCGGGGTCAGTGCGGTCACGAACCAGTCCGAGACGAACGCGGCGGCGACGCTCGAAGCGAGCAGGGCCCCCAGCACGAGCGGGATCGGCCACTGCGGGCCGTCGATCTCCGCTGTCGGGGAGACCTGCTTGCTCTTCAGAGCTGCGGGCACCGAGAGCACGAACACGCCCAGCAAGACCACCGACGCAATGGTCGAGAGGGCCGCCTCGTGGCGAGCCACCGCGACGTGCAGGTGGGCGCTGATGCCCGGGACGGCGAGGATGGCGACAGCCAGCAGGAGCAGGAGGGCGACGTTCCTGGCATCGTCGGTCGCGAATCGCTGGGTGCCATGACGGACGCCACCGACGACGAATGCCAGACCGAGGACCAGCAGCACGTTCGCCAGGATCGAGCCCACCAAGGCGCCCTGCACCACCCCGATCAGTCCGGCACGGAGCGCGAAGATCGCGAAGAACAGCTCGGGGAGGTTGCCCAGGGCCGACTGCACGACTCCGGTCGCCCCCGGCCCGAAACGGTCGCCCAGTCGGTCCACGCTCCGCCCGACGATGGAAGCCAGGATCGCAAGGGCCACGGCCGACACGACGAATGGAACCACCGGCCCGGCGGCGACGAAGGCCGTCACGCCACTGAGCGCGGTCGCCACCGTGCCGGCCACGAAGAGCCGGATATCGCCGCGCGACACCACGCGCTCCCGGCCCGGGGCTCCTTTCACGGACACGGAGCGTAACGGGTCGCTCGGGGGAGGTCCCGCTCCGCCGCCGAAGGCCCGGCCTGATCGGGCGCGCCCAACTGGTGCCGTTGCTGGCGGGAGCACTCCGGGGCGACACGCTCGCCGACTCAGGGGAGCAGGACGTGACCTCGGCCATCGCCCTGCAGACCAGCGTCCGCCATCTCGGCCTGCCCATCAGGGAAGGACCATCGTTGGGTGTGAGGGCGAACTGCTGTAGGTCGACCCCGTTGCCGGAATACTCTGACTCGTATTTACCACTGTTCACGAGATAAAATACTGCTCTTACGACTTCTATTCTCAGATAGGCTGGTATCTACCTGTTAAGCTATACCGATGGGACCTCACCGTCGGAGCCGGAGCAGCAGCGTTTCGTCGACCCTCCGCCTCCTCGCCTGCGGGACCATCGGCGTCGGCGTGCTCTTCGCCGCGGTGGTGGTGGCGCCAGGACCCGCGTCAGCGGCGCGCCACGGCAAGGCCTCCGGACCGGTGGACGTCTTGTACGCGGGCTCACTGGTGAACCTGATGGAGCTGGGCGTCGGCCCGGCGTACGACAGGGCGACCGGCTACACCTTCAACGGCTTCGCCGCCGGATCGAGTGCCCTGGCCAACGAGATCAAGGGGGGCACCCAGCAGGCCGACGTGTTCCTGAGCGCGAGCCCGCAGGTGAACGGCGACCTCGAGGGTCCGGCCAACGGGAACCACGTCTCGTGGTACGCGAGGTTCGCCACCTCGCCCCTGGTGCTCGGTTACAACAAGAACAGCAGGTTCGCCGCAGACCTGAAGTCGAAACCCTGGTACCGGGTCATCACCGAGCCCGGCTTCCTCCTCGGGCGCACCGATCCCGCCGTCGACCCCAAGGGGACGCTCGCCGTCGAGGCCCTGAGCCGGGCCGCCGCGACCTACCACGATCCGTCCCTGAACCGGATCCGCTCCACCACCACCGGCGTGTTCCCCGAGGAGACGCTGGTCGCTCGGCTCCAGTCCGGGCAGCTCGACGCCGGGTTCTTTTACTCCAGCGAGGCGGCCGCCGCCCACATCCCGACCATCGGGCTCGAGGGCGTCCACCTCTCCGCCGAGTACACGGTCACGGTGGTCAACGACGCGCCCCATGTCAGGGCGGCCAAGGCGTTCCTGGCGTTCCTTCTGGGCCCGGCTGGACGATCCCTACTCGAGCGTGGCGGTCTGTCGCTCGCGGCTGCGCCTACGGTCACGGGATCGAAATCGGTTCCCGATTCCCTGAGGTCGATCCTGCACGTACGGTGAACCCGCGCACGTCCCTCACGCCGTTGCCGTGGCTGGGCGGGCTGCTCGCGCTCTACCTCGCCGTTCCCGTCGTCGCATTCGCGATCCGGCTCGCCGGCTCCCACCAACGGGGGTTCGGGACCCCGGGCCTCCTGGGGGCCCTGTACGTCTCCGTCGTCACCTCGACGATCTCGGTGACGCTGATCGCCGTCCTCGGCATTCCCCTGGCGTACGTGCTCGCCAGGTCGCAGAGCCGGTTGGCGACCTTCGTCGGAGTTGTGGTGCAACTGCCTCTCGCGATGCCACCGCTGATGAGCGGCATCCTGCTCGTCGAGCTGGTCGGACCGTACACGGCGCTCGGGAAGGCCTTCGGGGGCCATCTCACCGACTCGATGGTCGGCGTCGTCCTGGCCCAGACGTTCGTGGCGTCACCGTTCCTCGTCGTGACGGCGCGGTCCGCCTTCGCCGCCGTCGACCGGTCGGTCATGGAGCACGCGGCCACGCTCGGGCACCGGGAACTGGCCAGGTTCCGGCGCGTGAGCCTGCCCATCGCCGGACCGGGGATCAGAGCGGGTCTCGTGCTGTCCTGGCTTCGCGCCTTCGGGGAGTACGGAGCCACCGTCGTCCTCGCTTACCATCCCTACACCCTGCCGGTCTACACCTACGTGCAGTTCTCGAGCGTGGGCATACCCACCACCCAGGCCCCCACCGCGCTGGGGCTGATGGTCGCCGCCGCGGTGGCCGCTCTCGGCCGGATCCCGGTGGCGCGGAGGCGAAGGCGGCCCTCGACCGCCCCGCTACCCCCATCCGTACCGCCTCGGGCGGCTCTCCCCACCCCCGTCGGCTGCGACCTCCACGCCCGGCTGGGGACATTCAGCCTGAACGTCGACTACGACGCGACCAGCCCTCGGCTGGCCGTCCTCGGACCATCCGGGTCCGGGAAGTCGGCCTTGCTCCGTTGCCTCGCCGGACTGCTCGGGCCGCAGGTCGGGCCGGTGTCGTACCGGGCCCAGCCCGTCAACGGGATCCCGGTGGAGGATCGACGGATCGGCTACGTCCCCCAGGGATACGGCCTGATCCCGCACCTGACCGTTTGGCAGCAGCTCTGCTTCGCCGTCGGGGCCGACGAAGGGGTCGCGGCCCATTGGCTTGCGCGCCTCCACCTCGACGGGCTCGAGAACCGCCTTCCGAGCGAGCTGTCGGGCGGCCAGCGCCAAAGGGTCGCCCTGGCTCAGTCCCTGACGCGGTCACCGGATCTGCTCCTCCTTGACGAGCCCTTTTCCGCACTCGATACACCGGTCAGGAGCGAACTGCGCGACGAGCTCCGGCGGCTGCAGCGAGAAGCCGGGCTCTCCACCGTGCTCGTCACGCACGATCCCGAGGAGGCGGCGTTCCTGGCCGACGAGATCATCGTGCTGGTCGATGGTCGCGTGCTCCAGTCCGGCCCCAAGGGGCGGGTCTTCGCCGAACCCGCGTCACCCGAGGTAGCCCGTCTGCTCGGGTTCCGCAACCTCTCTCCGGGCGTGGTGCGAAGCTCGGGGCAGGTCCAGCTGGGGAACGCCGTCGTCGCCATGGACACCGGTGCGCTGTCCGTCGGCAGCGAAGTCCTCTGGTGCGTCCGTCCCGAGCAGATCTCCCTGGTCGACGGCGGCCCGTACCGGGCATTGATCGTCGACACCGTCGATCTCGGCACCGTCACCGACGTCATCCTGAGGGTGGGCGACGACCTCGAGCTGCAGATGCGGGTCCCGGGTCCCCTCGACCTCGTGCCCGGCGCGAGCTGCCACGTGTCACTCCCCGTGCCGGCCATCCGGGTCTGGCCGGCACGGACCACCTCGGTCCCGGACCGGACGGCCTCGTCGGCACCGAGAGGCTGAGCGGGCCGGGATGGGCGCAGCTACCGGGCGGGGACCTCGACCGAGACGTTCGTCGCCTTCACGACGGCTTCGACGATGACCCCGGGCTCGAGCCCCATGTCGTCCACCGCTTCGCTGCTGATGAGCGAGACGATCCGGAACGGGCCCGCCTGCATCTCGACCTGCGCCATGACCCGATCTCGCGTGACCTTGGTGACTATCCCCGCCAGATGGTTCCGAGCCGACTCGCGTGCCGCGATCAGGGGATCGGGTCCCTGGTAGAGCGACTGGGCGAATTTGGCCAACGCCACCCCGTCGATCCGCCGCCTCCCGCCGGCGGTCCGAGTGGCTCGAAGCCGGCCGTCGTCGACCCAGCGGCGAACCGTGTCGGGACTCACGCCCAGCACCATCGCCGACTCGCCCACCCCGTACCCGTCCATGGACCGCCGAGCGTACCGGGCGATGCTCCCGCCGGGCCATGCTCCCGCCATATCGCCACGCGGTGCCGGGACTTCTCGCCGGCCCACCGACAGGTGACGATCCGCCGGGTCACGTCACGCACACGACACACATGTCACACCCCTGCCACCCTGGTGGCTACACTTCGCCCGGTCAAGCGTGACGGGACCCGGGGAGATCGATGGCCGACGCTCATGAGCCGCGACGCCGGAGCGACGACCCGGCCCAGAGCCGGCAGCGGGTGGCCCGGGCACTCGGTGTGCTCGTGGTGGCGGACGCCGCCATCCTGGCCGCAGCGCTGCTCGTGGGCTTCTTGGTCGTCGGCCGCCACGGTGGCGGGGTGATTCAGGGCTGGGACGGCACCGTCGGGCACTGGTACCTCCAGCACCGTTGGGCGCTCGTCGGGGTCTCCAAGACAGTGGCCTTCCTCGGGGACGCGCCCGCCCTGGCGGTCATTTCGGCAGTGCTCACCGTGGTGCTGCTTTTCACCATTCGATCCATCCGGGCCCTCGTCCCGATCGTCGCCTACCTCGGCGCGGAGTTCGTGGTGTTCACCACACGGGCGTTCATCCACCGTCACCGCCCCTCAACTGCCGTCTACCCGGCGGCGGGGGCCGTCAGGGGCGTGCACGAGACGAGCTACTCCTTCCCATCCGGGCACGCCGTGGCGGTGACGGCAGTGCTCTTCGCCCTCCTCGGCACGCTCGCGTTGACGCGCCGAACCTGGTGGCCCTGGGCGGTGGCGCTCCTCGCCTCGCTCTTCGTCATCGACACCCGGTTGGTGCTCGGCGTGCACTGGTTCAGTGATGTCGTCTTCGGCCTGGTCCTCGGGGCTGCCTGGGGCGCCGTGGTCGCGATGGTCGCCCGAACGGTGGAATGGTCGGACGTGTCCGCCGCCCTTCGCCGGCGCCCGAAGACAGGGTGAGGGGGGTTCGGGACCTCGCTTCACCGCCTCAGCCCGTTCTCGGCGGCGCTCCCCCGGGACGATCGGCCGGGGCCTGAAACACGGCATTCGCCTGCTCGAGCAGGCGAAGCTCGTCGTCGCCGATCGCCAACCAGTCCCGGAGAACGTCCTCGGTGTGCTGGCCCAGCCGAGGCGGGGTCCTCCGGATCCGAGCAGGCGTCCGGCTCAGCCGATGACAGGGGCGCGGGTAGTTGAGCACCCCGAACTCGGGATGGTCGAGCGGCACCATGAACCCCCGGGAACGGAGTTGGGGATCACGCCAGATGTCCTCGCTGTCCTGCACGGCGGCGACCGCCAAACCCTCCCTCTGCAGGAGGTGCATCGCCGTATGGGGGCTGCGTTCGGCGACCCACGCGGCGAAGACGGCCTCGAGCTCCGGCCGTCGGGCTGTCGCCTCCCCGGGGTCCGAGGTCGCCAGGTCCGACCGGTCGAGGTACCGGCAGAGGGTCGCCCAGTCCTCGGCATCCTCGAGCTCTATGGCCACCCAGCGGTCGTGTCCCGTCGCCGGGAACACGCCCGAGAGCCACGATCCCGGCACGTCGTTGGGGGCGGAGGGGCTGCTCCGTCCGTTCACCAGCGGGTCGAGGTAGAGAGGTGCCATGAGCGCGGTCATGGTGTCGATCTGGGCCACGTCGAGGTGGACCGGGTCGCCGGTCCGGCGGGCGAACCCGAGGGCGGCGATGATCGCGAGGGCCGACGTCGTCCCCGCGATGTAGTCCGAGAGGGTTCCGTGCGAGAACCCCCATCCTGCCGTCAGCCCCAGGTAGCCGCAGACGTTGGAGGCATAGGAGCGGTAACCCGCCCGCGGACCGGTGTGGCCGAAGCCCGACATCGCGAGCATGACGAGCTTGGGGTTGTCCCGTACCAGCTCCTCGAACGAGCAGCCCCAGTTGGCCAGGGTGTCCCCGGCAAAATTCTCGACCACGACGTCGGCGCTGGCGACCAGGCGGTGGAAGACCGGTCTGGCACCGGGGTTGGCCAGGTCGACCGAAAGGCTCCTTGTGCTCCGGGACAGCGCCCCGTACATCACGGTGTTCGGTACCCCGGACGGCTCGGTGAACGGCTCCCCGATGGCGTAGGCGGGCATGCGGAGCACCTCGGGGCGAGACCTGGGCTCAACCTTCACCACGTCGGCCCCGAGCTCGGAGAGCAGGAGGGCGACGGTGTTGCCGGCGACGAACGCGCCGAAGCTGATGACCCGCACTCCGTCGAGGGCGAGTGGGGCCGAATCAGACAAGACCTTGCGACTCCCAGCTCCTGAGCTCCCCGGCACCGTGGCCGAGCTCTCGCACGAAGACGTCCGTATTGTGCTCACCCAACCCCGGGGCCGGTCGGCGCAGCGTGAGCATGCCGGGCGTCGACTTCATAAAGCCCCACGGCAGCGTCACCGTCCCCAGCCCTTCCTTGGCCGTGGTCACGAACAGGCCCCGGGCGCGGGGTTGGGCGTCATGGAGGAATTCCGCCGGCGTGTACCGGGGACAGCACGGGAGCCCTGCCCGCTGTCCCTTCTCAAACAGCTCCTCGCGGCTCCGGGTCGCCATCAGGCGCTCGATGATCGTGATCAGACCGTCGAAGAGATCACGACGGACCAAGGGGTCGGCCAGCGACGGCTCCGACAGCTCCTCGGGGTGATCGAGCATCGTGAGGAAGGCGTCCCAATGGTGCAGCTGATGACTGGCGACCTCAAAGGGTCCGTCGAGGCACTGCCAGGTGCCGGTCGGTGGGAACCCGACTCCAGCGGCCCGGCCCCATCCGAACATCGCCTCGACGTCGTAGCGCTCGACGAGGAAGTCCTTCCCGGCCGCCACCTCGTGCACGGAGAGGTCGATGACCTGACCACCGTGCCTCGGACGGGCCTCCAGCGCGGCCAGAACGGCCAGCGCACCGTGGATCCCCGCCTCGTCCCACTGCGCCTGGCCGGGAACGGCAACCGGCGGGCCCTCCACGGTCCCGACCCGGTGCATCCCCCCGCCCAGGGCGAACGAGATCAGCGGCGTCGCCCGAAAGTCTCGCCACGGCCCGGTCAGGCCGAAGGGCGTGATGACGCACACCACCGCGTCGCCGCGTGCCCACCGGGGCAACCCGGAATCCGCGTCGAATCCCGTCAGCGGAGCACGGCGGCTCGGGGCGAGGACCACCACGTCGGCCGTTCGCCCGAGCTCGGCCAGGAGGTCCATCGCCTCGCTCCGTCCGGTGTGCAGCGTTATGCCGCGCTTGTTGGCGTGGTACGAGGCGAAGACCAGACTCGCCTCGGGTCCGGTGATGCCATCCCTGAGGGGAGGCCGGCGTCGCATCGGGTCACCGGACGGCGGCTCGACCTTCACGACCTCGGCGCCGAGATCTGCAAGCAACCGGGTGCAGTACGCACCGAGGGCGCTCGACAAGTCGAGCACCCGGACACCGTCGAGCGGGCCTCGGTCGGTGTCCGCACCCGTCATCTTCGGGTCACTTCGGCCGTCGCACCTTGCTCTGCCCCCCGCTCGCTGGTGCGCCATCACCCCGCGACCTACCAGCTCAGTCGACCTCGGCGCATGCTACGCACAGACCTCGGCGTGCCGCAATCGGGTCACGGCCCCGTTGCGCGAGAAAGGCCGCCGGCTCTGGAGCCGGCGGCCTTTCTCGACTGACTGTTCCTCAGAGCGGTCGAACGTTCTGCGCCTCGTCCCCCTTGCGGCCCGGGCCCACGTCGAACTCGACCTGCTGCCCCTCCTCGAGCGACTTGTAACCGCTTCCCTGGATGTTGGAGTAGTGGACGAACACATCGTCGCCCTGCTCACGCGAGATGAAGCCGAAGCCCTTCTCTGCGTTGAAAAACTTTACCGTCCCTGTAGCCAACGAACTCTCACTCTCTGACATGCGTTCCCAGACTCTCCGAGGACGCTACCGCCAAGGCTACATGCCCTATGCCCCTCTCCGATCAGATCAGGGGTGCGTCAAGCCTCCCGGGAGCTCTCTCAACCCAAAAGTAGGGCTTGACCAGGGAACTAAATGCGAACGACCGAGCGACGGACCGGACCCGGGTGAGGGGCCTCCTGGTCCCCGGAACGCCTTTCACCCTGATCGCAACCCGCGCACCACGCGGTGACACCCCGCGGCGGGGAGCATACGAGCAGGACCTCGGGGCCCGGCACGGGGCCGCGAAGACCAGGACGGAGGGACGATGGCGCGGCAACGGGACGGGAGAAAGCTCGCAGCTCTCACCGGGTCTCACGGACGGCACCGCCGGGCCCGGGCCGGGCCCGGGGCCGGGGCCGGGGCCGGGGCAAGCAGCGGGCCGCGCCGGATCGCCCAGGATGTGCCGGCCGGCCGGCCCGACCCCTCCCCGTTCCCGTCGGATCGGGCGACCGACCCGTCGGTGCGGATGAGTGGCACCTGTTCATGCGGGAGAGAGAGAACCGACGTCCTCGTCCCAGGGGCCGCCGGTACCCGCTGGTTCCGGAGCGTCTTCACCGAGTGCGAATGCGGACAGCTCCTCATGCTCGAGATCGGAGGGTCCACGCCGGCAAGGAATTGAGGCCGCCACGTGCGACCCCGGTCCCGGCATGCGGCGGGGCCTGGACGCCGATGGAACCAAGGCCTAGCTTCTGAGCCACCGACACAGATCCGACCAGGGGGTCAAGCGACGTGGCACTCGATCCGGCCGACACCATCGCCATCCAGCAGCTGTACGCCGCCTACAACCACGCCGCCGACCGTGGCGACGGCAACACCTTCGGCGGCTGCTTCACATCGGACGGCCGGTTCGACATGGGGGGCACGGTCGCCGAGGGATCCGAGGCCATCGGCAAGTTCGCGGAGCAGATCCCCGCCATGATCCCCGGTGCGCGCCACATCGCGACGAACGTCCTCGTGGAGGGCGACGGGGACCGTGCATCCGGACGGGCCTACCTGATGCTCCTCGACACCAAGACCTCGCCCCCCAGCATCGCCATGACGGGCGCCTACGAGGACCGCCTGGTCCGCTCGGCGAACGAGTGGCGGTTCGCCGAGC
>Ga0307373_10011487_pt1 | contig 12816 bp, 19 predicted proteins | sample OX2MG_FD_202534 | JGI IMG/M metagenome (GOLD analysis project Ga0307373, IMG submission 202534) | Soil microbial communities from Risofladan, Vaasa, Finland - OX-2 | ecosystem: Environmental > Terrestrial > Soil > Coastal area > Acid sulfate soil | place: Finland: Risofladan, Vaasa | collected... | reverse complement strand
GCGTCCTGGACGGCCTTCAGAAGCGTATTGTATGGGTTCACATACGTGCGGTACGGCCTGAAGGTCGTTCAACCATCAGAACAAGAGGGATAGACCAAGAACTCAATCTCTCATCTTAACGGTATCCTGAGGCTAGGACAAGCGTATTTATCGCGGCCGGGTAGATTTTGCCAGGCATCTCTTCTTGAAGGCAAAGCCAACTCGCAAGTATCTTGCCCTTCTCTTGGCAATCCTTATTGTGGCAACAAGCTTTGGTGTCGGCTATCTAGCGGGGAATGCCGGCGAGCGAACTGTCACCTCAACTTCGGTTGTAACATCTCGTCAAACCACAGTCTCAAGTATTACAGCGAGCATGTCTTCCTCGAGCAGCTTAAGGCCGGCTGAGACAAGCGACTACAACTCGTCACTCGGCATTGAGTTGACAATGACCCTCGGTAATAACACGATCTCCCAAAGCGACGGCATCTCCATGTACCTCTCGCTCGAAAACACGCTGGAAAGACAGAACAACCTTAGTCTCAACCTCGGGGTAGAGCCAAATCCTCCTCGGCTGATGCCCTGCAGTCCGCTTCCCTTTGGAGTCTCAATATTCGAGGGCAACTATGAGATCGGCAACTTATCCAAGGGCAACTCTCTGGGCCAACTCTGGGGGCCCAACACGCCCGTCAACTGTCCAACCTACGGATACAACATCTTCATGCCACCGATGAGCGGTGAATTCGGGACCTTTGCTTCCGGGAACTCAGTCTCGGTTATCCCCGCATCCACGAACATGACATACTGGGGCTACTGGACCTACGATGCAGGAGATGTCTTTCAATCGTTCTCGCCAGGGGTCTACACAATAGAAGGCGAGGACTGGTGGGGGCAGGTGATGCTTCTCCACTTCCAAGTGGTCCAGAATCAGAATCCGCTCGACTGCGCAACCATCGCATCTGACTCGTCATACGTCGGGTACACGAACGCGACCACGGGCAACGGTCCGCTCAAGCTCGACGCATACTACCTGAATCCGCGAATGAGCGACAGGGTCGTACTTGCGCTCACGAACACTGGAAACTCGACGCTGACGACGACCCATGCACGGGCTCCGTCGGATTCTTCGGATTCTCCCCCGGTATCTTCGATCCCGACTCGACTTTGAGTGGGCGTTGGCAATATTATGGACCCAACGGGACATTGGGTTTTCCGGCCACCTTCTATCCAGACCGATGCGTCCTCATTGTTCTCACGCTGTCGTTCCCATATCCTCAGTTTCCGTTCAGCATTTACTTCCCCAATAATATGACCCAAGAATTCACATTCACCCCATGACATGCAGAAGTCACCTGTGCCCCACATGCCAATGAAATGCCCCGGCGGAGTCGCAATGAACCCTGCGTATTGCGATAACTTGCTCTTGCCATTCTAACCTTGGTAGCAGTATGATCCAATGCCGTTCATTACATTGGTGTTGTTCACGTTTCCCGAAGGCACGCTAACGGTAGCGCAATTGCTTCCAACGGGGGGATATCCTGCGCTAAAGCTGTAAGTTCTTCCCTGGTATACTAGAGTGATGTTCAGGTTTCCACCAGCGATGGCCACGCTCGGAAAAACTGGCATCAACCAACCATCCTTTTCCGTCTGGAATTTCTTTATGTGCATGACTTGCTCATATTGTACTCCATTGCAAATGTCGACGAGCGTTGCGACCGCAGTGAGGTTTTCTCCGCTGATTGGAGTTCCGGTGCCATCCGAAACAATCCGAAACTCGAACCCTCCAACCGAAGGGAAGCACTCGAAGTTCGAGGGAAAGTAGGTGTCACTGGTACCCTATGGAATACGATGTAGTGGACCCTATTGTTGCTGTGACGGTGTGTGTATTGTTCGTCGTCGCCACGTCGGTTTCATAGAGGACGAGAATGCCGACCACCAAGACTGCAATTATCACGGAGACCAGTTTCTTACGCGCCAACCTAGTCAATTGATTTTGAAGGCCGTCTAATTTATTCATGCGGAGGCGCAATGAACCCTTACGCACGGCAACGCCCCTGCAATTTCTCAAATCCAGCGGACGCGCGGAACTAACCTTCTATGCGCAGATTTCCCCTGAGAGGGTGTCTATCGTCACGTTCGTATCTGCCACAGTGACGGTTCCACTCGAACCGCTCGGACCATGAATGTCGCCGACGGCGGTGTTGTTTGAGGGCACGCTCGAGAAGCGGGTCGGGTAGAGCGTGAAGGGGTAGGTCCCGCTAGGCACCGAGAACGTTATCGTCGTCATGCTGAACTTGCCGCTGGAGTTGTAACCGTTCTCCGAGATCTGGTTCAACTGAATGTTCGAAGGCTGTGTGATGGTGAGGTTTCCCAACTCCACGCCCCACTCATCGATGTAGCCTCCGCAACCCAATCCCTCGTTGAATGTGACGTCGTATAACTGGCCCGATGGGAAGGCAGTGAGCGTGGTGGTGTTCGCAATTATCGTGCTTGTGGTGTAGTAGGTGCTCGTCGTTCTAGCGGTCCCGCCCCCAAGGTACAACCCGGCTGCGACGGACGCGAACACTATCGTCAGCGCCACGAAAACCGCGAACAAGTCGGTTCTAACATTCAACCCTGAATACTTTCATGACCAACGGGACGCTATTGAAGCCTTGGGTACTTTTCTCCAGACGCCCGGTGGAGGCGCAATGAAACCCCCATGCGCCTTGATGGTTAGAGCCACTCAACTGACGGGATACCCAGCGATTCGAACATCTATTGCACGCACGAAATCAATCCTGTTCTTTCCCCAGGCGTGCTCGAGTTCGTCACTGTAGCCGAAGAACGCCCAGGGCGCCAAAGTGTGCAAGAGTTCCAGCTCTTGATTTCTCTTCTCCTTTGATTCGGTGTCGTTTAGGGTCTTGCCGGATCGCAGCTTTGCCACGATGGTGTAGGTGGTGTGGGCTGGGATGAAGTTGATGGAGTGCTTGGTCTTCTTGCCATACACCCAGCAAACGTCCTTGGTGGACACGAAATCGAACGTCAGCAGAGATTTCTTGACGAGCCAGCGACGAGAGACCGCGTAGTATCCGAACACACGTGGCCAATTCTTCGGACCTCGCTCGATCTCCTGAAGTGCACCTGCAACCGCGCGAAACGACTCGAAATCCTCCCGCTCTCTTTTCCTGCTCCTGAGTATCCGGTAGTAAGTCAGGCCAAATATCAGGACATAAATCGCAGAACCGGCTCCGAGGCTCCCAGCTTCCAAATCGGGCAGCACTATGATCGTGAATCCAAGGACGGCTACGACCGTCGCCAGAATCATCCTGTTCCTGCGCGTTCTTGCAAACTCCCTTACCACCAATGCAGGGTCTGCGTCGAGGCCCAGGTCCCTTTTGTCGTCCCTCCAGAGGGGCGACCCTCCGCTTAGCGAAGTCATGTCACAAGAGGATGCAATTGAATTAAAAGCACCTCCTCACCTAAGATACTAATCTTAGGTGAGTGAATAAGCGCCCACAGAGGACGGACATCCGAAGGGGCGGCGGAGCTTAAGGTTGTCGTCTCGAGGCTTGAGACGGATTAGGTCGCGCCCACTTTATCGGGTTGCGTTCCCGGTCTTCGTCATCTCTGTAGAGCTCGAGTTCTATCAAATCCGCCTGTCGAACGATTTCGCATCCTACGTTTTCGAACATGTAATGATATGGTAGATACCGCTCATGAGTCAGCTCCTTCGAAACTCCGTCGGGCATGATCAAGACACTCCTATTCGCCGAGAGCGCTATCTTGCCCTTGTAGAACCAGTTCGATGACATGACCGCGAAGGCGCTTCTCATCCGCTGGTCGAAATCTGTGATGGTCGTGCTGGGGTCGAGGGTTCCGATGACAAGAATCTTCTTCCCATTCTTCTCCACCCAGAAGTCTGGGTTCCACGACAGACCTGTGTCATTGGTCACACTGTCCCTGACCTTCAGGACTCGATAGGGCCAGCCGAAAACCCGCCTCAGCGAGGCCAACAGTTCCTTATGAAACTCCGACATGGGCGGGTCCTGCCGGACCTCGTCCGAGTCAACAATTCTTCGGTCCGTGTCCAAGATGACCACTCCTGTAAAATGTCACTTTATTTAATGTCCACCTCAATCCCTGCTTTCACGGTCTAGGAACCACCGCCACCAAAGTCACGATTGTGTGGCTAACCGGGTCGAGATACGAAAGAACGGCATATCCGGTCTGGGCTGACGAGTTTTTGGCGAAGTCCTTCTGCAGCTGCCCGACCAAATCATTCATTTCAAAATTCAGAGTGGCCTCTAGATTCGCCGGTGACAGGGCACTGGGGTTGCCTAGCATCCCAGCTTGAATAGTCACGGTCTTATCTGTAGAAATGAGGTCTGCCCCGCTCTGCGAAGGCTCGTTGAGTTGAATGTTCTCCACACCGAAGTCTTTCTGGCAAACAGTGTAAGCAATTTCGGCGCCCACCCTTGCAAGGTCGTACTTGGAGCCGCTGTTAACCATCTCTTTCTCGAGGCCCCTGACCGGCGTGACCTCGCCTATTCTGAAAGTCTGAGATGCCCCTTTGACTGCGAATCCCAGATTCTCTTCGTTCAAGCTTCCAAGGTTCCACAAGACGGACGGCTGCTGCAAATAGACCGTCGCCACCGCTTCCGAGCCGCCGCCGCTGCCGTAGACAAACTTCAGCTTCACGCCATCGGATGAGACTAGCGTAACTGGGCCGAAGTTTGAGCCGGATTTTTCGCTAAGTGTGGGACTGTCGTAACCGTCGTATGTTATCTTGAGCGTCTTGGGCGAGTTGACGACATCAGGAACCGTGAACTGAATGAAGGTGTCTCCACCTACATTTGTCAGCGGCATTGGCGTTCCAAGCACCTGAAAGCCCGAGACTCCCTCCAACGTCCCCTGTTCCACGCTCATCCCAAGTTGGCTTCCGACACTTCCGAACTTCGTGATCTGTGAAAAGTCGGATACCCATCCCGTGTGGCCAGTGTTGAGGTAGTCGATTGGAGGAATGCTGTCGATGAATTCGTTAGTCGTCAAGAGGTCGAATGAGACGGTCAGCACATCGCCAGTCGAGGCTATGTCCTCCGGCACGGTTGGGAGCCAGTTTGTATCGGCCGGCTCGAAGGGCTCGTCCGGCTGGATCTTTTGCGGATAGTAGTGGTAGACCGTCACTCCAGCCTCTTGGTAGTGAATCTGAACGAAGTTCGGTCCTCTCGGATTGAAGCCCGGAATGACTTCCTGCAGAAATGTGCCCCTGATTGTTGCTGTATTTCCGCTCGCGTCAAAATAGCGTACCATCTTGTTTTCACTCCTGACGTAGACTCGTATTCCGCCTCCCTGCTGAAGGCTATTCTTGTCCGCGGCATCACCAGCTGCCTGATCGTCGGGGGATGTCCCCGCAGCTTGAGCAACCTGCTGGATATCGCCTTGGATTTGCCCGTCGGGAATACCTTTCTTCTCGAGGATGTCCACCATCGAGTCGACCCTGTCCGCGGTGAACCCCGTCACGAAGGCCGAGTCAGAAGGGAACCTCTGTGCGAGCGTCTGCAGGATGGAAAAGGTCGCAGAGGAGGCGCTGTCAGAAACCCTCGAGGCGATGTCGCCCAGGTACGGCTTGACCGCGGGCCATGAATCGCCAAGCCCCAGGCCGTCGATGGCTGTCTGGAAATGGTCCGCGAAGGCGTCCTTCCCGCCGACGAGGAGCATCACGCTCGTTATCGCGAGCGCCCTCCCGAGATAGTCGGCCCTCTCTGCCTGCGGGACGCTGGGGTCGAAGGAGGACTCGTAGAGCTGGGCGAGCTGACCCGGGAGCGTCTGGCACGCCGCCAGGGTCGGGTTATTCGTCTCGAACAGCGTCTTCATGGCCGTGAGGCCGTTGAACGAGATGAAGTCCAGGGAGGCGAGTGTCACCCCGGCCGCGCTCGCGGCAAAGTCGTTGACCCCCTGCTCTACGGCCGTGGCGCTATCGTTATTTCCGCTGTTGCTCGGGTCGACCGCGGAGACCTGGCTCTGCGCCTGGGCAACAAAGCCCGTGTCCAGCCAGCTTGGGGACTCGGGGAGATACTGGAGCGCCCAGGCCCTCCACTCCTCGCTGCTGTTGAAGAACCCGATGACGGTCTGCGGGACGATCTCCTCGTACGTCTTGAGCTCTGACGCGTGGACTTCTCCCCAGAACGCGGGGTCTGTGAGGTCTGGTGGTGCGCTGGCATTTCCCTGGGTGAGCGACAGGTTTGCCAGGGGGGCGAGGACGAGGTCGCTGGTGGCAATCGAGACGGGGAGGTAGGGCTTCGCCGCCGTGAGGGTGGCGTTGGAGTAGCTCGAAGAACTGGTCGATTCGAGGCCAGTGGAGGCCCTCGCGCAGCTCTGGTGGGTCACTGAGAGGTAGGCCACGAACGATGTTGCCAGAGACAGCAAGACAATCAGGAGGATGAATCCTCCTACGAATTTCCTCAGCCATCCCATAGGTTTCTACCCTTGGGAAGATAATAACCGGCAACACCGACGGAATCGCCTTTCGGGCTCGTTCCCGAAATCATGCGCCGAAAGGCCGAACTCAGCTTAAAGGCAATTCCTCATCTTAGATGAGTATCTTAGGTGAGGAAAGTTTAGATGCGCGTGCGTGCCTGCAATACTCTTCTCTTTCGCTCTAACCTCCAAATACTTAGCTGACTCGCCTGCCACTACCTATAGCTCAACGTGTGAACGAGAGGCACGGCCGATGCGCAACTAGGCTGGTAGCTAGACCTTCTATCTATCCGGGGGAGCTCGGGCCAGTTCAGCCCGTCCACCCCCAAGCTCGACGTGTGAATGAAATGCCCCGGCGGAGGCGCAATGAACCCATTCTTCGCGGCGTTTTCGCTTGTGGTGTTGTCGGAGCTAAAACATTCCCTCTCTGATTTGTAGCTTGTCGCCAATCTTTGAGGACAAGAAGACTTTCAAGGATTCGTAGTCTTGGGGCTTGATGCTTCCCCTGTATGCGTGAATGCCGACCGAGATTATCAGCTTGCGCTTCCTTGTCAGACTAATCGCCTTAATCTGTTCCCAAGGTATCTTGTTGACCTTCTCTTGACCTTCGAGGATCTCCTTCGAGGGTGGAGAGCCCATTGCCCTCCTCTTATCGCCCGCCATGCGCATGAGTACCAAATATGCGAGCGCAAAAGCGGCGAAGAAGAGAACAATCCAAATGGCCGAAGGCAAGAAGTAAGCGGTTACGCCTAAGAGCAAGTATGCTGCGATGAAAGGAACGAACGCGAAAAAATAAGAAATTATGGAGATTCTGTAGATCGCTTCGGGAGTGAACCAGTAGTCATAGCGATAACTCTCTTCTGCCTTGAGAGTTGCCGATTGACTCAACCCCGGCTGCTGTGGCCCTCTGCAGCTTTAAGGCTGACGAAATTGGTTCCGCACTCATTCTTCGTGCGCTTGCTAACGGCGCTTAAATCCATATTTCGCCTCGGAGCGCATGAAATCCGAAAAGAAGGAGGAAAGGCTTCCTATAGAGGTCACGGTCCATCCCGACGGCCAGAGGGTAGAGGTAGACAGCATCGGCGCGTCCCACTTCTACCTGCCGCCCAGCCGGTGCAAGAGCTGCGTTGATTAGCCAGCGAGGAGACCGAGCGGGAAGTCTGCCGATTTTGCAGAGGACCCCTTCCACTCTTCGGTTATCATTGGACCTGCCACGTCTGCGGAGAGGTGTATTGCTACATCCACTTGCAGAAGCATCCGAGGCACCCCACACTTGACGCCAATGCCCCGGCGGAGGCGCAATGAACCCCATGTATGGCGAATGCCCTGCTACTTCATTTTAACGAACCCTGGCGGAGCTCGCGCAATGTGGAAAGTGGTGTCCCATCTGGTTCACTAGGACCGGAGTTCTTCAAATTTCTCGAAGCGCCTTGAACAGGACACTTATTGTGGCGATTGTCGCATTTCTTGTTGCGGCCAGCCTCGGAGCCGGCTACTTGGCTGGAAGCGGCGCAAGAACTACTGAGACCATCACTTCGGTCTCCACCGCCTCCACAACTAGCAGTTCTTGCTACTATGTCCTCCCTCAGGCTGTTCCTTGCCTCATCGGTCAGAATTTCACTCTGTCAGTGAATTACACCGGTCAATGGGAGGTGAGATACCAAGGATACAACTGTCTTGGGGAGGCTTGCGGTACCAGGACGACGAACGGCAGTTACATCGGAACGGGGAGCATACTTGCGAGCATAACGGTTCAGGGCGCGGCTGGTCAATGGACCCTTTGCGCCCAGGCCCAGAAGCTGGACGCTTCAAACACTATTCTGACGCTCGCGATCGGAGGGGCAAGAAACTCGACAGCTCTCGCATATGGTTCAGTGTCGGCCTGCGATGAACAACAATTCGTCTGATGGAAGACTCGGCCCTGCGCAATGAACCCACTATGCACGGTGAAATCTGGCCTAAATGCTCGGACAAAGGTATATGACGAACGGAACCCTCTGACAACTCAGGGCCTCCAAGCACGCAAAGGAAAGCAATCGGAACGAGAACCATCGTCTTTGCCGTCACCGTTGTTGTAATTGCAACGATAGGCATCGCATCGCTCAGCCAGCCACGAGCGCCCGCAGAGTCCACCGTCGCGTCAAGCAGCCAGGTAGCCTCGACGTCTACTGGCATAACCTCCACACAGGTGAACTGCACGGTGAACATTTTAGGATTCCCCGCGTTTCAAAATGAAACTTCCTCGATAGGCAACCTGCTGAGTAATGGTTTCTCCACGAATTCGAGCGCCTACCTCGCAATAGAACCGCTTAACGTGACCAAGCTCGATATCGAAATGATCCACCAGCCTGCCTTCCAGCAGACAGTGTCAGGCTACGTCTGGGTAAGGGCAGGATGGCTACCATTCACACAGCTAATCACTAACAGTTCTCAATGGGGCACGTATTTCCCCATGGGGCAGGGCCAGAACGGAGTCGCGCCCCAAGGAGTCGCGTTCTTCTACGAAGTGTATAGCCACACTGGTATTTGGTACAGCGGCTTCCTCGGCGCCTACAATCTCCAAAGCGGAAATTTCACAGTCTCGCCATTTCACCCACACGCGCAATGTCCGATACCTCCGTAGAGGGAAAATGCCCGGCGGAGGCGCAATGAACCCTATGTATGGCGAAGCCCTTCTACTTCATTTTAGACAAACCTAGCGAGAGCTGGAACCAACTACCAAACGGCGTAAGTAGGGCGGGAGCGGCGTTGAAAATACTACGAATATACATGACCAAGGCAAGGCGACGTGTCCTTGAAGGTCCAGGGATTCCTAAGAGTTACTGGATTCATCGAAATGTTTGTCGGGGTGCTCTTCTTAGAGTACGCAGGAAGCTATCCACCTCCATCATGCCCTGTGGCGGTCAGCTGCGGTCCCCCTTTTGATAATGGTCTCTACAATAGCGTCGGTTGGGTACTTATCGTCATAGGGTTAATCCAGATTGCAGCTAGCTTCTACATCGGCCGAACTCGTTCACCGACACAGCGCGCGGTGGCAAACCCGCCTATCTTGCCACGGACTTTGAAATATCCCCGGGCGGAGGGCGCAATGAACCCTTTATGCGAGTCCTGCAAAAACTGATGGTCGACCACGCTTTGGAAATTGATCTACCAGACTTCGAACCGATGTCGGGAAGGAAAAGCAAAACCAAAGATGCAAGAAAGAAGGACTTGGTCAAGAGAATTCTTCAATCCAACGAAGCAGCAATTGAAGTAGCAAAGAGCCAGTTCGGAGGGAAACGATTGTGCCTCGAGGTAGCATTCCGTCTCTGGAAGAGTGATGAAGGTCACACGGACACAACGGGAAAGAAAGACATAGACAACCTTCTCAAGCTAGTCATGGATGCGATTCAGACTCCTGCGAAAGACGGCGGGCTAGGATTGATTGAAAATGATGACCAGATATTCAAAATCATCGCAACCAAAAGATTGGTCGACGAAGAAACCAGTAAGGGCATATGGCTGAAGATTTCTGAAATCACAGAAGACACGTGACCCGGCGGAGGCGCAATGAATCCCTATACATGGCGAATGCCCTGCAACTTCATTTTGACAAGCCCAAGCGGAACTCATCCATATCAAGTTCCAAGAATATTTCGGCTATGTCTCCCTTCGTTTGCTTGAAATGGCGTCTCTCATAGAAAATCTTCGCGGATTCATGGATTGTTGATGTCTCGACGCCAACGGCCCCACGCTTCAGCGCGTCGGCGATGGCCGCTAAGAGCAACCGGGAACCTACGCCCTTTCCCCTGTAGGCCGGTGAAACGTAGAATGCCGTGATGAATGCGTTGGGACCGCCGTCGATGACGTCTTCGTGCAAGACGAAATGAATGAAGCCGATGACCTCTGAACTCGCCTCGGCCACCAGAATCTCTTTGCGCCTTAACGCCCGCCTGATCGAGTCAGTCCGGCCTTTCTCTGGAGCCCACTTCAACCATTCAGAGAGGAGAGCCCGCAAGCGGGCGGTGTCCGTGGCGGATGCTCCTCGGATGATGACCTTCAAGACGCATCCTTGCCCCCTCCGAGACGAGGAGCGCGTTACCACGATAAAAACCTGTATCCCTGTTCAACGCGTGAGTGAAATGCCCCGGCGGAGGCGCAATGGACCTATGGGCGGTATTGCCAGCATTTTCTCGAGAGCAGCGAGAGCTCGAACGTTCGGACAAATCCGTATTAGGGCTCGGCATTCCTGCCTTCCGAATGACATCTACCGTCGCCGTCGTAGTTGTCTTTCTGTTGATTGCCGCGGCGGCCACCGTAGTGTTCGCCCAAGACCCGATCAATCAGAGTTACGGGCCTCCAGGTCCGATTAGCACTTGGCCGGCCACATGGACCGATTTTTGTAGCCGACCCGTCTTCTTCGGCATCAGATTGCCTGTTTTCGGCGACAAGACGACCAACGTCCAGATGTTGGCTCCTCCAGGAGGAACGCTGCCGAACAGCAGCCTTGACCAGATATACGCCCGCATCGTGAACTCGACCAGCTTCAAGAACGCTTCGGCGGGCTTTGGCTGGGTGACAATCTTTTGGGGGCTTCAGGAAGCCGGTGCTATCGGCTCTCCGAGCGAGTATGCCATCGGCCAGTTCATTCTCATATCTGGGGGCCGCCCCGACCCAGCCATCTCTTTCGGAATTATCCAGGCCGACTACAATCTCAGCACGGGGTCCGTGTCAATCCAGACTGGAATCGGCGCGAGCTGCTCGGCTGGGTGACTCAGAGGATTTCCCGGCGGAGGCGCAATCTACCCTTTACGCATGGCGAGGTCGCACGCTAAGGCACCGTCGGGCAGCGAGGGCTGTACTCGGAGAGAGTGGTCGTCACATTTCCGGAGGTGATGTTGAACACGGTGCAGCTAACCGTCAGGGGCTGAGTGCTGACTGAAAGGCTGTAGTGGTCGGTGATGCTGGCGCCGTTATCGAGATAGCTGTAGTTGATGCTCAAGTCGTAGATCCCAAAGCCTCCATCAAGTAGGCTCGCCCATCCGCTCGAGTTCGTCGTCACGGGTTGAAGCATAGAGACCTGCTGAGCGTCATTGCACCATCCAACGTTCTGGCCCGTAATCTGTGCCCCCACGACCGGCGTGGGATGGCTCGCGTCCTCAAGCACCCTTAGCATGACGCCAATCGTGGGGCCAGAGACGGCGCAAGAGGTGGTCTTCACGGTCGTCCTACTACTCTGATTGACAATGATTGTCACCGTGTTGATCTGTGTCGTGGTGCTGCTTTGAGTGATCGTTTGCGTGCTGGTGCGTGGAGTGACAACGACGTAGGCCAGCGAAGCGGCCAGCACGACCGCGACCAACAACAGGGAAGCAGTCGTTCGCCCGATTCCGTTCTGCTTCATGCGGCCTTGAGATTGGTCGCTGGCTGATACGCCTTCTGGAACACTCGTCGGCTAGCTTCGATAGCCACCTCCCCTGAATCTCTCGAGAAGCTATGAGGAAGGAGGCCCTTGCAGCTGTCATCGCTATCCTAGTGGTGGCGAGCCTCGGGATCGGCTACTTGTCCGGAACCAGCACCAGAGCAACGGAGACAATGACCTCCATCAGCACCTCCACGGTCACATCCACCGCTACCTCGATATCCACCGAGATCTTCGTCTTCACTAGCGGCGTCCTTGTGCCGACGTCGTCGGCTTCGACGCTGAACCCTCTCACCGGGCTAAGCCTTAACCTGAACCTCTCCGTCATCAACAACTTACAGGTCGTCATGACGGCATACGAGTTCAATACCCTTGACCGAGTCAACAACGTGAGCTACGGAAGCAGCTGGCCGAACGCCTCACTCTGGCAGTGGACCGAGTACGACTGCAGTCAAGGCAGCATGATGGGGTACGAAATCCTCCAAGGGAACTATGGGTCGAACAATTACACTGACGGGATGGCACTCTGGATCCATCCTCAGACAATCGCCCAGGGCGGCTGTATGTTGGTGCCCGACAACGACTCTTACAGTTTCAAGCCTCTGAGTGTTCGGAGCCTCATCTCAGGGACTTACGTGGGATATTGGATTAAGGGTGAGACTTACACCCCGTTCGCCCCTGGGACGTACACCGTGCTCGCGGCAGACCAGTGGGGTCAGGTCACCATACTGCACTTCATCGTTGCAGGCTGATGAAATGCCCCGGCGGAGGCGCGATGAACCCTATACTCGGCGAATGCCCACATTTTCTCAAAGCCAGTGTGAGCGTTGGACTATCCTAGGCCACTGAAGCCGTTCCAGTTGATGGGATTGTGCCCAGATGGGAATGTGCGTTGAGCACGTAGCCCATTCTGTTTGATTCTCATGTGCTTGAGGAGCGTGCGCTTCTCCCCAGGTATGAATCACCACAACTCAGTCCTG
>Ga0307373_10011483_pt1 | contig 12818 bp, 12 predicted proteins | sample OX2MG_FD_202534 | JGI IMG/M metagenome (GOLD analysis project Ga0307373, IMG submission 202534) | Soil microbial communities from Risofladan, Vaasa, Finland - OX-2 | ecosystem: Environmental > Terrestrial > Soil > Coastal area > Acid sulfate soil | place: Finland: Risofladan, Vaasa | collected... | reverse complement strand
TTCGACGGAAGGGAATTGATTGTCAAGGGTCTCCACGTCCACGAAAGGCTGATCCGCTGCTGCTTTGAGAGAGTTCCCGACAAGCTGACCATCGCAGAAGCCGTACACATGCTGCGGACGCAGACGGCCTTGCCGGAGCACTGGAAATCCAACCTCGATGCCATCGAGAAATCGGATCGGCCTTTCTGACATTGGAAGTTTTCGCACTCGCGCTAACGGAAAGAATCAGGACTTGTAACGGCGCCAGGTGGTTGGAGGTATCTCACAACCCGTGACTCCCAAGGACAGAATCGATCTCGCGGAAGTTGTGGGAAAGCAAGACCGCGCGAGCGTCGATCGCTATTTCGAAGTCTCGCTCCTGCTCACGCTGGGGACAGGTTTTGTGACGCTGGCCTCAACCGGCAAGCTGGACGTTGTTTCGGTCATCCTGGTTTCCCTGGCTCTTGCCGTGCGCCTCTGGGGTTATGCCGGGGAGCGTGACCTGCGAATTTCTCCCAGCGCGGTAACGCGCCTCGCAGTTTTCTACATTCTCTTTTTTGTGCTGGATTTCCTGGTCTTCTCATCCGGGCTTACTCCGCTCGACACCATGTTGAACACGACCGTCCACCTGGTCCTCTTTACCGCGGTGATCAAGGTGTTTTCAGCTCGAACCCACCGGGATTATACCTATCTTGCGACGCTCTCGTTCCTGATGATGCTGGCCAGCGCGATCCTGACTGTCAACACGGCCTACCTGGCCTTTTTTATCCTTTACCTCCTTTTCGCCATCTCGACCTTTGTCAGTTATGAGATCAAACGCTCTTTGGAAGGGTCGGCTTATACTGCCGCGGGTCCAAATGCAACTTTTTCAAGAAACCGCTCGGCGCTCGAAGGCTCTCTCGCCAAGACGACGGCCGGCTTGGCTCTGGGGGTTATCGGGCTGGCTTCGCTGCTCTTCTTTGTCATTCCACGCTACCGGTCGGGCTATTTGACCGGACTGGGCGCCCGCCCGCAGAACGTCACGGGATTTTCTGAAAGCGTTAATCTGGGCGACATCGGCCGCATGTTGCGTTCGAACGCCGTGGTCTTGCGGGTTCTTCCGGAAGGCAATCCCCGCCAATTTCAGGGCGTGAAGTGGAGAGGCGTGGCGCTCGACAGCTTCGATGGCAAACACTGGTATAACGACAATACGCAACAGACGCCCCTTCAGCCTGCCGCCTATCGCCGCTTCATTCTCCCCCGCCAACCCGGCGGCGGAAAACGGCCTGAGCAGCTTCTCCGTTACAGGGTTTTGCTGACTCCGATTTCGTCCGACGTATTATTTGCCGCAGCCGTCCCGCGTGAACTGGCGGGCAAGATGCGCATGCTGGCGCTGGATGAAACCGATTCACTGCACAATCCACAGCACGCCTTTTCTCCGGTCCTCTATGAGGTTCTTTCAGAGGTTGGCATCCCTTCGCCGGCGGCCTTGCGCGCCGATGCGGGCGGCTACCCTACAGATTTTCGTCGGCTCTATCTTCGCCTCCCGCCCAAGCTTGATCCCAGAATCAAAGAGCTTGCGGAAAACATCACCCGGACCGCCACCAACAATTACGACCGGTCCCTGGAGATTCAGGATTACCTTCGCAGCCATTTCAGCTACACTCTCAACCCTCCCAACATTGAACCTTCTGATCCGATCGGAAGCTTTCTGTTTGTGTCCAAGGAAGGCTATTGCGAGTATTTTGCTTCGGCCATGGCCATCATGATGCGGACGATCGGAGTGCCCGCTCGCCTGGTGAACGGCTTCCAAACCGGCTCCTACAACCGTCTCGGCAAGGATTTTGTTGTGCGGGCCCGCGACGCCCATAGCTGGGTGGAGGTTTATTTCCCCCGTTACGGCTGGATTCAATTTGACCCCACTCCGGCCGATCCCCATCCGGTCATCGCCTCGCAATGGGACGATTACCTTGATGCCTTAGACCTCTTCTGGAGCGAGTGGGTCATCAACTACGACTTTTCCCATCAAATTCAACTTGTCCAGCGGGCGGAACTCGATTCGCGGCGGTTTCAGCGAGGCTTTCATGATCATGTCCGCGATCTCAGGCGACGTCTGGTGGTGGCGGCCTCACAAATCGCAGGCCTGCTGGCGGCCAACAAGTTTATTATCCTGCTGGCTATCAGTGTTGTCCTGATCGGGCTGCTTCTGATGGGGAAAGGATGGGATCCCACATCATTGAAATTCCGCTGGGCCTGGGGACTTCAGCGTGCCGGCAGGTTGGTGAGTCCTCAGGAAGCGATAATGACGTACCACCGATTCCTGAACATTTTGGCCCGGCGTGGCTATCGCAAGCGGGCCTCCGAGACTCCTCAAGAATTTGCCCGCAAGCTGCTTGGTTCGCCTGTGGGAGAACGCTCCATGGAGTTTACGCGGCTCTACTATGCAGTTCGTTTCGGCCGGGAGCCTCTTTCACTCGTGCGCCTGCGGGCCGCGTTGAAGGAGATCGCGGATCGAAGGAAATGAGAGGAACGCCGGAGAACGCAGCCTTAGGGCAACACTGTTCACTTAAGCAACTCTTGGCGGCCGTGCTGAGCTTTCAAGCGCCCGTCATTCTGAGCGAAGCGAAGAATCTGCTTTTCCACGACGATTTACAAGCAGATGCTTCGCTTCGCTCAGCATGACATCCGGATTGGCCGCACTTAAAGCGCACAATGACCCAAAGTGAACAGTGTTGAGCCTTAGGGGATCGACTTCCCGCCGTCCACAACGAAGATTTGCCCTGTAACAAAATCGCTGTGACACACCAGGTACAGAACCATGGAGGCGATATCCGCAGCGCTTCCCGCCTTCTTTAGAGGGGTCGATTCAATCACGCGCTTAATCATCCGGGTGGGCTTTTCATCCGGAAACAGGATCGTCCCAGGAGCAACGCTGTTGACCTGAATGCTGGGGGCCAGCGCCTTGGCGAGACACCGCGTCAGCATGATCAGGGCAGCCTTGGACGAACAATAATGGGGGTAGTCGGGCCAAGCCTGCAGCCCGCCTAAAGACGAAATGTTGACGATCCGGCCACGCTTGCGCCGCTGCATGATTTGCGCCGCCGCCTGAGCGCAAAAGAACGGCCCTTTCAGGTTAACTCCCAGGATCCGGTCCCAGTCCTCTTCGGTCAGGCGGTCCCAGCGAGCCGGAAAGAAGACTGCCGCGTTGTTGACCAGAATATCGAGCTGCCCAAACCGCTCCTCGACCCTCTGGAACATCCGGCGAACTTGCGCCGGACGGGAAATATCAGCGCGCAGAGCCACGGAGCGGACTCCGAGGGCCTTGATTTCCTGCACGGTCGCTTGTGCCTCGGATCTCGAGTGGTGGTAGTTCACCACGACGGCGGCTCCGGCGCGTCCCAGTGTCAATGCGATCTCGCGCCCGATCCTCCGCCCCGCGCCTGTAACCAGCGCAACCTGGCCGCTGAGAGATCTGTCTTGTTTCATGCTTCGCGTCATCAACTTGACTCAATTAAGAATGGCTATTTATGGCACTACCCGAGATGAGAATCAAGAAAAACAGGATAGTTGCACAAATTACGCCTTTTCCTGAATCTCGTTCTGCCGCACTGCCGCACGCGTCTTGACCGGGACTTGTCATTCCCCCTAGAATTCATGAGTTGGAGAAGTATTGCGCCTGCTTCGTGATCTTCACCCGAATGCGGCAAAACAGGTGAGGCCGCTTTCTGATTGCCATACTTGGGGACCTGAACGGGGCCTGCCAAAAATACTTGCCGTTGAAACCGCCAAACCAGGCAGCGGCAGGAAGCGCCAAATCATGGCATTGCCTGAAATTGTGGTTTATTCCAAACCCTCTTGCTGCTTGTGTGAAAAGGTCAAGGTTCAACTGGGGAGGCTCCGGGAGAAACACGAGTTTGCATGGCAGGAAGTCAATATCCTTGAGGACCGAGGCGCTTACGAGAAGTTCAAAGACGAGGTTCCGGTCGTCTTCGTCAACGGGAGGAAGGCTTTTAAGTATCACCTCGATGAAAAGCGCTTGATCGGTCTCCTGAATACGGCCGCTCCCAAGGTCGATGAGGACGCCGCTTCCGCCGTCCACCCTGAACCATGACTTTGCAAAAACTTGGAAAGGCTCAAAACCCATGCAACTCGACGTTCTCTCAATTGCCGCTCATCGCGATGATACCGAACTGACTTGTGGCGGAACGATTATCAAAATGGTTCAAGCGGGGTACCGCGTCGGAATCCTCGACCTGACCGCTGGAGAATCCGGCACGCGCGGCAACGCCGTGTTGCGGGAGCGCGAAGCCAAGCGGGCCTCGCGCCTGATGGGCTTGGCGCACCGGGAGAACCTTTATCTGCCGGATGCCGGCATCGAAAACATCCGTGAATATAAACTGAAAATCGCCCAAAAGATCCGGGAGTTGCGTCCCCGCACGGTCATCCTGCCCTATTGGAAGGGCCGGCATCCCGATCATTACACGACAGGACGCATTGGATACGAAGCGTGCTTTCTGTCCGGGCTGGCCAAGCTTCAACTCGAGGGCCGGCCCCACCGCCCTCACAAGATCATCTATGCGAGCCTCTACGTGCCGACGGTCCGGCCGACCTTTGTGGTGGACATCACTCCGCAGTTTGAAAAAAAGGTCAAAGCCGTTCTCGCTTATCACTCGCAATTCTCCGCTCAAGAAGACATGCAAAATCTCTTTCCCTCCCGCCGGGACCTTCGCGAAAGGCTGGCGTCACTCGCCCGGCATTTCGGGCTGATGACCGGCGTCCGGTACGGCGAGCCGTTTGTGACACGTGAGGTGGCAGCCGTCGAAGATATTGTCACCCTGCCCGTGAAGTCGATCTAAGGATGAAGGCAGCCCTGTTCCCCCGCGAGGATCCGGCCGCAGGCCGGATGAAAAACGAGCCCCACAGATATCCCGGCATATTAAACCCGGGCCTCGAGTCTGCTTTGGCAGGCCGTTGCTGGCAGGTTGCAGCCGGTCGGAATCTAATCTGCGGGCAAGCGGTTCTTCCACCGGTTGCGGATAAACCAGAGGGCCCCGACGGCCAAGAGGATCATGAAGACCGTGTCGAAGCGGTGGAAATACGGTCCGAGACTTTTCCAGCGTTCCCCCAGCTTCATTCCTGCATAAGCCAGAACCCAGCACCACGGCAGGGAGCCGAGAAAAGTATAGATGTTAAAGCGCACAAAATTCATGCGTGCAATACCTGCCGGAAGCGCGATGAAGGTTCGCACCACCGGAAGCAGGCGTGCGAAGAAGACGGCCCAGTCCCCGTAACGCGCAAACCAACGGTCGGCCATTTCCAGGTCGTGGCGGGTTATCAGAATGTAATGGCCATAGCGCTCCGCGAGCGGCCGGCCCCCCACAGCGCCGATGTAATAAGCAACGGCTGATCCGACGTTGCACCCTATCGCCCCCGCCAGGGCCACTCCGATCAGGCTGAAACGCCCGACGGAAACCAGATAACCTGAAAACGGCATGATGATTTCTGAGGGCAGCGGGATACACGCCGACTCGATCGCCATCAATAGGACGATTCCCAGGTATCCTGACCCGGAGATGAAGGAAACAATAAGACCGCCTATGATCTTGAGAGCCGTTGAAAGCATTGGGAAGAGGGCGCTTAAGCAGTGAGTGACAACCGAAACGACCGTTGGTTTCGTAAACCGCCGAAAACCCTTGGGCTAGAATTCCTCCGATCCTTGCGTATAGGTGAAGCCGCGTAGGATGGCCCCCTGGGCCGAGTTCGTAACTTTCACGCGGCGGATCTCGTCAGTCCCACCGACTTTGCGGAGCATAGCATAAGAGGCAAAGGCTTCTGAATAGACTTTTGTTACCAACCAGTTTTCGCCTGTCTCGTCCGAGCACCACACCTGCCCCGGTTGGATCTTCGCAACCGCCATCGTTACAGCCCCTCCTTTTCGGAGAGAATCAGCGCGTCAAGTTCTCGATGCTTACCTGTTGCACGCAGGGCCAATCTACCCCGCCTCGGTTGAGGAGTCAACGTTCCAAGCCGGGCGCCTGAGAGCCAATTGACGGCTCCGCATGATGCTCCGCGCGATAAAGGACTGCCAGCGGCAGGTTATCTCATTTCGATGCTGTCAGTTACGAAAACGCCTCGGAAAAGTCAGAGCGCGACTTTTTAATGTAACTTCTCCTGGCTTAGAATGATCTAAGATGATATATTGCGTACTTCAAGGACCAGGTGGAGAGTTGGAAGCTAGCTGCGAGTATGCGCTGTATAATGAATCTGGGAGGCTCCTCATGACAAAACGTAGGATTGCCCCTATCGGCCTGTTGGTTGTGCTCTTCGCAGCGGCCGTCACCGGCTGGTCTTCCGACAAGAAAGATGACGTCAGCGCGATTGGAAATCGCAGGGTAGCCCATCGCGCCATGATTTCCGAGGAAAAGGAAATCGCCATTGGCAAACGCTACTCCATGGAAATCGATCGTTCTGCAAAGATCATCAAGGATCCGGTGATCAATGAGTACGTCAATCGCGTCGCCCAGAACGTGGCGCGGAATTCCGATTTAAAGGTTCCGCTGACCGTAAAAGTTATCGACTCGCCGGATATCAACGCTTTCGCCCTCCCCGGCGGATTTCTTTACGTGAACACCGGTTTGTTGAAAGCCGCCGACGAGGAAGACCAACTGGCTGGCGTGATCGCGCATGAGATTGCTCACGTCGCGGCCCGGCATTGGGCGAGCCAGATGACCAAACAGACGATCCTGCAGTATGCGATGCTGCCATTAATATTCACTCCCATGTCCGCAGCGGTTTATTACGGGGTCATGGAGGCCTATATGAGCGGCATACCGCTGGCTTTCCTCAAGTTTACGCGCAATGACGAAGCCGAAGCGGACTTCCTGGGCATTCAGTACATGTATAAATCAGGCTACGATCCCAACGCCTACGTGGCGTTTTTTGGAAAAATCGTCCAGGAACAACGAAGCAATCCCGGGAGCGTTCCGACCGTCTTTGCCGACCATCCGCCCACCGCGGACCGTATCATCAAAGCCGAAAAGGAAATCCAGACCCTGCTGCCCAAGCGCAGCGAATATCTGGTGAGCACCTCCGAATTTAACGATGTGAAGACGCGGCTGACCGACGTGATGACCCTGCGAAGGAAGCAGGAAAAGGGCGAAGGCGGCCCGACGTTGCGGAAGCGCGCGCCCAGCACCACCACCAAACCCGACGCGCAGCCGGGTACAACTCAAAAACCGGAAGATGAAAAGCCCCCGGTGCTGCAACGCCGCGACTGAATAATGCGGCGCTCAACGGCGGCTGCCCTTCATGCTGAACCCACGATAGAGGTTGAGGGACCGCCCTGCTTGCCTGCTGGAGGCGACGTAGTTTCCAGGTGTGCGGCGCGGATTAAGAATGGCAAACGACGGCGCGCCAAGCGGCGCTTTCCACACGAATTCTTCCTGGGTGAGAAACAGCGGAGAAGGCCTAGGTATGGTGGGAAAGAGAGGTGATGCCGAGCTTGCGAAGCTCATCGGAATAGTATTTGCGGTACAAAATTTCCCATTCCCCGCCGCCTTCCGGAATGGTTCGTTTGTGGGATGCAATCCGCTGGCGGACCGTCTCCTCAATTTTCTCTTCTTCGTGGAGCAGATCCTGCAGGATCCGAACCGTGGCCTGGCGAATGGCGTTGGGTTCTTCGAAGATTTCCACTTCGTCCAGAGCCTCAATGGCGGACATAATGCGGTGGGAGATCTGAACGATTTTTTCGTGGGATAGTCTCATCGGATTCTGCAACAAGTGCTAAGCCTAAAGGACGATCTTTCGCTCCCGGACAATCTGCTTTTTGATCGCCTTGAAGGCGTCTTCGTACGTGGCGCCAAGCTGCCGCATCTGGTCGGTGTGCTCCTCGAGGATTCTGCGCACCTCGTCGTTGATGCGGTCCTCGACGCTGAACTCGTCGAGGACCACTTGCACGATGACCTCATTGACGTACTCCGGCTGCTCAAATTGGATGAGGCCCTCATCTGTAAGGCGCTTCATGAGCTGCCTGGCCATATACGCGACGTATTCACGTGGGAAATACATGGTTAAAAATAGCGATAGTTGACCGTCTCGAACCCGCTAGTGTATAGTTTGTCTGTTGAAAGTGTCAAGGCAGGCGTGCAATTTGGTCCAGCGCACTCCCTACGCGGCGCGACCTTAAAGGGCGGTTAGCTCAGTTGGTTAGAGCGTCTGCCTTACAAGCAGAAGGTCATCCGTTCGAGCCGGATACCGCCCACCATTTACCACGGCTCTGGCGGTCTTCCTTGCTTGACCTAAATTGGCGACGGCCAAAGCACAAGTGAGGGCGAGACCTCTCTCCCTTGCGGTATTCAGGGGACGTAGTTCAGCTGGTTAGAACGCATGCCTGTCACGCATGAGGCCGCGGGTTCGAGTCCCGTCGTCCCCGCCAGCTTTTTCAATAGCCGGAGCCGAGGCTGTTGTTTTCAAGGCGCGGGGAAGGCCGTGGTTTTTCCGTAAACATTCCGGGCCGCCAACTTCCCGTCCCGATAGACCTCGTAATTCCAGGGGCCCATCACCACCCCGTAAGCATGGCCACGAAATCGATAGCCCCTCATATGAGCCACTCCCAATTCGTGGTGGTACGAGGGAGAGATATCCAGGGAACCATCATCGTGGGGCCGCAATCCGAAGACTCCAAACAGAATCGCCTGAACGCCGCTTGCCGCGGAAAGTTCGAGCGGCATTTCCACTTCAGGGTAGCGGGGGGAGTCTGCAAAGATTTCCTGCGGGATGTAAGGGAAATGGTGCGTCCATCGAGTGCAGCGGGCAAGAATATCCCACGCAGTTTCCGGATATCCCAATCGATATAAGGACTCGCTCACGCGCAGCGGCTCGCCCGCGTACTGGCCGCCACCGCCAAAATCCACGTCTTCCAGATACCAATGGGTCAGATCAGCCTTGGAAATGGAATACATCCCGTAAGGCCCGAGGAACTCGCCTTCCTTTAAATGACTGACCATCAGGTGTTGTTGCTCAGGCGACAGGGTTCCGGTATCCAGCAGGTCGAAGAGGTGGTAGCTCCAAACCAAGTGCCGGCTTCCATCGGGGTAAAGGCTCACAAACCAGCCGTCTTTCTGATCCCAGAGTTTTTGATTGATCGAACGTTCAATCTTGTCGGCCCATTGGTCGAACTCTGCGGCGTCGGGATCTTTGCGTTCGCGGCACCAGACGGCCATCTGACGAAAGTAGTTGACCGCCAGCCCGTTGATGGTTGGGACGATATGCTGGTAGCCGTCGGTTCCGATCTCAATCATGCGTTCAGAACCCGGTCCGAAATCCAGCAGACCGTCGGGGCGCGCAAACCTCTTTTCGAGTTCCAAGCCAAGCTGTTTCATACTCTTAAAGACGGTTTCGTCTCCCGCTGCTTGATCCAGGAAATTCGTGTCGCCAGTCTGGCGGAGATAATCCTGCAACATTCGCATTCCGGCAAACGGGCCCTGGGCGTACCACCAGACGGTTTTTTTGACCTTCCCATCCCATGGCACATAACTGTTCTGCAGAAGGTTAAAGCGGAGATTCAGCAGCAAGGCTTTTCGCAGGGCGGCGGGATCCATCAGGCTGAGCATCTCCGAGGCATACGAGGTATCCCAGGCGATCGTGTAAAGCCACGTTCCTGCCGCATAGAAGGGTTGGAGCGCAAAATTGTTGCGGTCCCAGCGGCACATGAGAACGCTAAAGATGCAGCGGCGGTAGAAATCATCAAGTGCGGGATCGCCCGTCGAGACATCCGGCACGCGCTCCGCTGCCCAGCGAAGTTGTTCGCGCAGCGCTTGAGCCGCGGCTTCCTCCCGTTGAGCAATGTCGGACTGGGAGGCGGCAGGCGCCGCCGCGGGGAGTTGCTGCAGGATGATGGCAAAATCCGCGGTGCTTTTCGAATGGCCCGGGATCACCCAATGCCATCCGGCAGTATTGTGGTCAGCCAAGCTGCTCGCGACGCTGATCCTGATCTGGTTGTTTTCGAGAGTATTAAAACTCGGATGAGTGACCGGGCTTGCGGGCTTGGGCGGCTCGCCGGGAAAATCGAGAGCAAGCTCCGAGGCTCGTTGGTCGGGAATGGCGGTTAAAACCAGGGGAGCGGATTCCCGGTTTTCGAGTTCAACCCTCAGATAGATTTCGTCGGCCGCCGCGGAAACGCTGGCTTTGGTCTTGACGCTGAATGAAATCCAATGCCCCTTAAGTTCCTTGTGGAACGTTCCAGTCCGATAAAAGGCATTAGGCTCCCAGTAGGCCTGCTGGATGAGCATGGCGTAAGGGGTTCCAGGAATGAAATTGATTCCCAGGGGATGAGGTCCCTTGCCGGTTAAAACCCGCTGGTCGTAGACTTCCGGCACAATATCCTGGATCAGCGTCCCCGTCTCAGCCTCTTGAAACGCAAGATAGAACTTGTAATCCCGCACATCGATCGGCGGAAATTGGAGCCTTTGCAGGCCCGTCAAACACTTGTCCCGGATGGAAATCGCGCCGCGGCCATTGAACAGGCGCAACATGCGGTCGCTGTAGACAATCTGGCTGCGGGGCATACCCAGCACTTCCGGAGTAAGCCAATCCGCGGTGCCGGCTGTCGCTACAGGTTCCGTTCCGGGAACGCCCAGGGGAATGTTCACCTGGGCCGTGGCAACAGCGGCAAACAGCAGCGTGGCGGCAAACAGTTGAATCGGGTAGCGCATTTTTGAATTCATAGGTCCTCCGGTTCCGCTGGCTTAGCTATCCAGGAACTTTCAATCTCTTCGAGCGTGCGCCCTTTAGTTTCCGGAATCATATAATAGGTAAACACAAAGGCTGCTACACAAAGAGCTGCAAAAAGTAAGAATGAGCCCCTGAGCCCGACGTGTCCGACCAGGGTAAGAAAGGTCTCAGTCACCAGGAAATCGCTGCCCCAAATCGCCACGGTGGCAAGGGACATGGCCTGGCCGCGCGCCGTGGTGGGATAGATCTCCGAGATCAGCAGCCAGAAAACCGGGCCCAGGCCGATGTCGAAAGCAAACACGTAAGCCATGATATCGACGACGACGGCCACCCGCGAAGGATGCGCGGTGCCGAGCAGAAGGCCCAGATGCACCAGCACCACAGTCATTCCCGCAATGCTGACCAGCAACAAAGGCCGCCGTCCCACCCGATCCACCAGAATCAGGGAAAGAACCGTGGTGGCCAGAGCCACCAGCCCGGCGCCGAAAGTCGCCAGAATGGCGCTCGAAGCGCTTTGGAAGCCGGCCATCTGGAAGATGGTGGGGGCGTAATAAATAATGGTGTTGATCCCGGTGATTTGCTGAAAGATGGCCAGCCCAATTCCCGCCACCAGCGGTTTGCTAAAGCGCTTGGAAAACAGCTCCCGGAATCCGAGTTGATCGGTTTGAATCACCTGGCGCAGTTCCTTCATGTTCCGCTCGGCTTCCGCCGGGGTCTCGATGCGCAACAGGATTTTCCACGCCTCGTCGAAGCGCTGCCGGGTGGCGAGCCATCGGGGCGTCTCGGGAAGGAACGCGAGGCCGATGAGCAGGATAACGGCCGGAATGACCGCGCTCATGAACATCCAGCGCCAGTTGCCGGTGGCGGCGAAATGGTAGTCCACATAAAAGGCCGCCACCACCCCAATGGTAATGGCCAGTTGGTTGAGCGTGACCAGCGCGCCTCGAATCGCCACCGGCGCAAGCTCCGCAATGTAGAGAGGAGTGAGCATGGAGCTGGCGCCCACGGCTGTCCCGATCAGGAAGCGAGCCACCAGAAAGAGCGTGAACCCATTGGCCATCCCCGTTCCCAGGGCAAAAACGCCGTAAAACACCGCCGTGTAAGTCAGAATCGTCTTGCGCCCCAAACGGTCGCCCAGGTATCCGGCCACGGCGGCCCCTACCAGCGCTCCCGCCAGCGCCACGCTTACGGCAAGTTCCGTCTGGCCGGGAGAAAGGTGAAACTGCTCGCGGACAAAAAGAATCGCTCCCGCAATGACGGCGGTGTCGTATCCGAAGAGCAACCCGCCGATTGCCACGGTCAGCGCGACGAAGATGGTGAAAGTTTTCCGGCTTATTCTGGGGTCCCGCTTGTTCTGATCCGCGATGGGCTCGACTTGCACAAAGGCCTCCGGGTTCACAAGAGTGGATTCTTTGACCTGAACTCGATCCGGTTGTTCTTTTCTCCGGAGCGGGTAGCCACGGTCAATCCGCTTTTTGATTGACCGTGGGTTTGTCCCATGTTGAAAGGCCCACGGACAGGACCGAACTGTCCGTGGCTACCGGCTTCGGCGAATGATCTCCTGGACGACGCGGTGGGCAATTTGATTGGTGTCCTTGCGTGGTTTTCGTTTGGCGGCCTTTTTCTTTGGGTTGGTCTTGTCCTTCCGGTTATGCCACTGTACCATAGTTTGACACCATGCTCGGCATGGCGCAATATGAAATATAGAACTTAAATTCTATTGACTGTCACGGAACTTGCCGATAGTCTTTGGCGTCTAAGGATGTAGGGGGTCATGGGCAATGGGAGCGGCCGTAGCGGTACTCAACAGCTTCGACACTGATCGATGGAATTCCGAAGTGTACGGAGCGATGGCGCTCGCCGCTCGATTTTCAGCGCTTGTTAAAAACCGCGCGGCCACTTACAGCCTTGTTTATCGCCTCTGGAGGCTCGATCACACCCTTGACACCTTCGTGAAACACATACATGAAGTAATGGAGGGCGGAAACCAACAGATCAATGAGCTGCCCACCCAAGAAAAAGTGGTAGAGGTCGCTCAGGCTTTGCGCAGGCTTTATAAGGTGGTGGGGGGGATTTACGAACCGGCAAAAGTAGCTGGGCTAACCAATAACTCCATCACTTCTCCCGTT
>Ga0307373_10011482_pt1 | contig 12818 bp, 8 predicted proteins | sample OX2MG_FD_202534 | JGI IMG/M metagenome (GOLD analysis project Ga0307373, IMG submission 202534) | Soil microbial communities from Risofladan, Vaasa, Finland - OX-2 | ecosystem: Environmental > Terrestrial > Soil > Coastal area > Acid sulfate soil | place: Finland: Risofladan, Vaasa | collected... | reverse complement strand
GACAGCCTGTTGAGCTGGAACTGGATGTCCTGGTCCTGCAGCCGGCGCAGCCGCTTGTAGGCGCCGGCGATGGTGTCGAAGGTCTCGATCACCTTGGGCTTGAGCTCCGCCTCGATTGCGGAGACCGAGAGCCAAACCTCCGGATCGTCTTCGTCGAGGTCGCTCTCGCTGATCGTCCCGTTGGCTGCCGTCTCCTCGCCGGTGGTGCGTTGACCCACCGGCTTGAACGGAATGGCGGTCGCAGGCGCAGTGGCCGGTGCCGGCACCTGCGACGGCCGCCCAGATTCGCCTGGGAGAGCGATATCGACGATCAATTGACCGGCGGAGCCAATCACCGTCGCTGGCATCGCCTTGGCGTTTGGGCCGGCATACGTAGCATCGAGATCGATGACCTCGCGCAGTAAGACCTTGCCCTCGTTGAGCTCGTCCCTCCAGATTATAACGGCCTGGAAGGTGAGCGGGCTCTCGCAGAGACCCGCAATCATGGCCTCGCGGCCGGCCTCGATGCGTTTGGCAATGGCGATCTCGCCCTCGCGCGAAAGGAGCTCCACCGACCCCATTTCGCGGAGATACATGCGCACGGGGTCGTCGCTGCGCTCGGCGGGTTCCTTGGCTGCGGACTTAGCCGGAACTGGCTGTTGCTGGACTCCAACTAACGCGTTCTCGCTCCCGGTTTCTTCCTCCGGCTGTTCTTGGATCGCCGGTTCATTCTGAGGCTCGGTCTCCGTGGTCTCGACCACGTTGACGCCCATCTCACTGAACTTCGCCAGGATGTTCTCGATCTGCTCGGACTTGACCTCCTCTGAGGATAGCAACGCGTGGACCTGATCGTGGGAAACATAGCCGCGCTTCTTGGCGCTGCGGATCAAAGCCGTAACGGCCGTATCGGAAAGATCGAGCAGCGGAATCTCGGAAGCTTTCTTCTCCGGCATCATTTCATTCCGCGCCGTTACCTTGATCTTGCTTGCCATAAATCTCTGCATTCGTCGCCGAACCGACGGTGCCGCTGAAGAAGGCTTTCAGACCAAAATGTTCCATCCCGGGTACGGGTTACAGTTCCGAGATTCAGAAGCGGGGCGGGCGCGCGGGACCGCCTCTTCCCGTGGCGCCAGGAACGACCCGAGGCTTCATCGGCAGCAGGCCCTCGCGCTGCAGCTTTTTGCGGGCGAGCTTGCGGGCGCGACGGATGGCCTCGGCCCTTTCCCGAACTCTCTTTTCGGAAGGTTTTTCGTAATGGCCGCGGAGCTTCATCTCGCGGAAGACGCCCTCGCGCTGCATCTTCTTCTTCAGCACCTTGAGGGCTTGGTCGACGTTGTTGTCACGAACGAGAACCTGCACGCGGCGTTCCTCTTCAATCGAGCGATTGATCGGCCCGTCGGCCAAGGCGCCCGGGCCGTTGGCGCACGGATATGCACAATTCAGGTGCCGATGGCACCAGCGATACGAACCGACGCCGATAATTAGACTTGTGCCTGCCGATGGGCACGATGGCTGCCAATTGAAAGAAGCGGAGACTTCGGTACGTCGCCGTTTTTTGGGCAGCTCTTCGGAGGCGTCAGTACTTGCCTGTATACACGAACAATGGGCATGCCGGGATCAAAGAACAATAGGAGTTACCCGCTTTTGTGCTATGGGATACGCTTAATTCATCTATGTCGCGTGTAGTCGGCAAGTACCGACACGACGACTGAACCAATTAGCTCCAGAAGTTGCGATCATTTCGCGCGGAGCATATTAACCGCAACTATTACAAGGGTGAGCCATGCAAAATGGCCCAAAGACAATCATGAGCGCGCACCAGCCCAGATCGACAGCGCCGTTTGCGGCACGTTCGAAGCGATGGACATCGAGCGCCGCCCGCCCCAAGCCGCAGAACCCTCAAAACGCACAAAGAAATTATGAGCGGTATCTGTCGCTCGCCCGTGCCGAAGCCCAAATCGGCAACACTGTCGGGGCAGAGAACTACTACCAGTACGCGGAACACTATTTCAGATCGATGTGCGCAGATTCGGATCGGACATAAGAAACTTTGTTGTGACGGCCGCTTGTGGTCAGAGCAGCTCAAGCGCCGCGATCTTGGCCTCGTATTCCTGCATGAGGTCGGCCGCCTGCACGTCATGTCCAGAGTGCCGGCCTCGAACTTGACGAAGGAGGCCGCCTGAGCCGGCGGCCTCCAAATCGTCAAAGGCTGGGTGGTGGGGCGATTTCGACAACGACGTTGCCGGGAGCGGTGCGATAGATAATGAGTATTCGTCGTTCCCTAGACTTTATACCGTCTGGATGTTGCCGACGGCGATCTTGCCGGTTCGGCGGTCTTCCTGGGTATCAAATGAGACTTTCTGGCCTTCGACCAAGCCTCGCATTCCGGCCCGCTCGAGCGCGGTGGCATGGACGAACACGTCCTTGCTGCCATCATCCGGTTGAATAAAGCCAAAGCCTTTTTGGTCGTTGTAGAACTTCACGGTGCCCTGATTCATAAAGCTATCCCTTTCGCTGATAGAGGTGCACTGAACCCAAGGCGCGCGTCTGCGCGTCTCGAGGCTTAGTAGTCGATGTTTGGAGGGTCTGAACGTGCGCCTGGCATTCAGCAAAGGCGGAACGGCCTGATTGTCCGGCCAAAGTCGATTGCGCTGCTTAAACGATCGGCGTGGCTTTTGCAAGGTTGCCACGAGCGACGATCACGGAGGATCTAACGTCAGAACGAAACCCACTTCGGCTGCGATAGGGCTTTAAATCCGATCGTCGCTAAGTGCGATCAGTTCTACGCCTTCATCAGCGAAATTATGTCCGAGCATTCTCAGCTTTTGATCTGTTTGCTGAGCATCTTGATTTAGGCTTCGGCGTGCGCCCTCTACAGCTGAGCGAGATGCTTACCGTGTATGAAATATCGCCACTCGGTGAGCAATTTTGCTCAGAACGCACTTAGTGAATATGCCATCGCAGAGCTTGAAATCTTCGCTATTCGTCCACATATGAATGCTGAGTTGGTTCACGCCTCTGTTCTTTGTGGATCGGAGGCTTTCTGTTTCTTTGATCTTCACAACGCTTTCTTTTACTTTCTTTCTAGCATCGCTAACCCAAGGCCCGTTATCCACGTCCGCTGGATTCACGCAGCCGGCATTGGGATATAAGATTTCGACGCAACGCTGCGATCGAAATGGTTTTTCTCGTTTCGAAATCGGATAGGGCTATGGCGATTGAACGTGCGCGCGCGCGCGTCTTACCAAAACCCTGGGGCGTTGAAGACCTCCATCCCTGGAATACCGCACGCCACGACGGCAGCCCGGTCGGGGAGATTTGGTACGAGCGACCCGATATCGCGGCCGCAGATCCTTCGCTCCTGCTCAAGTTGCTGTTCACGAGCCAGCCACTTTCGATCCAGGTTCATCCCGACGATGCGGTTGCGCACTCAATGGGTCTGAAGCGGGGCAAGACCGAAGCCTGGTACGTTCTGAGTGCCGCTCCAGATGCCAAGGTTGCTCTCGGGCTGTGTCGATGTCTGAACCCGCAGCAATTACGTAACGCCGTCGACGACGGCTCGATCTTGGATCTTGTCGCGTGGCGCGCGGTGTCGGCAGAGGACGTCATTTTCGTTCCCGCAGGAACAATCCACGCTATTGGCGCGGGTTGTGTAATAGCAGAACTCCAACAGAGGAGCGACGCGACGTTCCGTCTGTTCGATTTCGGTCGGCAACGCGAACTTCAAATCGAAAACGCCATCGTGGTGGCGAACGCCGGCCCGGCCGATTTTCAGGTGCGACCTAGTCAGCTTACCGCAGAACGAAGACTGCTCGTTTCCAGCCCTCACTTCGTATTCGAACGGATCGATCTAGCCCCAAATTCCTCTTGGTGTTTGGATGCGGATCGAGAAACTTGGCTTCTCGTTCTCCGCGGCAGCGTTATTGCCGGATCGTTCGACATTGCCACTGGCGACGCCCTATTTGCGCAATCGGAACGCGTCGATATACGCGCCGGCGCCGTCGGTACCGTAGGCCTCGTGGCATACACGGGCGACCGTCCGTTTCCAAATCTGTTGCAGTGTCTGCCGCAGCCGGACTCATTCAATGTCAGCCGGCCACGGAGGATCCAGGTGACCGCTTCCCTTCCTCAAGTAAAAAATCTCCCAAAGGCCGGTTGCGTGGAAACGATGAGATGAAACGTCTTCAGCGTGTTGCCTTCATCGGTAACTATCTTCCGCGCCTCTGCGGAATAGCTACGTTTACACAAGACCTTCACCGGGCAATATCGGCAGGTCGGCCGGATCTTGAGACCTGCATCCTTGCCATGACGGACTCGGACCGCACCTACGACTATCCGCCGGCTGTGCGTCTGGAGATTCACGACGAATCGATCGGCAGTTATGTCAAGGCGGCCGAGTTCCTCAACGGTGTGGGCTTCGACGTTGTTTCCCTTCAACACGAATATGGAATCTTCGGCGGTGGGGCCGGTGGCAACATCGTGGAACTCTTGTCGCGCCTTGAAATGCCGGTTGTCACGACGCTGCATACGGTGCTCGCCAAGCCGACACCCATTCAGCACGACGTGATGAGTCGGATCATAGACATTTCTGCAAAAATCGTTGTCATGTCGGAAACGGGCCACAAATTCCTTCGGTCCGTTCATGGCGTGCCAACGCGCAAGATCGAGGTCATACCGCACGGAATACCGGATTTTCCGTTCCTCGAACCGAATCACGCCAAGGCCAAATTCGACTTCGCCGGAAAGATGATCATTCTGACCTTCGGTCTCCTGTCGCCAAACAAAGGCATTGAGACCGCGCTCGATGCGATGCCAGAAATCATCAAATCCTGCCCAAATGCCGTCTATGTCATTCTTGGCGCTACTCATCCGAAGCTGATGCGGCAACAGGGCGAGGCCTACCGCGACAGCCTGACGACGCGAGTGCAGGACCTTGGCATCCAGAACCACGTCGTGTTTTTCAACCAGTTCGTGGATCAGGCCACGCTTCTGGACTTCATTTCAATGTGCGACGTCTATGTGACTCCCTACCTCAACGAAGCCCAGATGACGTCGGGCACACTCGCTTACAGTTTTGGATTGGGTAAGGCTGTCGTATCGACGCCCTATTGGCACGCCAAGGAACTGCTGAGCGATGGACGCGGCGTTTTGGTGCCTTTTGGCGATACCAAAGCCTTGAGCGCCGAGGTCGCCGGTCTGCTGACAAACGATGACCGCCGCTATTCCATGCGCAAGCGTGCATATGCGGCAAGCCGATCGATGACGTGGGTTCAAACGGCTAAACGCTATCACACCGTCTTCGAGACCGTGAGCGAGAATGCCCGGCCTCGATTATCACTTCCCGCTAATGCGATCGTCGCTGGGAGAAACTCGCACGTTATACCGGAGATTCGAACCGGGCATTTCCTTTCCCTTTGCGACGGTACGGGTTTGCTCCAACACGCCGTGCATTCAGTGCCAGATCGCGCCCACGGCTACTGCGTCGACGACAACGCTCGCGCTTTGCTGTTCTCAAGCTTGCTTGCGAGCTTCGGTGAAGTGCAATTGTCCAAATCGATCACGGCACGCTTTGCAGCATTCATCCAGCATGCTTGGAACCCAGACACCCGTCGGTTTCGAAACTTTATGAGCTACGATCGCCGATGGCTGGAAGAACTGGGTTCGGAAGATAGTCATGGCAGGACACTTTGGGCATTGGCGGAATGCGCAATGAAAGACGTTGATCAATCCCGCCGCAGATGGGCCGCAGCGCTGTTCAAGACCGCGCTTCCCGCGATCGAAGAGTTCTCGTCGCCACGAGCTTGGGCGTTCTCGCTACTCGGGCTGGATGCTTATTGTACTCTGGTTGGTGGCGACGTTCTCGCCAACCGTCTCCGGATTTTATTGGCCGACCGACTGATGTCACTGATGTCTGCGACGGAAACCGAAGACTGGGTCTGGTTTGAAGACACGCTCGCATACGACAACGCACGGCTTCCTCAGGCGCTGATTCAAACCGGACTGACGACCCGCACATCACGATACGTCCAGGTTGGCCTAAGGTCGCTCCGTTGGCTTAACTCGCTTCAGACCACATCCTCAGGACACTTTAGACCGGTCGGGACCAAGAGCTTCGGCAAACATCGCCAAAAGCCAGAAGCGTTCGATCAGCAGCCGGTCGAGGCGTCAGCAACAATTTCCGCTTGCCTTGCCGCGTGGCGCGCGGAGGACGGCGCGGAGTGGCCGGTAGAAGCGCTACGCGCGTTCGAATGGTTTCTGGGTGAAAACGACCTGCAGACAGCACTAATCGATCCGGAAACAGGCAGCTGCGATGATGGGCTTCATCCAGATCGATCCAATGAGAACAAGGGGGCAGAATCAGTGCTATCGTATCTGCTTGGTCTCGCGGAGATTCGCCAACTCACGCGTATGACTGCGATGGACCAACCGCGTTTCGCGTCCAAGTTCGTAGGCAACGGTGCCAGTCGCACGATTCCACCTCGAACCGCCCCAGGGAGCCTCTTTGTCCCAACCCCGATTCACGAATCGCCAGAACTTATATCTGCGTCCGGATCCGGCAAGGGTCGTCGTCAGACCGTTCAAACCGGCAATTGAACCCCGAGACCTCAACCCCACGGATAAGGTTCGAGCCAATCATATCGTTGGCAGGGTCGTTCGGCTCGATCCCGAAACTGCCGCCCAACAATTGAGCGAAGTGCTCGACAATTTTGAAGGCCGTCACCGGAATCTGATCGATATTTTCGAGACGCGCGCCGCAGAAATGGAAAAGGCGCTGGAACCACATGCCGAATTGAACAAGACGCAACGGCGCCTGATCGGAGCGTATTTTCTCAACGAATATTCATTCGAGGCTTCCGCTCTTTTCAATCCGAGCATCGTAAAACACCCGGACCAGACGGGTGCGCCAAAAAACGGCTGTCGGTTCATTTTAAGTCTGCGCGCCGTTGGCGAGGGACATATTTCGTCGCTGACGTTCCGGTCCGGTACCATAGCTGCCGACGGTAGCGTCGCTGTCGATCCGCCCGCGCGCCTCGCAGCGGTCCCAAAGGTCCGAAGGCGGACGCCGTCGCCAAATGGCGACGACATCGAAGTGACATTTCGAGACGACGAAGAGCTGAGCGAACGCGTCATTTTTCCCATTACTGACGCTCAGGCAAACGGCATCGAGGACGCCCGATTCGTTGAGTTCGACGACGGCGCACGAAAAACGTTCTACGCAACTTACACAGCATATAGCGGGAGGGCGATTCGCTCTGAGCTGATCGAAACGACAGATTTTCGAGCATTCCGGATGACGCCGCTCGGCGGAGAGGCGGCACGTAATAAGGGGATGGCTCTGTTTCCTCGGAAAATCGATGGTCGCTATGCGATGATCGGGCGGCAGGACAACGAGAACCTCTATTTGATCTATTCCGACGACCTTTACACTTGGGATGGCGGCCGCCCCATTCTGCAGCCCAAGTATCCTTGGGAATTCGTTCAGATCGGCAATTGTGGCTCACCCGTCGAGCTGGACGATTGCTGGCTTCTGCTGACACACGGAGTTGGTCCGGTCAGGAAATATTCGATCGGGGCGGTTCTGCTGGACAAAAAGGATCCATCAAAAGTTCTCGCACGTTCGCACGAACCGCTTGTCCGTCCCGAGCCAACCGAGCGTGCAGGTTACGTGCCGAATGTTGTCTATACCTGCGGTGCTATGCGTCATGGCGACCAGATCATCTTGCCTTACGCGATATCTGACACCTTTTCCAATTTCGCGACGATAAAGATTACAGCGCTGATGCAGGCCCTTGCAGCCTGATAGCGAGCTGTTGAAATGCAAGCACTCTTCGTTGTGCAGACGTATATCGACGTGACTTTCTTGATCAATCGGATGCGGATCTGAGACGAGAAGCAAAACGTGTGAGTACGTCTGGCTACAATGAAGGCTTCTGCCTTGGTTATCTCAAGGGTATTGTTGACTCGTTGGTAAACGGCGCTGTTCCGCTCATGTGTAGAAACGACTCGGCCGACCGCATTACCTTCGGGCAAATGAGAGACATCGTCCTGAAATACCTGCGCGACCACCCAGAAAATCGCCACTGCGGCGCAATCGACATCACCTTGTCGCGATGAGGAAATTCTTCCCGTGCCCCGGAAAGCCTGCGGTGGCCCTGACTCTGTTAGGGAGACCTTGGAATCAGTGCCGGCACCAAGCCGCAAGGCTGAGGCGATCAGTCGGAATTGTCTGAAGCGGCTGCCTACGCCATGCTCGCTGGCACCTAGGGGCGCTCCCTAACTTGTTCAGCAATTCCGTACAGTAGCCGGTCGGTCGCTTTGCTGCTGATGCCCTTTTCCCGAAAGCTTTGTCTCAACCGTTGAATAACATCGGGAGCGGTCCCAATCGCCGCCGCTAACACGACATCGTCGCCGGGCGCATCGTCCGCATCCGCCGCACCCGCTGTGCCATCATATTGTTGATCCATTCCATGCCTTCCGCATGGGAAACGCGCCCATCATGGATCGCACCCATTTTGGCCGCCATGATATCAAGCACTCGGGATGATCGTGCTGGCGCTGACTGCGCCGACTGCACTGGCGCGGTCGCTGGCCGTAAGATTCTCTGCCGCAGGCGCTGGCGGACCTCAATCAGGCAAGCGAGCTTGCTCCCAAATATGCTTATGCTGCACTCTGGCTCGACATCGTCAACAAGCGCAGCAATCTGGCGAGCCGTCTTCCGCAAGCAATCTCGCAACTCGACATGGCGAAGTGGCCGGCGCCGGTGATCCGCTTGTTCCTCGGCCTGATGACGCCGGAGGCAGTGGCATATTTCGGATCGAGCCGGATCGCCTCGCTGTAGTCAGCGATGGCGCGGTCGAGGTCGCCCCTGGCTTGGTACGCGATGCCGCGGTTGTTGTAGGCGTTGGTATATTTCGGATCGAGCCGGATCGCCTCATTGTAGTCGGCGATGGCGCGGTCGAGGTCGCCCTTGGCTTGGTACGCGATGCCGCGGTTGTTGTAGGCGTTGGTATATTTCGGATCGAGCCGGACCGCCTCATTGTAGTCGGCGATGGCGCGGTCAAGGTCGCCCTTGGCTTTGTACGCGATGCCGCGGTTGGTGTAGGCGTATGCATATTTCGGATCGAGCCGGATCGCCTCGTTGTAGTCGGCGATGGCGCGGTCGAGGTCGCCCTTAACTTTGTACGCATTGCCGCGGTTGGTGTAGGCGTGGGCATATTTCGGATCGAGCCGGATCGCCTCGTTGTAGTCGGCGGCGGCGCGGTCGAGGTCGCCCTTGGCTTGGTACGCGGTGCCGCGGTTGTTGTAGGCGTTCGCCGCGTCACCATAGCGAATGTGCCCCTGTCGCGAATATTACGCCGATTGGCGTGTCGCTGATGGGTCATTAGCGGGCATCGTGAGGCGCTCGTTCCGTGTCCGCTGTGCCCCCCGCAAGAGGGGCATTCATCCAGGAAGGCGAAATGCATTCCTGATTGCCTCCAATAAGACTGATTATCGGAAGTTATACTGGCGCATTCCCGAAAGTTCTAAGCAGGTTTCTGAAGAACTCAGCTCACACGCATTGCTTTCTCCGGTGAATGTCCTTCACATCGGAAAAGGCAATATCCTCGTTGTGTTCGCCGGTATACTCGAGATCGAAGGCGGTGCGTGCCAGGAAGACAAGATCGTCATCGAAGTCCTCGGCAATGGATGCCGGGTAGCTCGTCACAAACTGATCAAGTACCTTACGGTCGCCCGCCGTGATCCACCGCGCGAATTGAAATTCGGACGTACTCCAATCAATTTCCAGTCCATATTCGGCGGAAAGCCGAGCCTTTAGGACATCGAGCTGGAGTGGGCCAACGACGCCAACCAGAAGAGCGGAGCCGTCGGTCGGTCGGAAGACTTGGGCTACGCCTTCCTCGGATAGCTCTTGCAGTGCCTGCTTTAGTTTCTTGGCCTTCATAGCGTCAGGCAGACGAACCCGGCGCAAAATCTCCGGGGCGAAATTAGGTACGCCGACAAAGTTCAGATCCTCGCCTTCGGTCAGGGTGTCGCCGATGCGCAGAGTTCCGTGATTGGGTATGCCAACCACATCCCCGGCATAGGCTTCCTCGGCGAGTGCCCGCTCTTGGGCGAAGAAAAATTGCGGCGCGCGCAGGCTCATTGCCTTCGCGGTTCGAGTCTGCTTGACCTTCATACCGCGCGTAAGCTTGCCGGAGCAAAGCCGTACGAAGGCCACACGATCGCGATGGTTCGGATCCATGTTTGCTTGAATCTTGAAAACGAACGCCGACATGCTGGGCTCGACCGCCGACACGACCCGTTTGTCGGCCGCTTGTGTGCCTGGTGGCGGCGCCAATTCGCCCACTGCATTCAGTAAATCGCCGACGCCAAAATTCTTGAGCGCGCTGCCGAAGAAGATCGGAGTCATATGGCCCTCGGCAAAGGCTTGCGGGTCGAAGCGCTTGCAGGCCTGCCGTACCAGGTCAAGCTCCCCGCCAAGTGTTGCCGCGTCGAGATTGAAGTTCAAAGCAGCGATTTCGGCCAGTGCCATTTCGCGCAGGCTGTCGGTAGAGCCAGAGTCACCGTCAAGGAGACGCACGCCTCCGGATTTTACGTCGATGGTGCCGACGAAATCGCGGCCGTGCCCGATTGGCCACGCGATCGGTGCGGCGTCGAGCGCCAGTGTCTTCTCGATCTCGTCAATCAAGTCGAACGGGTCGCGGCTCTCGCGGTCCATCTTGTTTATGAAAGTAATGATTGGAATATCGCGTAGTCTGCACACCTCGAAAAGCTTGCGCGTGCGCGCCTCGATGCCCTTGGCGGCGTCGATCACCATGACGGCCGAGTCGACCGCCGTGAGCGTCCGATAGGTATCTTCCGAAAAATCCTCGTGGCCTGGCGTATCGAGCAAATTGAATACTCGACCGCCGTATTCGAAGGTCATGACCGAAGTAACGACGGATATCCCGCGCTCACGCTCGATCGCCATCCAGTCTGAGCGAGTCGACCGCCGGTCGCGCTTGGCTTTGACCTGCCCAGCAAGCTGGATTGCCCCGCCGAACAGCAGGAGCTTCTCCGTCAAGGTGGTCTTGCCGGCATCTGGATGGGAGATGATCGCAAAGGTTCGGCGCCGTTCAACCTCCGTCACGATGGGCGACGGGGGTTTGGCGCCCAATGACGTCCGGAAGGGCATATTCATGGTGGGGTGGATGTGGCAGTTCCGGTGATTCCGTTCAAGACCGAGCGGATTCTTTAGCGCCGGCAAGTTCTTCACGCAGGATCTCAAGCGCGAGCCATTGCTCCTCTGCGGCAGCGATGTCCTGCTGGAGCTTTGCGAGCGTAGCGGTGGTTCTTTCGAAGGCGCTGCGGTCGCGCGCGTAAAATCCGGGGTCGTCAAGCTTTGTCCTAAGCACATCGACTTCGGCCCGTAGCGTGGCAATGATCTTGGGCAGGGTATCAAGCGCATGCTTGTCCTTAAAACCCATGCGCCGCTTGGAGGGTGGTAGTTCCAAATTGTTCGAAACAGGTTCTTGCGCGGTCTTCTGCGGTTCGCGCTTGGGGAAATCGCGCAACGGTTGTGCGCCGCGCTGCGCCAGCATATCGCTGTAGCCGCCGGCATATTCGGTCCAGATGCCATTTCCTTCCGGCACGATGACGCTACTGACCAGGCGGTCGAGAAAATCGCGATCATGGCTGACGAGCAGGACAGTGCCGGGATATTCGCCAAGCACGTCCTCGAGAACGTCGAGCGTCTCCATGTCGAGATCGTTGGTCGGCTCATCGAGGATGAGCAAGTTGGACGGCTTGGCGAGCGCCTGCGCCAGCATCAGACGGCCGCGTTCACCGCCTGATAGCTTGCCGAGTGGTGTGCGAGCCTGTTCGCCCGCAAACAAAAACTCTTTCATGTAGCTCACGACATGCTTGGGATGTCCGTTGACCATCACGGTATCGCCGTGACCACCGGTCAGCGCTTCGGTGACGGTGACATCGGGATCGAGACTGTCCCGATGCTGATTGAGCGCCGCTATCGCAAGATTCGATCCGAGCCGTACCGAGCCTACATCCGGCGGCAAGGTGCCGGTCAGCAGGCCGATCAACGTTGTCTTGCCGCTACCGTTGGGTCCGACGACGCCAACACGGTCGCCGCGCTGAATTCGGATCGAGAAGTTGCTGACAATTGGATGATCGCCGTAGCGCTTGCCGATGCCGATAGCCTCGATGACCAGCGCGCCGGACGGCCCGGCCGATCCGGCAGTGATCGTGGCGTTACCTGTATTAGCGCGATAGGTGCGGCGCCGCTCCCTTAGAGCCCGCAAATTGCCAACCCTGAGCATGTTGCGCTTGCGGCGGCCCGTTACGCCATAGCGCATCCAGTGCTCCTCGGCGACGATCTTGCGGTCCAGCTTGTGCTGTTCGCGTTCCTCCTCGGCCAGCAGTGTGTCGCGCCATTCCTCGAAATGGGCGAAGCCCCTATCGACGCGTCGCGTGCACCCGCGATCGAGCCAGACCGTCGATCGCGAGAGGTTGGAGAGAAAGCGCCTGTCGTGGCTGATCAGCACCAAGGCGGTGCGTCGGGAATTGAGATCTCGCTCCAGCCATTCGATCGCGGCGAGATCGAGATGATTGGTCGGCTCGTCGAGGAGCAGGATATCGGGTGAGGCAGCCAGGACGTGAGCCAGCGAGGCGCGGCGCGCCTCGCCGCCGGAAAGATTCGCCGGGTCTTCTTGCCCGGTGAGGTCGACTTCATCCAACAGATTGCGAGCAAGATGGGTGCCATTGCTCGGCCCGAGCCCGGCTTCGACATAGGCAAGTGTAGATGCGAAGCCGAGAAAATTCGGCTCCTGCGGCAGATACCG
>Ga0307373_10011481_pt1 | contig 12820 bp, 14 predicted proteins | sample OX2MG_FD_202534 | JGI IMG/M metagenome (GOLD analysis project Ga0307373, IMG submission 202534) | Soil microbial communities from Risofladan, Vaasa, Finland - OX-2 | ecosystem: Environmental > Terrestrial > Soil > Coastal area > Acid sulfate soil | place: Finland: Risofladan, Vaasa | collected... | reverse complement strand
GCACTCTTCTCCTTGAACTGGGTCATCCGGCCCAGTTCCCCCATGGTGGCGGTGCACTCGAGCAGCCAGGCCAACTGCGCATGCTCGGCGACGTGGCTCTGTACGAAGAGGGTGCAGCGTTCCGGATCGAGCCCCGAGGCCAGCAGATCCAGCGCGGTCTCCTCGGTGCGGGCCCGGAGGTCTGCCGGGTCGATGTCAAGGGTGAGGGCGTGGAGGTCGACGATGCAGTAAAGGGCGTCGTGGGCGTCCTGATCGGCCACCCAGTTGCGGATGGCGCCGAGGTAATTGCCCAGGTGGAGGTCGCCGCTGGGCTGTAAGCCGGAGAGAACTCGGGACATGGGGGGTCATCGTAGGTCGCACCCGGAGGTGCACGGAATGTCCCACTCCAGCCGGTATCGTCGGATGCCGTGACCGCCACTGTCTCGACTCCCGTCTTCGAGGGTCCCATCGACCTGCTCCTCCAGCTGGTCAACAGCCACGAGGTGGAGCTGTATGACATTCCGCTGGCCGACGTGGTCGACGCCTTCGTGGCCGAGGTGGCGGGCTGGGAGTCGGTGGACCTGCAGGTCCTGTCGGAGTTCCTGATGGTGGCGGCCGTGCTCATCGAGCTCAAGTCCCGTCGCCTGCTCCCGGGCAGCGACGACGGCGACCCCGACGAGGAGCTGGTCGGGTGGGAGGAGCGGGACCTCCTGTTGGCCCGGTTGCTCGAGTGCCAGGCCTATGCCGCCGCGGCCGACGGGTTCGCCGTCCTCTTCGAGCAGGCGGCGCGCTCCGTGCCGCGCACAGCCGGTCTCGACCTCGACTTCGTGGTCAACGCGCCCGACCTCCTTGAGGGCGTCACCCCTGACCACGTCGCCGCGGCCTACCTCCGAGCCACGGCCGAGCGACCGGTACCCGTGGTCGATCTCTACCACGTGACCGTCGACACGGTCACCGTGGCCGACGCCGTGTCCGTACTGGCGCTGCGGCTGCCGTCCATCGGACGGGCCACGTTCCGGTCGCTCACCAGTCACCTGGGCTCGCGCATGGAGATCATCGTGACCTTCCTGGCACTGCTCGAGCTGTGCAAGCAGGGCCGGGTCTCCCTCGACCAGGGGTTCACCTTCGGGCAGCTCGACGTGGCCTGGGTGCCGGGAGTGTCCGAGCCCGTGGCCGTCGGGGCGGGCGTGTTCGACGAGTACGAGGGCTGATCATGCCGCTCTCACCCGAGGCCCGGGCCATCGAATCCGTCCTGATCGTCGCCGTGGAGCCGGTCCCGATCGGGTTGCTGGCCGAGCTCCTCGAGCTTCCCGTGGAGCAGATCGAACCCTTCTGCGACGAGCTGGCCGACTCGTGCCGAACCGAACAACGGGGATTCGAGGTGGTTCGGATCGCCGGGGGCGTCCGTATCCAGACGCACCCCGATCTGGCCCCCTATGTGGAGCGATTCGCCAACGTGGGCGTGTCCTCGCGCCTGTCGGCCGCAGCGCTGGAGACGCTGGCCATCGTGGCCTACAAGCAGCCGGTGTCCCGGGCCCAGATCGCCGCGCTGCGTGGCGTCAACGTGGACGGAGTGGTCCGTCTGCTCGAGCACCGCGGCTACATCGCCGCCGCCGGTCGGGCACCGGGACCGGGGCAGGCCGTGCTCTACGCCACCACGGATGCCTTCCTCGAGCGCCTGGGCCTCGATCGTCTCGACCAACTGCCTCCCGTCGAGGATCTCCTGCCCGGTCCGGAGGCTCTGGTCGAACTGGAGGACCAGATGCGCCCGGTCGGCGATGGCTGAGGGGCCGGACCGGACAGCACCCCCCCTGCCCACCGGGGACCGCCTGCAAAAGGTCCTGGCTCGTATCGGTGTCGGATCCCGCCGGGTGTGCGAAGAGCTCATCGTGGCCGGCCGGGTCACGGTGAACGGCGAGGTCCCGGTGCTCGGACGCCGGGTGGACCCGGCCGTGGACCGGGTGGAGCTCGACGGCGTGCCCCTGCCCATTCAACCCGGGCTCGTGCACTACCTGGTCAACAAGCCTCCGGGGGTGGTGACCACGGCCGAGGACACCCACGGACGACCCACGGTGGTGTCGCTGGTTCCCGACAGCCCGCGGGTGTTCCCGGTGGGACGGCTCGACATGGACTCGGAAGGACTGTTGCTCCTGACCAACGACGGGGAGCTGACCCACCGGCTCACCCATCCCTCGTTCGGCGTGCCCAAGGAGTATCTGGTCCAGGTGGAGGGGGAGCCCGCGCCGGGACAGGTGAGGCAGCTGCGCGAGGGAGTGGTGCTCGAGGACGGGCCCACCGCTCCGGCCCGGGTGGCGGTGGTGGCCCCGTCACTGCTCCGCATCGTCATCCACGAGGGCCGGAACCGCCAGATCCGACGGATGTGCGAGGTAGTGGGCCACCCGGTGGTCCGGTTGGTCCGGACCCGGATCGGGCCGCTCACCGATCCCTCCCTCGGCCCCGGGTCGTACCGGCAGCTGACCGTCGATGAGGTGCGCGGCCTGGGCGCCGCCGCCACACCGGTCGAGCCCGGGTAGCCCGCCGAACCGGCCCGGACCGGCCGTGAACAGGTTGGGCCGGCTGATGGGGCTGAGTAACATGCCTGGCTGATGTCCCCAACCGTTCGAGCCATACGCGGCGCCACCACCGTGGAGCACGACACCACCGAAGCGGTCACCGACCGGGTGGTGGCCCTGCTGACCCAGATCCTCGACCGGAACGGCCTGGTCGAGGACGACCTCATCTCGATCCTGTTCACCGCCACCGAGGACATCGTCTCGACGTTTCCGGCCACCGCCGCCCGCTCGATGGGGCTCGGTGCGGTACCCCTCATCTGTGCCCGCGAGCTCGCCGTCACCGGGTCGGTACCCCGGTGCGTCCGGGTCATGCTCCACGTCACCACCGATCGCCGGCGCGACGAGATCCACCACGTCTACCTCGAGGGCGCCCAAGGACTCCGTGACGACCTCCCCACCTGAGGGCAGCCTCACCGAGCCCTCGCTGGCGCTGCGCACGCCCTTCGGCGAACCGGATCGGGCCATGATCTTCGGGACCGGGCTCATCGGGGGCTCAGTGGGCCTGGCCCTGCGGCGTCGAGGCTGGCACGTCAGCGGGATCGATGCCACCGACGGGGTCGCCCGCCATGCCGTGCAGCTCGGTGCGCTGACCGTCGAGGGAGTCGACCACCAGGCCGACCTGGTGGTGGTGGCCACCCCGGTCCATGCCGCGGCCGGCATCATCGGGGAGATCGTGTCGAGCGGGGCCTGGGACCCGCGCGTGGTGATCACCGATGTCGGCAGCGTGAAGGGCCCGTTGGTGGCGTCCGTCGACCATCCGTTCTTCGTCGGCGGCCATCCCATGGCCGGCTCGGAACAGGTCGGACTGGAAGGCGCTTCCGGCGACCTGTTCGTGGGAGCCACCTGGGTGCTGACCCCGACCGCCTCCACCGACCCCGATGCCTATGCCCGGGTGCGCAACGTCCTCGCCGACCTGGGGGCCAACGTCGTGGCACTGGCCCCGACCCAGCACGACTCGTTGGTGGCCGTCGTCTCCCATGTCCCGCATCTGACCGCCGCCATCCTGATGGACCTGGCCGCCGCCCTCGGCGAGGAGCACGCCGCACTGCTGCAACTGGCTGCCGGCGGATTTCGGGACATGACCCGCATCGCGGCCGGCCAGCCCACCATCTGGCCGGACATCTGCGACGACAATGCCGGGGCCATCGTGGAGACGCTCGATCTCCTCATCGAGGCCCTCGGCGCCATGCGACGCCGCGTCGCCGACCACGATCACGACTCCCTCCTCGAGATCCTCGGCCGGGCTGCCGTGGCCCGCCGGGCCCTCAACGAACGGGCTCCCAGTCCCGAGGAACTGGTGGAGGTGCGGGTTCCGGTGCTCGACAAGGCCGGGGCCATCGCCGAAATCTGCGTCCTGGCCTTCGAACTGGGCATCAGCATCGTGGACCTCGAGATCGCCCACTCGATCGACGGCAACCGGGGTGTTCTGGTGTTGGTCGTGGACACACTGTCCGGACCCACGTTGTTGGCCACGCTGACCGACCGCGGCTACCGGGCGTCGAGCACGCCGGTCGGAGCCACCCGGTGACCGGCTCCGGGGGCGATCCGGCGGAGTCCCAACCTGAAGGAGCCGACGAACAGAGAGTCCAGACCGTGCGCGGTGGAACGCCCCTGGTGGGCACGGTCCAGGTGCCGGGGGACAAGTCCGTCTCCCACCGGGCCCTGCTCCTGGCAGCGTTGGCCGAAGGAACGTCGACCATCGCCGGCCTGTCGAACGGCGACGACGTCCAACGGACATTGCAGGCCATCGCAGCGCTGGGTGCCGAGGTCGGCCAGGACGACGGCCGGGTGACCGTGCACGGCGGCCGGTCGCGCCTCCACGCCCCGACGGCGGCGATCGACATGGGCAACTCCGGCACCGGCATGCGCCTGCTGGCCGGTGTGGCGGCGTCGCTCGCCGGCACCACCGTCCTCACCGGTGACGCCTCGCTCTCCGGTCGTCCGATGGACCGGGTGGCCCGTCCACTGGTGCAGATGGGGGCCCAGGTGGTGGGGAACGGTGAGCGCTGCGTCCCACCGCTCACCGTCTCCGGTGGTGCCCTGCAGGGGATCGAGTACTCACCCCCGATGGCCAGCGCTCAGGTGAAGGGCGCCATCCTGTTGGCCGGCATCGCCGCCGAGGGCGAGACCGTGGTGTACGAGACCGTGGCCACCCGGGCCCACACCGAGGAGATGCTGGCCGCGGCCGGCGCGGCCATCACCTTCCAGCGCGTCGACGGCGGCCGGGTGGTCCGGGTCCAGAAGAGCTCGCTCCGACCCGGTGCCTTCACCGTGCCCGGTGATCCGTCGCAGGCGGCCTTCTGGTTGGTCGGAGGAGTGATCGTCCCGGGCAGTACGGTGACCGTGGCCGATGTCCAACTGGGCATCGAGCGCCTGGGGTTCCTCGGGGTCTTGCGCCGGATGGGCGCCACCATCGAGATGGACGAGACCGGCAACCTGACCGGATCGGTGACCAGCTACACCTGCCTCCTGCACGGCACCGTGGTCGAGGCTGCGGAGATCCCCTCGCTCGACGAGGTGCCGATCTTGGCTGTAGCTGCAGCCACGGCACTGGGAAGCACCCGTTTCCGGGACATGGGCGAACTGCGGGTGAAGGAGTCGGATCGGTTGGCCGGCACGGCGGAGCTGGTGCGGTCGTTCGGTGTCGCCGCCGACGTCGAGGGGGACGATCTCGTGGTGCACGGAACGGGTGCTCCGCTGCGGCCGGCGCACATCGATGCCCATGGCGACCACCGGATGGCCATGGCCGCGGCCGTGGCCGGGGCGGCCTGCGCGTCATCGACCGGCGTGACGTCGATCGTCGGCTGGGAGACCGTGGCCACCAGCTACCCGGCGTTCGCCGACGACCTCGACCGACTGACCTCCTCGGCACGGGAGCGTGGGTGAGCGCCACTGACGCCGGGGTGAAGGCCTGGCCGGTGATCGCCATCGACGGACCGGCCGGATCCGGCAAGTCCACCGTGTCGCAGGCCCTGGCCACCCGACTGGGCCTCGATCGCCTGGACACCGGCGCCATGTACCGGGCGGTGGCATGGGCGGCCCTGCATCGGGAGATCGAGCCGAGCGACACGGAGTCGGTGGCCGATGTGGCCCGGCGGCTGGACATCACCGTGGGTGAGCGGGTCGAGGCCGACGGCACGGACATCACCGAGGCCATCCGGGGCCCCGGGGTCAATGCGGCGGTATCCGAGGTGGCCGCCAATCCCGACGTGCGCAAGGAGATGGTGCGTCGCCAGCGCCAGTGGGCCGCCGAGCACGGCGGGGGAGTGGTCGAAGGCCGCGACATCGGTTCCGTGGTCTTTCCGGAAGCCGACCTCAAGATCTTCCTGACCGCCTCGGTGTCCGAGCGTGCCCGCCGGCGACCCGAGGAAGGGGCCCGTGCCGTAGCCCGACGGGATCGACTGGACAGCACCCGCACTGCCTCCCCGCTCGGTATTCCCGACGGCGCCCGCGTCATCGACACCACCGATCGAGAGGTGGAGGACATCGTGGACGAAGTCGTCACGTGGCTCTGAGCGGGACCGGGGGCGCCGACGGACCGGTGGGGATCGACGTCCGGGTCGACACCCGGTTCACCCGCATCTACCGTTTCCTCCGACTGCTCGTCCATCTGCTCAACCGGCTGCTCTTCCGAACCACGGTCGACGGGGCCGAGCAGGTTCCACCCTCCGGACCGGTGATCATCGCCCCGGTCCACCGCTCCTTCATCGACTTCTTCGTCGCCTCGGAGGTCACCACCCGGAAACTCCACTACATGGCCAAGGACAGCCTGTGGTCCAACCGGTGGCTGGCCAGGATCCTCCCCGCGGTGGGCGCCTTTCCGGTCCATCGGGAGTCAGCGGACCGTGAGGCGCTGCGTTGGGCCCAGCAGGTCCTCGAGGCCGGGGAGGTGCTGATCCTCTTCCCCGAGGGCGAGCGCCGGTCGGGGGCGGTGGTCAGCGAGCTCCACGAGGGCGTGGCATTCCTCGCGGCCCGGACCGGGGCCACGGTGGTTCCAGTGGGCATCGGCGGTTCGTCCTCGGTGATGCCCAAGGGCAAGAGGATCCCGCGACCCCGGCACATCCACCTCATCGTGGGCCGTCCCATCCCGCCACCGGCCCGGACCGGCGGCGGCCGGATCTCACGAAGCCGGACCCACCAGCTCACCGAGAGCCTCAGCGCCTCGATCCAGGATCTCTACGACCGTGCCGTGGCGGTCGCCGGGCGCTACTGAGCGGGCCCGGGCTCCTCGGACCTGCGACGGTGGGCCAGGGTGACTCGATACCAGGTGGCGCCGATCACCCGGGCGTACTGCAGGGCGAAGAACAGGTTGCCCCCCTTCTTCGAGCTCCCCGAGGCCCGCGGGTGCCAGATCGTGGGCCGTTCGGTGATGCGCCAGCCCCGGCTGGCCGCGGTGATCACCACCTCGGCCGTCTGGTACTGGTCCTCGACCAGATCGGGCACGATGTCGTTGAGCACCTCGATCCGGAAGGCGCGGTACCCGTTCGACGAATCAGTGAGCCTCTGGGACATGATGGCGTTGAGGACGGCGGCGTACAGCTTGACACCGGCCCGGCGGAACCAGTCGGTGGTGTGGTCCGTTCCCAATCGTCGTGAGGCGATGACGAAGTCGGCCTGGTCGTCGAGGACGGGTTGGATCATCGCCCCCATTTCGGTCGGGTCGTTCTGGCCGTCGGCATCGAGGGTGACCACGTAGCGCGCGCCGTGGTCGGCCGCCAGCTGATAGCCGAGGCGGAGGGCGGAGCCGTGGCCCAGGTTGACCGGCAGTACGCAGGTGAACACGCCGGCATCCTTGGCCACCTGGGCCGTGCCGTCTGTGCCGCCGTCCACCACCACCACCGTGGACACCTCGAGACCGTGGACGAAGGCGGGCATGGCCTTCAACACGGCCCCGATGTTGCGCTCCTCCTCGTACGCCGCCACCACCGCCACCACCGGGCCGAAGCGCGTCTCGTGATAACGGTGCTCGAAGTCGTCGCGAGCCTGGTCCAGCGCGAACTGCACGAGCCCATCCCGACGCCGTCGCTCCCGACTGTCCGGCCGCGTCAGCCAGCGATGCCGTTGGGTGGGGGGCATCTACAGGATGTGGGGATTGCCGAAGATGGCCCGCACCTTGGGTTCGAAGTGAGCCAGCGGCTCGGTGGGGTAGTCGGGGTCGAAGCTGACCTGGTCCCACTCGTCGGCGAACTGCTCCGCCAGTCCATACCATGGCTCGTCGCGATACCGGTCCCGCATGTTGGGGTCCATGTTGAAGTGGTGGTAGTAGTGCCGACCTTGGAAGTCCTGATGGGCCAGGATCGCCGACGTCACCTCCGGTCGCACGTACGGGCGCAGGATCTCTGCGGCGATCCTCGGATGATTGGGCACCGACACGGCCTTGCCGATGTCGTGGCACAGCGACGCCACCACCAGCTCGTCGTCGGCGCCGGCCCGCTCGGCCCGCGTGGCGGTCTGCAGGCAGTGGGTCAGCTGGTCGACGGCGAACCCGTCGACCACGTCGGACAGCGACTCCAACATGGCGAGGACGCGGTCGGCCACCCGGCCCTGATGCTCGGCTGTCTCCTTGCCGATCACCGCCCATTGGTCGCCGGTCGAGACATCCATACTGGTGAAAGTGGTCGTCACAGTCTCGCGCCAATTCCTCCCCAACGGCAGGCTGGCGCTATCCCGCCAGTCGCTCGAGCACGTCCGCAGCCACGGTGGCCCGGTCGCCGGCCAGCACCCGACTCGCCGACTCGCCCTCTGCGGCTCGCTCCGGATCCTCCAGCGGCACCTGGTTGAGCAGCGACAAGGTCAGCTCGACGGCCCGGAGGAGTTCTCGCAACTCGGGCGGGGGAGGGAAATACTCTTCTTCGACGGTCACCGGCGCACGGTGGACCCCGTCGAGAGGAGCCAGACGAGCCACGACCGCCTGGACCAGCGCCTCGGGGGCCGAGGCACCTGCGGTCACGCCGATAGTGCCCGAGAGGTCGTCGGGAAGCTCGGAGGCATCGTTGACCCGCAGCACCCGCGGGCAGCCGAAGGCCACCGCCACTTGTTCGAGGGCCACCGTGTTGGAGGAGTTCTCCGAGCCGATCACGACCACCGCGTCTGTCTGACCGGCCAAGGCCTTCAGCGCTGCTTGACGATTGGTGGTGGCGAAGCAGAGGTCGCTCCGATTCGGCATCCACAGATCCGGGAACCGCTCCCGGGCCCGGTCGACGATGCCGGCCCATTCGTCGTGGCTCAACGTGGTCTGTGCCAATAACGCCACCTGCGGCCCGGTGCCGTCGGGATCCAGATCCTCGAGGCGGTCCACGTCCTCGGCCCGTTCGAGCAGGCGCACCGACGCCGGGGCAACGGCCATGGTCCCGACCGCCTCCTCGTGGCCATGGTGCCCGACGTAGAGAACGGTGTATCCCTTGCGGGCCCGTACCCGAAGTTCGTGGTGGACCTTGGTGACGAGCGGGCAGACCGCGTCGACCACCACCCGGCCGTTGGCTCGGGCCGAGTCCACGACCTCTGGCGCCGATCCGTGGGCCGACAGCATGAGGGGGGCGCCGGCCGGAACTTCGTCGACATCGTCGACGAAGACGACCCCCTGGGCCCGGAACTGGTCGACCACGTGACGGTTGTGGACGATCTCGTGGTAGCAGTAGACCGGCGGTTCGAAGACCCTGACCATCCAGGCCAATGCCTTGATGGCCTTCTCGACCCCGGCACAGAACCCCCTCGGTTCCGCCAGGAGCACTCGGTCCACAGTCACGCGCCCCAGGTTATCGGGGTACCCGTACCGGCCCGCCTCGCCGCCACGTCGGTCGCTTCGGGGGGACCGGGTATCCTGGCAGCATGTCGGCGCCCCGAGTGACGACGGCACCGAAGGTCGTCGCCGTCACCGAATCGTCACCGGCGGACCTGTGCGGGCTCCGGCCCGGCGACGAGCTCCTCTCGCTCAATGGTCGGTCACCTCGGGACGTCATCGAGTACAGCCTGTTGGTCGACGAGCCCGACATCGACCTGGTGGTCCGACGGCGCGGGCAGAGCCATCCGCTCGAATTGCGGGTGGCCAAGGAGCCGGGGGAGCCCCTCGGCGCCGAGGTGTCCTCCGCGTTGTTCGACCGGGTCCGGACGTGCGACAACCACTGCGAATTCTGCTTCATCCACCAACTTCCCAAGGGGATGCGCCGCAGCCTGTCCCTCAAGGACGACGACTACCGCCTCTCCTTTCTGTACGGCAACTTCACCACGTTGACCCGCTTCACCGAAATGGACCTGGAGCGGGTGCTGATCGAGCGCCTCAGCCCGCTGTTCGTGTCCATCCACGCCACCGACCCTGACGTGAGGGCCGACATGCTGCGCAATCGTCGGGGAGCGACCAGCCTCCGATGGCTGCAAGCACTGCTCGACGGAGGCATCGAAGTCCACGGGCAGGTGGTGGTGTGCCCGGGCAAGAACGACGATGCGGTGCTGCACGACACGTTGGCCGGCGTGCTCGACCGCTATCCGGCACTGGCCACGGTGGCCTGCGTGCCCCTCGGCGTCAGCCGCTTCTCCCACGAGAGTGCCATGCGGCCGCATACCCGCACCGAGGCCGCCGCGGTCTGCGATGCGGTGGAGGAGTGGCAGGAAACGTTTCTCACCGCCATCGGGCGGCGGATGGTGTTCGCCGCGGATGAGTACTACCTGATGGCCGAGCGACCCTTTCCGGCTGCCAGCACCTACGAAGGGTTCCCCCAGCACGAGAACGGGCTGGGCATGGCCCGGGCCTTCGAGGCGGCCTTCGGGGGGGACGAGCGGGCGGCACTGGGAGTCCGCCCCGGGTTCTTCGCCGCCGTGGACGGAGCACCGGCCGTCGGCTACCGGTCCACCCGATCGAGTCAGGCCACGCCATCCACACCCGAGGCGGCTCCGATCGCCATCCTCACCGGCGAGTACGGGGCCCGGGTACTCACCCCTCTGGTCGGATCCCTCGGCCGCGACGACATCCGACTGGTGCCGGTGGTCAACCAGTTCTTCGGAGGGAACATCGGCGTGTCGGGTCTGTTGACCGGCATCGATCTGATCGAGACCCTCCGCCGGCAGCCGGAGGGGCACCGGTACCTGCTGCCCGACTCCTGCCTCTCCGAAGGCCGGTTCCTCGATGACCTGACCGTGGCCGACCTGCCCCGGACGGTCGAGATCGTCCCCACCGACGGGCTCTCGTTGCGCCGGGCCCTCGAGCGCACCGGGTCGGGCGAGCTCCCGCGCTCCAGTGACCCACCGATCGAGCACCCGGCACCGGAACGGGTGCCGGTCATCATCGGGGGACCGCGATGAGCGCCCCCGAGGAGGCACCCGCCGCCCGGAGTTTGCCTCTGGTGGTCATCGCCGGCCGTCCCAACGTGGGCAAGTCAACCCTGGTCAATCGCATTGTGGGCCGCCGAGCCGCGGTGGTGGAGGAACGGCCGGGTGTCACCCGCGACCGGAAGGAGCTCGACGCCGAGTGGTGTGGTCGGTCCTTCACTGTGGTCGACACCGGAGGTTGGTTGTCCTCGGACGATCCTCTCGACGCCCAGGTGAGCGCCCAAGCCGAGCGGGCCATCGCCGAGGCCGACGTGGTCCTGCTCGTGGTGGATGTGACCGTGGGGGTCATCGACGAGGACCTGGCCGTAGCCCGGGTGCTCAAGAGATCCGGCCGCCCGGTCCGCGTTGTGGTCAACAAGGTCGACTCCAGCCAACGCGATGCGGACGCCTGGGATGCCATGGGACTCGGATTGGGCAACCCCTGGCCGATCAGCGCCCTCCACGGTCGGGGGACCGGTGACCTCCTCGACGATGTCATCGCCCTGCTTCCAACTTCTGGCCCTCAGGGTGAACCTAACGGTCAGGTAGACAGTGACGTTGAGGGTTACCAAGCTGTCGACCTGGTGGGACAGCTTGGGGATCAGCATGGGATCCCGCGCGTGGCCCTGGTGGGACGACCCAACGTCGGGAAGTCGACGCTGTTCAACCGGTTGGTGGGCGATGAGCGGTCGGTGGTCCATGACGCCCCGGGTACCACCCGGGACGCCGTCGATACCGTGGTAGAGACGCCCGAAGGAACGGTCTGCTTCATCGACACGGCCGGCATGCGCCGGAAGTCCCGCACGGAACGCGGCACCGAGTACTTCTCCGTGCTTCGTGCCCTCGACGCCCTCGACCGGGCGGACATCGCCCTCCTGTGCATCGATGCCACCGCGGGCGTGACCCATCAGGACCAGCGCCTGGCCGAACGGGTGGGCGCCGCCGGCTGTCCCACCGTGGTGGTGCTCAACAAGTGGGAGCTCATCGCCACCGAGGACCGCACGGGAATCCTGGTCGACGTCGGCGACCGACTGGCCTTCCTCGGAGATGCCCCTGTGCTCAAGGTCAGCGCCCTGTCGGGCCTTGGGGTCCACCAGATCCTGCCCGCGGTGGCGGCAGCGGAGGAGGCCTACCACTCGAGGATTCCCACCGGTGAGTTGAATCGGGCCCTCAAATCAATCCAGATGGCCCACCCACCGGTGGGAGCCAAAATCCAGTATGGCGTGCAAGGGGCCAACGATCCGCCGACCTTCACGTTGTTCACCAACGGTCGGCTCCAGCCCACATACCTCCGGTACGTCGAGCGTGGCTTGCGAGAACGGTTCGAGCTCGGGGCGACTCCGATCAAGCTGCGCGTCCGGGCCAAGGGCGCCAACGGGGGTGGGGGTCGTCGACGGTGAGCAGGGGCGACGAAGACCGGAGATCCGCACGACATGCCCTGGTGTGAGGAGTGCGACCATCGCGTCGAGACCGACGATCTCACCGAGGACGGAACCTGTCCCGACTGCGGAACCGAACCGCTGGAGCATCGGAAGTCACCCTGGTACTTCAAGTTCATGCTCGTGGCCACCGTGATCTACCTCGGCTACCGAGCCTTTCAAGGGGTCACCTGGGTGGTTCACCACATCTAGACCAAGACCCAGCGTCGCGGGCTGATCGGGTGGCCACAATTTTCCGGCCATGGCCACCAAAGGTTGTTCGTGCTGCGGGACCCTGTGGCATGGGAAGCGAACCGTGCATGGGGTAGGGTGACAGTCCGTCGATAGGGTCGCACCCACACAGATTCGTCAGCAGAGCTACCCGTTCGGGCTGAGGATCCGAAGGTGGTCAGGGAGTACAGGATGCTCCTGACCTGGCCTTATCAACAAGCGGGCTGTGGCGCAGCTTGGTTAGCGCGCTTGACTGGGGGTCAAGAGGTCCCGGGTTCAAATCCCGGCAGCCCGACCACCAGGCCTACTCCGCATAAC
>Ga0307373_10011479_pt1 | contig 12821 bp, 9 predicted proteins | sample OX2MG_FD_202534 | JGI IMG/M metagenome (GOLD analysis project Ga0307373, IMG submission 202534) | Soil microbial communities from Risofladan, Vaasa, Finland - OX-2 | ecosystem: Environmental > Terrestrial > Soil > Coastal area > Acid sulfate soil | place: Finland: Risofladan, Vaasa | collected... | reverse complement strand
ACCCGCCGTGGCCTCCACCGCCGAAACCCCGCGCACCGATCTGATTCGCCTCGAAACCCGGCCCCATCAGCTCCTCGCCTCCTCCTCCCGCACCGTCATGGTCTGCGACCGGGACGGCATGTTCACCGATCCCATGGACGGTCTCTACATCCACGAGACCCGCATGCTTTCGCACTACGCTTGGCGCGTCAACGGCGGCCTCTACACGGTCGAAGCCAGCGCCGTGCGGCAGCACTCGTTGCTGGTCTACGCCCTCGCCCAGCCCAAACTTCTGCTGCCCGGCTACTCCGGCAAAGTCCACGGTACCGCTCATGCACGGGGCGCCATCGAGGAGTCGATCGAGCTGCGCCTGGGCACCGTGCTTTCGGACGGCTTCCATCAGGATGCCGACCTCACCAACTACACCATCCAGGCGCAATCGGTCGCGGTCGAACTCGAGATCGCCGCCGATTTCTGTGACCTCGACGAAGCCCTCGATCAAGAAATGGGCGGGCGCCGGCAACAAAAAGGCAAGCTCATCCGCCATCTCGATATCGCCGCGCGCGCGACCCATCTCGGATGGCACTACCACGCCCACCACCGGCATCGCGGCCTCACCCGCCAACTCGACCGGAGCGTCGACCTCAAGTTCACCGGCCTGCCGCCGCAGACGCGCTGGTCCCGCCGCGGCTGCCGCTTCCAGCTCACGCTCGCGCCCGGCGCCACCGCCCACCTCTGCATCGAGCTCTCCGCCCGCGTCGAAGAGCGCGAGCTGCATCCCGCACCCGGCTGCTATGGTCTGGAAGCCGTGGATGCGCGCAACGCCCGCTTCCTCGAGGCTACCGCCCGCCTCGCCCCGCCGCCGCAGCCGCAGACCACCCTGGAACGCGCCGTCGAGCGCGCCCGCCACGACCTCGCCGCATTGCGCATGTTCGATCTCGACCGGCCGGATAACGGCGCCGCAGCTTGGGTGCCCGCCGCCGGCATACCCAATTACGTTGCCACCTTCGGCCGCGACATCCTCACCGCCGCCTGGCAGTCGGCGATGCTCGCGCCCGACATCATGCGCGGCTCGCTCCACCTGCTGCGCGAGTTGCAGGGCCGCCGCGACGACGCCTGGCGCGACGAGGAGCCCGGCAAAATGCTGCACGAGGCCCACACCGGCCCCCTCGCCGTGCTCGACTACAAGCCCCAGGGCCGCTACTACGGCTCCTTCAACACCTCGCCCTTATACATCATCGTGCTCTCGGAGTTCTATCACTGGACCGGCGATCAAGCGACCACCCTCGCCCATCTCGACGCCGCCCGCGACGCCCTCGCGTGGATGGACCGCTACGGCCACCCCGGCCACAAACACTTCTACGCCTTCCGCACCCGCTCCTCCCAAGGCGTCAAGAATCAAGGCTGGAAGGACTCCGGCGATGCCATCATCTACCCCGACGGACGCCTCGTCCCCGATCCCATCGCCGGTTGCCCCATCCAGGGCTACGCCTACGAGGCCAAGCTGCGCATGGCCGAACTGCTCTGGCTCGCAGGCGAACGCGCCGCCGCCGCGCGCGTGCTCTGGCAGGCCCACGAACTGAAAAAGCGCTTCAACGACATTTTCTGGATGGACGACGAGCGCTACTTCGCTATGGCGCTCGATGCGCGCGGAAAACAAGTCCGCTCGATCGGTTCCGATCCCGGCGACGCGCTCGCCACCGGCATTATCGACCAGGACAGGGTCGCTCCCGTAGTCGAGCGCCTGTTCTCGCCCGAGCTGTTCTCCGGCTGGGGCATCCGCACCCTCTCCAGCCAGCACCTCGCCTACAACCCTTACAGCTATCACCGCGGCTCGGTGTGGCCCGCCGAGAACGCCGCCATCGGCGTCGGCCTCCGCCGCTACGGCTACTGCGACCGCCTCGCCCAGCTACTCAGAGCTCAGATGGAGGTCGCCGAGCGCTTCCAGTTCGTCCGCCTCCCTGAAGTCATGTGCGGCCACGGCCAGAGCGCGCAACAGCCCTTCCCACCCGTCTACCCGAAGGCGTGCTCGCCGCAAGCCTGGTCGGCCGGCGCTCCCGTGATCTTTTTGCAGATGCTGCTGGGCATCTACCCCTACGCGCCGTTCCAGACCCTGTTCCTCGACCCCCAGCTCCCGGAGTGGCTCCCGCGCATCCGCCTCGAGCGCCTGCGCGTCGGCCCGGCCGAGGCCGATATCGAGTTCCGCCGCGCCGCCGACGGCTCGACCAAATTCGAGGTCACCCGTCTCGACGGCCACCTCCGCGTCGTCCAGCAGCCCTCGCCCTGGTCCGCCTTCGCCACTCCCAAAGAACGCATCGAAGACCTGCTCGATTCCTTTACGGCCGCCTAACGCTCCCGGCGGAATTGCCGCAGCCATTGTGTGGCCGCCTCGGCCAATTGCCGATCAAAGGTAATCAACTCGGGCTGGGGCTGGGACCGGCGGGACAACTCGGCATAGGCGGCGAGATGGACGCTGTCATAGCTGAGACAATCCGCCGAGAACTCTTCCGCTCGCAGCATGACTTCGCCGCAATGGCCAGTTTTAAGCGCGGATGGAGCTTGCTGCCGTGTGGGGCAAACGCACGACATGGCGCCAGTTATGAAGTCTCCTCGATTTGAGCATCCCCACACACGCACAGTGCAGGGCTATTCGCCCGCCCTACCACCCGCACTGCCACACCCGCCCTACCAATCGATATGCTCGCCGCCCAGCCTCAAACGCGGCCGGTGGGGAGCATTGCGGAACACTCTGCGGAACCACGGCAGCTACGGCAAAACCGCCGAGAGCGGCAGATAACACGACGCACGGCATGGCGCCAGTTATGAAGGTTTCGCGATTTGAACACCGCTACACACGCACAGTACAGGACTATTCGCGGGCCTTACCAATCGATACGCTCGCCGCCGAGCAGGTGAAGTTGCAGGAGCAGGGAAGGCCGCGCCCTCACAGCGATCGATTTGTGGCCATACAGCCGCATTACTCGGAGCTTGGCCCGCGCTGACGCCGGCGCGGCGGCGGCCTTAAGTGCCTGGGCCACGGTGGAGTCATGCGGCACGTGCAGCACCTTGCCGTGCACAGTGACCTTGATCCATGGCAGCCGGATCACCGTCCCGAACTTGGGCGCGAAACACTGCACTGCACCGGCCATCCCCTCGCACTCCTCCGGATGGGCGACCACCAGGGCGGTCGCCGCCGCCAATGCTCCGAGGTCACCGCCGGCGAGCACCACATTGGTGCGGATGAGCCCGGACCGCCCCGAGGCCCCCAAGAAAGCCACACGCCAATAACGGGCGACAGGGACGCGGGGCAACGTCAGCATCTGCGGATGCAGGCCCTCGTGCTTGGGGTCGAACGCGCGCAGGCTGGCGCCGCTCGGCGGCACGATGCGGAGGCGTCCATCCGGCGCTACGCCGACGGTGTACCAGAGCGTGGCTGGGCCCACGACCTTGCCCGAACGATCCAGCAATGGAGTGAGAATCTCCAACTCCTCGCCGGGAAGTACCTCAAAATATTTGCCGGCCGCGGTGTCGCCGCTCGCCAGCGCGCTGGCATCCCGAGAATCGAGCGGCAGCGCCTGCAACACCTGCCAAACCGGATCGACAGTCCGGGAACCGCGAAAGCAGCCGGCCGCATCCATGCGCAGGATCTGTTTCCGAAGATCCGCGAGGGCCTGGTCATCGGCGAAGGCATGGTCCTCCAGATGTTGAATATTTCCGCCGGGCGTATCAATAGGGGCGGCGTGACTGGAGAGATGCATCTTGCTGTAACGCGCGGTCACCACCAGTGCGCCCCGCTCCGCATGCGCCGCGAATGCACCGATGTCGAAACTGCAGGCTGGCCCGGTGGAGATATTCGGAAACCGGACACGAAAGACACCATCGGCGATCTGGGCACCCGCAGGCAGATGAGGCGGCACAACGACGACGTCGTTGATCGCTGGACGCAACGTATAGTGCAATGGGGCACAACCGGCGGCGAACAGCACCGCGCCGAGGCCCAGCAGGCAACAACAACGGGTCGGCCAGCGCTCCATCCGGCGACCGCCGCTACGGCGCCACCTCGATCTGGCCGCGCCAGAAGCCAGCGAGCTGCGCCACCCCATCCAGCACCGTGATCTGGCAGGTGTACTGGCCCGGCCCGAGTTTCCCGAGCGCCGCCGGCAGGACTTCCAGCCGGATCGGGACCGCCCGCGCCCGGCTCTCCATGCCCGTGGTGATGCGCACGGGCGCGGTCTCGAGCACCTTCTTCCCGCCCTGGTAAAAGCCCACATACGCCACCAGCGGCTGCTGCACGGCGGCGGCGGCGTTTTTTGATGCCGGCCCGTGCTCGTAGGCCTGCAAGTAGATGTACAGCGGCTGCGCCCGATGAAAGACGTGGGTCACGTTCGGCAACAGCTCGACGCCCTGGTCCACCAGCGGGTTCGCGGCTTCGGCGGCACTCTGGCCGGGGTGTTTGCTGGCGTTGAAGGCTGCGGCAGCCAGCGCCACGCGCTCCGTCCCCAACACCACCGAGCTCAGCGGCAGGCCTACGGAAAGCCGCGCCAGGTTGGGCACGGAGAAGTCTTTGATGAAAGTCCCGATGCGCCCCGTCTCGTCATCCCGCGCCAGTACCTTGATCGTATATTTGTCCGGCAGCAGCGTGAAGCCAGCCGTGTACTCGACGGGCACATGCGCCAGTTGCGCCACCGTCTCGCCGTCCAACTTCATGTCGACGTGGTCGCGGAAGTTGGCGATCGTGGTCCCATAGGCGTCCTTGACCTCGCCGATGAAATCCAGCCGGGATGCGTGCGCCCCGCCGGATTTGGCCAGCGCCAATTCGCTGCCCGGAATCTTGACCGCGATGGGCACGAAATACTCCGCCGAGTTGAGCTGAAAATAGTTGACCTCCAAGCTCAGCGTCAGATCGGTGATCGGATCGCCGAGCTGGAGTGCGTCCTCAAGCTGCCGCTCCCGGTCGGCCTCGGTGAACTTGGCGAACACCTTGCCGGCGTAGTAGCCCTTGCGGTAGGCCACGCGCGCGTCCGGGTGCCCCAGCACGCCGATCTTCACCTTGCGGTACTTGCCGTCCAGCGCCGCGTTCGAGGTGTAGTAGCTCAGGATGTAATAGCTGGTGATGGCGTCCCGGGCGCGGACGATCCCCGTGGCCAGGTTATTGGTATCGAGCAGCGCCTTGCCGCCGGTGTCCGCGCCCAGCGCGTACAGCGTATCCTGCGACTGCTCCAAGCGCAGGTTGAGCGCCTGCGCGGCGCCGCCGTTGTACATCGACACGCCGCCGGGCGAGCCCTGGCTGGCATCGCCGAGCGGCGCCGACGCCACCAGCCCGCGCGCGTCGACGGGAAAGAGCGCGACGTTATCGCGCACCGCCTCGTTGGTGGTCGCCTCCAGCTGGGCTTGATTATCGGTCAGGTTCAGCCGCAATCCGCTCGCGAAGTACACCAGCGACTTCTTCTCGCTGATCGACGCCAACATCTCGATGGCGTTGCGCAAGGCCGCAAGCTGCCGGTTGTCGTTGAAGACGTTGAACTCGGTGTCATCCTGGCCAAAGGACGACCCGATGTCGGCCGTGGCGGCATCGCTGTTCTGATCCATGCCCAATCCCACCGCCAGCGAGATCTTGTCGATGGCGCCGGTAAGCGCGTCCCGGTCACTGGTGAAATCCTGGTTCACCTGCACGCCCGTGCCGCTGTAGCTCAGGATCGCCACCAGATCCGCCGGATGCATCTGGGTCGCGAGAAAGCGGTGGGCCGCGTCCAGCGCCCGCAACTGATCCTCCACTGGCATCGCCGTCAAGTCGAAGTACAGCGCGACCAACCTCCGCCCGTTGTAACGCGTGTCGCCCGGCGTTTCCGGCGTGATCTGAAACGTGGTCACCGGCGGCGCGGCCCGGCGCTGCTCCGCCGGCGGCGGCGGCGGCACCGTCGTGGAGGGCGCGGCAGGCCCGCTCAGCAGCTGGAAATCACACGACGCCACCGTCTGCGGCTTGCCATCCTCGGTAATCTCGAAGTCCTTGGCCGTGAGCCCGGTCACCGCATGCCCGGCCTTGTCGGTCACCGAAACGGTCTCGATCACCACCCGCGTATTGGCGTGGAACGTGTAGCGCGCCTGCTGCGCCATGGCCGCACCCACGAATAGAGCCAGCGCGATACCGATCCGTTTCCACATGGTTAAAAGTTTGGTTAAAAGCTCAAGCGCAGCGTGGCGCGCACCGTACGCATCGCGTTCGCGGTCAGCGGCCAGCCAAACTGGGCGCTACCGACGGTCGTGTCCCAACTGGGAAAGCTCACATGGTTCAGCACGTTGTTCGCATCCAGCCGGAACAACGCCGTCATCCGGCCCCGCACCGGAAACGTCCGCTGCGCGCTGGCATCCATGCCGAACTGCGCGGGTCCGGTAATCGAGTCCCGCCCCGCGTTGCCCCAACTCCCCGCTGGCGGAACGGCAAACGCCGCCGCGTCGAGGTGCGCACCCGGCCCGGCCTGCGCCACCGCTACCCCAGTCACGTCCGGGCGAATTCCCGTGTACCCCGTTCCCCCGATTACGGCCGGAACCAGCGGCGTCAGCGGCAGGCCGCTCCCCGCGGTTACTTGCGTGGTCAACGTCCAGCCGTGCAGCCACATCCCTCCCGGCAGCCGCGAACCGGTGCTGTACTGGGCGGTGAGGGTAAGGCTATGCCGCTGGTCGAAGCTTGAGCGCGCCCACCCGGCATTGAGGTCCTGCCAATCCTGCGCCAGAAACTGGGCGCTGTGGCTCGCCCCGCCCACCGAGGCGTTATCCATGGCGTTGGCATAGGTGTAGGTCAGCGTGGCGGCCACGCCGGCGCTAAACCGCCGTTGCAACTCGGCTTTACCGGCCTCGTAGGTCGAGCGGCCGCCTGAGGTCTCATAGACAAACCCCACCGGGCATGCCGGGCAGGGATTCACCCCGCCCGGCGCGTAGCTGTTGGGCAAAAACCGCTGCACGCCGTGCGTGCCCTTGTTCCCCAAGTAGCTCACCACCATCGCCATATTCGCCGGCAAGTCGCGCTGCACGGAGAGACTCCAGGTCTGGACATAGCCAATGCGGAAATTTGGTTGGACGCCCAACAGCGTGGGCGTCGCACCCGCAGGCGTCAGCAACGCGGTCGCCAACGTCAGCGGCGTCGTCGCCGTACTGGCCACCTGCAAGCTCCGGTCCAACGGCGCCTGCCGCGCCATCGCCTCCGCCAGTGCCGTATACACCGAGGTGTCGTAGTACACGCCGTAGCCCGCCTTCACGATCATCGACGAGGCCGCAAACGGCTCCCACGCCAGCCCCAGCCGCGGCTCGATACCGTTCCTGTCCGGCCGCAGCGGCGAGCCCGACACCACCGGCGTGGCTGCCGTGAAGTTGTTGCCCACCGCCAGGTTCGCCAACCGTCCCTGGGTCTCGGTCATCGGCGCCTCGTACTCCCACCGCACTCCCAAATCGAGCGTCAGGCTGTCGCTGACCCGCCAGTCGTCGGTGGCGAAAAGGTACGACCGGAGTTGCCGGAAATACCGGTCGGCCGCGCCGTAATCCAGGCTCGCCGTGTCCGGCAAACCCTTGAGAAAATCGGCCAGATCATTACCCGTGTTCGCGCCGGTGAAGCTGAAACCGCCACGTGGGTTCGTCTGCTTCCATTCATTGAACTCCAGCCGGCTCACGCCGCCGCCGAAGGCCGCGTTGTGATCGAAGTGCGACCAGTTCAGGGTCGAGGAGAACTCCATCGTCTGGTTGCGGTTGTCCTCCGGCAGGCCGTCCGACAGCCCCGCCCACCCGCTCGAAAACGTCAGCGCCGGTGGACCCCAATCGGCCGGATTGGCGTCACCGCCAACGATGCCGGCCGCGCCCGCGATGTCCTCCTGTCCGGCAAAATAGGGCGTGAGCCGCGTCCGCATCCGGCTGTAGTTCAGCGTGAAGAGGGCATTGAAGGTGCGGCCGAAGCTGTGTTGCCAGTTCAGCGCCGCGTTCATCCCCAGCGTCCCCTCCTGATCGTTGAACCCAAAGATACTGCCGGTACCGGTGCGCGCCGACTGCACATTAAAGGTGCCGAAGATCGAGCCCCAGCCGGGCAGGTACCGCGAGAGCCGCGTCTGCAGGCTGTCCTGATGGAGGCTCGTGATCACGGGCGCCTGGTAGTTAAAGTGCCCGTTGCCGCCGAGGTTGGGCAGCGTGATGTTGGGCAGCGGATACAGCTTCAGCAGCGCCAGCGCCTGCGGGCTTAGATCCCCCGTCGCTATCACTGGCCCACCCACCGCCGATAGATCGCCGCCCCGCTCGGCCACCGTCGGTACCAGCGCCGCCGTCGTGACCGCGTTCCGGCTGGTCTCCCGCTGGTAACCCACGAAGAAGTTGGGCGCGTTGTTTAGGGTCGTGAGGTGCGGAATGATCAGCGGCCCTCCAAACTGAAACGTGCCAGTGATGTCGTTGTACGCCGGCCGGGGCGTCGGCGCCCCGGTCAGCGAGTAGCTGCGCGCATCCAGCGCGGAATTGCCGAACACCAGCCCGATGCCGCCGTTGAACAGCCGGTTCATGCTGGGCCGCGCATTGCCAAACGCCGGCGACTGCGCGTACACCGACGCCGCCCCGTTGTCGAGGCTGCCATTGACCGCGACCGCCCGGTTCGCCGTCCCCGGCGCGCTCGGCGGCATGGCCTTCGCCGGCCGCATCTTCAACTCCGGCACCGTGGAGTTGTCGGCGATCGTCAGCGCCACCTGCACCGGCTGCGCCGACGGCACGGTCACCGTCTGCGTCGCCGCCTTAAATCCAGTCATCGTTACCCGGAGCGTCCACTGCCCCGCAGTCAGACCAGAGAACGAGAACGTCCCGTCGCCCGCCGTCACCGCGGTTCGCTTCGCGCCCTCGCCGCCCGGCGCTGCCCCAGCCGTGGCGGCCACGCCGCCCGGCGTTTCCCCAGCCGTGGCGGCCACGCCGCCCGGCGTTTCCCCAGCCGTGGCGGCCACGCCGCCCGGCGTTTCCCCAGCCGTGGCGGCCACGCTCGCCCCCGGCACCGGCTCCGTTCCCACCACCACCCGTCCGCGCAGCGTTGGCGGCGCAGCAAAGCCGAGGCGCCCCGCCGCGAGAGCCACCAGTAGCACGCTCGTCAACCGCCACGCCTTAGTTCGGATTCGGTTCATGAATACTCTTGATCGTGCAAAACGTCATTGAAGTCGGTTCACGGACACTCTCAATGCGACACCTCGCGAACGGGGCAGTTGATGCTTGGGCATTCGATATGCAATCCAGGCGGTCTGCACGTCAGTTACCCAGCGGCTGCTTATTTGCCGAGTCGATCACCAACATCTCGATCGGCGCCTTTGTCTTTTCCAACTTGAGCCCAAGTTGCTCAGTTAAAGCAGTGAAGATCGGAGGCGCGTTCATTTTTTGGGTCTCGCCGTCCAACTGCGGAAAAAGCCGAAGTCCGCCCATGTTCGCCTTCCCATCCGGCGTGGAGAACGCGAGATCGATCTTGTAGACACCAGTGAGCCCGGTTTTGTTCACGACCGGCTCCTCCAACGGCAGATAAAGCAGCCTCGCCATTTGCACCATGGAACCGGAACCTGAAATGTGAAGGCCCTCCGGTCTTAACGAAAGGCGGAAATTCCCGGATGTCACACCTGGAGGCATAGTCCCGGTGATTGCAGTCATCTTGGGGCCGCCCGCCGCCACCTGCAAAAAGTAGACGTCTTTCCTAACCGCTTCCCGGTGCAATTTGATATTAAACTGCCGTACCAAAAACGGCTGCAGCAGCGCCGTCATCGCCTTCTCCGGCAGCGGAACTGCCGTGGTGGCGGAGATCGAGAAGCCCGCCTTCGCCATCCAGTCGGGCACGACCACCTGATAGGGGAACAGTCCGTATGCGGTGATGATCAGCGACTTCAGCGACATGTTTTCCGCCGTGAGCCGCTGCGGGTCCAGGCGCCAACTCATTTTTCCGGCCGGATCGGAGGGCCGGATCGAGGCCACGGAAAATGCCGCCGGTCCGCTCTGGGCGTACATCATCCCCGCCGCCACCGGCCCCAGCAGCACGGCCGCGCCCAGAACGGCGAGCAGCCACCGGCCCCGCCGACCGAGGCTCCGTCCGCAGCGGCCATCCAGAATCTCGCGCACCCGCCGCTGCAGCGGCCCGCCTGAAACCCCCGCCGCGCATGCCAGCGGCGATACCAGATAGTGCCGGCAAACGTTGACAAGGCCGCCCGCATACGCGACCGCGTCGCCACCCGCGCTCAGCACCGCTTCGTCGCACGCCCGCTCCCGCTCGGCGATCATGCGCGCCCCGATCCACCAGACGAAGGGGTGGAACCAGAACGCAGTCTCGACCACCCGGTGCAGCGCCGCCCAGAGATTGTCCCGCCGCCGCACATGGCAGCGCTCGTGCGTGAGCACCGCCTCGAACTGCCCCGCCGTCAGCCGGTCTTCGATCCCCTTCGGCACTAACAATACCGGACGGAACACGCCAAACACCCCCGGCTCGACCGCCGCCTCCGTCACCCGCATGAACAGGCCAGCGGCCGCCTGCGGCATGGCGCGCCGCGCGATGTGCGACGTTCGCCGCCACTGCAGCCACCAGCGCACCCCCAGCGCTGCGCTGCCCGCAATCCAAATGCTGCCCAGGATCCACATCCACGGCACCCCGCCCGCCGGCGGCAGCGATCCCGGCGTGAGCGGAACGGCCACGGCCTCGTACCGCACCGCCGCCACATTCACCGCCGGTATCGCCGACGCCGTTGCGGGCACGTGTGTACCGACAGACGCGCCCACCGCCGCCAGCGCGCTGAACGGGACCAGAAATTTCAGCGATGCCGCCAGCCATACAGCGAACCGCACCCGCGCCGCGTTGTTCCGCAGCGCCCACGCGACCATCGCGGCCGCGCCAGCGAACGCCGTCGATTGCCACAGGTGATTGAGTATCGCCGCCGCGTTCATAGCTTCTTCTCCCGCAGCCGCAGCTCCGCCTCGGCGGCCTCCAGGTCCTCGTGCGTCAACTGCCCGGTCTCGATCCAGTGCGCCATCACCGGCTGCGTCCGTCCGCCCAGCAGCGCCAGCCACTCGTCCATCAGCCGGCGGTGCGCGGCTTGTCTGGCCACCACCGCCTCGAAGACGTGGGCGTTGCCGATCTTGCGCGTGCGCCGCACCGCGCCCTTCCCCTCCAGCCGATACACCGTGGTCTGCACCGTCGTGTACGCCGGCGGCCGCGTCCCCACCAGGTTTTCCCGAATCTCCCGGATCGACACCGCCCCCCGCGCCCACAGCACATCGAGGATGCGCAACTCGAGCCGGGAATAGCGCGCCGGCTTCGCCCGTTTACTATCCATGGGTGAGATACTACTACAGCAATGTGCGCTGCTGTCAAGTGGCACAAGGACCCTCTCCGCGCCCGCCCGCACCAGTTGACTTATTTAAGTCAACGTGGCCATGATCTGGGCATGCCACCGGATGCCATCCGCACTTCGCTCGACGTACCGCGCGAACTCCACCGCCGGATTCACGAGGCGGCTGCCCGCCGGGGGTGCTCGGCACGCACGCTCATGTTGGAGGGCATCGAGCGGGCCGTGGAGGAAACCCAAACGTCACGCCCGCGCCGGCGGCTCAAGCTCGATCCGCCCTTGATCCGCCCTGCGGGGCGTCACCTCGGCATCGCCAGCGAAGTAATTTATGACCTCATTGAGCTTCCCTGATCTCAACGTATGGCTGGCCGCCGCCGCCCCCGAACACGTGCACGCTTCCCTGGCCAGAAACTGGTGGGAGCAGGAGAACGGTGTGATCGCATTCTGCCGCCTGACTCAGATGGGATTCCTGCGGCTGGTGACCACGGCAGCAGCGATGGATGGAAAGCCGTTGACCATGGCCCAAGCATGGCGCATCTACGACCGATTTTTCGATGACGACCGCGTTGTGTTCGTGGCGGAACCACTCCAGGTGGAAGGACGTTTCCGGGAAAAATTAAGAATGGGGACCGCATCACCAAAACTTTGGGCCGATGCGTGGCTGCTGGCGTTCGCCCAAGCCGCGGAAGGCATCGTGGTGACGTTGGACCGTGCCCTAAGCGCCCGCGGCGCCTTGTGTCTACTCCCCAATTCGCCCGCGGCAGGCGGCTAAGATAAGGGGATGGCAGGTGCGGCGCGGCTACTGATTACGGCGGGCGTGGTGCTGGTGGCGCTGGGCGTGCTGGTGATCGTAGCCCAACGCCTGCGCCTGCCGCTCGGCCATCTGCCCGGCGATGTGGTCTGGCGCGGACGCCACACAACGGTCTACTTTCCCTGGGTCACGATGCTGGTGCTCAGCGCCATCCTGACGCTGATTTTGAATCTCTTCCGGCGCTAGCCGCTATCGCGGCGCGATGAGAGCGGTCATGGGCAAGCCGGGCAGGTCGCGGCGTTCGAGCTTGGCGAAGCCAGCGTTGGCGAACATGGCCTGGTACTCGGCGAAGGTGTACGCTTGCCCGTGCGCGGTCTCGCCCAGCATGGTCAAGCTGAAGCTGGCGGGCATGGGCGGCGAGACACGATCGGGGTTGGGGACAAAATCCAAACCGATCACCTGGCCGTCATCGGCGAGCGCGGCACGCGCTTTGGTCAGCAGCCCTTCGACCACGTCCGGGCTGAAATGGTGCATGAAGCCGGTGATCAGGATCAGCCGGTAACCGGCGCCAAAGTCCACCTCACCCGCGGTGCCGGGCAGGGCGCTGCCCGGTAACGTACGATAGCGGCCAGCCACGCCAGCATCATCGGCGCCATGGAACGCGCAAACCGTACCCACACTGCGGGATCGGGAACAATATTCTCCGCGCCGCCGTGGCGCACGGCATCCGCGAGGTGGCGGGGCCACTTTTATTCTGGGTCGCTCCC
>Ga0307373_10011478_pt1 | contig 12822 bp, 14 predicted proteins | sample OX2MG_FD_202534 | JGI IMG/M metagenome (GOLD analysis project Ga0307373, IMG submission 202534) | Soil microbial communities from Risofladan, Vaasa, Finland - OX-2 | ecosystem: Environmental > Terrestrial > Soil > Coastal area > Acid sulfate soil | place: Finland: Risofladan, Vaasa | collected... | reverse complement strand
GCCTCGAAAAAAGCAAAGCCACGCTCAAGCTCGCACAACTCGAATTCGCGCGCGCGCAGCAATTGCTGCCACAGGCAACAATAAGTCAGCAGGAGTACGATCGACGGCAAGCCGCCTTGTCGGTTGCGCAGGCTGACGAGTCGCAAGCGACGGCGGATGTGCAGCAAATCCGCGTCTCCTTGGGCTTGCCAGCGCAGCCGACGCTTTTCTCCGCGATCCCGATTATCTAACAAAAGAACGCGCAGAGCTGAAGAAACGGCCATTCCATTTTGACTCGATAGGTCTGTCACTGCTGATTGTGGTCATGATCTCTTGGGAAGTCATGCTCAGCAAGGGGCAGGAGTGGGACTGGCTCGGCGATCCGTCCTGGCGTGTGCAGACGTTGGCCATTCTCTGTGCGACCGGTCTGATTGGGTTAATCTTCTGGGAGTTACGCAGCCCCAACCCGGTGGTCAATTTCCGACCGCTGGCCGAACGTAACTTCGCCGCGTGCTGTATCATTGTTTTGCTCTACGGTGCCAGCACGTCTTTGCCCGGCCTTCTTCAATCGTTGTTTGGTTATAACGCCTTGGCCGCAGGGCTCGTGATGTCGCCCGCCGGTTTCTTCGCCGTCCTTGCCATGCCTATCGTCAGCCGCTTACTCGGTCGAAAGATGGACGCTCGATGGCTGATTGGTACGGGATTGATGGTCATCGCTGTCAGCAACTATTGGATGTCGCAGATGAACCTCGGAATCAGCCCGGACCAAGTCATCTGGCCTCGGGCCGGGTTGGTCGTGGGACTGGCGATCGTTTTTGCGCCGGTGAACGTGGCCGCCTATCTCTACACGCCTGCCTTGTTACGGGGGGCAGCCGTGGGCCTGCTGAGCCTTCTGCGCAACGAAGGAGGCAGCGTCGGAACATCGATGGCCCAAACCCTCCAAGAACGGCGGGATCAATTCCATACGCTGCGCCTCGGCGAGTCCCTCGATCCTTTTAATCCGGCGGTTCACTCCTTCCTCGAGCAGGCTCAAGCGCGTTTCCTTCAGCAGACCGGAGATCCGGCTGCGGCGCAACAGATGGCGTGGCAGGCCCTGGAAAACCTGCGTCACCAGCAGGCATCGGCGCTGGCGTATTTCGATTGTTTTTGGTTATTCGCCGTCGTGATTCTCGTGACGACAATCGCTGTTTTTTTGATGAAACGTTCGGTGGCCGAAAAAGGTGCGCCTATCGGCGGCGAATGAACACGCTCGCAGCCCGGATTCAGGAGCTGTTCGCACTGTCGAGTTGGATGATGCGTGGAAAAGGTGAGACGGATATGTAAGCGATGGCATCGCGGATCGAAGATTACGCGCTGATCGGCGACTGCAAAACGACAGCCTTGGTCGGCCGTGACGGCTCGAACTCCCGCGTAAACCTTCACCTTTCCATGACTCACCTCCGGCCCCATCAAAACGCCTAACTCGGGTCTTCGGAACCGGGTGCAGGCCAGTTCAAGCCGCCCCGTTCTTGGGCCGAAGAGGTTGCGGAAATGTGCCGTCGCTTCGATGCGGGATTATCAGCAGAACAATTTTCGCAGTATGAGAGCAAAAACGCCGCCGGTGCGAGCGAAAACCGCGCCGACGGCGAAACAGACAGCAGTAAGTTACAGCGAAATCAGCTCGTAGAGGCCGCCGTCAGTACCAACGTCCACGGCCATACCAACCGCCGCCGCCTAGCAGAATAACGAGCACAACGATGATGAGAATCGTTTCCATGGTGGCTCCAATCTGGCGAAAGAACGCTTCTTACGGGCTGGAGTTCCATAGGGACCGCATAGCAATTAGCAGCTTAAAATTAGCACCGCGCAGAACCTGTTGGGCGAAGTAAAAAATCACCATGCGACGACATCGCCGAATTCCCTGCCGCGAGGCGGAGGCGCGCCGGTTGGCTAGAGTACCGCGCCCGCAATGGGAGAACGCTCCTGCGGCTGCTGACGGGCTGGAAGGATTGGCGGTCGCCAAGCGCGCGCCGCCAAGTTCGAGACCATTGCCGAGCGGCAATAGCCGAACAGCCGGCGACCGCCGCGCCCATAATCTCGCCCTCGAGTACGAGCGACCTCGGCGACACAATACTCGGCTATCGGCGTTTTGATCGCAATTTTCGGGCGGCATATCGCGCGGCCCTGGCCGTTTTCTGATCGGCTTCCAGCTCGCGCTTGCGCTTTGCGTCTTCGGCCTTGGCGCGCTCAGCTTGTAGCGCGGACTCACGTTCGGCTAGCTGCGTTCGCTCGGCTTCACGAGATTTATTTTCGGCCTTTTCCGCCGCGCGGCTATTCTTGATCGTTTTGCGGTCGGCGGCCTGCACCATTCGCTCCGTTAGCCTATCCGCAAGCGCCGGGTCCGCGGCTTTAGCGCGAAACTCTTCCAATGCCGCCTTCTTGGCCCTTGAGGCAGCCTTTTGCCGCTCCGGAAAATCCGGTTGTTTAAAACCGCTCATCTATTCTGACCTTCCCTGGACTGCCGCGGCTGGGCACGCGCCAACCGACCACCGTTGCTTCGATTGGGTCGTTCGTCTCCGCGCTCTGCCAAGCAGAGCCACTCCATCGACACAGAAATGGAATGACATAGGTGCCGACGTGATCCTCGCAAAGGAGCTCAAGTGACTGATCCGCCGGCGGTTCGCCGTCGTGAATAAAGGCATCGATCCGTGCTTGCCGTGTCGCCATGCGGCCCTAACTGTCCTGCCGATAGGGATTTGATCAAACGGCTGCGCCGCGATTGCATCGCGCGGTGCTTATATGAAGCCGCGCACTTAAACAATCAACAGCGAAAATCCCATGGCATTTCAAGTCAGTTTCTGTTTGGCGGAATTGTTGTTCGCGGTCGAAATGTTTCTGGGATGCTCCCCCTGCGCTATCTAAAACTATTCGAAAAATGCCCATGTATTGAACAGTGAGGCAAGCCAGAGGGGATTTCACATGAGCAACCCACGCCTGCGGCTGAGCACCCCAACCACTGAAAACCGAAAAGTTGCGCCGCATCGATCCAAAAATGTGGGGCTTCGAACCCGAGAGCATCTCACTAGGCGTTTCCTTTCCATTCTGGACATGAATAAATGAGTGGACCTTGGGCATCGGCGCATTGTTTGGCGCATCTTTTTCTGCGCCACCCCTTCGATCACGACAACAGGGTTGGCACGAATTCGTACTTCCTCAGCACCCCTCGCTGGCACCACCCGGAAAAGCACGTCGACTCGCGGGGCGAGCGCGGAGCAGGAGGTTGAGCCGGCTACGTACCCCTCTCGATCAAGCGCTGACGACGATGAGCGCGGGGCCAACGCCTTAAACAGGGCTCGCTAGCGCGCGTGCAAAAACTCGAGGCTCAGCTTATTGAACGTCTTGGCATCTTCCATTTGCGGCCAGTGACTGCAATGCTTCATCTCGACGATCGTCGCGTTCGGGATGAGCTTGACGATGGTGCGTGCCGTCTCGAGGAAAACGTCCTGGTGATCGACTGCGGCGATGATCAGCGTCGGGGCGCCAAGCCGCCCCCAGTCGCTTTCGGGTATCCGGTTGCGGTTGTAAACGTCGGGATCGAGCAGCGCCAGAATATGCGGCATGGCTGCTTTCATGTCGGCACGGCTATAGATCGCAAGACGCGTCGCAATGAGATCGTCCCATACCTTGCTCGGATCGTGAAACAGGTCTTTGAAGATTTTGACAATGTTATCCCACGTCGGATTGGCGGCGGCTGCCGACCTTGAGCGTTTGATGTCACCCTGTATCGGTTTTGCGGGAAAATAGGCCGTAGCTGACAGCAGGATGAGTTTTTCCACCATGCCCGGATGGTCGATGGCGAGGCGGCTCGCGACACGCGCGCCAAGCGAGAGACCGATAACGGACGCTTTCTTCACGCCGATTGCATGGAAAAAGTCTACCGTGTGGTTCACATAGTGGTTGGTCTCGTAATCGTGGTCCGGTTTGTCGGTCATCCCCGAACCGATCATGTCAAAGGCGATGCAATTGAAATGCGGGGCATAAGCAGCGAAGTTGGCGGCGAAGTTTTCCAAGCTCCCAGCCGTGCCGTGCATCAAGACCAGCGGCGGGTTGGAAGGATCTCCGGCCTGAATGAACCGGGTCTTGATACCCCCCGCGTCGATCCATGCCTGACGGAAGGGCGTGTTGAGGAGTTCGGTCCAGACGCTTCGATACGGTTGCTGCATGGTTTTGCCTCTTTCTCTCATTCTATTTTGAAGGCTGACGGGGTTTGCACGGCCCCAATTGGCCAAGAGACTCTGTCGCCAGCCTCGTCAAGTGTCAGTCTGCGAAGACCGGGACACTGATCGGCCGGCGGCTGGCGGTGCGGTCCATAAACACGATCTTGTTGCTGGCAAGCCGATAGTTGGGATAGCGGGCCAGGAAACTCGCCAATGCGATCCGTAGTTCGAGCCGCGCCAGTGCCGCGCCGAGACAGTAATGTACGCCGTGACCGAGCGAGACATGACGGTTGGGGCTGCGCGCGATGTGCAGGCGATCCGGATCCTCAAATTGCTCAGGATCTCGATTGGCGGCACCGATCATAATGTGAAGAACTTGACCCTGGCGGATTTCCTTGCCGCCGATGCGGAAATCCCGCCGCGCCGTGCGAATGCCGCGCTGGGTTGGGGCGTCGAAGCGTAAGAACTCCTCGGCCGCCAGATCGATCAGCTCCGGATGTGTTTTCAGCTTAGCGAGTTCGTCCGGGAATCGGTGGAGCCACCACAGCGACATGGCGATGGCGCTACGGGAAGTGCCTCCGCCTGCCGTCGCCATCATATTGCAGGTCGCAAGTATTTCGAGGTCAGATAAACGTTCGCCGGCGTCTTCGGCCGTAGCCATGGCCGAAATCATGTCTTCCCTCGGCTGTTGCCGGCGCGCATCGATCAACGGCATGAAATAGGCTTGCTGCGCATCAAGAATTTCGCGCTGCTCCCTCGCCATCGCCTCCTTGTCAGGGACAACGGGCGGAAACAAGAAGTTCGAGCAGCGGTCGCTCCAATGCCGCATCATGGCCTCGTCTGAATCGGGAAGGCCGAGCAGATCAAGCATAACCAGCGTCGGCAAACGCGCGGCGAAGTCGAGATAAGCGTCGAACTCATCGCGGCCTTCGAGTGCATCGAGGATGACGTTGACACGCCGCTGCATCATCGGGCGGAGCCGTTCGACGGCGCGCGGCGTCATCGCTTTCAGAAACAGTACTTTGAGCCGGTCGTGATAGGCGTCATCACGGTAGAGCAGCCAGCGGTTGTAGTGCTCGACGATGTCGCTGAAGCGCTCCCGGTTGGTCCGCGGCAGATACGAATAAAGCGTCTCGATCCGATCTACGCTGAGGTCGGGCCGGTCTTGCAGCTCGTAGACGTCGTGATAGCGGGTGAAATACCAGGCTTGCGCTTTTTCCGACCAGTGCACCGGCTCCTGTTCGCGCATGCGCCGGTAATGGGGATAGGGGTCTTGTACCGCTTCGGCCGTGAACAGCCCGTAGCTGTCGAGGTCGTCAGTCGCCGCGCTCATGCGTGGCCCCAGGCACGCTGTCCGACCTCGAGGAGCCGCTCGATCTTCAGTGTCTGGAGATCGGACGTCAGCTTTCCCGGCTTGACCGCGAATTTCGACATCGCCGCGCTGGCGAAGCCGCACTGCGGGCAAATGCCGAGGCGCTCCATCGGCGCAAAGCGGCTGGCTTCATCAAGCCTGCGCAGCAACTCGTCCACCGATTCCAGCGCGGGGTTTTTGGTACTGATAATTCCGAGATACGCCCGCTTGCCGGCCGGCAGATGCCGCAGTGGCGAGAAATCGCCGGCGCGGGCAGAATCGTACTCCAGCAGAAAAGCGTCGACGTCGCTGCGGTTGAAAAGAGCTTCAGCGATCGGTGCGTAACCGCCGTCGCCCATCCACAGGCTCTCCATATTCCCGCGGCACAAATGCATGCCGATCGTCATATCGGCCGGCCGTCCCGCGACGGCGCGATTGAGAACGTCGATATAGCGCGTCACCAGTTGGTCCGGGTCGTCGCCTTCGCTTTTCGCCAAGGCGCGAATTCTGCTGTCGCACAATAGCGCCAGCGGGACTTCATCGAGCTGCAGGTAGCGGCAGCCCGCGGCGTAAAGCTCGGCGATCTCCTGCTTGAACACCGCGATCAGGTCGTCCCAGTATTTTTCGACATCAGGATAGACCGTGGCATCGACGGCGTCCTTGAACTGGCCGAAATGCATATGTGAGGGCGTCGGCATAGTGACCTTGACGGGGTGTTTGGCGACCGACGCAATGAACTTGTAGTCCTCGATGACGATCGGTTTTGTGCGTCTTATAGGTTTGGTCGCCCGCGGTGCCGGCGACGGCGTTGAGAAACCTTCGTCGTTTCGGAAGACGAGTTTCGAGCCGCGGAATTCGAACCCCTCGACTGCGTTGAGAAAGCCGCGCGACCAGCCGCCGCGCCGGAATTCACCGTCAGTCACGATGGGCAAGCCGAAGTTCTCCTGCATGACGATGGCATCGCCGATGGCCTTATCCTGCACTTGCCGCAATTGTTCGAAGGGCAGCGCGCCATCTTCCCAGGCGCGCCAGGCTTTCACCAATTCGGGCGGCCGCTTCAGGCTGCCGACGTGATCGACGGCGTTGGTAGGCACTCTCGATGTGGCCATGCAAAATCTCCCGGGGTGTCTAGCCGGCGGCCGCGGTCCGCGACGGCGATGAAGGCACTACTGAAAGCGGCGGCAAACGGCGCGCGAGAACCGCGTCGAGTTCGGCCACGGTTGATGCCACACCAAGGATGTGACGATCGGGGCGGATCACCACCGCCGCGGCGTGAAGTTCGACGAGGTAAGATTCGGCGGGGCCAGTCGCTGTTACAATGACGATATCGGCATCGGCTTGAACATTGCGCTTGGCCGGACGGAGTGTGTCGGCGATGCGCGGACTCGCCAGGATCGCGAAGCGGTAGCCGACTTTGTCGTCGAGAAGCGTGCCGTCGGCGAGTCGCGGCTGCGCCGCGCGCGCGCCGGCCGGAGCGGGCTCATCGCCGTGCAGGCCGCGGCCGAGCCGGGGCGTGATCGGCCGCAGCATGGTTGGATTGGCGATCAGTTGCTGGTCGCGCAGCCGCGCGCGTTCCGGGTCGGTTGTTTGAATGACGTCGGCGAGCTCGACGGCGAGCTCGATATAAGCCCGCACATGCTCGGATCGTTCCGATTCATAAGTGTCCAGCAGGCTGTCCGGCGCGCCGTCCCTGATCACTGCGTCGAGCTTCCAGGCAAGATTGGCAGTGTCGCGGAGCCCCGAGCACATGCCCTGGCCGAGAAACGGCGGCATCTGGTGCGCGGCATCGCCGGCGAGCAACAGCCGATCGCGCCGCCACCTTGTCGAAAGCGCGGAATGAAACGTATAGATCACAGCGCGCTCGATGATGGACGTGGCCGGATCGATGCGCCAGGGCTTGAGCATCTCGTAGACCCGTTCCGGTTTTGTAATGGTCGCCGGGTCGTCGCCCGGCATCAGCATGAATTCCCAGCGGTGCCGGTTTCCTGGCATCGGCACAAAGGTCGTCGGTCGCGCCGGATCGCAATACTGGATCGCGTCGACGACGCGGCCGGTTTCGTCGGCGGCCTCGGGCACGCCGCGCGGCGGGTTCTCCAGGATCATATCGAGCACGATCCAGCGCTCGTGCGAGCGCAGGTCCTGCAACGCCGCACCCATAAAGCGCCTGACCGTCGAGCGCGCGCCGTCGCAGCCGACGACATAACGGGCGGTGATTTGCGCCAGTTCTCCGGCGGCGAGGTTCTCGTAGCGGACACCGACATGATCAGCGAATTCATCGAGCGAAAAGACCTCGCAGCGCGGGCGCACGTCGACCGTGGCGAAGCGCGTAACGCCGTTACGCAGGACCGTTTCAAATTCTGGCTGATAAAAACGGTAGGCGTTGTTCCAGCCCTCAGGCCCGATACCGCCGCGGCTGATCAGCAACAACAGTTTGCCGTCGGCGCTGACGTGGCGGATATTGCGACTGACCGAAAGCAGCGGCAACAATTGCTCGGCAAGCCCCATTGTCTGGACCAGCCGCATGCCCTCGCCATCGAGCGCGACCGCGCGTGGCAGGTGATAAGCCGACGGCTCGCGTTCGAGCACGACGACGCGTAGCCCGCTCATCCCCATGAGGTTCGCAAGTGCCGCACCGACCGGCCCATAGCCGATGATGCAGACATCGAATTGCGGCGACGGCATCGAAGATGAAGACATCGGGGCGGCAATCATTGTGGCGCCGGGCTGTGTTCAGGACCTCGTCAATCCCATCTTTTTGGCAATCTCTGCCTGATACTCGGCGATTGGGCGAAAGCCCGGCGCGTTACGGCAGAAGGCGTCCGATCGGGCGCGGATCGCCTCCGCCGGCTGCGACAGATCAAGATCCTCGATGCAGGGTTGGTCAATGTACCAGGCGGTATCGCAGAAAACTTCCAGCCGGTTGCCTTCGGGATCGCGGAAATAAAGCGACCAGGCGTTGCCGTGGTCCATCGGCCGCATGTCGGTCACCGCCGGTTCGTTCTTCACCCGCCGCCATATCTCCTGCAGGTCTTCCACCGCGGTGACGCGGAAGGAAATCTGATTGACGTGATTGAAGCCGAGATCCTTCGGGCGGCCGGTCACTAATGCAACCTGGTGATGGTCCTTCGGGTCCCAACTCGTGAACACGATATCGGCGCCGCGCACCTTGCCGCGGTCAGTCACGGTAAAGCCCAGCACGCGTGTATAGAAATCTTCCATTTTCGCCAGATCGTGCACGTAAAGGCCGATATGACTCATACTCAGCGGTACCCGCCGTTGGCGCTCGCCTGGATTTACCGCGGCTACTGTCATCGCGTTCTCTCCTTGCCTTTTCTGAAACGCTAATGCGGCCCTGTTCCACCGGCCAGTAATCTTGACTCAATGTCCGCACAGTGGACAATGGTCCCATCGGGATATGGCAATGGCGCGAAGAGGCAGTCGAACCCGGGGCGAAGTTGTGCGTTCGCTGGAGCGCGGACTTGCGCTCCTGATTGCGATGAATAGACGCAAGCTTCCTTCGGTAGTGGAATTGGCTCGCGACACGCGGCTGCCGCGACCAACGGTTTACCGCCTGCTGGAGACGCTCAATCGTGCCGGGTTCGTGACGCGGAGCAGCCCGGCCGATCGGTTCTGCCTTACGCCCAAGGTTCGCAGCCTCAGCGACGGCTTTCTCGAAGACGACTGGATCGCGGAAATCGCCGCGCCGCTCATGGTGCAATGCACGCGCGATCTGGTGTGGCCGGCGGCGCTGATGACCTTCGAGCAAGGGCGCATGCTTGTGCGCGAGACCACCCACGAATCCAGCGTACTTTCGATCGACCACGGCATGCTCGGGCGCTCGCTGCCGATGCTGCGAACGGCGGCAGGCCGCTGTTATCTCGCCTGCTGTTCCGCCAACGAAAGGCGCGCCATTCTCGAAATGCTCGCGCATTCGCCGGTGCTAGACGATCAGGGTGCCCGCGAGCATAAGCGCGTCAGCGCGTTTCTCGATGCCATCCGCGCCAAATGCTTTGCGATTCAGGATCGTGAGATCAATCCAAAAACAACCGGTATGGCTGTCCCCATCCGGGTCGGCTCGCGAATGTTGGGTTGCCTGTCGCTGATTTGGATTTCGTCGGCGCTGACAATCGTTGAAGCCGAACAGCAGCTGTTGCCGCCGCTGCGCTCGATTGCGCGGCGTATCGAGGCTGCGGTTCGCGAGCGCTCCGCTGGACGAGACGGTTACGCCGCTTAGACCGCATCCGATCAGACAGCATCGGATCACGGTCTGGTCGTTTGGCGCATCAAGCTTTTCTGGATCGTTCGCCGGCGCTCGCGCCTCAATGCAAGGTGTGTGGCAACCAAAGCACGATGCCGGGAAGCAAAATCAAAATGATCAGCACCACGAAATCGGCGATCAGAAATGGGACCACACCGCGGTAGATCGTGGACATCGGTATTTTCGGCGCAAGGGCGTGCAGCAGGAAGACAATGATGCCCATCGGCGGATGGATCAATGCCATCTCCACCTGAATGAGACAGATGACGCCCCACCACAACGGGTCGTAACCGAGACTGACGACGATCGGCAGAATAAGCGGCAACGTGATCAGGATCGAGGACATTTCCTCGAAAAAGGTGCCAAGAAGAATGTAAACGGCTGTGAGCGTGAAGATGACACCGAGCGGCGGGAAATGATGTCCCTCGATCCATTGAACCAAAACCTCGGGCACGCGCGCCAGATTGATGAAATAGGTGAAGATCGGAGCGGCCATCAGGATCAGATACAGCAGCGCCGTCACCGAGGCCGCTTCGTACATACCGTGAACCAGCGTGTTCCAGCTTATGCGTCGGCGTGCGAGCGCGAATAACAGGGCCAGAATGGCGGCCGCTGACGCCGCTTCGCTGACCGTGAAGACGCCGCTGTAAATCCCGACGAATACCCCGAGGAGTAGTATCAGCGATGGAGCGGCGCGCCGCGTTGCGATCCAGCGCTCGTGCCAGGATGCCCGCGCGCTCACTGGAGCAATCTGCGGCCAGCGCCACACCGTCACGGCGATAGCGGCTAGGTTAAAGGCAATGGTCATAAGCGCCGGGACGATCGCGGCGACGAACATATCGAAGATGAACGTCTTCGCCACAACGCAGTAGATGATCATCACCAGCGACGGCGGAATCAGCGATTTCAGCGTGCCCCCTGCGGCGATAACGCCGGTCGAGAAAGCCGGCGAATAGCCGCGGTCGAGCATCTGCGGGAGGGCGACCTTGCCGAAGGTCGCTGCTGTCGCGGTGCTCGATCCGCAGATGGCGCCGAAGGCGGCGGAACCGCTAATGGTCGCGTAGGCCAGCCCGCCGCGACGGTGACCGAGGAACGCTGCCGCGGCCTGATAAACGTCCTCGGAGAAGCCAGCCATGCTAGCAAAAACGCCCATCATCAAGAACAGCGGCACCGCGGCGAGGTCGGTGCTTGAGAGAACGTAGGACGGCTCCTGCGCGAGGAAAGAAAAGGCCGGAAGCCATCCGGCTTGTAGGGCAAAGCCGACGACACCGACGGTCATCATCGCAAAGCCGATCGGCACCTGCAGGAGCATCAGCGCAAAGAGTGCGCCGATTCCGAAAGCCCCGATGACCGCCGGCTGCAAAGGAAATCTCTCCAAACCTAATCGACAACGGTCGGTGACGCGTCAGCGAGGTAGGCACCACGCAGAGTCTTTAGAGCAACCACGGCCTGCAGCAGCGCGCTGATGCCAAGAATGGCCGCGACAGCCCCCCAAACCGGCGCCGTTGGAATGCGCAGCATCCAGGTGGCGCTGCCGCTGGCGATAGCCTGCTCTGCAAAAAGTATGAACTGCCACGTCATCAGGAGCAGGATGATCTCGACCAGGATTGCTGCCGCTACGTCGGCCAGCTGCCCGGCGCGGGCACCCACGAGCATGGGTAAAAAGCGGATGGTGATGTTGCTGCGTTCGATAATCGCCACTGGCAGGCAGCAAGCGACGGAGAATGCGGCAACAAGAGAGCTCGCGTCGCGAACAACGTCAATCGGGTGCGCAAAGAAGAAGCGCAATAAGCCGTCGGCTATTGTCATGACAGCGAAGAACAGCAAAACACCCAGTCCGACGACCGCAAGCGCCCGCGCCAGCGTCCTGCTCGCCCGGTCGATCCATTCCATTGACGTTACCTTCGCCCTTGAGTCCGCAGGTGGACTGCCGAACAGGCGCGCCGGCATGAAGCCGCAAAACCGACGCGCCAGGCCTCAGCCTTTCTTGCCGTTGCGAACAGCGGCGAGTTCGGTGTCGAGCGCAGCCTTCAGTTCCTTATGCCGCTCGCTCGCTGCAACCCATTCCTCGCGCACCGGTGCCAGCAATGCCTGGGCTTTGTCGATCTCTGCTTGAGATGGAAAAACGACCTTGTTCTTCGGATTGCTTTTCAGCTTTTCCAGATTGGCAGCGTTGTAGCTCGTGATGGAATCGATCCAGGTCTTTGTCAGCGCCGAGCCGGCGTTGCGTTCGATCGCCGCCTGGGCGGATTGCCGAAGCGCATCGAACTTTTTCTTGCTCATCAGAATAGTGACAGGAACGACGCCAAGACCGATGAAAAAGTGATTGTTGGTAACGCGATCGAGCCCGAAGTCGAAAAACGGTGCCATGTGCGACGTCGTGCCGCTGATTGTGCCGCGGCTAATAGCTTCGGGTATCTCCGTCACCGGCATGCCGACCGGCACGGCGCCGAAGGCTCGCAACCCCGCGCTTTCGTTCTTGCTCGATGCGCGGATTGTTTTGCCCTTGAGATCGGCGATCGAATTCACCGGGAAGTTCGTATGGATGGAGTAAGGCGCCGTTCCCCAAAGTCCGATCACATAGAAGTCGCCGTAGTCATGCAGCGCCTTATGCGCAATCAGTCCCGTCGCCACGAGCGACGCTTCGCGCAAATCCTTGAACATGCCCGGAAGCTCGAGGACTTCCGTATCGGGGAATCGGCCAGGTGAATAAGAGGGAATGACCCAGGCAATATCGGCGACCCCATCGAGCAGCATTTGCGGCTGTTGACCGGGATTGCGGCCGAGCGCGCCATTGGGAAACAGATCAAAAACGACGGCATTGTTCGTCTCCCGCTGCACCGTTTCCGCGAAGGGCTTCATCACGGTGCGGAAGGTCACTTCGCTGTCAGGGGTGAAGACGGCCCATTTGAGGTGATCCTCGGCTCTCGCGAAAGTGCAGCCGAGCATGGTCGCGGCAGGCAGTGCCGCGGCCGTCGCAAGAAAGCTTCGCCGGTCCATCTTTATCCTCCCCGTTTTGTATCGATGGGCGAGATCGC
>Ga0307373_10011472_pt1 | contig 12828 bp, 9 predicted proteins | sample OX2MG_FD_202534 | JGI IMG/M metagenome (GOLD analysis project Ga0307373, IMG submission 202534) | Soil microbial communities from Risofladan, Vaasa, Finland - OX-2 | ecosystem: Environmental > Terrestrial > Soil > Coastal area > Acid sulfate soil | place: Finland: Risofladan, Vaasa | collected... | reverse complement strand
TCCAGAAGGTTCCGTTGCCGGCATGGAACAACCGCAGCACCAGTTTGTCGCTCAACTTCTGGGCCAGCGAATAGCGCAGGAAGGCGTCGCCGTCCTTGCGAAACACGTCCATCTTGAGCTGGTACAGGTTGCCGCGGGCCGTTTCCGTCAGCCTGGTCACCTGGGCTTCGGCCGCGCCGACGGTTTCGGTCTTCTCGGCTTCAATCTTAGCGATCTTGGCCTGGTACTCGGCCTTGAGCTTGCCGATGGCCACCTGGGTGCTGAGCGTGACGTTCTCCACGTTCTGTTCGATGGTAGCGACCAGGCGTTTGGTCTCGGCCTCGACCTCCGCCGAGCTCTGCGTGATCATCTCCTTTTCGCGTTCGACGTCGGCGTCGCTCTCGGCGGTGGCTTCCTTGGCCTTGTTGGTGATCTCGGTCTCGGCGGCGATCTGCTTGTCGCGGATCGGCTGCAAGTACTCCTCGGGAATCACGATGTTGCGGATGAACGCCGAGTGGACCGTGACGTTCTTCTTCTCGCAAATCTTGATCAGTTCGTTGGTGAAGTCGTCCTGAAAGGCCTCGCGCTTGGTCCCCTCCAGAAAATCCTGCACGCCGTAGTCGATCCCCTTGTCACGCCCGATGGCGTGCGCCTGGACGTCGATCACCTTGAGCTCGATCTCCTGGCGCGAGCCATATTCGGCCACCAGCGAGGGCATGTCCTCAGGCAGAATCTCCCACTCGATCGTGCAGTCCATGCTGATTTCGAAACCGCCCTTGGAGGTGAACTTGATCGCCGTGCTCTTGGCCGGATCCTCGTCGTAGCGAAAGCTCGATTGGAATATCCCGATCTCGACGGGCCGGACCTCGAACTCCTTGGTGTTCTTATAATACAACCCCGGCTGCAACACATTGCGAAGTATGCCTTTTTCGTCCGGCTCGTCGGCGAAACGGCCCCTGCCGTCCTTTCCCAGTTGCCGGCGGACCACGCCCACGAAGCCCGGCTCGATCTTGATGGCATCCACTTGTTCCACGTCGTAGCCGTGCAGGTTGATGCGGTACGTCCCCGGCGGCAACACCTTCCGCTGAATCCCCTGCTCCCCCTCTTCGGCCAGCAACCTCCCCGGCGGCAAGGGCTTGCCTCCCTTGGCCGTCACGATACCCACCTTGCCCGGCGGAATGTCGGTGTTCTTCCCCCGCTCGGTCGTATAGACCACCGGCAATACGAAATGCCAACCTTCTCCCAGCACCTCGCGCTGGATGCCCTTTTGGCCGGCTTCGGCCAGCACCTGTCCGGCGGGCAGCGGCTCGCCGTCTTTGGCGATGACCACCAGGTGCTGCCCTGGCTTGACGTACACGAAGAACGTGTTCCACGTCACCAAGAGCGCGATCAGGCCGAACAGCAACAACACGGCGGCGAAGATCGCGCGGCGCTTCCAATAGTTCGCACCGAAGGGGCGGTTCGGGCGAAAGAACTCGAACGATTCCGGCATGGGATGGGTCCTTATTTCGGGCCGCCCGTGGGGGCGGCCGGTGTTACCGTCGAGGGAGCGGCGGTGGGGGTCGCCGCGGCGGAGCCGGGCGGTTCGTCCGACGTCGGACCCATCCGCCGCGACATGTAATCGGCGAACAGTCGCGAAAAGTCGCCGTCGTCGGAAGCGAAGATTTCCGTCAGCGCCGGGGCCAACTTCTGCAAGATATGGTACTGGGCGAAGTACTCGATGCTGCTGAAGCCCTGCACAGCCGTCCGCAGCCCGGCCACCTCAGCCTCGTTCTTGAGCACAATCACCTTGGCCTCGGCCTCGCCTTTGGCCAGCGTGGCGGAGGCCTGGTCGCGGGCGGCCTCCAACTCGACCTCCGCGTTCTTCAATTCCTGCGTCAGTCGCGACGTTTCCACTTCCTTGAGCTGCTCGGCCTTGGTGGTTGCCTGCACCAAGCGCGTTTCGGCGGCCACCTTTTCCTTGGCTTGCTGCTTGAGGCCGGTCTTGGCGGCCAACTCCTGCTGCGCCATGTGCTGTTTGACCAGGGCCATGTTCTTCTCGCGTTCGACCCGGGCCAGCTCGCGCTGCGCGATCTGTTCAGAGAGCTCCTTGGGAGGCAACAGGTCGGCCAGCGTCACCGCGCGGATCTCCACGCCCAGATCCTTGCAGCGGCCCTTGACTTTCTCCAAGAGTTCCCGCTGCATCCGCTCGCGGGCATTGGCCGTCTTGGGCGTAGGGCCGGTTTTGGGGTCCGGCGCGGCTGCCTTGGCGTCCGGCTCTGCCGGCCCCTGTGCCGCGTTGTCGGCGGGCGTCTGAGTGGCGGCCGCCGCCTTCTCCGACATCGACGTGGAAAGGATGAAATCGCGGGCGTCGAAGTTGCTGCCCGCGATACGCGAATAGCCGCGGATGTGCGGCAGGATCACCTTTTGCAGAATCTCGTTCGCCTGCTGCTCTTCGGGCGTGGAGTCTTTCTGGTGCAGAACCCCTTCGTCGGTCAAGCGGACCATGAGCTCCGGGGCCTTGTCGGGGTCGACGGCGTACTCCACGACCACCCGCGGCGTGAGGATGAACCCGTCACGCGACGGAAAGGTGATGTCGGAGAGCTCCACGCGGTGGCTGCGGACGTCGACCGGCGAAATCGATTCCACGTATTCGTTGATGTAATAGGTCCCGGGGGGCACCGTCTCTTGTTGGACGCCCCGGAACCCAACCGGCACCACGTAATGGCCTCGCTCGGAATCGTCCTTGAGTTGACTGGGGTCTTTGCCGACCTTGAGCGTGCGGACGCCGACCTCGTTGATCTCGATCTCGACGGCCGGCTTGACCAGCCAGGAATAGGCGTACTTGTTGAGGCGGTAGGCGCGCGGAGTCAGCACCTCCTTGACGATCCCGCGTTCGCCGTCGTGCGGGCGATCGGGGTCGTGCTGGGCGAGGATATCGCCGTCGTCGGTGATCCGCTTGGGAGCGATGTCCTTGCCGAACTTGCGTGTCAGCACCAGGCACTGGCCTGGCGGGACGCTGACGATCTCGTCGAATTCATGTTCCCAGAACAACGGGTTCAGGAAGTGACGGCCCTCAGGCCAGACGTCGAGCATGACTCCCTTGTACGATTCGTCCGGAGCGATGATCTCGCCTTCGGCCAGGTTTCTGCCCCATTTGTGGGTGCGGATCAGGAACTTGCCGGGCGGCACTTCGATCCGTTCCACTTCCCAATGCCAGATTTGCTGCACGATGAGCATGGCCACCAGAAAGGCGCCGGACAGCACCCAGAATCGAGGTTGTTTGTAAACGGCCACGGCGGATTCTCCGAATGTTAGTTCAACCAGTCAGCTTGTTTTGTTTGGCGGCCTGCCCGATTTTCGATCGCAACTCGGCCAGTTGGGCGTCCAACACGGCGGGATCGATCTGCACCGGCGGGCCTGCCTGGCCGGTTTCGGCCATGTCGACGTGGACCCGTTCCAAGGCCCTGGCATTGAGCGCCTTGTCTTGCACCATGCCCTCGGCCCGCTGCCAATCGGCCACGGCGTTGAAGGGGTCGAAGTGACTGGCGATGGAATACTGCTGTTCGACCTCTTCGGCTTCGGCCAGTTGGCTGAGCAGGATGCTGCGGCCCACCTCGTATTGCCTCAGTTGAAGGTCCAGCAGGAATCGTCGGCGGCGGCTCTCGGCAATCACCTGCCGTTGCTGCACCAACCGCTCGCGAAAGTTGTCGTTGGCCAACCGTTCGAGGCTCAACTTGAAGAGCGCCTCGCGGGCCGCCAGATCGTCGCCTTGAGCGGCCGCCAGCCCCGACTCTTCCTCGAGAGCTGCGATGTTGCGTGTCCCTTTTTCTATGTTGCTCACGATTTCCGCTTCGGCGGCCTCGGCCCTGATGATCACGTTCTTGACGGCTTCCACCAATTCTTCGTGCTGCCGCACGACCTGCGCGAGAATCTCCTCAGGTTCGAGCCGCTTCTTCCACAGCCAATGCCAGCCCCGGCGGACGCCTCCCCACAATCGCTTCGGACCGACGGTGAGTACGAGCAGCAAAAGCGGCAGTCCCACCAAGAGGAACATCCTTAGCAGAAACAGCTCGATGAATCGCACCCGTCGGAACCTCCAAGCCTCCCCAGCGTGGCAGGAATCGATTCTACCAGTTATTCGCGTCGAAGCGATTCTTCTTGACCATGACTCCGACCATGCCTGCCAACCGCCTGTTTGGCCTCTATACCATAGGTCATTGGCAACGGTGGCTTGGTTCTTGTAGACTGAGCGGGTAGATGAACCTTCAGCCGGCGGCCAAAACACGGCGTGACCATGCCCTCCATCCTCAACCAGCCTGTGTCGCTATTCGACGGCATCAGCAGGCGAGAGCTGTTGCGAATCGGCGGCTTGAGCTGTCTGGGGCTGAATTCCGTCGACCTGGCTCGCCTGCAAGCCCGGGCCGCGGGAGGAACGCACGGGATCGGGCAGCGTCCTAAGTCGTGCGTGTTTCTGTTCCTGTTCGGTGGTCCCAGCCATATCGACCTGTGGGACATGAAGCCGGCCGCACCGATCGAGATTCGCGGCGAGTTCAAGCCCGTCGCCACCCGGGTGCCCGGCATTCAGATCTGCGAGCACTTGCCACTCGTGGCCGGGCAAATGGACAAGATTTGCCTGCTGCGGTCGATGACCCACCGGATGAACGTGCATGGGCCGGCGTGCAGCGAGGTGTTCAGCGGACGCGAGTATTTCGGCCCCCCGATCACCGACCAGGCCAGGCCGGAAGATTGGCCGTCGCTAAGTGCCCTGACCATGCGTTACGGCGTCTCGCGCGCCGGCCTGCCGGCGGCGGCGGTCTTGCCGTGGTACTTGCAGTTTCCCGGACAAGACAAGCGGATCGCCGGACAGACCGGCGGCCGGATGGGAGAAGGCCACAACGCCTTCCTGCTCCAGGGCGACTTTGCCAAGGCCGATTTCCAGATCGAGGGACTGCAACTGCGCGACGACCTGTCTTGGGACCGAATACGCAAACGGCACGACCTGCTGCGGCGCATCGAATCGGCCCGCGGCGCGCCGGCCGCCGCCGGCTCGATTGAGGAACAGTTCGCGTCGAACGCGCGCGCCGTCTATTCGCTTTTGGAAAATCGGGCAAGCGACGTCCTTGATCTGCGCCGCGAGCCAAACGAAGTGAGGGAAAGCTATGGGCAAACCGCGGCGGGACAAGGACTGCTCATGGCGCGGCGGCTCGTCGAAGCCGGCGTATCGCTGGTGACGGTCAATTGGCAGGATGAAACGATCACGGACGGAGTGAACACTTGTTGGGACACACACCACGACAATTTCTCGAAGCTGAAGGACCTGCTCTGCCCCATTTTCGACCGGGCCTTCTCGGCGTTCGTGGCGGATCTCGACCAGCGAGGATTGCTCGATTCGACGCTGGTGGTGGCGCTGGGTGAGTTCGGCCGCACGCCCAGGATGGGTCAATTCACGCAAAGCGCCAACACCAAGAAGACAGGCCGCGACCACTGGCCGCACGCCTTCACCGCCTTGCTCGCCGGCGGCGGCGTGCGGGGCGGCCAGGTCTACGGCGCCACCAGCAAGAACGGCGGCTTCGTCGCCGACAAGCCCGTCACGCCCGCCGACCTGAGCGCGACGATTCTACACTACCTGGGGATCGACCCGACTCACGAGTACGAGGACGAATTCCAGCACCTGCACTATCAACTCAGCGAAGGCCGGGTCGTGAAGGATTTGGCCGAGGGAGTTTGAACGATTATTCTCGCGCTCCGAGGACGTTCCCGTTGCGCAGCAACGAGAACAAAAAAAGGACGCTAGCGCAGCGAGGAAAACCGATCTCCGCCATCCCGCCCCGCAGCGAGCACGCTCCGTAGCGGCGGCTCCGCCAATGCGCCACACTTCGCCTCGCGTGCGACGTCATCGAAGCTATTGTTAGGGGATGCGGAGTCGGTTTTCTTCGCGCAGCGTTTTCGGCCGGCAGAGCGGCGCTGTCGCCGCATTGCCACGGGGCCGCGGATCCCTGGTTGCTAGGCGGACACGACGTAATTTCAGGTAGTGATATGATTCGCAAATCATATCACTACCTAATTTCAAGGAATCTCGACGCGCGGCGCGTCTCGTGGTAGCATACCAATATGGAAACCGTCGTGCGCAATGTCCGGGATCTCGATCAGATTGACCGCTCCGCCTTGGAGCGGGTCGTGGGGCACCAACTCGTGGAGAGCCAACAACTTGTGATCCAAGTGATGCCCGTTTCGGCCGAACAGCCGGAAACGGCTGACGAAGCTGCGGCGCGGGTGCTGGATCGAGTCCTCCCGTCGAACGACGAACTACGGGCGTTCGCGGCTCGGCATCGCCCTCCGGACGAATGGTTCGAGCACGACGAGGAACGCCCCTTTTAGCCTGGCGCGGTGTGCGGAGGCGGCACTGTGCCCAAGCCCGAACATGGACGGATCGTTTGGGCGACCATGCGCAGCTCCGACGGCAGCACGCGCAAGAAGCGGACCGCAGTGATTCTGACGCGGACAAGTGACATCGTGGAAGGCGAGCCGTTCGTTGTCGTCGCAATCACCAAATCATTCCCGGATCCTCCGCCCGACGACCATGTGTTACTTCCGTAGCCCCCACAGGCCGTTGCGTTACACGGCTGAAAGAGCGGACTGCGGCGGTGTGCTCGTGGTTCGACGAGATTCTCGAGACCGACGTCGAAGAGTACGCGGGGGTTGTTCCACCGAGGCTGATGTTGGAGATCGTGCGGCGGTCGCCGTTGGACATCGGTGAGTAATGTGGCGGGGCGTGTGGGCGGAGCTTTCGCCTTGTGGAATTGGGGGGAAATGCGGTAGGGTGGATCATGCGCCACCGACGCCGGGAGCAGGTGGCCCTCGTGCTTTGTCAGCCCTGCTGTAATCGATTGATGGTGTCATGTCGAACCGATCGCCAGGGGTCACGCAGTCGGCCGCCGCCATGCGAACGCGCTTGGTAACCACGCGCGCGGCGTTGCGCGCGGAACTGGCCAAGGCGCGACGTACGGGCCTCACAATCGGCCTCGTGCCGACGATGGGGGCCTTGCACGCCGGACACCTGAGCCTGGCCGAGGCCTCGTGCTTGGAGTGCGGTTTCACGGTAGCCACGATCTTCGTCAACCCGGCCCAGTTCGGCCCCCATGACGACTTTCAGCGTTATCCGCGCACGCTCGACGCCGACCTCGACGCCTTGGCCAGCGCCGGCGTCGACCTGGTCTTCGTACCCGATGTGCCCGAGGTCTACCAACCGGGACACGCAACCTATGTCGACGTGCGGGGGCCTGCCGAACCGCTCGAAGGGCTTTTTCGGCCGGGCCATTTTCGTGGCGTGGCCACGGTCGTGCTCAAGCTCTTCAATCTGGTCCTGCCCGAGCGGGCTTACTTCGGCCACAAAGACTATCAGCAGTCGCTCGTGATCCGGCGGATGGTGGCCGACCTCGACCTTCCGATCGAGATCCGCGTTTGTCCGATCGTGCGGGAACCCGACGGGCTGGCGATGAGCAGCCGCAACGCCTATCTCTCCGCGTACCAGCGTGAGCGGGCGCTCGTACTGCACCGTTCGTTGCGCCAGGCGGCCGAGCTGGTTGCCTCCGGCGAGCGCGGCGCCAAGGCGGTTTTGGCCGAAGTCCACAAGCTGTTCGCGGCCGAGCCCGACGTCCGAGTCGAGTACTTTGCGTTGGTCGATCCAGAGACGCTCCAAGACGTCGAACGAATCGATCGCAAGACCTTGGCCGCCGTTGCCGCGATCGTCGGCACGACGCGATTGATTGATAATGAAGTCATTGGTCAGTAGTCATTGGTCACGAGACAGGAGTCAGCAGACAGGAGTCGGAAGACAGGAAAAAGAATTACGGACGCGGAGACACGCAGAATCGAGTCCCCTCATCCCCTCATCTCCTCATCTCCTTATCCCCTCATCCCTGAGCACTGCGAATCGCCAACGGAATGAATTCCGTTCTACGTCGGAACACCAATGCTCCAAACCCTGGTCCACATCCCGCACCCGTACAGCGGCCAGCCGATCTTCGGCTTCGGCTGGGCGCTGGCCGTGTGGGCCGTTTTCACCACGGTCTTGCTGACCGTCCTGGTGTGGCGGCGCGGTTTCGACGCCGAAGTTCGCGCCTACTTGCCTCTCTTGGCGATGATCGGTCTGGTGATCTGGCTCGTGCTGCCGCTCTTGTGCGACGGCGAGGGGCTGCCGATCCGCGGCTATGGCGTGATGCTACTGGCGGGCGTAACCTCAGGCGTCGGTCTCGCGGCCTACCGCGCGCGCCGGATGGGGCTCGATCCGGATATGATCGTCTCGCTGGCCTTTTGGGTCTTCATCGCCGGGATCTTCGGTGCACGGCTGTTCTACATCGTCGAGTATTGGCCCGATTTCCAAAAAGACACCGTCGGCGAATCGTTCCTCGAAATGCTCACGTTCACCAAAGGAGGGCTGGTGGTGTTCGGCGCGGCCATCGGGGCCGGGGCGGCGCTAGTCGCCTTCACGCGCCGGCACCGCCTGCCGGGACTGGCGCTGGCCGACCTGATCGCCCCCAGCGTCATGCTCGGTCTGGCGCTGGGGCGCGTCGGCTGCTTCTGCAACGGCTGCTGTTGGGGTGGCACGTGCGATTTGCCTTGGGCGGTCGAGTTCCCCTTCCGCAGCCCGCCGCACGTGCGCGAAGTCGAAAAAGCGGAAATCTATCTCCACGGCCTGAAATTCGAGAGTAAAGACGATGCCCGGCAAGCGATCGTCGAGCCGATCATCAAATCGATCGAGCCGGGCTCGGCCGCCGAGCAGGCAGGGCTTCGAGCGGGCGACCGCATCGTTCGAATCTATGGCCCGGGGCTGGAGGAACCGCTGGAAATCAAGTCGGCCGACGACGCCGAACACGCCTTACTGGCGATCGACGGGGCCGGCCGGCGAATCGAGTTCTTCACCGCCGACTCGGATGCGCCTCGGGTGATGACGCTCCGCGGGGCGCCGGAGCACAGCTTGGCCATCCATCCGGCCCAGATTTACGCCGCGATCGACGCCGCGCTGCTTTGCCTGTTTCTCCTGGCCTACTACCCGCACCGCCGACACGACGGCGAAGTTTTCGCGCTGATGGTCACGATCCATCCCATCTCGCGGTACGTACAGGAGATCATTCGCACCGACGAAAGCGGCGTGTTCGGCACGGGGCTCAGTATCTCGCAGAATCTCAGTCTGCTGATGTTGCTGGGGGCGGCGGGGCTATGGTACCACCTCTCGAAACGGCCTCGCGGCTCAGTTTGGCCGCCCCAAACGATTTCAGCGTAAGAGTTTGACATCCGTGGGTTGGAGCGGGATGATGGAGCCGGTTGGTAGTTCCCTAATTGACGGCGCGACCTGCGCGGCTGCCCGCGGCGGGCGAGACGCCCGCGCTACAATCAACGCGGCGGGAACTTTCGCACCGCTCCGCGCGTCCAAGGTAATGTTGCCGTGGTAGACGACGACCGACTGATCGACGAAGCCCTGGCCGGCAGCTCGGCGGCGTTCGGCGACTTGGTGCGGAAGTACCAGGACCGCCTATACAACACGATCGCGCACGTGACCGGCTCGCCCGAGGATGCTCGCGACGTGGTGCAGGACGCCTTCGTTCAGGCTTTCGTCAAATTGGAGACATTTCAACGAACCAGCGCCTTTTACACCTGGCTCTACCGAATCGCGTTCAACGCCGCGATCAGCCGCAAGCGACGCCAGAAACCGACGTTGTCGGTCGAATGGCAACGCGAGCAGGCCGGCGAGGAACCAGTGGATGGCCGGGCGGGTCCCGGAGAACGGCTCGAGCGACAGGAACTGGCCGCCCAGGTGCGTGCCGCGTTGGCCAAATTGAGCGAGGAGCACCGCACGGTGATCGTGCTCCGCGAGATCGACGGGCACGATTACGACGCCATCGCCGACATCCTTGGGCTGCCCCTGGGCACGGTTCGCAGTCGGTTGCACCGGGCGCGACTGCAATTGCGTGACGAATTGAAACAGGTCCTACAATTGGACCACCCCTGAAATGAACCCCATTCCCGACGACGACCCAATCTCCGACGGTGACCCGATTCCCGATGGTGAGCTCTTGAGCGCTTACCTCGACGGCGAGCTGCCGGCCGACCAGCGCGCGCGCGTCGAGCGGTTGCTGGCCGAACGGCCCGAAAGCCGCCAACTGCTCGACGAGCTTCGCGCGCTACGTGGCACGCTCGAAGCCGTGCCGCGCTATCGCTTGGAAGACGATTTCGCCGCGCGCGTACTGCGGGCGGCCGAACGCGCGATGCTGTCGGGCGATGCTTTGTTCTTGGGCCAAACGGGGCCATCGGCGCCTGTCGCGGGCGATGCACACGCCGAGGGCGATGCGGCGGAAGCGAACGGCCATTCGCGCGAGGCCGGCAAGCCCGTGCCGGCCTCATCGCAGGAGGCAACCTGGTCGTCGCGGGAGCCTGGCTGGTCGTGGCAGCGTGCGCGCCGTCCGATGCTGTGGTCCTGCCTGGCGCTTGCGGCGGCCTTGCTGATCATGCTCGTTCAGCCCGATGGGCCTGCCGCGCGACGAGAACGTGAGGTGGCGCTGGGCCGACGCAACGCCGAAATGGACGCGGCGAAGCGGGACGAAGTGTCGTTGCGAAAAGTGCCGTCGCCTGGCGCCGATCAGGGCGTGGAATCGGCGATACGCGACGCGGAACTCCAGGATCTGGGCGCGGAGCACCAGGACGAGAAGCGCCAGGACGAGACGCGCCGGGGCGAGGAGCCTGCGGCAACGCCGGGCCTGAGCTCGCAGCCGTCGGCACCCGCCACGGCGTCTCAATCGCCTGGTGTCCTAGGCGGCGGCGCATCGGCCGGAAATAAGGCGCGCGCCCCCAGTGAGCCGTCTCGAGGGGCCGGCGGCGTTCCGGGCCGTGGCGCGCGGATGGCGGACCCGAAAAAAGGTGAGCCGATCGAATCCGACGCGCGCCGAAATTCGGCGGTCGATGCCGTCCAAGCGTTGGACGACGATCCGACTGCCGCCAATACGCTCTTGATCGTTTGTGACGTCGCTTCCGACCTGGTCGATTCTCCCGAGCTCCAGCAACTCCTCGCCAAGCACGACATCATTTTGGAACAGGAGTCGGACGAAGCGCCGAAGGGCGTCAAGGAAGAAACGGCGCCGTTGCGCGGCGATGTTGCCGGAGAATCGTCGGAGGAAAAGGTCAACGATACCTACGCCGATCGCGCGCTCGGCACGTTCCTGAAGCGTCGCCGGGCCTTCGGCGACGCCCAGGGCGAAGGACGCGATTCGGTCTTCGAGGCCCTGGATGACGCATTGCAAGTCGGAGAGGCGGAAGGCTTGCTGGTGGAAGCGACCGAATCGCAGCTTGAGGCGGTCGTGGCCGATTTCGAACGACAATCGGAGTTGTTTCTGAGCGTCGCGGTCCATCCGGCGCCCGACGTGCCCGAGCAACAGGCATTGACGGCGTTCAGCCGAGCCCGCGCCGCCGCGAATCGGCCCGCCGCGCCGCCGGCCGACGCCGCCGTGGCGGACACTCCACCGCCGCCGGCGCCGGCGGAGTTGCCGCGTGCCAAAACGGAGGATCATACCGAAACGAAAGACCAGCCGGCCGCTACCAGCGAGACGGCGAAGAAGTCCGCCGCGCCTTTGGTTCAAGGTCGCGCGACAAGGCTTGAATCCCGCAAATTGGATGAGCTCAAGCAGGACGACGATGAGGATCTCAAGCCGCAAACCGCTCCCGCGACAAAGGCCGGCAAACAGTCGCGCTCGAAAACACAGGCCACGTCGAAGACACAGCCCCCGTCGAAGGCACAGCCGACCGCGGGAGAGCCGACCGGGGCGGCCGCGAACGACGACGCCGGGGACCTGAAGGCGAAAACGCGCAGTGGCCACGACGACAAGTCCAAGCCGGCGCGCGCCTCGGACGTCGCGGACGTGTTGAGCGGAAAAGGAAAATCTGGTGATGGCGAGCAAAGCGGCGGGCAAGGCGGCATGGCGCGCAAAGCAACCAACGGCGCGTCCGTACCGCGCCGCGCGCTCTTGATCTTCCGCCACGTCGCGCCCGACGCGATCGAATCGGTCCCCGCCGAGGAACCGTAACTCCGGCAGAACTCCACGCGCGGAAGTAGGTCAGGCTTTCCAGCCTGACACGGCGGCTCGGAGCCTCGTCATCTGCACCGGCTGGTGCCCGTGGGCGACGATGTGTTCGTGGCGATCGGCGGCACGGCGCGGAAGCGGAATTGTCGCTGCTTTCACGGTTGCGCCTGCGACAAAAAAACCTGCGTCTTCACGAGCCCCAGAGGCAGCAGCCATGGACGGTCCATTCGAGGCCGCTCCGACTGCGCCCGGCGGGCGGGTTGTTGCCGCTCAAGACTTCTTTTGTAGCGAACGGATTCCGGTTTGCCCCGTTCACGGGGCTTCCGCGCAGCGGTATTCGGCCCGGCGATTACGCCGGGTTTGCAAACCGCGCCACTTACGTTTCTTCCAGCCCCGTTCACGGGGCTTCCAGGATGGCTGAAGCCAAGCATATGGTACGCCCCGTGAACAGGACTGAAACCACAATAAATTGCTGCCGTTTTCCCCGGCATGAATGCGCATGAATGCCAGGGCTATGACCGCTTCGCGGAAGTCCCCGTGAACGGGGCGGTGCATCCCAGACATCGGGATCGCCCTGAATTGGTCCCTGAACGAAACGGATCGAGTCTAACACGTCCCGGGTGGGAATTCCAGGAATTCGGGCCCCGCGGGGTGGCCGGGCCTGGCGGCGTCGGATAGACGTCTCCGACGGTCGATCTCGCGGCGCCTCATGGAACGATGCCATCGGCTTGCCCGATGGAGATTCACGTTGGCAGCTACAAACGACCGGCCCGCATTATTCCACACTCTCCCGGTC